>Ga0208328_1000875_pt1 | contig 11904 bp, 8 predicted proteins | sample DeeseametaMP2633_FD_184170 | JGI IMG/M metagenome (GOLD analysis project Ga0208328, IMG submission 184170) | Marine microbial communities from the Deep Atlantic Ocean - MP2633 (SPAdes) | ecosystem: Environmental > Aquatic > Marine > Unclassified | place: Northeast of Antigua and Barbuda, North... | reverse complement strand
CAACCCCGAACGTGTCTCGATGCCCGACTTCGATATCGACTTCTGCGAAACGCGGCGGGGCGAAGTGATCCGTTATGTCCAGCAGAAATACGGCCACGATCACGTCGCTCAGATCATCACTTTCGGTAAACTGAAGGCGCGCGCCGTTCTGCGCGACACCGGCCGCATCCTGCAGATGAGCTATGGGCACGTGGATCGCCTGTGCAAGATGGTGCCCAACCATCCGACCGACCCTTGGACGCTGCCAAGGGCGCTGAACGGGGCCGCCGATTTCAAACGGGAATACGACAACGACAATGAGGTGAAGCGCCTCGTCGATCTCGCGATGCAGCTCGAGGGCTTTCCTCGTAACAGTTCGACCCATGCCGCAGGCGTGGTGATCGGTGATCGACCGCTTGCCCAGCTGGTGCCGCTTTATCGCGACCCGCGGTCGGACATGCCGGTTACGCAATACGACATGAAGAATGTCGAAAGCTCCGGCCTCGTCAAATTCGACTTTCTCGGCCTCAAGACGCTGTCGGTTCTCAAGAAGGCCACCGATCTGCTCAAACGGCGCGACATCGAGATCGATCTTTCGCTTCTGCCGCTCGATGACGCCAAGGTCTACGAGCTCATGAAGAGCGGCAATACAGTGGGGGTTTTCCAGCTTGAATCGGAAGGCATGCGCCGTACGCTGACGGCGGTGAAGCCGACCAATTTCGGCGACATCATCGCGCTTGTTTCGCTTTATCGTCCGGGCCCGATGGATAACATTCCGCTGTTCGGCAAGCGCAAGGCCGGTCAGGTGGAAATCGAATATCCGCATGCCAAGCTGGAAGGCATTCTGGCCGAAACCTACGGGATCTTCGTTTACCAGGAACAGGTTATGCAGGCCGCGCAGATCCTTGCAGGATATTCCTTGGGCGACGCCGACCTTTTGCGCCGCGCAATGGGTAAGAAGGTTCAGGCCGAAATGGATGCGCAGCGCGAACGCTTCGTTGATGGCTGCAAGAGAGTATCCGGTATCGACAAGGGCGAGGCCAACGCGCTGTTCGACTTGATCGACAAGTTCGCGGGCTACGGTTTCAACAAGTCCCACGCCGCAGCGTATGCGTTGCTTGCCTATCAGACGGCTTGGCTGAAGGCGCACTATCCTGAAGAATTCTACGCCGCGTCGATGTGCTTCGACATGCATCAATCCGAAAAGCTGGCGATCTTCGTCGACGATGCTCGGCGTAGCGGCATCAAGGTGTTGCCGCCGTCGCTGAACTATTCGGAAGCGGAGTATTCGGTCGAGCAAACCGATGACGGTTATGCAGTGCGTTATGCATTGGCTGGCATACGCAACGTCGGCGAGCGAGCTATGGAAGCGATCGTCGACGAGCGCGAGGCTGCAGGGCGTTTCAAAAGCCTCAAAGATTTGTTCGAGCGTCTGCCCAAGGGCTCCATGAATTCTCGCCAGCTGGAGGCGTTGATCAGTGCCGGGGCGCTCGACGAATTCGAACCGAACCGCGCCAAGCTGTTCGCCAATGCCGACATGCTTTTGGCAGTGGCCGATGCCGCGGAGCGCGAGCGGTCGAGCGGGCAGGGTGGATTGTTCGGAGGCGAGGCCGCGCCGGTCGAGGATACATTGCGCCTCAAGGAAGTCGAGGACTGGTCGCTCAGTGAAGCGCGTCACCGTGAGAAAGAGAACATGGGGTTTTCTTTCAAGGAACATGCCACGGCGGTTTATCGGGAAATTTCCAGCGCGCAGGGCGCCCGCTCGCACGCATCCCTGATCGCGGGGGGCGTTCCCGGTGGCGGACGGATGACCGCCGTGATGGCGGTGCAGGTCGAAGGGGCCAGTAAAGGCACTACCAAGCGCGGCAAGCCGTTTATCCGCGCGGACTTTTCCGATAGTTCAGGCCAGTTCAGCGCCGCCTGCTTCGAAGAAGGTCTGGTCGACAGATTCCTCGAATGGGCGGACAAGCAAACCTGCGTGAAGCTCGATGTGGAGCTCGACAGTCCGAGCCCCGATGAGCCGCCTCGCATAACCGTGCGGCATGCCGTCCCGCTCGATGCCGTTCGGGGCAGCATGGCAATGTTGCTGACGCTCGAGGTAGAAAGCGTCGACGCGCTGAACCAGTTGGCAATCGAACTCGGTGAAGACGGCGCAGGGGGCGATGAAGTAATGGCCACGCTGCTCACCGGCGATGTGGCGCCGCCCGTCATGCGCCTTGGACGGGCATTTTCTATCGATGGTGACCTCGCCGAACGCTTGGCAAGTGTGCCCGGCCTTGCCAAGGTGCAACTGACCGCGCGACGAGGAAAGGCAAACTTGCGCCTCGTTGCCTGACGGTCGAACCGACGGGTGAGAGGAGAGTTTATGGCGTTTGGTGCGATGCAGGACTGGAGCATGCGAATATCGCATGTGATCGATCATGCGGCTCGGGAAGCATCCGGTCGCGAAATCGTGACCCACTGGGCCGATGGCACTGAAACGCGGACGGACTGGGCGGGCATCCATCTGGACGCGCGGAAAATGGCTCAGGCGCTGTTGGCGCTTGGCCTGACAAAGGGCGATCGGGTGGCAAGCCTCGCGATGAACCATTCCCGCCATCTGGTGAGCTGGTTCGGCGTGGCGGGCATGGGCGGGGTGCTCCACACCTGCAATCCACGTCTGTTCGAAGACCAGCTCGAATACATCGTCAATCACGCCGAAGACAAAGTCATGATCTATGACGCGGCGTTCCAGCCGATCATCGACAAGATGCGCGACAAATGGCCGACGGTCGAACATTACATCTGCTTCGACAGCGGCGAGCATACGACCAGTTTCGAAGACTGGATTGGCGAGCAGGACGGCGAGTTCGAATGGGTCGAGGGGGACGAACGCGATCCCTGCATGATCTGTTACACCAGCGGCACCACCGGCAATCCCAAGGGGGTGCAGTACGAACACCGTTCAACCCTGCTGCACGCGATGGCCGGGCTGCAGACCAGCGCATTCAATTTCAGCGGATCGTCCGTCATGCTGCCGGTGGTCCCGATGTTTCACGCCGCCAGCTGGGGCCTGCCCTATTCGGGGGCGATGGCGGGGATCAAGTTCGTCTTTTCCGCCGTGAACGACCCGGCGGTGCTGTGCGACTTGATGGATCGTGAGGGAGTGACCGACAGCGCAGGTGTGCCGACCGTCTGGCTGGCGACATTCCAGTATTGTGATGCGGAAGGCAAGGATCTGCCCAAGCTCAAATCGGCGACGATCGGCGGTTCCGCTGCACCGAGGTTCATGATCGAACGGCTGATGAAGAACGGTACGCGCGTGCAGCACGCATGGGGAATGACCGAGACTTCGCCTATCGGGACGGTCGGCGGTCCAACGGCGAACTGGGACGAACTGACCTTCGAGGAGAAGGTGGAAAAGACGATGAAGCAGGGGCGGCCGATCTTCGGCGTCGAACTGCGTACGGTCGATCTGGACGACCGGTCGACCGTTCTTCCGCGGGATGGCGAAGCCAGCGGTGCGCTCCAGATACGCGGGCCGTGGATCATCAAGCGCTATTTCAAGGCGGAAGAGGACGCGACCGATGCGGACGGCTGGTTCGATACCGGCGATGTGGCGATCCTGCATCCCGATGGGACGATGCAGATTACCGACCGCACGAAGGACGTCATCAAGTCCGGCGGCGAATGGATCAGCTCGGTGGAACTCGAAAATGCAGCGGTGGGCCATCCGGCCGTGGCGGAAGCGGCGGCTATCGGCATGCCCCATCCCAAGTGGGATGAGCGACCCGTTCTGTTCGTGGTCAGGAAATCCGGGACGGAGTGCAGTGCCGAGGACGTGACCGCATTCCTTACCGACAAGGTCGCCAAATGGTGGCTGCCCGATGCGGTCGAATTCGTCGACGACATCCCGCACACCGCCACCGGCAAGATCAGCAAGAAAGACCTGCGCGAACGCTTCAGCGACTATACGCTGGGCTGAGGAGGACGGACCATGACGCAAAGTTATATCGACCCGAGCAAGACCAATTTCGAAGCATTCAAGGACCTGCCGCGCGATCAGCCGATCCATATGCTGAACCTGCTGCAGTACCGGGACCAGGCGGAATATCCCGAAGGCCATGACAATGCCGGCAAGGACTGGAGCGGGCGCCGGGCCTACAAGGAATATGGCAAGACCAGCGGCCCGATCTTCCGCCGGGTGGGAGGCGAAATCGTCTGGCGCGGGGCGTTCGAGGCGGTGCTGACCGGGCCGGAAGCGATGCATTGGCACGATGGCTTTATCGCGCAATATCCCAGCGCGGCCGCGTTCTTCGAGATGGTAAAAGATCCCGAGTATCAGAAGGCCGTGGTCAATCGCACCGCCGCACTGGCCGACAGCAGGCTGGTTCGCTTCAAGCCAGGAGCGATGGGCGAGGGGTTCTAGCCTCTAAGTCTGCGAAAATTTTCACAGTAGCCGCAACTGACCGCCGACGGCCGGTGGGCGGAACCGGGTGCAGTCCAGTTCGAATTTCGATTTGCCCACGCCTGCGCGCTTGCAGGCGAGGCGGAACCTTGCGCGGAAGAGATCGGCCCAGACACCGGTGGGTTTCATGCGGGTGAAGAAGTCGGGATCGTTGTCCCGCGCCTGCCCGTCCTTGGCACGGATCGAGCGGACGATGTTCATCACCTTGTCGCCGCGTTCCGGAAAATGGACCGAGAGCCATTCCCGGAAGAGGGGCGCGACTTCGTGCGGGAGGCGCAGGGGTATCCAGCCGACGCTGCCGATGCCGAGCTGGCCCGCGCGCTGAACGATGTCTTCCATGAATTCATCGGTGATGGCCGGGATCACGGGAGCTATCGAACAATGGACGGGTATGCCAGCTTCGGCGAGTTTGGCGAGGGCGGCCAGACGCTTCGCCGGGGCAGCCGCACGGGGTTCCAGTTTGGCCGATAGCCTGGGGTCGAGGCTGGTCACCGATATTGCGACCGCAACCAGCCTCTGTTCGGCCATAGCACGAAGCAGATCCAGATCGTCGCAAACACGATCCGATTTGGTTGTTATCGTCACGGGGTGACGCGCATCAAGACAGACTTCGAGCACCTCGCGCGTGATGCGATAATCCCGCTCGATCGGCTGGTAGGGATCGGTATTCGTCCCCATGGCGATGGGCCGCGGCCGATATTTCGCCTTGGCCAGAGTGGCCCGCAGGATTTCGGCGGCATTGGGCTTGGCGAACAGCTTCGTTTCGAAGTCCAGACCGGGAGACAGATCGTGATAGGCATGCGTCGGCCTGGCAAAACAATAGACGCAGCCATGTTCACAACCCCGGTAAGCGTTCACGGACCGATCGAACGCGATATCGGGCGATTGATTGAAGCTGAGTATCGTGCGGGGGCGTTCTTCGGTCACCTGTGTGCGAAGCTTGACCGGCGGCCCGTCCAGCGTTTCCATATGATCGCGCCAGTCGCCATCGACCTCGCGCGTGGCGAGGCCGAAGCGTGTCGGCACATCGGCGCCCTGTGCGCCGCGTCCGGGAATCGCTGGTTCGAGACGACGTTCCATGAGGCAGAACATACAGCGAACAAAAAAGCTTTGCCAGTCTGTTTTCGCAAGCCTTGGCAGCTATCGCCGCGCATCTGTCCGCGGCGCTCCGAAGGGTGAGCGGGGTTGCGGTGCGGCCCGGTGCGACGAGCTGCGCACAAGCATTCGCGAGACGGCACAGGTTGACACAGTTGACAGGGTCCTGGGGCGTGCCGAGGCCAAAGGTTCACTAGCGGGTCGATCGACCGTCTGGCATGCCAGCGTCATCACCTGTGCAAGCGCGGAAGGATCGACGCGTGGCTGCCGGACCCTGGTGGGCAGTCCGGGAGCGGTCGGCGATGCGGGCCATCCACACAGGGCATCGACAGTGTCGAAGGTGTCGACAAGCCGGCGATCCCATTCGTGCCCCGCGTCTTCCCGGGCCTGTGCGGCCACTTCGTCGCATTCGTCATCGAGACCACCCAGGAATTCGGCGCTGCTTTCGCTGACGGTCCAGTCGCTGTCGTCGTCGTCGTTCTGATCGTCGTCCTCCGCCGCGCCATAGAACACCTCAAGCTCTTTCTCGCGATGATTGCGGCGAGCTTCATCGCCTGCCGCGGCGACAGCATCCTTGCGCACGGGCGGCAGGGCCAGTTCGCCGGTGGCAACACAGTTCAGCAATTCGTCGAAGCGACCGGCATCGGCGCAGGCGGCATTGTCGCCGACCATGGCGTCGAGGCGTGCCAGATGTGCCAGCAAAAGCCGCGCATCATAGCGCCTGCGCGTGCCGACCAGCTCCCCGCGATAATAGATCTGTTCTTCCACCCCTTCGATGGCGCGTTCTGCCAGGGCCTGAACCCCGTTTTCCCGCGCCAAGACCAGCGCAGCGGCCCAGCCACGAGCGAAGAACGCATCGCGGCGACGCAGGCGATAGGCCGCTTCGGCGGACAGATCGACCGCGCGGCAGGCGGCGCGGGCATTCCCGTGAGCCGCCAGCCGGTCGAGAAAGCGCGCCTTCAGTTCGGGCGTCCAGCCGCGCGCCGGGACATGGGCAAAGGGTTCGGTAATGTCGGTCATGATCCGCGTCTCCTGTCGGGAATGGAAGCGAATCAGGTCTGTTATGCAGGAGGGGCCGAGTAGGAAAATGAATTCTTGCAGACGTTCGGCTTGCCGATCGGTGGCGGCAGCATGGGTTGCCGGGTCGTCTCCGACTGCTCGCAATAAAGGCGAGGGTTATCTTTCCCGGAGGCGGGGCATCAGTTCGACGAAGTTGCAGGGACGGTGGCGACTGTCGAACTGGTGCGCAAGGATGCGGTCCCAGCCGTCTTTCACTGCGCCGTTCGAGCCGGGCAGGGCGAAGATATAGGTGCCGCGGGCGAGCACGGCGCAGGCGCGGCTCTGGACGGTGCTGGTGCCGATGGTTTCGTAACTGATCCAACGGAACAGTTCGCCGAAACCGGGAATGTCCTTGCTCTTGACCTTGTCGAGCGCTTCCGGCGTCACGTCGCGGCCGGTGAGGCCGGTGCCACCGGTTGTGATGATGCAATCGATCTGTTCGTCGTCGATCCAGCGATGAAGGTGCGCAGCGAGCTGGTTCACATCGTCGCGGCTGATATCGCGATCGGCGAGTTCGTGGCCAGCATCTGCGATGCGCCGGGCCAGAATATCGCCCGACGTGTCATCGGCCGAGGTGCGCGTGTCGGATACGGTCAGCAGCGCGATACGCACTGGCTTGAAGGTGCGGGTTTCGTCGATTGGCATAAGCGTGTTCCTTACCTGGCCCGCGGAAACATGGGCCAGTCGTTTTCGGCCAGATCGACCCTGCTTGGCGCATCGGCATCCGCCTGGCGCAGATACATCCAGTAATTGCGCATCACGATGGCGACGTAGCCGCGCGTTTCCCAATAGGGGATGCTTTCCATGTAGAGCAGCGGATCGCCCTGATCGCGGATTTCACTTTCCCAGCGCGAAACGGGCGTGGGCCCGGCATTGTAAGCCGCCATGACCTTGGGCAGCTTGCCCTGCGTAAAATTGGACGAATTGAGGGATTCCAGCGTGCGCTGGCCGAACGCGAGATTGACGGCCGGGTCCTTCAGATCCGCGCCCGAGCTCATGTTGATCGATGCGGCATATTCCCGCTGCGTGATCGGCATGATCTGCATCAACCCGATGGCACCGGCCGGGCTGACCACGGTTTCGCGAAAGTTCGATTCCTGCAAGGCATGGGCGAAGGCGAGGGCAGGGTCCACGCGCCATCCACCGACCGGTGCGCGGAAGGTGACCGGATAGCGCAGGCTGGGATGTGCCCCTTCGCCGCGCGGGGCATTATAGGCCATGAAGGTCTGCGCACCCGTGAGGCCCAGCGCACGCGACAGCCGCGACAATGCGCCGTAATCCTTCGGGTCGCCCGTGCGGACCAGCCAGACGAGATCGTCCGCCGCCGCATCGCGCCGCCCGACTTCCGCCAGCATGACGGCCTGCCGGACCGCGTCTTCCTGGCGCAGATGTTCCCAATCGGCCTGTGTCAGATCGGGCAAGGCGTGGGTCCGCGGAAGGTCGCGGCCCATCTGTTCGTGGGCCAGCATGCCGTAGAGGGTTTCCGGGAAGCGCGCGGCGCCGCGCAATTGTTCGGCAGCCTTTTCAGGGAAGCGGCAGCGGATGAAAGACCGGCTGGCCCAGTAATGCGCCGCTGCGGTCAGTTCGGGATTGGCGGAGCCGGACGCGCTGCGCTGAAAGGCTTCTGCGGCCTTGTCGCAATCGCCAAGCCGCCATGCGGCGAGTCCTGCGACCCAATCGCCTTCGGCGACCCAGGCACCACTGCCGCCATCGCGGGTCGTATCCGCCATGGCCCAGGCCTGCGCGTCCTGATTTTCGATGTAGTAGCTGAAAGCGACGCGGTAGCGCCATTCCGCCCGCGCATCGCGCGACAGCGTGGCATCCACGCCGTCCAGCAGCAGGCGGGCACCATTCGGATCGTCATTGGTGATGCGTTCGAGGATCGCGGCCTTCACGCTTTCCGGCATCGTACCGTCGTTGACCGAACTGGGCCGGATACGCTTGGTCGACCCGGGCTGGCGGACGAGATCCCGTGCCGGGCGCAGATAGGGCGGGTTCACGAGCCCGCGCGTCTGGCCAAGGCGGACGATCGATTCCGCCTGTGGCAGCGCGGAATAGCGTGACAGCCAGCTTTCGATGCGCGGCAGTTCGATGCGCGGACTTTGCGGATGGAGGTAATAGGTCGCCAGTGCCGCGCCGTGGAGTGGGCCGTCATCGCGATTGGCCAGCATGACCTCGACCCTGTCCCAGTTCTGGCTGTCGATCGCTTCGAACAGCGAGCCGTAATAGGCGCGGTCGTCCTGCGAGAGGAGCTGCGGGAGGGAAGCCGCGTGCGACCGGGTGAAATATTCCACGCTCCCCTGCGCAAGGGCCGGGGCCGCGTGGAGGGAGGTGGTGGCGGCCAAAGCGGCGGCGGCGAAAATGCGAAGGGTCATCAAGTCCAGTCCAGCCATCGGTTCCAGAAAGTTTCCCGCCGGGCGGCCGAGCGGGCAAGGTTGCGCAGGTCGGGGGCGGCGAGCAGGGGGTAGATCTTGCCGTCACAGTCCAGCGAGAGGGGATCGCGCGCATCTTCGGGCGTCTTGCCGAACAGCGCGAGTTGCGCGCGTCCGAACAGGATCACGCGCTGCGGGGCGGCGAGCGCGATATGGGCCCTGACGATTTCGCCCAGGCCGGCACCTGCAAGCTGACCCCAATCGGGCAGGGCCATTGGAGCAGGAAGGGCGCTGGCGATGTAGGCTTCGTGCTGACCTATGCCCATTGCCGCGAGCATGGCATCGACGAATTTGGCGGCGCCGCCCGTCAGCAGTCCTTCGGCATCGTCATCGAAGGGCTGGGGCAACAGCAGCATCAGCTTCGCGCCTGCCACGCCCCGCGGGGGAACGCGCCGATCGAGCGCGCCATCCGCCAGCGAAGCTTCCGACATCCACCATGCGCGAAATTTTTCGAGCGTATCGGGAAGGGCGGAGCGATCGATCTGCGTGGCCGCACCTTCGCCCTGTTCGAGCGCGCGTTGCAGCGGGGTCTTGCGCTGTACCGGGGGCGGTGCGGGCGGAGGTGGAGCCGTTACGGCATCGTCGGCCTCCGGCTCGATCAGCCAGCCACTCGGCTCGTCCAGAAAATCGGCATCGACGCCAGCCTCGCGCCACCAGTCGAGCGCGCCTTCCAGGCTTTCGAGCGCCGTGACATCGCGCGAATTCGGGGGATCGGCATGCATCATTACTTGGGCGCGGGTCTTGACCTCTAAAGCGCCACCAATCAAGGCATTCGCAACAGTAAAGCGACGAAAAGAGAGAGACATGAGCGAACGCGAATCCATGCCCTGCGATGTCGTGATCATCGGCGGAGGCCCGGCAGGCCTCGCCGCGGCGATCCGGCTGAAGCAAGTGAACGCGGAACTCGAAGTCGTGGTGCTCGAAAAGGGCAGCGAAATCGGCGCGCATATCCTGTCGGGCGCGGTGGTCGATCCGCGTGCGCTGGACGAACTGCTGCCCGAATGGCGCGACCAGGGCTGCCCGATGGCGGAAACTCCCGTGACGGAGAACCACCACTGGGTGCTGTCCGAAAGCGGAAAATCCGACCTTCCCGAGATGTTGCTGCCGCCATTCATGAGCAATCACGGCAATTATACCGGATCGCTGGGCAATATGTGTCGCTGGCTGGCCGAGCAGGCCGAAGGTCTGGGGGGGATGGTCTTCCCCGGCTTTCCCGCCGCAGAAGTGCTGTTCGACGACAAGGGTGCAGTGACCGGTATCGTCACACAGGACATGGGCATCGCCGAGGATGGCAGCCACAAGGCCGATTATCAGCCGGGCATGGAAATCCATGCGAAATACACCCTTTTCGCCGAAGGGGCGCGTGGCAATCTGACCAAGCAGATGAAGGCGAAATTCGACCTCGAGGCCGATTGCGAACCGCAGGTCTACGGTCTCGGCGTCAAGGAATTGTGGGACATCGATCCGGCCAAGCACGAGCCCGGCCGCGTGATCCATACGCAGGGCTGGCCGCTGAGCGAAACCGGTACCTGGGGCGGGGGCTTCCTCTATCACCAGGCCAACGGTCAGGTGGCGCTCGGCTTCGTGACCGCGCTCGATTACGCCAATCCCTATGTGTCGCCCTACCAGGAATTCCAGCGCTGGAAGCACCATCCGGACATCGCCGCGATCCTCGAAGGTGGCAAGCGTGTGTCCTATGGCGGGCGCGTGATCAACGAAGGCGGCTGGCAATCCGTGCCCAAGCTGGCCTTCCCCGGCGGCGCGCTGATCGGCTGTTCGGCCGGTTTCGTGAACGTCCCGCGCATCAAGGGCAGCCACACCGCGATGAAGAGCGGGATGCTGGCCGCGGAGAGCATCGCTGCGGCGATCGCCGCCGGTAGCGAGCATACCGAGCTGATGGATTACGATGCCGCCGTGCGCGACAGCTGGATCGCAGACGAGCTCAAGAAGGTGAAGAACGCGCAGCCCGCCGTCGCCAAGTGGGGCGAGGATCTGGGTACGGTCATCGCGGGCATCGACATGTGGATGCGCACGCTGAAGATCGGACTGCCGATCACGATGAAGCATCATCGCGATTACGAGATGCTGGAGCGGGCCGACAACTTCAAGCCGATCGCCTATCCCAAGCCCGACGGCGTACTGAGTTTCGACCGGCTTACCAATGTCAGCTTCAGCTACACCAACCACGCCGAAGACCAGCCTTGCCACCTGAAGGTCGCGGACATGGAACTGCAGCGCGAGAGCGAGCTGGAAGTCTTTGCGGGCCCATCCGCCCGGTACTGCCCGGCGGGCGTGTATGAGTGGATCCTGGAAGAAGGCGCGGAGCCCAAGTTCCAGATCAATTCGCAGAACTGCATCCACTGCAAGACGTGCGACATCAAGGATCCGAACCAGAACATCACCTGGGTCACGCCCGAAGGCGGCGGCGGGCCGAACTACCCGAATATGTAATCGTCAGCGTTGCTTTCTCCATCATTGCGAGGGGGAAAGCGACGCGGCAATCCGGGTGATAGCGCCAAGGATTGTTTGGCTTCGCTCGCAATGACGGGGAGTTGTGGCGTGGCCCATGTCGAAACCGCATATGCCAAGATCAACCTGGCGCTGCATGTTCGCAGGCGGCGGGACGATGGCTATCATGAGCTCGAGACGCTGTTTGCCTTCGTCGATGCGGGGGACGTGCTGACAGCAACCAGCGCGGCGCAGGATGCCGTCACGGTCATGGGCGAGTTCGCGGGCGGTCTCGACAATCCGTTCGACAATCTGGTGGCAAGGGCGCTGGGCAAGGTGCCGCGCGCCGACGGGCTCAGGGTTACGCTGGAGAAAAACCTCCCTGTTGCGGCGGGGCTCGGTGGGGGCTCGGCGGATGCCGGGGCCGTTTTTCGCATCGTGAAA
>Ga0208328_1000871_pt1 | contig 11941 bp, 11 predicted proteins | sample DeeseametaMP2633_FD_184170 | JGI IMG/M metagenome (GOLD analysis project Ga0208328, IMG submission 184170) | Marine microbial communities from the Deep Atlantic Ocean - MP2633 (SPAdes) | ecosystem: Environmental > Aquatic > Marine > Unclassified | place: Northeast of Antigua and Barbuda, North... | reverse complement strand
CCAAAAGGTGGGATACCTCCAGAAATTTTTAACCAACTCAAATAAAAGAAAGGAAAACAAAATGTCTAAATTTATGAACGTTGTTAGAAGTAAAGTTAAGGAAGGTAAAAAAGATGAGTATATGAAAAAATTAAAGGAATTTTTTAATAATATGAAAGGAACAGATGGTTTGATCTCAATGAAACAAATTCAAACTGGACCTAATAATATGTGTATCATTGGAGAGTGGAAAGACGAGCAATCAATCGCAAAAGCAAGAGATAAAATGATTGCAGGATTAGATACTGTTAGACCTTTGCTTGAAGAAATTTCACCAGAATTAGGTGTCACGGATCCAGTTGCTGGTCCCGTAATAATGGAGGACAAATAATATGCTTAAGATAAGATTATCAATGGGTGGTGCCAAAAAAAGGCCAGTTTATAAAATTGTAGTTGCGGACAGCAGATTTCCAAGAGATGGAAGATTTATTGAGAAAGTAGGTTTTTTTAATCCACTTTTGCCAAAAACAAAAAAAGAAAGAGTTAATTTGGAAGTGGAAAGAATAAAACATTGGATTAGTAAAGGTGCTAAACCAACATTAAGGGTTTCTAGAATACTAGGAGAGGCAGAAGTTTATCCAATGCCTCTTAAAGGAAACAATCCACTTAAAGCAATTCCAAAAAAAGATAGAAAAAAAGAAAAAACAGAAGGCGAAAAACCAGCGGCTGAAGCATCAAAAGCAGAACGAGAGAAAGAAGAGCCTAAGAAAGAAGCTCCAAAAGCAGCTGCGCCAAAAGCAGAACCACAGAAAGAAGAACCGAAGAAAGAATAAATGTGGACAGCAAGAGTATTTACTTTATATCCTGAATTATTTCCGGGACCATTAGGTGTTGGGTTATATAAAAAGGCAATGGATAAAAAAATATGGTCATTAGAAGTAGTGAACATCAGGGATTATGCTACAGATAAACACAAGACTGTAGACGATACTCCTTTTGGAGGGGGAACAGGGATGTTAATGAGAGCGGATGTTATAGCCAACTCTTTAGATAAAAATATTTCTAATAAGGATGAACCAATTATTTATTTATCTCCAAAGGGAAAAAAATTTGATCAAATTTTTGCAAAGAAAATATTGGATAAAAATATAAATATTGTATGTGGTCATTTTGAAGGAGTTGATCAAAGATTATTGGAAACGAGAAATATAGAAGAAGTTAGTGTTGGAGATTTTGTTTTGTCAGGTGGTGAAATAGGCGCTTTTGTAGTAATCGATACAATCGTCAGACTAATCCCAGGTGTACTTGGAAATGCTAATTCATTAGCTGAAGAAACCTTTGAAAGATATTTATTAGAATATCCCCAGTATACAAAACCTCAAAAATGGGACAAAAAAGATGTTCCAGATGTATTATTAACTGGAGATCATGTTAAAATAAAGGACTGGCGTTTATCTCAATCCAAGGATATAACACGACGCCGACGTGCCGATTTGTGGGAAAAATATAAAAAAAATAAATGAAAAATATAGAAGAAATAAATAAAGAAAGTGTTAAAAAAATTCTAACAACAAAAAAAATTCCGCAATTTTTTGCAGGTGATACAATTAAGGTTGGGGTCAGGATTGCTGAAGGAAAAAGAGAAAGAATTCAGTATTTCGAGGGTGTTTGTATTGCAAAAAAAAATAGAAGTATAAATTCATCATTTACAGTTCGTAAAATTTCATTTGGTGAAGGTGTTGAAAGAACATTTGCATTATATAGTTCAATTATTGGTTCTATTAAAGTCATAAGATCGGGTCAAGTTAGAAGAGCAAAGTTATATTATTTAAGAGATAGAAAAGGTAAATCAGCAAGGATTTCTGAAAAAATTAAGAAAAAAATTGGTATAGACATTTCAGAACAGACAGTTGAAAATAAAATTGTTAAAGAAGAGCCTAAAAAAGAAGCTCCTAAAGCAGCGGCACCAAAGGCCGAGCCCAAAAAAGCAGAACTTAAAAAAGAGAAATTAAAAACAGAGAAAAAATAATTTTTTTCTATAATGCCCCAAACTCTCTACGACAAAATTTGGAAAGAACATATAGTTCATCAGCAAGATGATGGAACAACTTTATTATATGTTGATAGACATCTTATTCATGAAGTAACCAGCCCCCAGGCATTTGAGGGTTTAAGATTGTCAAAAAGAAGAGTAAGAAAACCGGATCTTACTTTAGCTGTAGCGGATCATAACGTACCCACAACTGATCGATCAAAAGGTATTGACGATCAAGAGTCGAAAATTCAAGTAGAAACACTTGAAAAAAATTGCAAGGAATTTGGTATAGAACTTTTTGATATGAACGATAAAAGACAGGGTATTGTCCATATTATTGGTCCTGAACAAGGATTTACACAGCCAGGTACAGTAATTGTTTGTGGTGACAGCCATACCGCAACACATGGAGCTTTTGGCGCATTAGCTTTTGGTATTGGCACCTCTGAAGTTGAGCACGTTTTGGCTACTCAAACTCTGATTCAAAAAAAATCAAAAAATTTACGAATAAATGTGATTGGTAAGTTGCCAACTGGAGTTACATCAAAAGATGTTATTTTACAAACCATAGGCAAGATAGGAACTGCTGGTGGAACTGGAATGGTCATTGAGTATGCGGGGTCAGTAATTGAAAATCTAAATATTGAGCAACGTATGACGATTTGTAACATGTCGATAGAGGCAGGTGCTCGAGCAGGTCTAATTGCTCCCGATGAAAAAACTATTCAATATTTAAAGGATAAACCAATGTCTCCCAAAAAAACAAGCTGGGAAAAAGCTGTAGAATATTGGTCTAAACTTAAATCTGATCCTGAAGCTAAATTTGATCGAGAAGTAAAAATAAAAGGAGAAGATATTAATCCAATGGTAACTTGGGGAACCTCTCCACAAGATGTTGTTCCAATTACTGGTCAAGTTCCCGATCCAGAAAAAGAAAAAGATGAAGACAAAAAAATATCTATGAAAAGATCTTTGAATTATATGGGACTTAATCCGAATACAAAAATAACCGATATTAAAGTTAATAGAATTTTTATTGGAAGCTGCACTAATGGAAGAATAGGTGATTTAAGAGATGCAGCCAAAATTATAAAAGGAAGAAAAGTGGCTCAACATGTTAGTGCTATGGTGGTTCCAGGATCAGGCCTTGTTAAACAACAGGCGGAAGAAGAAGGAATAGATAAAGTATTTAAAGATGCAGGATTTGATTGGAGAGAACCAGGTTGTTCCATGTGTTTGGCTATGAATGCTGACAAACTTAATCCACAAGAAAGATGCGCTTCTACATCAAATAGAAATTTTGAAGGTCGTCAAGGTCGTGGAGGAAGAACTCATTTAGTGAGTCCAGCCATGGCCGTTGCCGCCGCAATTGACGGTCATTTAACTGATGTAAGAAAGTTTCAGAATTAATATGAAAAAATTTAATATTCTAAAAGGAATACCTGCAAATTTACCAATGATGAACGTTGATACCGATATGATTATTCCAAAACAATTTTTAAAAACCATAAAAAGAACCGGTCTTGGAAAAGGCTTATTTTTTGAAATGCGTTACGACGAGAATAGTAAAAAAATAGAAAAATTTATATTAAATAAAAAACCCTATAACAATTCACCAATTTTATTAGTTGGTAAAAATTTTGGATGTGGCTCTTCAAGAGAACATGCTCCTTGGGCATTGTTAGATTTTGGAATCAGATGCGTGATAGGCGCAAGTTTTGCAGATATTTTTTATAATAATTGTTTTAAAAATGGTATGTTGCCAATCATTTTAGGCGAAAAACAAATTGAAGAACTTATTCAATATTCAGAAAGAAAAGAAAACATAGAAATAAATCTTACGGAACAAGAAATTATATTTGGAAATAAAAGAATTAAATTTGAAATCGATCCATTTAAAAAAAAATGTTTATTGGGTGGTCTAGATGATATTGCACTATCTTTAGAAAAATCAGAAAAAATATCTTCTTATGAAAATGAACTTAAGAAAAATAAACCTTGGTTAAATTAAAATGAGTAAAGTTAAAAAAAGAAAAATTTTATTATTACCAGGCGATGGAGTTGGACCTGAGGTTGTAGCAGAGGTCAAAAAAATTATTGAGTGGTTTAATGAAAAAAAATCTTTAGATTTTGAAACTGAAGAGTGTTTAGTAGGTGGTGCGTCATACGAAAAACATAAAAAACCAATTACAGATGAAGTTTTTTATAAAGCTCTGGAATCAGAGACTGTAATTTTAGGAGCAGTTGGCGGTCCAAAATGGGATAATTTAGAATTTTCAAAAAGACCGGAAAGAGGACTTTTAAAATTAAGAAAAGAGCTAAAGTTGTTTGCCAATCTTAGGCCAGCAATTTGTTTTGATCAGTTAATTGATGCGTCTAGTTTAAAACCTGAAATTGTATCAGGGCTAGACATAATGATTGTTAGGGAACTAACGGGGGGTATATATTTTGGAGAACCTAGAGGAATTAAACCTATAGAAAATGGCGAACGTAAAGGTATTAATACTCACACGTATACGAGTAGTGAAATAATTAGAGTTGCTAAAGTTGCTTTTGAACTTGCTCAAAAAAGAAACAAAAAAGTTACGTCTTGTGACAAATCAAATGTTATGGAAGCCGGTATTCTTTGGAGAGAAGAAGTTCAAAAAGTAAAAGACGAAGAATATCCAGATGTAGAATTGAGTCATATGCTTGCAGATAATTGTGCTATGCAACTTTTAAGAAATCCAAAGCAATTCGATGTTATCGTAACAGATAATTTATTTGGAGACATATTATCTGATGAGGCGGCTATGTTAACCGGATCGATAGGGTTACTGCCATCAGCATCTTTAGGTGCAAAAGATAAGAATGGTAAAATAAGATCTATGTATGAGCCTGTGCATGGTTCAGCTCCCGATATTGCCGGCACGGGAAAAGCAAATCCCATTGCAACCATTCTTAGTTTTTCAATGGCCCTCAGATATACTTTAGATTTGGATAAAGAAGCAGATAATTTAGATCAAGCAGTTCAAAAAGTTCTTGATGATGGCTTAAGAACCAAAGATATTTTATCTAAAGGTAAAAAAGAAGTCTCCACCTCGCAAATGGGAGATGCAATAATTTCAAAACTTAAATAATATCCTATCCAATGAATATTAAAAATGTGGTTGTCATTGGCTCCGGAACTATGGGAAGTGGCATTGCAGCACAATTATGCAATGCAGATATTCCTGTAACATTGTTAGATTTAACAACAGAAATTTCTCAAAAAGCAAAAAAAAAAATTTTTGAATCTAGACCTCCTTTATTAATTGATAAAAGCAAAATTGATAATATTGGAGTAGGCAATATACAAGAAAATTTTGATATCATTAAAAAAGCTGATTGGATAGTCGAAGCAGTAGTGGAAAGAATAGATATCAAGCATAATCTTTATGAAAAAATATTAAAAGCAAGAAAAAAAGACTCAATAATTTCATCAAACACATCAACCATTCCCTTAAGTATTTTATCAGCAAAAATGTCAAATGAAGATAAAAAAGACTTTTGTATTACTCACTTTTTTAACCCCGTTAGATATATGGATTTATTAGAAATAGTTAGTGAAAATATTAACGATATAAAAAAAATAAATTTTTTAAAAAATTTTTGTGAAAACAGTCTAGGTAAAGGTGTAATTGTTTGTAAAGACACTCCTGGTTTTTTAGGAAACAGGGTTGGAGTGTACGCTATGCAGGTTGCGATGACAGAAGCTATAAAAATGAAATTGAGCATAGAAGAAGCAGATGCAGTTTTTGGAAGACCTATGGGTATACCTAAAACAGGTGTTTTTGGATTATACGATTTAATCGGTATTGATCTAATGGCAGATGTTTTAAGAAGTTTTCTAAAAGAATTGCCAGCTTCAGACGTATTTCACGAGGTAGCTAAGGAAATTCTATTAATAAAAAATTTAGTAGACAATGGTTATACTGGCAGAAAAGGCAAAGGCGGATTTTATAGAATAAATAAACAAGATGGAAAAAAGGTATTAGAGGCAATTAATTTAACTACCAGAGAATATTCTCCATCTAAAAAAATTAACCTTAATATTGATGAAAAAGTTAATTTAAATGAACTTGTTTCAAGAAATGATAAATATGGAAAATATGCCTGGTTAGTAATTTCAAAAATTATTCTTTATGCTTCTTCTTTAATTCCCAGTGTAACAAAAGATTATAACAATATTGATGAAGCAATGAGGCTTGGTTTTAATTGGATAAAGGGTCCATTCGAAATGCTCGAAGAACTTGGAGTGAAATTCTTTGTAGAAAAAGATGTACACTTAAAAACAAATGAATTTATAAAAAAACTTTACGATCAAAAAACTGATACTTTTTATGGAGCAAGACAAATCTACACAAATTTAGAAACATTAGGGAAAGTAAAACAATTAGCAAAAATTAAAAAAGATAATAAATCAGCTATTACTTACGAACATAAAAATTGTAAAATCGTGGAATTTAATACTAAGGCTAATACTTTAGATTATGATTCCATGAGTGCTTTAAGAGCAGCCTCCGATCAAAACTTGATAATTATTAATGAGAGTATGCAATTTTCAGCGGGAGTTAATTTAAATTATATTATGGACTTTGTGAAAGAAAAAAATTGGAAAGGTATTGAAAAGTTTCTTCATTATTTTCAAATGACCTGCAAGCAACTAAAATATTCTGATAATTTGGTTATTGCTGCGCCATCAGGATTAACTTTAGGAGGCGGTGAAGAAGTTTGTATTCAAAGTGATTATGTAGTCGCTCACTCTAATATTGTGATGGGCTTGGTAGAGACTCTTGTGGGATTAATGCCTTCTGGAGGTGGAACCAAAGAATTGTTATGGAGATGGCTACAAACACAGGAAGCTAAAAAAGATCCTGACTTCGCTCCACAAAAAGTATTTAATATTATTGGTTACGGAAAGACGGCTAGTTCACCCGTTGAAGCTGCACCATTTAAGTTTTTATTAGAAAAAGATAAAAGTGTTATGAGCAGAAACAAGCTACTTTCAGTTTCTCAAGATTTAATTAACGAAAAAAAGAATGGATATAAACCACCAAAAAAACCAACTTTTAAGTTATCAGGAGGTCAAGTAAAAGATAAAATGTTCCAAACTCTTGAAAATCTTTTCAAAGAAAAGAAAATTTTGGAGCATGGAATGGAAGTTGGAAAAAAATTAGCTTTTGTATTAAGTGGAGGTAGTACAAGCCTTGATAAAGAATTATCCGAAGATGATATGTATGCTTTAGAAAGAGAAGCTTTTATTAGTTTAATTCAAATGGAAAAAACTCAAGCTAGAATTAAACACACACTTTCAACTGGAAAACCCTTAGTAAATTAAATGGCTACTTATACTGCTCCAATAGATGATATGATGTTTCTCTTCGAGAAGCTAAGAGATAATCCTTATTACAATGAACTTGAAAAATACAAGGAAGTTAATCCTGATCTTGCAAAAGATATTTTAGAACAAGCTGCAAAAATAACTGAAAATCTTATATTACCCTTAGCTAAAGCTGGAGACGAGACACCAGTTACTTTCGAAAATGGAGTAGTAAGAACTTCACCAGGCTATAAAGAGGCTTACAAAAAATTTATTGAAGACGGCTGGGTTTCTCTATCTTGTGATCCAGAGTACGGAGGTCAAGGAATGCCAAAAACTATCAGTGCATTTTTTGAAGAAATGTTATCTTCAGCTAGCCTTTCCTTTAAATTGTATAGTGAGTTAAGTATAGGTGCTTATAATTGCATACTTCAACACGGTACGGATTCTGTAAAGAAAAAATTTCTTCCTAATATTGTTAAAGGTACTTGGAGCGGAACTATGTGTTTAACAGAACCAGTTTGTGGAACAGATTTGGGATTATTAAAGACAAAAGCTGTGGAGCAGTCAAACGGTACTTATAAATTAACTGGTCAAAAAATATTCATAACTTCAGGAGATCATGATCTTACGGACAATATTATACACTTGGTTCTTGCAAGAACTCCTGACGCACCTTCAGGAACAAAAGGAATTAGTTTATTTTTAGTGCCAAAAATTCAAGTTAAGGAAGATGGATCTTTAGGTCCAAGAAATGGTGTTTCAACTGGCTCTATTGAAAGCAAAATGGGAATTAAAGGATCTGCTACCTGTGCTTTAAATTTTGATGGCGCCGTTGGACATATCATTGGACCCAAAAATAAAGGACTGAGCTCAATGTTCACTATGATGAATTTAGAAAGAATTGTTGTAGGCATTCAAGGCTTAGGAATATCTGAAATCGCCTATCAGAATGCTTTAAATTATTCGAAAGAGAGAAAACAGGGAAAATCTAATAATAGAAAAACACAAAATGGAGCAGATTTAATTATTGATCATGCAGATATTAGAAGATCACTATTAAATATGAAATCAATTATCGAAGGTGAAAGAGCTTTAAGTTTTTGGTTAGCTCAACAAACTGAAGTTAGTTTGCATCACAAAGACAATAAAATCAAAGAAGAAGCTTTAGACTTAGTATCTTTAATGACCCCTGTTGTTAAATCATTATTTACGGATATGGGTATGGAAATTACTAGTGATGCCATGCAAATTTTCGGAGGATATGGTTATACAAAAGACCAAGGGATCGAACAGCTATATCGGGATAATAGAATTACACCAATATATGAAGGAACTAATTCTGTGCAATCAATAGATTTAGTTTTTAGAAAACTTTTTAATAAAGATAGGAATATTATTGGTCGATACATTAAATTTATTGAGAAAGAAATTAAAAAAAGTAAAAAACAAGCAAAAATAAAACTATTTGCCAAAAAGCTAGATGATTATTTAAAAATAACAGTAAACTTTACAAATTGGATTAAGAAAAATATGAAAAGTTCCAAAGATGACGTAAGTGCCGCATGTAATGATTACCTTAAAGTTTTAGGTTTAATAGCTTTAGCCTACTCTTGGTTAAAGGTGTTAGATGTTAGTTATAAAGAAATTAGTAAAAATAAAAAGTTTTTTGAAGACAAAATTGAAACTGCAAGTTTTTTCTTTAATCGTGTATTACCTAGAATAGATTCCCATTATAAATCTGCAACCTCTGGAAGTAAGTACATAATGGATTTTAAATTTAGTTAAACTGATTTAATTATTACCCCATTGTAAATGGGTCTGACATAGGTTTTTCCGAGGTATTAAACCAAGTAGTTTTAATTCTAGTATAATCTTTTATTGATTCAATGCCTGCCTCGTTGCCATATCCGCTATCTTTCATTCCACCAAAAGGTGCTGAAGGTGATATTAATCGATAAGTATTTACAAACGTGATTCCGGCACGTATTGCTTTTGAAACTCTTAAACCTCTACCCAAATCTTTTGTGTAAACACCGGAAGATAAACCATATTGGTTATCATTCATTTTATTAATTACTTCTTCTTCTGTTTCAAATTTCATTACTGACAACACTGGGCCAAATAGTTCATTTTCAGCTGTCGGAAGGTTATGATTTTTACATTCCATTATGGTTGCCGGGAAGTAGTAACCTTTGTTAGATAGCGTATGCCTTTTTCCCCCACATTTTATTTTTCCACCTTGATCAACTGTAAGTTTGATATTTTTTTCTATTATTTCTAATTGTTTTAAACTACTAAGAGGGCCCATTTGAGTATCGGAATCCATTGGGTTACCCAATTTTATTTTTTTTGCACGATTAACTAATTTATCTAAAAAATTATCATAAATACTTTTTTGTAAATATAATCTAGATCCGGCTATGCAGCTTTGGCCGCTAGCGCCAAAAATACCTGCGATTATTCCATTTAATGCATTTTCTTGATCAGCATCATCAAATACAGCTACAGGACTTTTTCCACCCAATTCTAAACTTACTTGAGATAAGTTTTCTGCAGAATTTCTAATTATATGTCTTGCTGTTTCCGCCCCACCAGTAAAAGCAATTCTCTCAACAAGTTTATGTGTGGTTAATGCCTTTCCACAAGGATCACCAAAGCCAGTAACAACATTTACAACACCTTTAGGCAATCCAGTTTTTTCTATTAATTTTACAAATTCAAACATTGTTGCAGGTGCCAATTCAGAAGATTTAATTACAACAGTATTTCCCATTGCAAGCGCCGGAGCAAGTTTAACTGCTGTTAACAACATTTGCGAGTTCCATGGAATAATTGCGGCAATAACGCCAATTGGTTCTCTAGTTGTGATGGCATGCATGTTTGGTTTATCAATTGGCAAAACAGTTCCTTCTACCTTATCTGCTAAACCAGCAAAATAATCATAATATTCTGCAATATAATTTGCTTGTGTTTTTGTTTCTCTAAAAAGTTTTCCAGTGTCAATGGTTTCAATTTTTCCTAACATTTCTGCATTTTCTCTTAATTGGTTTGCAATAGCTTTTAAGTAATTAGCTCTTTCTCTGGGTAACAACTTTGGCCATTTACCTTCAAAAGCTTTTTGTGCAGCGTGAACCGCCTTATCTACATCTTTTGCACTAGCTTCGGGAACAATAGCCCATGATTCATTATTTTCTGGGTTTAAAGTTTCAAAAGTTTTTTTATTTTCTGCATCAACCCACTCTCCATTGATACACATTTTATATTCTTTAAGTTTAGGCATTATTCCTATCGATAAAATTTTTAAAAATTATATTAACATCATCTGCACATTCTACACCACAAAGATGTTTTCCTTTTTTGATTTCCACAAATTTACTATCTCGAATTAATTTACTTAAATTTCTAGCCATTTCAGGCGTTGATCCTACGTCGTTTTCTCCGGTGGTTACAAGAGTATTAACGTTAATTTTTTTAATCAAGTTGTCATCATCCTGATAATTAACAAAAAGCTCGTATGATTTTAAAAAATTTTTATGGTCATTATTTTCTAAACCTAAATATATTTTTTTATAAATTTCTAGATTTTTTTTAATAAAACCTTGTGTAAACCATCTTCTTAAAGCCGTATGTCTTGAGGCGGGTTTATTCATTTTAGCTACGTGAAATCTATTAAGAACCACTCTTTTCTGCTCTTCAGTTCTTTTGTATATTGATCCATGAATTATTAATGAACATAGTCTTTCCGTATGTTTGGAAGCGAAGTCTCTAGCAATGAGTGCTCCTAATGAAAAGCCGACCAAATGAATTTTTTTAAATTCCAATTGATTAATTAAGCTGAGCAATTGGTTAGAAAAATCATTAAAATTTATTTTTGATTTGTTTGGAGGTGTTTTTCCATGTCCAAGCAAGTCGTAGGTAAGCGTTGTATAATCTTTGAAAAAGTCTATTTGAGGCTTCCAAATCTCTTGATTTAGACCCACGCCATGTATAAATACAATTGGATTTTTTTCACCAACTTTATTCAAAGAATAATTAGTATCAAAAGAATTTGAAGTTTTTGACATTAAAATTATTTTGGATTTTTTATTCCCATTTCCTTCATATCCTGGTATCGATCTCCAGTTCTGGCATGCGCTCTTCCTCCTGGGGATCCACCAATGGCAACTACAATTTCATCGTCGCATGGGGCATCTTGAATATTAAATTCATGCGTTAAATAATAAGGCCTTAATCCAGAATCTGTTTTGTGCATCATTGGAATTGAAATTTTACATCCCGCAGGACCTCTGGTATTTGTAAAACTTAAATAAGAGGTTCCTTCAACTGCATCTCTAAACTTATTTCCAAATCTTAATGTGTGTATAAATGCAGAAGCATGCTCGATTTCACCTTTTAAGCCTACAACTCCAGCTTTACCGTAAGCTAAAATTTTTTCACCCGAACCTATTTCTTTAATTAATTCAGGAACCAAAATATCACCAAGTTTTGGAGCCAATGAAAGAATTTCCGGTTTTAAATCTTCAACGAAACCTTTGTCAATCCAAGGGTTTTTGATTACCGCAGCAACTGAAACAAGCAGTACA
>Ga0208328_1000866_pt1 | contig 11997 bp, 15 predicted proteins | sample DeeseametaMP2633_FD_184170 | JGI IMG/M metagenome (GOLD analysis project Ga0208328, IMG submission 184170) | Marine microbial communities from the Deep Atlantic Ocean - MP2633 (SPAdes) | ecosystem: Environmental > Aquatic > Marine > Unclassified | place: Northeast of Antigua and Barbuda, North... | reverse complement strand
GGGTGCCGCCGGAGACGCCGAGGTAGACGTCGGCGCCGTCGAGGGCGTCGGCCAGCGTGCCGGTGCGGCCGCTGCGGTCGGCGGTGATCTCGGCGAGCGCCTTCTTCACGGGGGTCAGGTCACCGCGACCCGAGTGCACGACGCCCTTGCGGTCGGTGACGGCGAGGTCGGTGATGCCGGCCTCGATGAGGATCTTGGCGATCGCGACGCCGGCCGCACCGGCACCGGAGATGACCACGCGGGTCTCGGCGTGCAAACGGTCGGTGATCTTGAGGGCGTTCTCGAGCGCGGCCAGGGCGACCACGGCGGTGCCGTGCTGGTCGTCGTGGAAGACCGGGATGTCGAGCATCTCCTTGAGCCGGTCCTCGATCTCGAAGCAGCGCGGTGCCGAGATGTCCTCGAGGTTGACCCCGCCGAAGCTCGGCGCGAGCCGGGCGACGGTCTCGATGATCTCCTCGGTGTCGGTGGTGTCGAGGCAGATCGGCACGCCGTCGACGCCGCCGAACTGCTTGAAGAGCACCGCCTTGCCCTCCATCACCGGCATCGCCGCCGAGGGACCGATGTCGCCGAGGCCGAGCACGGCAGTGCCGTCGGTGACGACCGCGACGGTGTTGGGCACCCAGGTGTAGTGCTGGGTCATCGACGGGTCCTCGGCGATCGCCTCGCACACCAGCGCCACTCCGGGGGTGTAGGCCAGGGAGAGGTCCTCCTTGCCGGTCAGCGGAGCGGTCGAGGCGACCTGCATCTTGCCGCCGACGTGGAGGTCGAAGACGGGGTCGCCCTGCCGCGGGTGCTCGGCGGGGCGGAAGGGCTGGGGAGCCGCGGGGGCGTCGGACATGCTGGGACTTTCCGTGACGAGGACGTCGGGCGGCCGGGGTGTCGGCGCGGAGTCGGACCAGGCGGGTAGGCCGCCGTGAGTCTCGCACAGCCCGGGCGGCCCGGACGGAGGCGTCCGAGGGTGGGCTGGGTCACAGCCGGCGCGGGCGCGGCCACAGCCGCCCCAGCACCACGGCCAGCACCGCGTCGTCGGGCACCGGACCACGGTGCCGCGAGTCGACGCCGACCTCGGGGTCCTCGCTGAGCAGCCACCAGCCGGCCTCGCCGCCCGCCGTCGTACGACGCTCGGCGGCGCGCTTGACCGCGACCGTGCCGTCGCGGAACCGGGCGACGACCACCCGGCCGGCGCAGACCGCACCGCCGTGCACCACCAGCAGCCGGTCGCCCGGCGCGAGCAGCGGGCGCATCGAGTCGCCGTGGACCCGCGCGAGGCCCAGCCGTCGGGTGCCGCTGCGGGCTCCGCTCGCCCCTGGGGGTGGGACCGGTCCGGGTGAGGAGTGCACGAGAGTAGTGTCCCGAAGCAGACCGAGGATCCCAGACGAGAGGACTCGCATGTTCGCCAAGCTCAGCACCAGGCTGTTCGCCCCCACCCTCGACGTCTCCGCCCACTGCGACCTGCCCTGTGGTGTCTACGACCCCGCGCAGGCCCGCATCGAGGCCGAGTCGATCAAGGGCATCGTGGCGAAGGTCGCCGACAACGACGACCCCGACTTCCGCACCCGCGCGCTGATCATCAAGGAGCAGCGCGCCGAGATGGTCAAGCACCACCTGTGGGTGCTGTGGACCGACTACTTCAAGCCGCCGCACTTCGAGAAGTACCCGCAGCTCCACGTGCTGGTCAACGAGGCCACCAAGCTCGCCGGCGCCAGCGGCGCCAAGGGCTCGCTGGACCCCGACGTGGCCGACCAGCTGCTCGCGAAGATCGACGAGATCGCCGAGATCTTCTGGGAGACCAAGAAGGGCTGAGCCAGCCCGCAGTGTGACCGAGCCGGCCACCGGGTAGGACCCCGGTGGCCGGCTCGTGTCGTCACGACCCGCCGCCGCACCGATGTCCTAGGGTGCGGTCAGCCCCGCCACGAGAACGAGGACGGCACCCGCATGTCACAGCCTGCCCCGGCCACCCCCGACGGTGAGCGTCCCGACGTCGAGATCCGGCTCCCCGCCGACGGCGCCTACGTCTCGGTGCTGCGCACCCTGACCGCCGGTCTCGCGGCCCGTCTCGACTTCACCATCGACGACATCGAGGACCTGCGGATCGCCGTGGGCGAGGCGTGCGCGATGGTGCTGCCCGAGGCCGACGGCCTCTCCGACCTCACCGGGCGCTTCGTGATGCGTCCCGGCACGCTCACCGTCAGCGTCGGCGTCACCGCGCCCGACCCGTCGCCGCCCGACCACGACTCCTTCGCCTGGCAGGTGCTCACCACCCTCGCCTCCGACGCCACCGTGGGCAGCGTGGGTGACCAACTCGTGGTCACCCTCGTCATGCGGGCCACGGACGTCGCCCCGAGCGCGTGATCGGATGAGCGGCGCCCCCGAGGACCAGCCGGTCCCGGACCTGTCCCTGCCGGAGGTCCCCGACCCGGCCGAGCCCGCCGACCCGCGGCGCGCGGCGATCGAGCAGACTCGTCGGCGCAGCGGGGAGCTCTTCGTGGAACTGGCCGGGGGTGGGCCCACCGACCGTGCCGAGGCCCGCGAGCAGCTGGTGCACCTGCACCTCCCGCTGGTCGAGCACTGCGCGCGCCGCTTCCGCAACCGAGGCGAGCCCTTCGAGGACCTCGTGCAGGTCGGCACCATCGGGCTGCTGAAGTCGATCGACCGGTTCGACCTCGAGCGCGGCGTGGAGTTCTCGACGTACGCCACCCCCACGATCATCGGGGAGATCAAGCGCTACTTCCGCGACAAGGGCTGGGCGATCCGGGTGCCCCGGCGACTGCAGGAGCTGCGCATGCAGATCAGCTCCGCGACCGCCGAGCTCACCCAGCTCCTGGGCCGCTCCCCCACCGCCAGCGAGCTCGCCGAGCACATCGGCTGCACGGTCGAGGAGGTCGTCGAGGGGATCGAGTCCTCCAACGCCTACTCCACCCTCAGCCTCGACGCCAGCGACGACTCCGACGACAGCACGACGACCATGCTCGACGCGCTCGGCGAGGAGGACATCGGCCTCGAGCACGTCGAGATCCGCGAGTCGATCAAGCCCCTGCTCGACCAGCTCGACGCGCGGGAGAAGAAGATCCTGCTGCTGCGCTTCTTCAAGAACATGACACAGTCGCAGATCGCCGCCGAGATCGGTGTCTCGCAGATGCACGTGAGCCGGCTGCTCAGCCGCACCCTCGACCAGCTGCGCACCTCGCTGCAGCAGGCCGACTAGGGCGTCGCCCCCGAAGGGCGGTCGGCTACTCCGTGTCCTCGGTCGGCACGGCGCCGAGGGTGCGCATCGTGTCGTTGTGCAGCATCCCGGCCAGCGCCACCGCGGCGACGACTGCCAGCACCAGCGCCACCGGCACCAGCGAGCGCAGGCTCCACGCCAGGCCCAGGGTGATCAGCTGGGCCAGCAGCATCGGACCGCGCGCCCAGGCGTGGCGCCGGTAGAGGCCCACGGCGCAGACCAGCACCCCGGCCCCGGCCAGGGCGAAGAACGCCGCGGTGCTCACCGCCAGGCTGACCCGGTCGGGGTCGAGGCTGGCCAGCTCGGCGGCGGCCAGGAGCAGCAGCGCGAGGCCCTCCAGCAGACCGAGCGAGGCGGCCACCACGAGCGGCGCGGGACGGGGCTCGGGTGTGGTCACCGTCGCACCCTAGTCTTCCCCAACCCGGGTGCGTCCGGGCGCCCGTGGGGGCTAGGATGGGTGAAGCTCCCGGCGTTCCGTAACACGGCTGTGACGTAAGAGACCTCGCCCGAGGCGGATCAGGTCTTGTCTCGCGGTGCGATCGTTGCCACGCTGGGCGCTGCGCTCGTCGACGCGCCCACGCCGATGTGCCCACCGTACGCGCGCCGCAGTCCCCACGTTGTCCTGGGGTCTGCACGTCCGTGAAAGGAAAGAGGGATATCCCTGCCATGGATTGGCGCAACCGTTCCGCCTGCCTCGACGAGGACCCCGAACTGTTCTTCCCGATCGGGAACACCGGTCCGGCGATCCTGCAGATCGAGGAGGCCAAGCAGGTCTGCCGACGCTGCGACGTGCGCGAGCAGTGCCTGCAGTGGGCGCTCGAGGCCGGCCAGGACCACGGCGTCTGGGGCGGCCTGAGCGAGGACGAGCGCCGGGCCCTCAAGCGTCGCAACTCCCGAGCCCGGGTGCGCACCGCCTAGGCGTCTCCAGGCGTCCCAGGCGTCACTGCAGGGGTACGTCGACCTCGGCCGCCGTCCCGCGCCCGCTGCGGGCCGGGCCGAGCGTCATCCGTCCGCCCAGCTCGGACTCCACCAGCGTCCGGACGATCGACAGCCCCAGGTTCGTCGAGCGCTCCAGGTCGAACCCCTCGGGCAGGCCTCGCCCGTCGTCCTCGACGCGCAGCACCAGCCGCTCGGCCGAGGTCTCGACCTCGACCGCGATCTCACCCTCGAGCACGGGACCGCCCGACACGGCGGCGTACCCGTGCTCGACGGCGTTCTGGAGGATCTCGGTCAGGACCATCGCCAGCGCGGTGGCCGACTCCGAGGGCAGTCGTCCGAAGGAGCCGGTGCGCCGCACGCGCACGCGTCCCTCGAGCCCGCCGACCTCGCTGACCATCGTGCCGAGCCGGTCGGCGATGTCGTCGAACTCGACGTCCTCCTCGACCGCCTGGCTGAGCGTCTCGTGGACGATCGCGATCGACCCGACCCGTCGCACCGCCTCCTCCAGCGCCAGACGTGCCTCGGGCGTGCCGATCCGGCGTGCCTGCAGGCGCAGCAGCGCCGCGACCGTCTGCAGGTTGTTCTTCACCCGGTGGTGGATCTCGCGGATCGTCGCGTCCTTGGTGATCAGCTCCCGGTCGCGCCGACGCAGGTCGCTCACGTCGCGCACCAGCACCAGCGCCCCCAGGTGCTCCCCGTGCGGGCGCAGCGGGATCGAGCGCGCGATCAGCGCGGTGTCATCGGTCGCCAGCTCGGTGTCGCGGTGGGCGCGCCCACCGAGGACGGCGGAGAGGGTCTCCTCGTCGGGGCGACGACGCGGCGGCACCAGGGAGCGGGTCAGGTCGGCCAGGACCTGACCGGTCAGGTCGCCGGAGAGCCCGAGACGGCGGAAGACCGACTGGGCGTTGGGGCTGGCGTACTCGACCAGGCCGTCGGCGTCGACGCGGAGGAAGCCGTCGCCCACCCGAGGGGTGTCGGCGTGGTCGCTGCGCTGGCCCGGGGACGGGAAGGTGCCCGAGGCGATCATCCGGGTCAGGTCGGCGGCGGTCTGGAGGTAGGACAGCTCCAGGCGGCTGGGCGTGCGGACCCCGAGCAAGTTGGTGTTGCGCGCCACGACCGCGATCACGCGGTCGCGGTGGCGCACCGGGATGGTCTCGATCCGCACCGGGACGTCGTCGCGCCACTCGGGGTCGCCCTCGCGGACCAGGCGCTCCTGCTCGAAGGCCTGGTCCAGCAGCGGGCGGCGGCCGGTCGGCGAGAAGGAGCCGAGCACGTCGTCGACGTACGCCGTCGGCGCGGTGGTCGGCCGCATCTGCCCGGCCGCCCAGAACCCGGTGCCGTCGCGGTCGGGCAGCCACAGCACCAGGTCGGCGAAGGAGAGGTCCGCGATGATCTGCCAGTCGGCCTGCAGGCGCGAGAGCCAGGCGACGTCGTCGGCGTCGAGGTCGGTGTGACGGCGGACGATCTCCGGCAGCGAGGGCACGTCGCGAGCCTAGAGCGCGGTTTGGCAAGATGCGCCGCATGGTCGGGAGCTACTGGGAGCAGGTCCTGGCGGACGACATGGCGGTCCCCACCGACCGCCCCCTCGGTGACCTCACCGAGGAGCTCACCGCCATGCTGGGTGACACCGACCCCGCACGCCGCGACGGCACCGCCTTCCCGACCCTGGCGACCTGGGTCTCCCGGGGCGTGTACGACGACCTGCTGCCCGGCCTGGGCGACGGGATGGCCGCCGGCCTGCTCGTCGGGCTCGGCTCGAGCGACGACGACCAGGTCTTCCGCCGGTCCTTCTCCGCGCTCGTCCTCGGCGTGTGCATCAGCCGCGACAACGAGCGGCCGCTGGTGCCCGGCGGCAAGATCCTCGAGTGGGGCGACCGGCTGGCCACCTGGCTGCTGCGCGAGCAGGACGCGCGCGGCTTCGTGCCGGGCAAGGGCTGGGCGCACGCCCTGGCCCACGGCGCCGACGCGCTGGGCACGCTGGCCCGCTCCCCCCACCTGTCCACCCCCGAGCTGACCGTCATCCTCGACGTCGTCGCCGACCGGGTCCTCGCGCCCGCCGACCGGGCCTGGAGCAGCGGTGAGCCGGACCGGCTGGCCAAGACGGTGATGGAGGTCCTGCGTCGCGGCCTGGTGCCGATGACCGTGGTCGAGCCGTGGGTCAACCGCGTGGTCGCCGCGGCCACGCACGGCCCCGGTCCCGACGACGACGACCCCTACCGCCGCTCGGCCAACCCCGAGGCCTTCCTGCGTGCGCTCTACCTCCAGCTGGCCATCGGGCCGCGGCCGCCGGCCGTGCGCAGCGACCTGCTGCTGGTGCTCGTGGAGGGGCTGCGCCGGACCACTCCGGCGACCCTCTCGCCCATCGCCTGACCCTCTCCCCCGACCCTGTCGGCGGCGTCGCTACCCGGGGGTAGTCTCCGTCACATGACTGAGGAGCAGGCGCAGGAGCAGGCCGCCGCACACGCCGGGACCCACGCCGTCGAGGTCGCGCGCGCCCACGGCGTCGAGACCATGTTCACGCTGTCGGGGGCGCACGTCTTCCCGCTCTACGACGGTGCGGTCAAGGCGGACCCGCCGATGCGGCTGCTCGACGTCCGGCACGAGCAGACCGCGGCCTTCGCCGCGGAGGCCACCGGCAAGCTCACCCGGGTGCCGGGCCTGGCCGTCCTCACCGCCGGCCCGGGCGTGACCAACGGCGTCAGCGCGATCACCCAGGCGCACTTCGCCGGGTCGCCCATGGTCGTCGTCGGTGGTCGGGCCCCGCAGAACCGCTGGGGCAGCGGCTCGCTCCAGGAGCTGGACCAGCCGCCGATCCTGGCGTCGGTGTCGAAGGCCGCCCGCACGCTGCCGAGCGCGGCCGACGTCGCCGCCGGCATGGACGACGCCTTCGTCACCGCCGGCTCCTCGCACCGCGGACCGGTCTTCGTGGACGTGCCGATGGACGAGCTGTTCGGCGCGGTCTCCGGCAGCGCGACCACCAGCGAGGTGCCGCGCGGGGCCGAGCCCGACCCCGACGCCGTCGACCGGGTGGCCGGCCTCCTCGCGCAGGCGCAGCGCCCGGTGCTGGTGCTCGGCACCGACGTGTGGGCCGACCACGCCGAGGAGGCGGCGCTGCGCCTCGTGGAGACCCTGGGGCTGCCCACCATCACCAACGGCATGGGCCGCGGCCTGGTGCCGGGCGGCCACCCGATGCTGATGACCCGCGCCCGCGGCCAGGCGCTCGGCGGTGCCGACCTGGTGATCGTCGTGGGCACCCCCCTGGACTTCCGGCTCGGGTACGGCGTCTTCGGCGGCAAGGACGGCGCCGCCCCCGCGCGGGTCGTGCACGTCGCCGACTCCCCCGGCCAGCTCTCCGGCCACGCCGACCTCGCCGCGTCGCTCGCGGGTGACCTCACCCGCTGCCTCGACGACGTCCTGGCCGCCGTGGAGAAGCGCGGGCCGGGCGACTGGAGCAGCTGGGTCTCGGGCCTCCAGGACGGCGTCAGGGCGGCCGTGGAGCGCGACAGCGCGCTGCTGTCGGCCGAGGCCGACCCGATCCACCCGGCCCGCATCTACGGCGAGCTGGTGCCGCGGCTGGCCGACGACGCCGTCGTCATCGGCGACGGCGGCGACTTCGTCTCCTTCGCGGGCAAGTTCGTGGAGCCGCAGCGCCCCGGCGGGTGGCTGGACCCGGGTCCCTACGGCTGCCTGGGTGCCGGGCTGGGCGCCGCGATCGCCGCCCGGCTGGCCCGCCCGTCGGCCCAGGTCGTGCTGCTGCTCGGCGACGGTGCCGCCGGCTTCTCGCTGATGGACGTCGACACCCTGGTGCGTCACGGCCTGCCGGTGGTCATGGTGATGGGCAACAACTCCGCCTGGGCGCTGGAGAAGGGCCCGATGCAGATGCTCTACGGCTACGACGTCGTCGCCGACCTCGCGCCCCGCACGCCCTACGAGGACGTCGTCAAGGCGCTCGGCGGTGCCGGCGAGACCGTCACCGACCCGCGCCAGATCGGTGCCGCGCTCGACCGTGCCTTCGCCTCGGGGGTGCCCTACCTCGTCAACATCATCACCGACGTCGAGGCCGCCTACCCGCGTGCCACGTTCGGCGTCTGATGCGGGTGCGCCGCGCGACGGCGGCCGACCACGAGGCCGTCGGGGAGGCCACCCTCGCGGCGTACGCGCCCTTCACCGAGGGTGAGCCGCACGCCGCCTACCGCGCCCGGCTGCGCGACGCCGCGGCCCGCGACCGCGAGGCCGAGCTGTGGGTCGCCGTCGACCAGGGCGCCGACGGGGTCGAGACCGTCCTCGGGAGCGTGACCCTGTGCCCCGAGGGGTCGCCCTGGCGCGAGGTGGCGCAGCCCGGGGAGGGTGAGTTCCGGATGCTGGCGGTCTCGCCGGCGGCGCAGGGACACGGGGTCGGCGCGGCCCTGGTCGAGCACGCGCTCTCCTCCTTCGCCGAGCGGGGCTGCACGGCCGTGGTGCTGTGCTCGCTGACCCAGATGCGGGCCGCGCACCGTCTCTACGAGCGGCTCGGCTTCACCCGCGTGCCCGAGCGCGACTGGCAGCCGGTCCCCGGCATCGACCTGGTCGCCTTCCGTCGGGCGCTGGCTGGCACGCTGAGCGCATGAGCGAGCCCCTCGCAGCGACCCTCACCCGGACCGTGACCGACGACGACACCGCCGCCGCGGTGGGCTCGGGCAGCCTCCCGGTGCTCGGCACCCCGCGGCTGCTGGCCTGGCTCGAGGCGGCGACCTGCGCCGCGCTGGAGCCCGACCTCAAGGAGCACGAGACCAGCGTCGGCACCCGCGTCCAGCTCGACCACCAGGCCCCCAGCCCCGTCGGGGCGGTCGTGGAGGTGACCGCGTCGGTCAGCCACGTCGACGGGCGGCTGCACCGCCTCACCGTGGCGGCGCGGCACGGCGCCGACACCCCGGTGGGTGCCCCCGGCAAGGTCGTGGCCGCGGGCGAGGTCACCCGGGTCGTCGTCGACTCCGAGCGGTTCCTCTCGCGGCTGTGACCCGAGCACGACGAAGCCCCCGGCCCTGGCGGGTCCGGGGGCTCGTGGAGCAGGTGCTCAGCTGTTGGGGCGCTTGCCGTGGTTCGCGTTCTTCTTGCGACGCGCACGGCGCTTGCGGCCGGTCTTGCCCATGGTGCTGCCTCCTGTGGTGTGCGGTCGGCCCGGGCGCGGGCCAGGGGGCAGTTTCTCAGAACCACGCCCCGGTCGCGAATCGGGTGGTCACTCCGAGATGCGGATCTGCACCTCGCGCACGCGCATCAGCACCCGCGCCCGCAGGTCCTCGGGCGCCGACTCGCTGCACGAGCGGGCGACGACCTGCTTGACCGTGCGCTGGAGGTCGTACTTCTCCAGGCACGGGTTGCAGGAGTCGAGGTGGATGCGCACCGCGGCGCAGTCGGCCTCGTCGAGCTCGTTGTCGAGGAAGTAGACGATCTGCTCGAGGAAGTCGGCGCAGTCGCTCGCGGACGGGTCGTCACCGTGCCAGTGGGTCATGACGTCTCCCCCGGGATGCTCGAGGCGGGCAGCAGCGCTCCGTCGCGCACGTAGTCGGTGAGCATGTCGCGCAGCTGGCGGCGCCCGCGGTGCAGTCGCGACATCACGGTCCCGATGGGGGTCTCCATGATCTCGGCGATCTCCTTGTAGGCGAAGCCCTCCACGTCGGCGAGGTAGACCGCGAGACGGAACTCCTCGGGGAGCCGCTGCAGGGCGTCCTTGACCTCGCTGTCGGGCAGGTGCTCGAGCGCCTCGGTCTCCGCGGACTTCAGGCCGCTGGAGGTGTGCGACTCCGCGCGGGCGAGCTGCCAGTCCTCGACGTCCTCGGACATCGACTGCTGCGGCTGGCGCTGCTTCTTGCGGTAGTTGTTGATGAAGGTGTTCGTGAGGATGCGGTAGAGCCAGGCCTTGAGGTTGGTCCCCGGCTTGAACTGGTGGAAGGAGCTGAACGCCTTGGCGAAGGTCTCCTGGACCAGGTCCTCGGCGTCCGCGGGGTTGCGGGTCATCCGCATCGCCGCGGAGTAGAGCTGGTCGAGGAACGGCAGCGCGTCGCGCTCGAAGCGCGCCGAGCGCTCGGCGTCGGTCTCGGTGGCAGGGTCGGGCACCGTGTCGACGTCGGTGTCGAGGACGGGGTCCGGTGAGCTCTCGGTCATCGGGCTCCAGCCTACCGACGCGTCGGTGGGTTCCAGCAGAGCGATCACGTCGGGCACAACCACGACCGGCGCCGCGTCATTCCCGGGCCCGCGCCAGGCTCAGCCGACGGGCACGCCCACCTCGCGCACCAGCCACTCCAGCGTGGCCTCCACCAGCATCCCCATCGCCTCGTCCTCGGTGAGGTCGGCGCGCCTGGGCATGGCGAAGCCGTGGTCGGCCGCGGGCACGACCGCGAGCTCGACGTACTCCGGCAGCGGGTCGGGGAACTCCTCGGGGCGGCCCATCGTGTCGCGCTCCCCCTGGACCACGAGCGTGGGCACGCCGGCCCCCTCGAGCTCGGGGAGGCGGCTGCGCTCGGGCTTGCCGGGCGGGTGCAGCGGGAAGGCCAGGGCGAGCGCGCCGACCGCACCGAGGTCGGCGGCGCAGCGCACGGCCGAGCGGGCCCCGGCCGAGCGCCCACCCACGACCAGCGGGCTGCGGGCGCGCAGGGCCTTCGCGGCCGCGCGCAGGCCGTCGTCGAGCGTCGGGGGTGGCGTGGCCACCTTGCGCCCGGCCACGCGCCAGGGCTGCTCGAAGCGGGCCACGGTCACCCCCTGCGAGGGCAGGCAGGCCGTCAGCGCCTCGAGGTCGCGGGTGTCGATGCCGACCCCGGCGCCGTGGCTGAGCAGCAGGGTGGCGCCGCTGCGCCGCCCCTTGGTGACGACCAGCCGGCCAGGGCCGTGCGGGGTGTCGACGATCCGCTCGGTCGTGGTCACGACTGCTCACCCTCCGCGGGCAGGGGTACGACGAGGTCGGGGCCGTTGTTGCGCACGTTGCTGACCAGCGTGGAGACCGGGAAGGCCTCGAGCCGACCGGGCGCCGCGGGCTGGAGCAGGTCGAGCAGGCTCTCGCTCGAGGTCGTCGGGTCGAGCCAGGCGTCGCGCTGGGCGGGGTCGACCATGAGCGGCATCCGGTCGTGGATGCGTCCGAGGGAGTCCTCGGCCTCGGTCGTGATCACCGTGCAGGTCCACCGGAAGCGGGCCGGGTCGTCCTCGTCGCGCTCGGGGTCGCGCCAGATCTCGTAGAGGCCGGCCATCGCCAGGACGCCGCCGTCCTGCGGGCGGATGAAGAACGGCTGCTTGCGCGGCTTGCCGGACTTGGTTCGCTCGTCCGTCGGGTACCACTCGAAGTACCCGTCGGCCGGCAGCAGGCAACGGCGCTTGGCGAAGGCCCGTCGGTAGGCCGGCTTCTCGGCCACCGTCTCCATCCGCGCGTTGATCATCCGGTTGCCGATCGCCGGGTCCTTGGCCCACGACGGCACCAGCCCCCAGCGCAGCACCCGCAGCTGGCGCTGCGCCTCGGGCCGCTCCTCGCCCTTCGGCGGGCGCTCGACGACGGCGTACACGTCCTTGGTGGGCGCGACGTTGTAGTCCGGCTCCAACGGCTGCTCGATCAGCGCCTCGTCGACCTCGAACTCCTCGAGGAGGTCCTCCGGTCTCCGGCTGGAGGCGTAGCGCCCGCACATGGGTCTCACCCTAGGTCCCCTCGGCCGCGCCCGCGCCGCGTGCGGTCGAGGCGGGGAGAGGTCAGGGGTGCTGCTCGGCGGTGTCCAGCCTCCCGAGCAGCAGCTCGAGCCCCAGCTCGTCGTCGGGGATCGTCTCGACGACGACCTCCGGCACGCCGGCGGGGGCTCGGCTCCCCTGGTCGGCGAGCA
>Ga0208328_1000865_pt1 | contig 12013 bp, 7 predicted proteins | sample DeeseametaMP2633_FD_184170 | JGI IMG/M metagenome (GOLD analysis project Ga0208328, IMG submission 184170) | Marine microbial communities from the Deep Atlantic Ocean - MP2633 (SPAdes) | ecosystem: Environmental > Aquatic > Marine > Unclassified | place: Northeast of Antigua and Barbuda, North... | reverse complement strand
GGAGCCGGAGCCACACACTTTGCCGGCGAATTCGACATCCTGATCGAAAAATTCAGCCAGTACCTGAATGCCATCGGCAACAACCTGAACTGGATGACGGGCGCTATCCTAGGCGGCATCGGGCTTATTCTTTTGAGCCTCCTTGGCTTCATGACCGGCATCGTCCTCATATTCGCCAAGATGATGCTGACACTCATGCTTGGCCTTGCTCCGATCATGATCGCACTGTCGCTCTTCGACGCGACCAAGGACTTCTTCCATAGGTGGGTCTCGACGACGGTCAGCTATGCCTTCTACCCCATCGTCATCGCAGCTATGCTCTCGACCGTCGTCGGCATGGCAAATTCGCTGCTAGCCCAGCTCGGTGATCCGAACTCGGCAACCAACATCGGATCGCTCGTGCCGTTCTTCGTCATGGTTTTCCTGGCCAAAGGATTTGTAGCAGCAACACCCCTGATCGTTCGCGGCATCTCGGGAAACCTAATGGTGGCGGCGGCACCGGCGATCGTCAGCGGGTCCGCAGGGGTACTGCGAGGGCTGGCTAACACATCTGGTGTCCAGGGCAGGGCGCGGATAGGGGCGCTCACGACGGGTGAGGCGATTGGACGTGGAACTGTACACGCTCCTGCTGCGGTAAAGAGCGCCGCGGCGACGGCGAGCGCGCAGGTGGTCAGGATGGCCGAGAGGGCAAAGCGATTGGGAAGATAAGCATAGAGAGAATTGCTCTAGTTCTGTGCTTTGCGACGGCTATTCCCAGTCATCGTTTTCACCTCCAAAGTCGAAGTGATTTCGCGCGACAACTTTCGCCTGGATCGCCTTCATTCCCCATTTCCCACGCTTCTTATCGAAACTTGCAACAGCCACGCCTTCCACAAGATCGCCCGCCTGTACCCCTTCAGCAGTGATCATGTGAGGAGGAATGAAGATATCTCCAAGTGTGAACCCCAGCCCGCTCGGCGTCACGTTCGTTGCCTCGCGGAATGGGCGACAGACATCAGGAGAAGGTGATTGTTCGGTGGGTTCAATTTCGAGAATACGCGTGCGAAGGCCGTTCTTCGAATGGTGCTGGGAAAGACGAACTGCGACGGTGGTTCCAATCTCCACCTGCCCTGGGCAAAGTGAGATTGGGCAAGTTCCATCCACGCCGCGTGCTACGATGACGTGAAGCAGAGACTTTCCATGGTTGATGTGGTCGATGACACCAACCCGAAAGGGCATGATGTCCATGGGTGTGCCGTCTTCCCGGCGGCTGATCCGGTGAATTATTGTGCGCTTCGGCTCGGCCTTTGATGTCTCTAATTGCAACTTGATCGGCGTTCCTTCGGCCAACCTGCGGATGTCCGGATGGCTGTCGGGCAGGCTCAGCTCGAGTGCGAACGGATTCCCCTTCACATAGATTCTGCGGCGCCTTCGAGGCTTCTGACCATCTCGCCCCTCGATGGTGAAAACGTCCCCGAGGCACGCATCGGTCCACGGAAGGTGCGAGAAAAGCAAAGCTTCCGCCGCATCGCTCAGGCTGCCATAGAAGGCGCGATCAGTCGTGTTTGGCGTCACCGCAGAAAGTCTTTCAACAAAACTCTGTGCTTCGCGGGGTATCGCGTATCCGGCGCGGGCGCGGTGTGCAATCATTCGCTCTGCCTCGAACCGGGCTTCGGCAGGGTGGCTTTCTTCCAACAGAGCGGCGAACTTGAGGCGGACCTTCCCTACGAAGTTATCGTCCTGTGAACAGCTCAGGGCCTTGGCATAGCACGAGCGCCGCAGATCGATATCGTTTGGCACCAGGTCACCGATCAGTTCCCAAGCCCAATACTCAGAAGCCTTCTCGCGCGCAAATTCGACGGCCAGCTTGAGCGCTTCATCAATACGCCCCATACCCCGCAGTAGTTTCGTGAGATTAAACTTGAGCCAGATGTTATCCGGGAAGCGCTTCATCGCGGCCTGCACATGCGGCAAAATGAATTGGCAGTCATCCACGCGGTCGCTCTGGGCTGCCTCGGCCGACGCGGCCTGGATCACCTGCTCGACGAGGGAGGGGTAGGTCTTGCCGTCCTTTCCCGTCTGCCGGTCGAAGTCCTCGCCGTTGAACTGATCCGGGTTCCAGAGGCGAAGAAAAGGAAGAAGCTTGAGCTGTTCGCCCTTTGTCAGGCGCAACGCTTGCCGCAGCATGAGGCTGTGCAGAAGGTCGGGGCCGCCAATCGCTAGCTTCAGATAGGTGTTCAGGTTCCTCTTCACGCGCTGAACAATTGGCGGAGACAATTTCTCGTCCTGCGCCTGTTCGAGTTCGACTTTGATAAGGCGGTAGAGTTCCCACCCCCACGCCTTCCGATCCTCTGGTGCCAGCTTTCCGTTCGCATCAAGGTCGGCGTAGATCCTTGCGGCCTCCTCGTGCTTGCCCTGCTTGCTCAGAATGCGAGCTGACTGCATGGCACGGCGGCCGGGGTCCGCGAGGTCCAGAGCCTTCGCGCGATGCTCCGCCAGCATTGCGTCTGAGGCTGGGACTTCGAAGCGCCGCAACTGGTCCAGATAGTCGGACAGCGCCATTTGATTACCATCGGCTGAATGCTGTTTCACGAGCGTAATCAAACACCATGCATAGGCGGCGCGGTCGTAGTCATCGGCCTCGGAATCAGCGATGCGCTCCAGTGAGAGTGCATGTGCAGCAGCAAGCTGGCCACCTTTTCTAAGTTCGGTGACCTCTTTGGAGCGATGGTTCCAAGTTCCCGTCCCCAAACTCCTATTTCGCCGGCTCCCGCTAAAGATGCTCACGGGACAACCTCGTCGGTCAGAACGGTTCCGACATCATCCTGCAGCGCGATGAGTGATGGTTCTGGGTTCAGGGACGGATTGACGGGCATGAACTTGGTTAACTGGTTTTTGCCGTTGTAAAAGATGTCTACCGTGACTGTGTCCAGACCGCGCGCAAGAGTGTAGCGCTGGCTCCATTGCTGCTCCTTGAAGTTGGCGACCGTGATGCCCTTCTTCGACAGCGCGGCAATCAACCGGTCATGGAAATCCCGCAGGAAAGGGCGGTCAGGCGCGCCCACGCTGACCGAGCTCGAAGTGCCGGTTCCTGGTTTCTGGCCCGACAATCCAGCGATGCGAGCTATGATTTCCTCCGCAAAGCCGTCAGGCCTCGGGCAGGTCACGCTAGAGACAGTCCAGTTTCCCTTGTAGCCGATGTCGATCCGAACAGCATCAGCACCTCGCTTGAAGAAATACGCCTCTCGATACTGGTGGTGAGCGACGTCCTCGATCTCGACCCCAGTGTCGGCCAGCCTGTTGCGGATTTCCGTTTGAAGCCAAGTGCGGAACAAGGATTGCGGCGACAGAGCCGGGGAGGGGGCCCCTCCATCTGATTCAGGGGCCATCGCTCGCTGGTCGGAAGGGCCGGACTCCGGGCTTTGTGGGCCGGGTTCTGTGGTAGACGGCGTAACCCATCCGGTTCCCGCCGCTTTCAGCCTGATCTCCGGCGGATCGACAAGATACAGCTTGCTGCTGGTCCGGGTCATGGCCGTGTAAAGCCAGCGAAAATAGTCCGAAGACCGCGGGTTCTGCCGGGTTGCGCAACTGACGATCACATGGCTCCACTCGCCGCCCTGCGCCTTGTGGCAGGTAATGGCATAGCCAAACCTGAGGCGAAGAGCGTTGAAATACGGATCCGAACGCAGGGCCAACTGGAATGCATCACGATCTTTGTTGCGGTCTATATGCTTGTGGCGCTTTAGGAAATCGACGTAGAGGGCGCGCTGCTGCGCAGATGCCAAGCTAGCATCGTCGCCGTGCAGAAAATCGTCGAGTATCTTTGCCTTCAGGCTAAGATCGTCACCTTCCGATTGCGGCAGCGCAACCATGACGTCTCGAAAATTCAGCGCGACATTAATGGGTTCCGATACGTCGCTATTGCCGATCTTCTGAAGCAACTGCACAGACCGTCGCTCGACCGTCGCTTCAGCCGCGTCGATCTGCAGGATTTCACCATTGGCGACGTAATGAGGACCGCAAAAGCCATTGGCCGCAACAATCACGCTGTCACCGGCCGCCACTGTCGCCTTGTCCGGAAACAGTACTGCCCGGATCGCGCGGTTGAAATTGGCGGCTTCGGTATTCGAGTGGGTAACGATGATCGGCGCCTGGGGGCCGCGTCCTTCGCGGATCTTCATATAGAGAGGTGTGACACTGTCCTTGGGCAGTTGGATGACGTCATCGTCGAAAGAGAACGTCAGGCTGCTGAAGCGTCCACTGGTAACGCCTTCGCGCAGGGGCATGACGTTGCGGATTACCGCGCTTTCAGCTTTCTGGCGGACGATTTCAGTCAACTCGTAGCTGGTTGCATCAAGCCCGAAGGTCTCACGCAGGTAATCCACGTCCAGGGCAGGAGAGGTCGACATGCCGACCGGAGGCAGCTGCGCAGGATCGCCGATGAAAATGATCTTTCGGGCGTTGCCTGAATGCGTTGAACCCACGTGCTCGATCAGATCCCGCAACAGATGTCCGCTGCCAGACCGGAAGAATTCACTTTCGGAATACACGTTCGACACGAGCGACGCCTCGTCGATGATGGCAACGGCATCGACCGGGTCATCATTGTTCCGGACCTTGGCAATCATCTTGAAGGTGGCCGACCCATCGCCGTCATCTTCGGTCTGCTCGGTCATCTCGCTATAGTCGTAGATCAGACTGTGGATCGTTCGCGCTGACTGCCCAGTTTTCTTTGTGATGACTTTGGCTGCCCGCCCTGTCGGGGCCGCAAGCGAGAACATCCGCCCTTGGGCAAGCAAGAACTCGGTCAGACCACCCGCAAGGAAGGTTTTCCCCGTTCCCGCATAGCCTTTCAGCAGAAATACCCGCTGGGTGTCGTCTGCGAGGAATCCATCGAGCGCCGAAATGCCCCTCTGCTGGTCGGCCGTGAGCTCCTCTTCGAACATGTCCCGCAACGAGATCCGCGTCTGCGGTGGCCTGACCAGGGTCTCTAGGCCAGCGTCGCGGTTTTGGACAATGTTCTCCCTCGCGTCGGCTGGGCACATGTCCTGCGAGGTCTCATGACATGCTGAAGGCGTTATGGACGCGGCACGTCCCCGCGCTTGCCAATCAATATCCGGGCGCATTTCAAGGCAGAACCAAGCGGTCAGCGAGAGGGCGTCATCGAGCAGATCGCGGGCTTCAGCCACCGATACAGGACGCTTTCCGTGTGCGGCGATGTTTCCGAGTTTCCGGATGGTGTGCAAAAGCCCCAGAATCCGCCGATCCAGAAGATCATTATGCTGAAGCAGTTGCAGGCGGTCGAACTGCTTCTCTTCATCGTTCAATTGCAAACCATGGTGCCGAAAAAGGTGGCAAACCATTGCCTCCGAAAAGCTGCGTAGGCGGATGGTCGAAAAATCAGGGAGCTTGTCAGCATTCTGCTCTGCTTCGGTCGCCAAGGTATGCAGGTCCGGCCAGAGAGGCAGCAACACGCCAAAGCGCTCTGGATTTCCCGTCATATCCATAGTGTCCCCCTTTACTGGCAAACGGCATCTCTTGCGGAAATAGTCTCCAGGCTTCTGCGCTAGATCACCCTGGAATCGTATGCCTTTGAAATCGGGCCGAAATAGGGGGTAAGCATGACATTACACCAACTGAATTGGAGGCTAGACAAGCCTCGCTGCGAGGGCAACCTCTCGATCGTCGAAGAGCGGGACTTGCCGCGCGGCATGCGGGCTGCTGGGATGAGAACTGCATTACCTGCATCATTAGAGCAGCCGCCCGTCAGATCCCAAATACACGCCATCCGACAAATAAATCGGCGCGCCCTCGGCAATGCACAGGTCGTCATATAGATCGCGAAGATCGCTGCAGCCGGCGGTGTGATCGACCTCTGCCGGCTGCCCCAGATATCGGGCAATCTCATCGGCCAGTAGAGTAAGGGCTTCGAACAACTGATCCCGCGTGCCGGACAGGCAGATCTCGGCGAACCTGCGGCCTTTGCCATCGCTGTCGATGCAAAGGTCCACCTCGCCACCGGCAAGGTTCTGGATCCCCACCTGCAGGGCGTTGATCAACGCTTCGCGGTCCCGGTAGATCGGCGGGGCACCAAAATCGCTAGCGGTGGCCGTCTTGATGGCCCCGCCTTGGTGGCCGCCGATGCTGCCAATGGTCAGGCGGAGCAACGTGTGCTCTCCCGCTACGGCAAAATACTGTTCGCGCGCATGGTAGAATTTTGTGGATTGATAGATAATCGCGGACATGTTGCATCCTTCGCTTGCATGGTCTTGAGATAAGCGCGCAGCGGTATCGTTCGTGGGCGTACCACCCACACGAGCGCATTCTGCGGTCCCTTGAAAAATCACATGTACTTGGTGTTCCGAAGGCAGGAATTGCTGCGGAACGGTCGAGATCGGCCTTTGCGCTGGTGATAACAGGTCACGACGTTACCTGCGGCGTCGACAATCGCCCTCACCTTGGTCGCAGCCGCAATCATCTCCCCATCGAGGCCAGCGGATGTCAGGTGCCGGATGGTCCGTCCTGACAAGATGTACTCCTCGCAATCAAGCCGCGCCTTGACCCGTGTCCCATGCAGAAGGACAAGTTCGAGACTGTCGTGCCGAATACTCCGTTGGGCCATACGCGTTGCCGCATGGTTGCTGAGGACGAAAGACGCGTCTGCACACACCGCCATCATGCCCACTCCTCCTCGAACTGCTTTTTGAGCTTGGAGCGGTGACGCTGGAGTTCTTCAAAGCGGCGATAGATCGGATCTTCGAACGGGAGAACCAAGGCAATTTTGCCGCCTTCAGAGGCCGCAGCTTTGCGGCTCTGATACTCAGAAAGCGTATCTTCGTTGAGATGCAGATCTTCCTGAAACGGGTTCACCCAGCTTTGAACACGGTCATCATCCGTATACCGATCAGGGTACCAACCTTCTTCATGGCAATGCTTCGCCACGAGGTCATCATACTCCGCGGCCAGTTCCGGATGGCGTTCGGCATAGAACGCGCGCCAGGCCTTCAGCTTCTTGAGACCTGCCTTCCGCTGATCCTCCATGCCCTGCTCATGCGCTTCCCGAATGGCCTTAGCAAACTCTTCAATCGAGAGGCCACCGCCCTTGGCTTCCTTGGCCTGATGCAAAACCGAGGACAGCCGAATGCGTCCTTTCGCGATGGCCTCAGCCAGCGGCGGTTGCCCCCCAGAGAGAGCCTCTACGAGCTCAATGTCCGATATAAATCCGGCCGCATTCGGGGCCTCTTCGGCCGCTGCCCCCACGAACCACTTTGTGTCGACGTGGTCTGAAATCTGCGCCGACAGCCGAACGATTGCCTCGCTGAACAGATTCCGCGACGTTTCGGTGCCAGGGTGTGACGTCTCGATTCCGAAGCATTTTTTGAGCTTGCTGGCTTGCTCCTCAAGGTGCCCCCCTTGCAGACGCGGATCGGAGAGGCCGTTTTCAAAGGCAAGGCGAGCTACTTCGTCGTCCTGCACCGGCACTTTCAGTGCATGTCCGGCCACAATCGAAAAGAGAACGGGTGCCAGTTCCATGATCTGCTTCTGGCTGACCCCATAACGCCAACGCATGAGTTCGTAGGCATTGTGGGACGCAGCAGAAACATGGGCCTGGATGGACACTTCTCCCAAGTCCACGTCGGCAAAGAACGGATCGAAATCCTGAGGCTTGCAGTTCAAAACGCGGGCAATCGCCTCCAGATCCTTGGGCTTGGGCGGATTGGTTCCCGCCAGCCAGCGACTCACTGTGCGCTTATGCTTCTTGATCGCCGCGGCGAGTTCGTCGCGCGATTTCCCCTCTGCTTTCAGCTTCTTCTTGAGAAGTTCTGCCTTGAACGCCATCGGTGCCTCCCTTGTGTCCATGACATCAAGGTAGGTGCCATTCTATCCTATGTAAATTTGGCATTTTCTGTCACAAATCAGGAAAATCCGGCCTTAAACGCACTCATCTTCGACTAAATTTGTTTTGGTATGACAAAATTAGTGCCATTTTTTTCCGAGATGAATGCTCAAGTCGGAGCAACCAAATCAAGCAATGTACGTCAGCAATCGCTTAGATTGCACCTTGGCGGTCCGCTTGCCTTCCTCACAAAATACGGTGGCGGCTTCGGTCGCTTTCACACCGATGGCCATGTCGTAAGCGATAACACCATTGTCGAATGCGTGTTCCGTTCGATCCCATAAACCGCAAGAAAAACGTCCTCGCATCACGCATATTCTGCAATGATGGCCCGTGTCGTCTGGACCGCAGTAGCCAGTTCTGCCCTATCCGGCTCCTTGAGCCCCAGCCCCACCGGATCAAATGACAACTGCACTGGCCCACCTCCACTAGCTCCTGCGCGAGCTGCTCGACCCCGCGCACGATTTGGCCGCGAAGCCGTGGAACTCTGCGTATTCGATGCGGGCATCTCCGCCGTTGCCGGTGAGGCCGCTACCCCAGAACCATTTGCGCCTGCGGCCGCCCGCACTTCCTGCAGCTCCTGCTTCAGCTTCTCGACCGTCTCGCGAGTCTCGGACATCTGTCGGTCCCGCCGCAGCCCGTCCTCGTCCGGATACGGGAAACTCCCCGACTGCCCGGCGTGCAGCACCTTCAAAGCCGGGTCCTCGAAATACTTCACCCTTCTTGCGCGGACTGGCATCTGCGCGTCGATCACAAGGATGACCTCGTCGAGATCCATGCGCCGGGCCTGATCTTCGGTCAGGAGCGGGGTGTCCTCGGTCCTCTCCGAGACGCTGCGCCCTTCGAATGGATTGCGCCCAACCGCGCGGGAGCGGGTCACCACGCGCTTGGTTGTCTTGCCCACAGCCTGGCTCAACTCTTCGATGGTCTTCTGCTCGGACGGGGTGAGGTAGAGCTTCACACCTGCGCCGCCCTGAAGCGACCTGCGGGTGTTTTCACCATAGATCTCGTCCAGCGCGGGGATCGTCTGGGTGACGATGGCGAGGTTGCCGCCGAAGGAGCGCAGCGTCTTGATGCTCTCGGCGACGATCGGCATTTTGCCGAGCCGGTCGAACTCGTCAAGCATGATCATGACGGGCCAAGGCTCGTCGTCTCCAGGTTCCTGAGCCTGCAGCGAGGCGATCAGGTCCGAAAAGAAGAGGCGGATCAGCGGGGCAAGCGGGCGGATCATCTCGGATTCGACCACAAGATAGATCGCATGTGGGCGGCGGCGGATATCCCGGAATGAGAAGTCAGAGGTCGCGGTGGCCGCGTCAATCGCGCGGTTGTCCCAAGTGTCGAGACCCGATGTCATCAGGAGGGAGAGGTAGGAAGTGAGGGTGTCGTTGTTGGTCGATGCCATACGCTCGAAGATCAGTTTGGCCGACTTGTTCTTCACCTCCTGTGAACGCTTCAGGTATTCCTTCTGCTTGTCGCCCCCCGAGGCTGTGATGCGGTAAATCTCGCCGATGGTCGGCACGCCGCGCTCGAAGGCCAGAAGGCCGGCCGCGACGAAGAGGTCGATACCCCCGGCCAAAAGCCCGCTCAGCTTTTCATTGTCGGTCTGCAGGAAGAGCTTCGCGGTGAGTTTAAGCTCCATCTGCTGCCGGTCGGGGTTGGTCATGGCAGCAATGCGCGCCAGCGGATTATAGCGATGTGTCGGTCGGTCCCAGTCGGTCGGCGCGAAGCGGAAAACCTTGTCCCCCATGCTAGCGCGGAAGCGCGAGGTCTCGCGGAAGTTCTCGCCTTTCACGTCGAGCACCACGGCGGAGCCCTTGTAGGTCAGCAGGTTCGGGATCACGAACCCCACGCCCTTGCCCCGGCCTGTAGGCGCCACGATCAGCGCGTGGGGGAAGGTTTTTGAGACTAGGAACGGGCGACTGGATTTAGGGGAGCCAAGCTTGCCCAGAAGGAAGCCGCCACCGGGCCTGGCAAAGAAACCGTTCCTCTTCATCTCACCGCGGGTCTGCCAATGTGTCGTCCCGAAGCGGGTCAATGCATCCCCCAGGAGCGTGACGCTCAGCATCAGCGATGCCAGGCCGAAGCCGCCAAGGATGAGGTTCACCCAGAGGAAGTCCTTCGGCGCAGACTGGGACAGACCCCGATATTCGCGGGCAAGCAGGGTGACGTCGAAACGCGTGGGAGAAAGCCCATAGCGGAACATAACAAAGCCGGTCGCCACGACATAGCCCATGGCGAGACCGACCAGCACGAGGCTCAACACACCGAGGGCAATCTTGCCTTTATCCATGGGAGATCCCCTTCTCGCCATCTGCCGCAGCGTGGCGCGCGCGCTGCGCCTCTATCTGTTCTTCCGCCAATGCATCGAGAACGCGCTCCATGGCCGGGCCATGCGCGGTGACCTCGCTGCTTTGAAGATAGGTCTTGGCGAGTTCCAGCTGGCGCAGCGAATCCTCGGTGAATGTGTCCAGGACGTCCGCGTTTCCGGCCCGCAGCGCGTCGATTGCGTCGGGGCTTAGTCGCTCGTTTATTTGCCGGACGATGTCCTGCTGCTCTGACTCGGAGAGCGGGCTCTCGACGTCGGCGTTTCGCACAAAGGCCATGACGCTTGGCGCTGTCTCTTCCAGATACCGGCGCTCGGCGTAGTCTTGTCGCGCCTGGTCCTCGATCTCGAAACTGCGTTCGCTGATATAGGCACGCGACGCGCCGAGCGAACGAAGGTGATTGATTTCGTCCTGGACGGCCTGCCCGAACTCTTCATCCGGCATCTCCGTGCGATAGCGGGCGAGGGTGCGGAGCCCTTCGGTGATCGGACCGAGATGATCCGAGGGATCCCGCAAGGCGAGGTCCATGTCGCCCGCATGCAGCCTGCGGTCCTGCGCCGATACCGCATATTGCGGCGGCATTCGACTGTCAGTTCTCTGTTCCCAGGCCATTGAGGCCAGTTCGGCATGTTGCGGCGATTTCTGCGCGTAGGCGTCGAACGCGGCGCGGGCCTCTTCAACCTCCACGGCACCTGCCCGCCGGACCGACGGGTCGTCGGAGAACGGATGATCGAAATCCGTCCGGCGGAACTGCGCCACCAGCGCCCTGAACGCCTGCCGCTCCGATGGGGCAAAAATGTCGGGCCCGTCCTTCACGAGATCACCCCCAGGTGTCGCCAACCGCTCACCGAGCACTTCCTCAGCGTCATCCACCTTATCGACCTCGGTTGGCGCGCGCAGGACGCGTACATCGGTCAGGACATCGCCCAACCGAACATGCACAGCTTCCAGCCGGTCGAGTGCTTCTTCCCGGTCCGCAGGTCTCTCCAGATCGAGTCCCCCTTCTTTGGCAATCGCCTGCAGATCCTGTGCCAGCCACTGACGTTCCAATGCGGCATTGCCTGCCCCTTCCCGCAGACGCGCGGCCACTGCCTCGGCGTCGATGCCTGTGCCCTGCAACGCCTCGGCCAACTTTGGCGCGAGCTCTCCGTCGTCAAGGCGCGCGAGATGATCTTCACTGGCGTTTGGCCTTGCATAGATGCCGTCCCGGGACGGAGCATCGACCAGAGCGGCGGAGCGATCCCCAAGCGGGTTCAGATGCGCGACCGAGGCCAAAACGTCGGTCAGCTTGCGCTCGATCACCGGCTTCTCGGCCGCCGGCGCCCTGTCGATCGCCGCCTCGATCTGGCGAATATTCTGAGAAAACTCGGTGATCAGTGTGTCGAACGCTGCTTCGTCTTGGGACATATAGATGGCTCCGTCAGATTGAATCTGACCGCCACTGGCAAGGATGGTGCTGGCCCTCTCGAGCGCCTCGGCCACGTCTTCGAAATTCGAACGTGACGCTTCCGCCGCGAGCCCGCGATAGATCAGGGCATTCTGTCGGACAGTTTCCAGAGCGGCCGCCAGGTCAGCGCCGGTTCTCTGGCGCTCGACAGGGGGACGGCCTTCGTCGCGGGCCTTGTAGATTTCATCGATCTCGGCGCGGTAGGTCGTGACGCCGCGATCCAGACGACGCGTCGCCTCAAGGCGGATCCCATGTCCTCTAGCCGCTTCGACCATCGCCTCGCGAAAGGCGTCGTAGTTGAAGTGATGATCCTTCCCGAGAAAGAACATTTCGCCATCCTTGCTGCGGCGGTTCAGAACGATATGC
>Ga0208328_1000861_pt1 | contig 12076 bp, 12 predicted proteins | sample DeeseametaMP2633_FD_184170 | JGI IMG/M metagenome (GOLD analysis project Ga0208328, IMG submission 184170) | Marine microbial communities from the Deep Atlantic Ocean - MP2633 (SPAdes) | ecosystem: Environmental > Aquatic > Marine > Unclassified | place: Northeast of Antigua and Barbuda, North... | reverse complement strand
TCAGCTGCGAGCCGATGTGCACGTCGATGCCCACCACCTTGAGCCCCGGAAGGGCCGCGGCCTCGGCGTAGACCTGACGCGCCTTGGCGATCGGGATGCCGAACTTGTTCTCGCTCTTGCCGGTGGCGATCTTGGCGTGGGTCTTGGCATCCACGTCCGGGTTCACCCGCACGGTGACCGGCGCCACGACGCCGAGGGCGGACGCCACCTCGGAGATCGCCCGCATCTCGGGCTCGCTCTCGATGTTGAACTGGCGGATGCCGCCTTCGAGCGCGGTCCGGATCTCGTCCCGGGTCTTGCCGACGCCGGAGAAGACGATGCGCTCGCCGGGCACGCCCGCGGCCTTCGCGCGCGCGTATTCACCGCCCGAGACCACGTCCATGCCGGCGCCCGCGGCGGCCAGCGTCTTGAGGATCGCCTGGTTCGAGGCGGCCTTCATGGCGTAGCAGACGAGGTGCGGGCCCCAGTCCAGCGCCTCGTCGAAGAGCCGGAAATGGCGCAGCAGGGTGGCGGTGGAATAGATGTAGACCGGCGTGCCCACGGCGGCGGCGATCTCGGACACCGGCACGTCCTCGGCATAGAGCTGCCCGTTGCGATAGAGAAAATGGTCCATGCCTGGCTCCGAAGTGTGACGGGCTGCCCTTAGCGTAAGGCTGCGCGTCGCGCCACCCCCTGCCTTGGGCCGGGTGGCGTGGGGACCGGGGGCGCTGCCCCCGTCTCCTTGCGGAGACTCCCCCGGGATATTTTCGGCCACTGGATGCGCAGGGCGCGGCGCCGGTTGTTCCGGGTTGCGGTCAGACAGGGCGCGAGCGCAGCCAGAGATAGAGCGGCAACCCGCAGCTCACGCCGATGAAGCAGGTGGCGGGGATCGCCCAGAGCGCGTCCCAGTTGCGGCGCACCGCGACCTCTGCCAGCACCCAGAGCACCAGCACCAGCGCCGAGATCAGCAGGTCCCAGGTCAGGCCCGCGACCGCCGGGTTGGCGAACCAGGCGGCGACGAGCCCCGGCAGCGACCAGCCCTCGCGCTGGAACCAGCCGAGGAAATGCACCATCGGGTGCACCGCGCCCCAGACCGCCAGCGCGAGCCAGAGATGCCGGAGCCGGAGGCTCAACGGCTGCTGACCCCGATCTCCGCCGAGCCCGAGATGCTGATGCCCGGCTTGGGCGTCTCGCGCTTCTCGGGGGCGATCGGCTCGCCATCGGCACCACAGGCGGCCAGCAGCGCCACCACTCCGAGCGTCAGGATCGTTCTCATGCCAGGATCTCCTTCCAGCGGGCCACCTGTTCGCGCACGCGGACCGGGGCGGTGCCGCCGTAGCTCAGGCGACTCGCGACCGAGTTATGCACACCGAGCACGTCATGGATACCCTCGGTGATCGCGCCGCTGACGGTCTGCATCTCGGCGAGCGTCAGGTCGGGCAGGTCGCAGCCCTTCTTCTCGGCCATGGCGACCAGCGCGCCGGTGACGTGGTGCGCCTCGCGGAAGGGCAGCCCGGTCTCGCGCACCAACCAGTCGGCGAGGTCGGTCGCGGTCGAGAAGCCCGCGGCGGCGGCGGCCTCGAGGTTGGCGACGTTGGCGGTCATGTCCTTGACCATGCCTTCCATCGCGGCCAGCGCCAGCATCAGGTTGTCGGCGGCGTCGAAGACCTGCTCCTTGTCCTCCTGCATGTCCTTGGAATAGGCCAGCGGCAGGCCCTTCATCACCGTCATCAGCGCCACATTGGCACCGAAGATCCGGCCGATCTTGGCGCGGATGAGCTCGGCGGCATCGGGGTTCTTCTTCTGCGGCATGATCGAGGAGCCGGTGGAGAACCGGTCCGACAGCGCCACGAAGCGGAACTGGGCCGAGGACCAGATCACCAGCTCTTCGGCGAAGCGCGAGAGGTGCATGGCGCAGATGCTGGCGGTGCTGAGGAACTCGAGCGCGAAGTCGCGGTCGGAGACGGCATCGAGCGAGTTCGCCGCCGGGCGCGCGAAGCCCAGCGCCTCGGCGGTCATTTGGCGGTCGATGGCGAAGCCGGTGCCGGCCAGCGCCGCGGCGCCGAGCGGGCTTTCGTTCATCCGGGCGCGGGCGTCGCGGGCGCGGCTCAGGTCGCGGGCGAACATCTCGACATAGGCCATCATGTGGTGGCCCCAGGTCACCGGCTGCGCGGTCTGCAGGTGGGTGAAGCCCGGCATCACCCACTCGGCCCCGGCCTCGGCCTGGTCGACCAGCGCGCGGATCAGCGCCAGAAGCCCGCTTTCGAAGGCGTCGAACTGGTCGCGCACCCAGAGCTTGAAGTCGGTCGCGACCTGGTCGTTGCGCGAGCGGGCGGTGTGCAGGCGGCCCGCCGGTTCGCCGACGACCTCCTTCAGCCGCGCCTCCACGTTCATGTGGATGTCCTCGAGCGCGGTCGAAAAGGCGAAGGTCCCGCTTTCGATCTCTGACAGTACCGTGAGCAGACCTTCCCGAATGGTCTCGGCGTCGCTATCACTGATGATGCCCGTGGCCGCCAGCATCGCGGCATGGGCCCTCGAGCCGGCGATATCCTGCGCCGCGAGCCGCTTGTCGAAGCCGATGGACGCGTTGATCGCCTCCATGATGGCATCGGGGCCTGCGGCGAAGCGGCCGCCCCACATCTGGTTCGAGGACTTGTCGGACATGGTGTTCACTCCGGGAGGGATCATGAGAAAACTGGCGCTCGCGCTCCTCTATACCGCCACCGCGGCGCTTGCAAATCCGGCCCTCGCCGACGTCGCCACCGCCGACGGGCTGCGCGACGGCGACATGAAGAAGCTGAGCTTCCATTCCGCGCCGAAACCGGCCGGACAGACGGCGTTCACCACCTTCGAGGGCGAGCCGCTGAGCCTGTCCGACTGGAACGGCAAATGGGTGCTGGTGAACTTCTGGGCGACGTGGTGCGCCCCCTGCCGCAAGGAGATGCCGGCGCTCTCGGCGCTGCAGGACGAGCTTGGCGGCGACCGCTTCGAGGTCGTGACCATCGCCACCGGGCGCAACCCGCCGCCCGCGATGACCGAGTTCTTCGCCGAGATCGGCGTCGACAACCTGCCGCTGCACCGGGATCCGGGTTCCAAGCTCTCGCGCGAGATGGCGGTGCTGGGGCTTCCGGTCACGGTGATCCTGAACCCCGAGGGGCAGGAGGTGGCGCGGCTGATGGGCGATGCCGAGTGGGATTCCGAGAACGCCCGCGCCGTGCTTTCGGCGCTGATCGGCGGCGAGGGCTGAGGCCGCCCGGGCCACGGGAACACGTCGCAGACGAAAACGCGGGACAGGTTGCCCCTGCCCCGCGTCACTCTTTTCAAGCCTCTGTCCTCGTGCGGTCCCGGATCCCGCCCTCAGCGCAGCGCAGGCATGAGCCGCCGCGAGCGGGTCTTAGCCCCGCCCGCGTGGCCCTTGCGCCAGCCAGTCTTGGCTGCACCGAAGCGGTCCAGCTCCGGCGCACCGGTCGCCACGAGCCCGTCGAGTCCCCAGTCCTTCCACGCCAGCCCCGGCGCGGTCTCGCGCGTCACCCGCTTGCGGGTTTCGCGAAAGCCATCGGAATGGACGATGACATAGCTGCATGCCCCGAAGGTTCGGGCGCAGCGGTGCGGTTCGTAGCGCGTGATTCCGCCATCGGCGGACACGCTGCGCACCTCCTTGCCCCCGGTCGTTGGTGTCGTAGCTGCTGGCGTAGACCGGAGCATCGCCCTTGCCCTCGTAGGTGTCGAACCGGACGAGTCCCGCCGTTCTGCCGCGGGCCACGTGGCCGAGACCCTCTCCGCGCTCGTCCTCCATCACCATCAGCGAACCGGGCGCCATGCGCGCGGTCTGCCATGCAATGTCGGCGGATAGAGGCGTAGCGGGCAGCACGGCCAGGATGGCCGCAACACGGGCGGGCATGACGAGCGTCTCCGGTTCAGCGGCCCCCACCGCGAGGGGAACTTTGTCGAGAATCTGGCGCGGGACAAGCGCCTTGCCCAATTCCCGCCACAAAGCGCTGCAAAGCACCGCGGCCGGTGAACAATGCCACCGGCCGCGGGAAGACCGTTTCCGGAAAGACCGGCAATCGCCCGGCCGCGCCACCGCGACGGGGCGAATCGCCCGGCTACTCGACGATCACCTCGCCCGAGGGGCGCGGGGTGCCCGCGGTCTCGGCGGGCAGCACCGGGTAGACCACCTCGGGCATCTCGCCGGTCAGCGCTCCGAGGAAGGCCACGACGTTGTCGACCTCTTCATCCGAGAGCTCGGCGCCGAGCTGCGAGGTCGCCATGATCTCGACCGCGGTCTTCAAGTCCCAGACCACGCCGGAGTGGAAGTAGGGCGCGGTCACCGCGATGTTGCGCAGGGGGGCGGCGCGGAAGACGTATTCGTCGTCCACCGTCTCGGTCACGGCAAAGCGGCCCTTGTCGCCCTCGGGCAGCACCTCGGCGCCGGGCTTCTCGATCAGGCCGAAGGGGTAGTAGTCATGCCCGCCGACGTTGATGCCGTTGTGGCAGGCCACGCAGCCCGCCTCCATGAAGGTCTGCAGCCCGGCAAGTTCCGTCTCGGTCATCGCGTCGTCGTTGCCGTTCAGCCAGGCGTCGAAGGGCGCGGGGGTCAGCAGGGTCGCCTCGTAGGCCTCGATGGCCTTGGCGAAATTGTCGAAAGTGACCGGCTCGGCCTCATCCGGGAAGGAGTCGGTGAACCACGCGACGTATTGCGGCATCGAGGTCAGCGTCGCCACGACGTTTTCCGGCGTGTTGGCCATCTCGACGCCCGCCTGCACCGGCCCCTTGGCCTGCGCGGCGAGGTCCGGCGCCCGGCCGTCCCAGAACTGCGCCGCGTTGAACACCGCGTTCAGCACCGTGGGCGCGTTGCGCGGGCCCTTCTGCCAGCCGTGCCCGATCGAGGTCTCGAGGTTGTCGTCGCCGCCGGTCGCGAGGTTGTGGCACGAGTTGCACGAGAACACGCCCGAGGCCGACATGCGCGGGTCGAAGAACAGCGCCTTGCCGAGGTCGATCTTCTGCGGGGTGATCGGGTTCTCCCTGACCGCGGGAATGGTCGAGGGCAGGGCCGAGAAATACTCGAGCGCATCGGCGCGCAGGTCCTGCGCCGCGACAGACTGGGCGCCGAGGATCACGGCCAGCGCCGTGACCGGTAGCGTTGCTTTGGGGAACATGACGGTCTCCGTTCGTTCCAGAAGGTGGTGTCCGCGAGCTTCCGTTTAGAACGATTATAAACTATCGCAGGCGCCACCTTGATCCAACGCAAGTCCGGCCGTCGAATCCGCGAATTTATTTCTTTTTAAACAAAGGTATAATGGTCATCTTTAGGGGCCGTCCGCGGCCCCGTCCGGGGAGGCCGAGACTTCGTGCACCTCGATGATGTTGCCGTCGGGATCGTAGAAGAAGATCTGCCGCCAGCCCTTCACCGCCGCGTGCCCCCAGTCGGAATAGGGCACGCCCTGCGCCTCGAGATGGGCACGGAAGGCGTCGAGATCGTCGGTCCGGTAGGCGATGTGGCCGCGCACCAGCGGGTTGACGATCTGGCCGGTCTTGAACCCCGCCATCACGTCCTTTTCCGCGAGGTGCACCTGCACCGCGCCATCCCAGACGAAGCCCACCTCTCCGCTGTAGCCCTTGCCCTTCTCGAGCGCGGGGATGTCGCGGTCGGTGTCGCTCAGGCACAGCACGCGGCGGTAGAAGTCGGTCATCTCGCCGACCTTCTCGGTCGACAGGTTGATGTGATGCAGGGTGAGTTTCATGCGGTGTCCTCCCGCCGCCAGCCTGCGGCGGAGCGCGCCGCGAGGCAAGCGCGCTCAGCGGCAGTAGGAGCCGCCGCTGCGGTGCCGGGCGGTGTCGAAATGCAGGTGGTCGCGGTGATGCCCGTCCGAGCCCGGCCCCAGCACCGTGCCGAAGGTCCGGCAGGCGCTGCCGTGCATCCGCTTGAGCGAGGCGCCCTTGGCGCCGCGGCCCCAGTCGCGCAGCACGCTGATCTCGGAGCCGTCCTTGAGCCGCACCGCGGCGATGTCAATGGCGCGCCCCTTGCCATGCTCGCTGACCTTGGCGCCGGGCTGGTTGTTGCGGGTCCGACAGGCGTAATGCGCCGCGACGCGCAGCCCGGCGACGCCGCCGCCCTGGCTGCCGACCGCCGGTTTCAGCCCGCTCTCCACCCAGCGCTTGAGGGTCTTGGCGGTGGTGCAGTCCATCACCGCCTGCTGGCTCAGGGTGACGCCCGCGACCGAACGGATCTTCACCGCGTCCTGCACCCCGCAGGCCGAGATCCGTCCCGGCACGTGCCCGACGTGCAGGCCTTGCAATGCCAGATCGCCGCAGACCGCGCCGCGAGCACGCTCCTGCCGCCGGGCCATGGCCTTTTCCACCATCGCCGGCGGGCGCAGCAGCGGCCGCAGCGACAGCGCGATGGCCTGCGGCGAGCGCGCGGCAAAGGCGGTGGCGCGGGCGATGCCCAGCGCGGCATCCTCGGGCACGAAGCCGGGCACGCCGGCGGCGCGCAACTCGTCGGCGACGTCGCGGTGGAATATCGCCTCGATGCTCGAGGGACGGGCAGCGGGGCGGATCTGCGCCTCGGCGCCCGCCACCATGGGCTCGGGAAGGGTCGTGGTTTTGGCAACAGGCGCGGGCGCCACGGTCTCGACCACAGCCCGCGGCATCGGGCGCACCGAGCTTTCGGGAGCCGCCGCCATCGCCTGCACCGCAAGCCCTGCCGTCAGCACCGACGCCCAAACTATCCGCATGCCTGCCCCTTCATCCTGCTCCGGGAGGCGCATGGCCGCCCGGGATCCGTGTTCGCACCGACCCGGGCAGGATGAGGCCACGCAGGGCGATTCAGCGTTGTCCTGAAGCGCCTTGCTCTTTCCTGATCCGTCCGAAGTCGGGGGCATCGGTGTCCTGCCCCGCCTGGACGATACCACGGCGGATCGCCCGCGTGTGGGTAAAATAGTCGAAAAGCGTGTCCCCGTCGCCGGTGCGGATCGCCCGCTGCAGCGCGAAGAGCTCTTCGGTGAAGCGCCCGAGGATCTCGAGCGAGGCTTCCTTGTTGGTCAGGAACACGTCGCGCCACATGGTCGGATCCGAGGCCGCGATCCGGGTGAAGTCGCGGAAACCGGCGGCCGAGAACTTGATGACCTCCTGGTCCGAGACCCGGCGCAGGTCGTCCGCCACGCCCACCATCGTGTAGGCGATGAGGTGCGGCACGTGGCTCACCACCGCGCAGACGAGGTCGTGATGCTCGACCTCCATGCGCTGGGTGTTGGCGCCCAGCGCCCGCCAATAGGCCTCGAGCCGGTCGGTCGCCTCTTCGCGCGCACCGTCGGGCACGATCAGGCACCAGCGGTTGTCGTAGAGCGAGGCGAAGCCGGATTCGGGGCCGGAATGCTCGGTCCCCGCCATCGGGTGGGCGGGGACGAAATCCACGCCCTCGGGGATGTGCGGACCCACCGCCTCGATCACCGCCTTCTTCACCGAGCCCACGTCGGTCACGGTGCAGCCGGGCTTCAGATAGGGTGCGATGGCCTCGGCCACCCGGCCCATGGCGCCCACCGGAACGGCGAGCACCACGAGGTCGGCATCCTTCACCGCCTCTTCGGCGCTGTCGCAGACCGTGTCGCACAGACCGATGCGGCGGGCGGTCTCGCGGGTTTCCTCGCTGCGGGCATAGCCCGTGACATGCGCGTCCATCCCGGCGCGACGCATGGCCCAGAACATCGAGGAGGCGATGAGCCCGAGCCCGATCAGCGCGACACGGCGGTAGGTCATCGCTCGCCCGCCTTGAACAGGCCGATGCAATGCGCCACGCGGCGGCACGATGCCTCGTCGCCCACGGTGATGCGCAGCGCCGCCGGCAGGCCGTAGCCGGTCACCCGGCGCACGATGATGCCCTGCTTCTGGAGGTAGGCGTCGCAGGCCCCGGCCTCGTCCGCGCTGGCGAAGCGCGCCAGCACGAAGTTGGCGGTCGAGGCGTCCGACGGCACGCCGTGCTCGGCCAGCGCCTCGGCCAGCCAGGCGCGCAGGCGGGTGTTGTCCTCGCGGCTCTTCTCGACGTGGGCGGTGTCGCGCAGCGCCGCTTCGGCGGCCACCAGCGCGACGTTCGACAGGTTGAACGGCTGCCGGACCCGGTTCAGCACGTCGATGATCTCTTGCGGGCCATAGCCCCAGCCGACGCGCATCCCGCCAAGTCCGTAGAGCTTGGAGAAGGTGCGGGTCATGAAGACATTGCCACGCGCCTCGACGAGACGGGCGCCGCCGTCATAGCCCTCGACGTATTCGGCGTAGGCGCCATCGAGCACCAGGATCGCCTGCGGCGGCAGGTTCTCGGCCAGCCGCTCGATCTCGGCGAGGCCGATCATCGTGCCGGTCGGGTTGTTGGGGTTGGCGATGAACACCAGCCGCGTGCGCTCGTTGCAGGCGGCGAGGATGTTGTCGACGCTGACCACGCGCTCGGTCTCGGCCACCTCGACCGGCGTCGCGCCTACCGCGTGGGCGAGGATCTTGTACATCGCGAAGCCGTGCTCGGTGTGGATCACCTCGTCGCCGGGGCCGGCATAGGCCTGGGCGAGGAACTGCAGCACCTCGTCGGAGCCGACACCGAGGATGATGCGCTCGGCCTCGAGCCCGTGCACCTCGGCAATCGCCTGGCGCAGCTCGGCATGGTCGGTGGAGGGGTAACGATGCATCTCGTGCACGACACGGCGGACCGCCTCTTGCGCCGCCGGAGACGGGCCGAACGGGTTCTCGTTCGAGCTGAGCTTGATGACGTTGGAAACGCCCTCGACGCGCGACTTGCCGCCGACGTAAAGGGCGATGTCCATGATGCCGGGCCGCGGTTCGATGCCAGCCATGTTACCACCTTCAAAATAACGTGCCGCGCCCTTCTAGAGCGTTTCGGGAACCACCCGCAACACCATGTGTCGCTTTCGACGCACGACCAATGGGCGAGATGCCGGAAAGCGATACAAGTTATTGCGAATTTTCCGGGGCTCGGGGGCGGCTCCTTCGACGGGCGCCCAGCGCCGCCCGTGCCGGCGCACATGGCGCAGAGGATGCCCCGCGCCATGCGCGCCGGGGATCAGGTGGCGAGCACGTTGCGGAACGCCCAGGGCTCTTTCTCGTCGATGTCCTCGGGGAAATGCTCCCAGCGGTCCTGCAGCGGGGTCCAGTCGGTGTAATGCGCCTCGACCGGGCCGAGGTAGGGCTTTTGCACCTCGAGACAGCGGGCGTGGTCCATCTCGTCGGTCTCGACGATGCCGGCCTGCGGGTTCTCGATCGCCCAGACCATGCCCGCGAGCACCGCGCTGGTGACCTGCATGCCGGTGGCGTTCTGGTAGGGCGCGAGGTCGCGGGTCTCGTCGTTGGACAGGCGCGAACCGTACCAGAGCGCGTTCTTCTCGTGGCCGTAGAGCAGCACGCCAAGCTCGTCGATGCCCTCGACGATCTCGTCCACGTCGAGGATGTGGTGCTTTTCCTGCTGGCGGCCCGAGCCGAACATCTCGTGCAGCGACAGCACCGCGTCGTCGGACGGGTGGTAGGCGTAGTGGCAGGTTGGCCGGAAATCGGGCGCGTCCTTGTCGCCGACGGTGTAGTAGTCCGAGATCGAGATCGCCTCGTTATGGGTCACGAGGAAGCCGAACTGCGGGCCCGGGGTCGGGCACCAGGTGTGCACGCGGGTGATCGCGCCGGGACGCTCGATCCAGATGCCCGCCTTGCAGCCGGTCTCGTGGCTGTGGCCGTTCTCGGGGAACCACGGCTCGTGCGTGCCCCAACCAAGCTCGGCGGGCTGGAAGCCCTCGGCGATGAAGCCCTCGACCGACCAGGTGTTGACGAAGACGCCGCGCGGCCGCGGCTGGCGGCGGGCCTGGGTGTCGCGCTCGGCGATGTGCACGCCCTGCACGCCGAGGCTTTGCATCAGCTTGCCCCAGCCGGCGCGGTCGCTGGGCGTGTCGACGCTGCGGCCGGTGTCGCGCGCGAGGGTCAGCAGCGCTTCCTTGACGAACCAGCTCACCATGCCCGGGTTGGCGCCGCAGCAGCTGACCGCGGTGGTGCCGCCGGGGTTCGCCGCCTTCTCGTCGCGCACCTTCTGGCGCAGCGCGTAGTTGGTGCGCTCGGCGTTGTTCTCGGTGTCGAAGTAGAAACCGGCCCAGGGCTCGACCACGGTGTCGATGTAGAGCACCCCGATCTCGCGGCAGAATGTCATGATGTCGAGCGACGAGGTATCGACCGAAAGGTTGACGCAGAACCCCCTGCCCTCGGAGAACAGACCGCCCAGCACCTCGCGGTAATTCTCGGGCGTGAGGCGGGTGGTCACGTGGTTGATCTTGTGCTGCCGCAGGAAGTTGGTCTGCCTCGGGTCTGGCTCGATCACCGTGAACTTGTCGGCGTCATAGTCGAAGTGCCGTTCGATCAGCGGCCAGGTCCCCTTGCCGATCGACCCGAAGCCGATCATGACGATGGGCCCGTCGATGCGTCCGTAGACCGGGTATTCCTGTGCCATGCGTGCCGTCCTTCTGATGTACGGGAGCTGCCTGTGGGTCAGCGCCAACCGGGTTGCTACAGGCGAGACTTAGTGCCCCGCGCGCTTCAGACGACGACGTCGCGCCGCTCCTGCTCGCCGACGCGGAACACCCGCTTGTAGCGCTCGATCTCGGCGGCCGGGCCCATCGCCTTGTTGGGGTTGTCCGAGAGCTTCACCGTCGGGTGGCCATCGGCGCTCACCGCCTTGCAGACAAGGCTGAACGGCGCCAGCCGGTCGTCGGCGGTGAGCCCGCGGAAATCGTTGGTGAGCAGCGTGCCCCAGCCGAACGAGACCCGCACCCGGCCCTGGAACTTGCGGTAGAGCTCGAGGATCTTCTCCACGTCGAGCCCGTCCGAGAAGATCACCAGTTTCCGGGTCGGATCCTCGCCGCGGGCCTTCCACCAGGCGATGGCCGCCTCGGCGCCCTGCTCGGGCGCGCCGCTGTCGATGCGGATGCCGGTCCAGCCGGCGAGCCAGTCGGGGGCGCGCTCGAGGAAGCCCTCGGTGCCGTAGGTGTCGGGCAGGATGATGCGCAGGTTGCCCTCATGCTCCTGATGCCAGTCGGCGAGCACGTCATAGGGCGCGCGAGCCAGCGCCGCGTCGTCCTGTGCCAGCGCGGCGTAGACCATGGGCAGCTCGTGGGCATTGGTGCCGATGGCCTCGAGATCGCGGTTCTTGGCGATGAGGCAGTTCGAGGTGCCGGTGAAGTTTTCTCCCAGCCCCTCGGTCATCGCCTGCACGCACCAGTCCTGCCAAAGGAAGCTGTGCCGCCGCCGGGTGCCGAAATCGGCGATCTTCACCCCGGGCTGCTCGCGCAGGCGCTCGATCTTCTCCCACAGCTTGGTGGCGGCGCGGGCGTAGAGCACCTGCAGCTCGAACTTCTTCATGTCGTTGAGCACGGCGCGGCTGCGCAGCTCCATCAGCACCGCGAGCGCCGGGATCTCCCACAGCATGACCTCGGGCCAGGAGCCTTCGAAGGTCAGCTCGTACTGGTCGCCGACGCGTTCGAGGAAATAGGGCGGCAGGCGCAGCTTCTCGAACCACTCCATGAAGTCCGAGCGGAACATCTGGCGCTTGCCGTAGAAGGTGTTGCCGCGCAGCCATGTGCTTTCGCCCCGGGTCAGCGAGAGCGACCGGATGTGGTCGAGCTGTTCGCGCAGCTCGCCCTCGTCGATGAGCTTGGCGAGCGGGACGTGTCTGGAGCGGTTGATGAGGCTGAAGGTCACCTTCACGTTGCGTCGGTTGTGAAAGACCGACTGACACATCAGCAGCTTGTAGAAGTCGGTATCGATCAGCGAGCGGACGATCGGATCGATCTTCCACTTGTGGTTCCAGACTCTGGTGGCGATTTCCACTGCGAGGCCTCATCCGAAGGGTTCGAGCCCCCTGATACGGCATCCTGCGCCGGAGGGCCAAGGGCTTTCTCCCCCGTCCAGTGCCGTTGCGCCCGTGCAAGTGCAGCCAGCAGCGCGCTTTTCCGCAGCGGCTTGCCAAGAAAGTCGTCCATCCCGGTGGCGAGGCAGGCCTCGCGGTCGCTGTCGAAGGCATTGGCGGTGAGCGCGATGATCCACGGCTGCGGCTGGTCCG
>Ga0208328_1000856_pt1 | contig 12181 bp, 15 predicted proteins | sample DeeseametaMP2633_FD_184170 | JGI IMG/M metagenome (GOLD analysis project Ga0208328, IMG submission 184170) | Marine microbial communities from the Deep Atlantic Ocean - MP2633 (SPAdes) | ecosystem: Environmental > Aquatic > Marine > Unclassified | place: Northeast of Antigua and Barbuda, North... | reverse complement strand
ACTCGAAGGATCACGCGGTGGCCGCGTCTACGTCTGGCGTACACGCCGGTGACGATCTCGGCGACCGCGCTACACCACTATCGGGGACTCAACTTCGAGTTTGAGATGATCTAGGCGACCGCATCAGCGGCCTGATCGACCCACACCCCGCGTGTCAACCAAACCGGGGGCAGTCCCGGCCAGCTTGTCCCTGTCGATGTCGCCCAGGCCCTTCGGGTAGGCGTCCAGCATTTTGGTGTGAGCCATGGTGCCTCCTCGGCTGCGGCGGTGGGACACCCGGCTGGCCCATTTACTCGCCTTCTCTCCTCCTGTACCCAGCTATCGAGATATATCCGCATAGCCACGCGGATATGGGGGTACTGTCACCGGCATGACCGACGTGGACGCGACGACATCGGGTGGGCATCCCGACTCAAGCGGCGGACGTGGCCTGCGTCACCAGCATCCGGTCGACCCCGAGCGGGTAGCCATGGCACGCGAACGGCTGCCCTCAGCTGAGGAGGGGGACCGGCTCACCAGCGTGCTGTCGCTGATAGCCGATCCCACACGCGCCAGGTTGTTGTACGCCCTCGACGTGGTCGAAGAACTTTGCGTCGGCGACCTGGCACTGGCGCTGTCGGTGAGCGAGGACGCGGTCTCCTACGGCCTTCGGGTGCTACGCACCGCCGGGCTGGTGACGCGACGCAAGGACGGCCGAGTCGTCTACTACCGGCTGGCCGAGGGATTCCCCGAACCCCTCCGCCAGCACTGCCTGCGTCAGCTCATCGAGATGTCGCGCGCTCCGGTCGACGACGAGGTCTGACGCCCCCGGCAACCGATCACCGCAGGTCCTCCCACAACGAAAGGAACCGAGTCCCATGTCATCCCCGCACCCCCAGCAGCCGTCCGAGGCAACCGAGTCGGACGAAAGCAAGAACGGGAACAAGCAGAAGGCTCACGAGCGGCGAATGTACGTGCGGTTCGGGCTGATGATCGCCACCTCCACGGCGGGGATGTTCGTCTTGACGTACTCCAACGTCTTCGCACTCGACCATGTGCGCTGGAGCGAGGAACGCTTCTACATGGCGCTGCTCATGGGCGGGGCCATGGCCCTGGTGATGTTCGCGTTCATGCGCAGCATGATGTACAAGAACCGCACCTACAACGTCGCGCTCGTCGCAGTCGCGTTGCTGCTCGGTGCCGGTGGGCTGTACCTCTCCCGGTCACAGGTGCTGGTCGACGACCAGGCCTACATGAACGGGATGATCCCGCACCACTCCATCGCCATCCTGACCAGCGAGCGGGCCGACATCGACGACGTACGTGTCCGGGAACTCGCCGACGGCATCATCAAGGCCCAGCGCAAGGAGATCAAGGAGATGGACTGGCTGGTCGAGGACATCGAGAAGAACGGCCCGGCCACCACGCAGGAGGAGGCGCAGCAGCGCCCCGTTCCCGACTTCGAGGGCCGCGCCTCCGGTGACCTCGACAACTTCCACCGCCTGTTGGCCGCGCTCGGCCTGTCGGGGCTCGAGCCGCAGCGCTGATCGGTTCCGGGGTTCGAGGTCTCGAGTTCTGCAGCCATCCTGAGTTCAACATTCCGGACATGTCACAGAGGGGAGCGCGTGATGTACACAGGGCTGATCATCACGGCGACCGGTGTGCTTCTGGTCGTCTTCTTGGCGTACCTCGTGCACCGGCTGATCGCGGTCTCGACGGATCCGCTGGTGGCCCTTCCCTACCAGTCGGGCTGGCAGCCAACTGAGCATGCGCTGTCCAGATACCACGTCCGTTGGTACCTGGCCACGTTGTTGTTCCTCGCCTTCGACGTGGAGATGCTCTTCATGTATCCCTGGGCCGTGGTCGTCGCAGCGCTCGGGAGCACGGCGATCCTTGAGATGTTCCTCTTCCTCGCCGCGCTGTTCGTCGCGGTGCTCTGGGCGTGGCGGGAGGGCGCGTTGCGATGGGTCTGATCTCCGGGATCGGGCGGCTGGCTGCGCGGAACGCACACGTACTCGTGATCGAGGTGCCCGGGAACTGGCAGACCCGCGCAGCGGTCGAGCGGGCCGTTCTCATGCGAGGTTGGAGGCTTGCCTTCTCGCCCGCAGACGCGGACGTGTTGGCTGTGTGCGGAGGACCGGGACCGCAGCTCCGTGAGGCGGTCGAGCTGGTCTGGCACCAGATGCCGGGCCCGCGGGTGCGAGTCGAGGTACGGCACCGCGGCGAGGCGACTACGCGTCTCGACGAGGTACACGGCCGTCTGCTCGACACCGCCCATCACCGGAGTGACGCACGCGACCGCCCAGCCGCACCCGACCTGCTCGCTGACACCGAGATGGACCACGGCGACATGGACCACGGCGACATGGACCACGGCGACATGGACCACGGCGAGATGGACCACGGCGAGATGGACCACGGCGACATGGAGATGTCACCCGGCGGTATCCCACTCGCGGGGGGTGGTGAGGACCGTGACGGGCTGGAGATGGATGTGCTGAACGTCCCCCTCGGTCCGGTCCTGCCACACTGGCCGGCCGGCCTCGTACTGCGCTGCGCCTTGCAGGGTGACGTCATTACCGAGGCGCAGGCGGAGCTTCTCGACCACGGGACGCCGGAGAGGGTTCCGCTGTCCGATGCTGTGGCGCGCCGGATGGACAACATCGCCGCGCTTCTCGCGCTAGCCGGATGGGGGGAAGCTGCTGCGGAGGCCCGTGTGATCCGCGACTGCCTTCTCGGGGGTGGGCACGACGCCGAGGTGGCCGCACGAACCGCTCGTCTGGTCCGTCGGGTCGGCCGGTCGCGGGTGCTGCGCTGGTCGTTGCGAGGGGTCCGGCCGCTGAGCGAGGGGGACCTTGGCGTGTCCGGGCTCCCGGCCGCCCTGGCCGGTGACACCTATGACCGCGTGCTGCGCATGCTGAAGGCCGCGGACACCGACGTGGTCGGCCATCGCATCTCCAGTGACCAGCTGCCTCGATTGGTCAGCGGCCTCGACCTGGCCACCGCACGACTGGTCCTCGCCAGCCTCGACCTCCATGAGCTGCAGGCCGGCCCCGCGGAGCACGAGGCCTCGCATGTCTGATTTGATGCTCGCGGCCGGGGCCATCACCCCCGAGGTGACGGTGGTTCCCGGTGGCTGGGCGATCCTGGCGCTGCTGATCCTGGGTTCCTTGACGCTCTTCGCGGCGGCGCTCGACGGTGCGCTGTCCGCGCGAGCCGCTGGCGTGGCGAACGGTCTGGGGAGGCCGTTCGGTGAGACCGCGCGGCTGCTGCGTCAGCGGCGCCGGACAACTGTGCAGGCTGATCACCTACTGTGGCGGATCGGCGGAGCGGGCCTGCTGGTGACTGCCGCGCTGATGGTGACGGTGGTGCCGCTGGGGGAGTGGATGATCTTCGACCTCGACGTCGGGGTGATGTGGTTCAACGCCATGGATGTGCTGGTCTGGGCGGTGGTGTGGTTGACCGGCTGGGGGGCCAACTCGGCGCATTCCTTGGTGGGCGGTTACCGGTTCTTGGCGCATGGCTTGGGCTACGAACTGCCGCTGATGTTCGCGCTGGTTGCTCCGGCGATCGCGGCGGGGAGCCTCAACGTGGGTCAGGTCGCGGAGGCACAAGACGAGCTCTGGTTCGCGGTGTGGATGCCGGTGGCGTTCCTGGTCTACCTGCTCGGTGTCGTCGCGTTCTCGGTGAGTGGGCCGTTCGCGCCGGCGATCGGCACCGATATCGCGGGCGGTGTACGCGCCGAGCTGTCCGGCGTCGACCGGCTGGTGTTCGAGGCGGGACGCTACGCGCTGCTGGCGGCGGGTGCCGCGTTCGCGGTGCCGATGTTTCTCGGTGGTGGTGCCGGTCCGTTGCTGCCGGGCTGGGCCTGGGTGCTGCTCAAAACCGTGCTCCTGTTGGCGGTCCTGGTGTGGGCTCGCCGCCGTGTACCGGCGTTGCGGCCCGACAAGTTCATGGAAGTCGGCTGGCTAGTGGTTCTGCCCGCGGTGCTCGTGCAGGACCTGGTCGTTGCCGTGATCGCGGCGGGAAGGGGATGAGCATGGTCGTTGACATCGCGTTCTGGGGGTTGGGCATCGCGGCCGTCCTCGCAGGCGCTGCCGTCTTCTACGTCGATTCGATGGCGCGCGCGACCTACGCCCTCGCGATCTCCTTCGTAGCGGTGGGTGTGCTGGTGATGTTCCTGCAGCAGAACTACGTCGGCGTGGTGACGATCCTGATGATGGTGATGGAGATGGCCATCATGGCCGTCTACATGGTCATGTTCATGGGGATGAACCCCGCGCTGATGCCGATGAGCATGGTGCACGGCAACAAGACCGCTCTTGCCGTCGCCCTCATGACCTTCGTCGGGCTCGCCGCCGGCATCCTGCTCGTCGACTGGCCGGATCGTCGTGGCAGCCCGGCGGCGGACGTCACGATGGCTCTCGGTGAGGAGCTGATGGGGCCGAAGATGCTGGTGATGGCGGTCATCAGTCCGGTCATGGTCGCCACCGTCGTCGCGGGCGTGGTGCTGGCTGCGCACCGCACGCGCTACGACCGCTTCGGGGACGACCTGAAGCGGCGTCCGGCCGAGGACCCGCAGCCGGGCGGTGTGGGCCGATGACGCTGGAGGCGACCTTGCTCATCGCCGCGGCGCTCTTTGCCGTCGGCCTCTACGGCGCGATCTCCCAGCAGGTCGTGGTGATGGTGATGATGGGCCTGGAGCTGATGATCAACGCGCTCATCCTCGCCGCGGGCGGTTTCTGGTGGTTCCTCGCACCGCACCCCACCGGTCAGGTTCTGCTGCTGGTGATAATTGCCGCGATGACGCTAGAGATGGCGATGGGGTTCGCCGTCGCCACTCTTCTGCACCGCGAACGGCAGTCGGACATGACCGACATGGCCGCGGATCTTTCGGGGTGAGCCGCCGGTGACGCATTCCTTGACCGAGTCCGCGCTGTGGGTGCTCGTCCTGCTTCCCGCCGTCGTGGGTGCCGCGCTGGCGCTGTCACGGCTCGAACGCGCCGCCGCGGTCGTCTCGCTGGTCACCGGCACCCTCACCGCGGTGCTGGCACTCATCGTGGCGTTCGCCCGCCCGGAGGTGTCGGTGCCGTTCATGGCCGGCAGCGACTTCGCGCTCGGGGTCGACGCACTCTCCGCGCTGGTGATGCCGATGGTCGCCGTGGTCACGCTGCTGGTCGTGATGTTCTCCGCTGGCGAGATCCGCGAGTCGCAGGGGCGATTCCACGGGCTGATGCTGCTGTTCGCCGCCGCCGCGCTCGTGACGGCCACGGCGCAGAGCCTGCCCGCGTTGCTCTTCTCGTGGGAGGTGATGGGCGCGACGTCGTTCGCGCTGATCGGCTTCTGGTGGCGAGACGACCGACGGGTCTCGGCCGGTGTGACCGCCTTCGTGACGACCCGCACGGCCGACGTCGGGATGTACGTCGCTGCGGGAGCAGCGGTGGCGGGCGGATCCGGACTGGCGCTGGCGGACCTGGCGGGGAGTAGCGCGAGTTGGCGACACGTGATCGCAGCGGGGCTGCTGGTCGCGGCGCTCGGCAAGGCGGCGCAGCTGCCGTTCTCGTTCTGGCTGTCGCGGGCGATGGAGGGTCCCAGCCCGGTGTCGGCCCTGCTGCACTCGGCGGCGATGGTCGCCATGGGTGGCTACCTCCTGCTCCGCGTCGAGCCGCTCTTGGCGGCGACCGGGTGGGCCGCGGGCGCCGCCGCATGGGTCGGCGCCGCGACGGCGCTGCTGCTCGGCACGGTGGCGGTGGCGCAGCGCGACCTCAAGCAGCTGCTCGCGGCATCGACCTCAGCCCAGTTGGGCTTCGTGGTGATGGCCGCGGGTCTGGGGACGGTGAGCGGGGGAGCGGCGCACCTGCTCGCGCACGCCTCGACCAAGGCGCTGCTGTTCCTGGCCGCCGGGGCCTGGCTCACCGCGCTCGGCACCAAACGCCTCGCCGGGCTCCGCGGCGTCGCCCGCCGCTGGCGGCTGCTCGGAGTCACTGCCACGGCCGGTGCACTGTCGCTGGCAGGAATCGCCCCGCTGGCACTGTGGGCCACCAAGGACGCCGTGCTCGCTGCGGCGCTCGAAGAGTCGCCGTTGCTCTACGCCGTCGGGCTCGCAGCCGCGGCGCTCTCGGCCGCCTACGCCGGCAAGATCCTGATGGTCGTGTGGCGGCCGGTGCCGCTGGACAAGCAGGCCGAGGTCGAGGGGCACCACGATGAGGAGCAGCAGGGCACCCGCCACGTCGGTCCGCTGGAGCAGGCGCCGCTCGTCGTGCTCGCGCTCGGCGCCCTCGTCCTGGGAGCGCTCGCACTCCCGCCCGTCGGAGACACGGCCGCCCGGACGATGGCGGAGGAGCCGCTTCACCCGGCACCGCTGGAACTCGCCGTCTCGGCCCTGATCGCCCTGGCCGTCGTCGGGTCGGTTTGGTGGCGTCGTCGTGTTCCAGAGCCGCGCTGGGCGCTGGGGTGGCTCGGACTCGAGCACATCACGCACGTGGTCGTCGTACGCCCGACCGTACGGATCGCCGAGCGGCTGGCGCGCTTCGACGACCAAGTGCTCGACCGGGCCGTCACCCGGTCGGCGACAGGCGCCCTCACGGCGGCCCGCGGCATGGCCGCCTTCGACGACACGGTCGTCGACGGAAGTGTCGAGGCGGTCTCGCGGGGGTCCGTGAGCGCTGCCGAGCGCAGCGCCCGCGGTGACAACCGGTGGCTCGACGGGACGGTCGAGCGCGTCGCTTCCTGGACACGCGGCCTGGGCCGACTCGCCCGACGCCCGCAGACCGGACAGCTGCACCAGTACTACATCCAAGCCGTCGCGGTGCTCGCGATCGGCGTCCTGCTCCTCCTCACAGTGAGGTGAACGTGCTCAGTCTGATCGTCTTCCTGCCCCTGGCCGCGGCCCTGGCACTCGTCCTGGCGCCCCGGCTCGGTGACACCGCCGCACGGTGGTCGTGGGTGGCCGTGGCCGGCGTCGACCTGGCCCTGGTGGTCGCGGTGTGGTGGCAGTACGAGACCCCCGCAGAGGAACAGCTGGCGTTCGAGCAGCGGGCCGAGTGGATGCCGGGCGTCAACAGCAGCTATCACATCGGGGTCGACGGCCTGTCTTTGCCGCTGATCGCGATGACGGCGGTGATCTTCCTGGCCTGCGCGGTGTACGCGTTGCGCGATACCAACCGCCCACGCCTGCAGGCGGCGCTCTTCCTCTTCCTGCAGTCGGTCAGCATGGGCCTGTTCGTCTCCGCCGACCTGATCCTGTTCTTCGTCTTCTTCGACCTGTCCATCGTCGCGATGTACTTCGTGATCGCCGGTTGGGGTCACGGGGACGCCGCCCGCTCGGCGTTGAAGTTCTTCCTCTACACCTTCCTCGGTTCCCTGGCGCTGCTGGTCGGCTTCATCGGGCTCTACATCGCCGCCGACCCCCACACGTTCGACATGGTCGAGCTGTCCGAGCAGACGCCCCTGGATGGCTCATCGTTGGCTGGGGGACTGGTGCTCGCCGCGATCCTGATCGGCTTGGCCGTGAAGACGCCGACGGTGCCGTTCCACACCTGGCTGCCGCCTGCCCACACCGACGCCCCCGCGGTCGGCTCAGCGGTGCTGGCCGGGGTGCTGCTGAAGATGGGCACCTACGGGTTCGTGCGGATCGCGATGCCGATGCTCCCCGACGCGTGGCGGGCGTGGGCCTGGGTGGTCATCGTCGTCGGCATCGTCTCGGTGATCTACGGCGCCCTGGTGGCTCTGGCGCAGACCGACCTCAAGCGCATGATCGCCTACACCTCGGTGAACCACATGGGCTACATCGCGCTCGCGGTCGGTGCGGCGGGCCTGGTCGCCGGGGACACCGCCGGCGCCCGCTCGATCGCCGTTACCGGCGCCGTCACGCAGATGGTCAGCCACGGACTGATCACCGGCGCGCTCTTCCTCCTGGCCGGCGTCCTGAACGACCGTGCCGACAGCTACGACATGGACGCCTACGGGGGGCTGGCGGCGCCCGCCCCCCGGTTCGCTGCACTGTTCGCGCTCGGCGCCTTCGCCTCGCTGGGCCTTCCCGGCTTCTCCGGATTCATCGCCGAGTTCCAGATCTTCACCGGCAGCATCGCCGCCGCCCCGGCGACCGCCATCGCGGTCGTCGGCATCCTCATCACCGCCGCCCTGTTCCTGCGCGCCTTGCAGCGGATCTTCACCGGGCACACCCGCGGGAAGTCCACCGGGTTCGGGGACCTGCACCCCGCTGAACTCTGGTCGGTGGGATCGCTGCTGTTGCTGTCGGTGCTGATCGGCGTGTTCCCCCGCCCACTGCTCGACGTCATCGAACCGGCCTCCGAGGTGCTCATCGACCTCGTAGGGAGGTAACCGACTGTGGGTGCGATGGAGATGCGGCCACTGCTGCTCCTGCCCGAGATCATCCTGTTCCTCGGCGGGCTCATCGTGCTGATCGGTGGGTCATTCCTCGCGCGCGACCGTCAGTGGGTCACCCGCGTCGTTGCCGCCATGGCGCTGCTCGCGGCAGCGACCGTCGCCGCAGTCAGTTTCGCGGGTCCGGCGGAGATGGCGATGGAAGGCACCTTCACCGTCGATGTGACCACGGGCGTCGCCCGGATCGTGGCCGCTCTCGGCACCATCATCGTCCTCGCGTTGGCCTCCGACGAGATCGATGGCTCGCCTCGAGAGAGCGAGACCTACGCTCTGATGCTGTTCGCCACCACTGGCACGCTCATCCTCGCCGGCGCTGACGACCTGCTTGTCGTGACCGTCGGGTTCCTGCTCGCCAGCATTCCGCTCTACGGGCTGATCGGGATCGCGCGCACCCCGCAGGCCGCCGAGGCGGCCATGAAGACCTACCTCATGGGTGCGCTCTTCGGCATCCTGCTCCTGACCGGCGTCACCATCCTCTACGGCGTCACCGCCACCACCTCATACCCCGACCTCACAGATCGTCTCGCTGACGCACCGGCAAGAGCGGTGGCTGCAGGGGTGGTCGCGGTCCTGGCCGGGCTGATGTTCAAGGCCGGCGGCGTCCCTGGGCACTTCTGGGTGCCGGACGCAGCCCAAGGCGCCGGCGGGGCGGTCGCCGCCTACCTGACCACGATCCCGAAGATCGGCGCCGTGATCGCGGCGTACCGGCTCGTCGCGATACTGCCGGAGACCTTCGCCTGGCCGCTCCTGGTCGGGCTGCTGGCGTTGGCCAGCATGACCCTCGGCAACCTTGCCGCCTACTGGCAGAGCGACCCCCGACGGCTGCTCGGCTGGTCCACGGTCAGCCAGGTCGGCTACCTGCTCGTCCCCGTGGCAGTCGCCGGCCGCAGCGACCTCGCGCTCCCGTCGTTGCTGCTATACCTCACGGGCTACACCGTCACCAACATGTCCGCCTTCGCGGTCACCACTTCCCTGCCGGAGTGTCGGAACCTGAACGCCTACCGAGGCATGGGCCGTGCCCGTCCCGCACTGGGCGTCTCGCTCGCCGTCGCTCTCCTAGGTCTGATCGGAACGCCACCGACCATCATCTTCGTCGGCAAGGTCACGATCGCGGCGGCCGCCTGGGAGGCGGGCGACGCTTGGCTGGCGATCGCGGTGTTCCTCAACACCCTCCTGAGCCTCTTCTACCACCTGCGATGGATAGCACCGGTCTACCGCTTCGGATCTGCCAGTGAGGACGCAGACGCTGCTGAACGTGTGACCTGGCCTGCGAAGCCCGTCTCGGCGTCGACGGCCGCTACCACCGCCGTGCTCACTGTGCTCCTCGGAGTCGGCTCGGGGGTGATCTGGCAGCTGGTCACCTGAACACGCAACGCCATGCTGCCCGTGGGAGACCCAACCGCCACCGACGTGGTGCTCAGCCGAGCAGGTGTGGCCGTGGCCCCGAACCGCGACGGAGACTACTCTCGTAGCCGTGACCTCCGCCATGACACCCCCCGAGGGTCGGTGACACCGTGGTGGTAGCCATCGTGGGTATCGCGCTTGTCGGGTTGACCCTTCGAGACGTCTTCCACACCCTTTTTCACCCCGGCGGACACGGAGGACTCGCCTCGCTCATCTGTCGCGCAGCCTGGGTCGTGTGCATTCACCTTGGCCAACGTGCCCGTCTGCTGGCCGGACCTTCCGGGGTGCTGCTCACCGTCATAGCGTGGCTACTGCTGCTCATTGCAGGCTTCGCTCTGATCCTGGTACCGCTGCTTCCGGAAGGTGCGAGCTACGGAAGTGGCTCCCCCCAGGGCAGTCCATTTGTCGACGCGCTGTACCTGTCGGCCGTCTCGGCATCGACCCTCGGCTTGGGTGACGTCGTCATCCAAGACCCATCCTGGAGGTGGTTGGCCCCCTTCGAGGGCCTGCTGGGCTTCGGCGTCATCACAGCTGCCATCACGTGGCTCACCCAGATCTACCCAGCCTTGAGCCGACGGCGCAGCCTGTCCTTGGACGTGTGGACCACGCTTGAGGAGTACGGAGCGAGTCCCCCCGTGCAGCCGTCCTCCGTCGTTCGGTCGTGGGCTACGCGCTTGGCTGCCGTCAGCGTCGACTTCGTGCAGAACACCGAGACCTTCTGGTTCCGCGAGAACGATCCTCGCCTGTCGCTGGGTCCTGCTCTACACCGATTGGACGACGTGGTTGCCACCAATCCCGACATTGAAGAGAACAGACAGCTTCAGCGCAGCCTGAAGGTGCTCCGCGAGATCATGCGATCCCAGTACGGACCCCATGCCGCGTCTCACCTCGCGGGGAACCGCGAGTGACGGCATCTGAGAACTCCCGGGCTGCGCCCTTCTGACCTCGACCCCCGGTCAAGTCGCGAACGTCGCGTAGTTCGGGGCCCTCCGAACGAGTGACCGCCGGCAATGGAGCGAAATCGGCAACTGCATGTAGCCAGCGTCCTCGGCGGTGACCCGGCTGCGGTCGAGGAACATGCCGGCGCCCCAGAGGTGGAAGATCTGCTCGGGCGTGCGACAGCGTCGCCACCGGTTTGAGGGTGGCGACGCTGTGCGATGGGGTTACCAAGTCAGCTGACCTGGTAGCCGGCCTCGGCGATGGCCGCGCGGAGCGCGCTGTCCTCGGCGTCCGGGCCGTTGACCTTCAGTGTGCCGGCGTCCAGGTCTACGCCGGTGGCGATGACGCCGGGGACCTCGCTGACGACGGTGCTGACCTTGGTGGCGCAGCTGGCGCAGGTCATGCCCTGGACGGTGTGTGGTTGATGTCGCTCATGGAGGACGGTTCCTTTCCAAAGGTTGTGAGCCGGGATGGCTCGGCTGGTCGACCGGACTGCCGGCCAGTGCTGTCAGGCGGCGACCTTCTCGGCGGTGTCTCCGGTCTCGGCCGTGCCTGCGGCAGGGGAGCGGAACAGGGCCAGCGTGGTGAGGACGCCGACGCCGGCGACGATTGCTGCTCCGATGAAGGCGGCCGAGAATCCGTCGGTGAGGGCGGTCTTGTTCCCAATCTGGTCGGCACCGTTGGCTGCGGCGACGGCGGTCATCACGGCCAGGCCGAGCGCGGAGCCGATCTGATAGCTGGTGTTGACGATTCCCGACGCCAGGCCACCCTCCTCCGGTCGAGCGGCCGAGATGGCGATGCCCAGGGTGGGGATGAAGGCCAACGACATGCCGAGTGCGGCCACCAGGGAGGCCGGGAGGACGTCTGAACCACCCTGGGTCTGATGGAGGCTCGATCTATTGGATCCCAACCCCGGCGGGGTCGGGTTCTTGGGCAGCATAGAACGCTGCTTCGTATTCGGCTGGCGGGACGTCTCCGCAGTGGCCGTGCAGCCGGGTCTCGTTGAACCAGTGCACCCAGGTCAGGGTGGCGAGTTCGAGCTCGTCGACGTCGTCCCAGCCGGCCGTGTCGGGGCCGTAGACGCACTCGGTCTTGAAGAGCCCGTTGGTCGTCTCGGCCAGTGCGTTGTCGTAGGAGTCGGCCACGGTCCCGATCGAGGGGCGGGCGCCGATCTCCTCGAGCCGTTCGGTGAATCGCACCGAGGTGAATTGGGCGGGTTCAACTGGTCGATGCAACACCGGGTTGATTCAGGGACAGTAGTTGCTTCTCGAAGACCTCCGCGGGGGGTCTTCCACTTGAGGATCTTGCGGGGCCGGTTGTTGAGCGCATACGCGACGGCCTCGAGGTCCTCAGTGGACCAGCGGGAGAGATCAGTGCCTTTGGGAAAGTACTGGCGAAGGAGACCGTTGGTGTTCTCGTTGCTCGGCCGCTGCCACGGGGAGTGCGGATCGGC
>Ga0208328_1000855_pt1 | contig 12199 bp, 11 predicted proteins | sample DeeseametaMP2633_FD_184170 | JGI IMG/M metagenome (GOLD analysis project Ga0208328, IMG submission 184170) | Marine microbial communities from the Deep Atlantic Ocean - MP2633 (SPAdes) | ecosystem: Environmental > Aquatic > Marine > Unclassified | place: Northeast of Antigua and Barbuda, North... | reverse complement strand
CTGCTGGCGCTCGTGGTGGAGGCGAGGGCGGACGGCGTCGACCCGGAGCAGGAGCTCCGCGACGCCGTCCGCCGTCGGCTCACTTCTTCGTGACTCGCACCTTCACGGCCTTCGAGGTCGACCCGGCGGCGAAGCCGTTGCCGGTGTAGGTCGCGACCAGCGTGTGCCGGCCGGAGCCCTCGATGCGCACCCGCAGCGGCGTCGTGCGGCCGTCGACGCGGGTCGAGGCGGCCTTCTTCCCGTCGACCTCGAGGACGACCCGGCCGCCCTGGGGCCCGGGCTTGACCACGACGACGACCCGGAACGCCTGACCGGCGCGTCGGCTCTTGCCCTTGACCTTGAGCTTGGTGTCCGTGGCGACGTCCTCGGAGAACACCGAGGACACCCGGCCGAGGTCGAAGAGCTGGGTCTCGCCGGTGGCGTCGTCGACGCCGTCGTTGTCGGTGACGGCGTAGACGCGACCCCGGGTGGTGATGCCGAGACCCTCGAGCTTCTCCTGGGTCCAGCCGTTGCGGGCGGTCATGGCCGGGAGCAGGTCGACCGCGAGCGTCTTGGTCACGGGGGTGACCGCGTCGGCGCTGCCCTCGGGCAGGTCGACGGTGTAAATGCGCTTGACCGCGGCGGCCGGGCCCATCAGCTTGTCGCGCTCGATGACGGCCACGGTGTCCTTGTCGACCACGGCGATCTCGGACAGCCCGATCCAGTCGCCCTCGGTGCTGGTGCTCTCCATCGGGTAGGCGAACCAGGTCCACGCGGCCTCGGCCACGTCGTAGCGACCGATCCGGGCGGTGTCCTCGCCGCTCAGCGGGCGCTGCAGGGCGACGTACACCGTCTCGGCGCTGCCGGAGCCGCGGACGGCCACGCCCTCGAGCCCCCACTTGCCGAGACCGGCGGCGACGTCGGTGGGCAGCGCCACGGTCTCGAGGACGACGCCGTCGGCGTCGGTGCGGACCAGCGTGTTCTCGGGGCCGGTGGCGCCCTCCGAGGCCAGCCAGAACCCGCCCTGGGGGCGCTCGGCGAGACCCTCGATGTCGAGGGCGACCGGCTCCCCGGCCTCGGTCACCTCGATGACCCCGTCGAGCGTGGCCGGGGTCGAGGAGACGTCGAGGTGGTAGATCCGGGCGGGGGAGTACGCCGAGTCGCTGGCGCTCCACAGACCCTTCGGGTCGCGCTGGTCACCGGACAGGGCGCCGAGCGCGCCCCAGCCGATCGGCCGGTCCTCCCCGGGAGCGGGGACGGAGACGACGTCGGGCCACACGACCCCGTCGGTGCCGAGCTCGAAGAGCGCGACGCTGGCGCGCACCCCCACGTCGGACTCGTCGACCTCGCTGGAGACGACCAGCAGGTCACGCGCCGGGATCGGCAGCAGGCCCTCGGGACCGTTGGTGGTGGGCAGCACCTGGGTGAGCGCCGGCTCGGCCGGGTCGGTCATGTCGTAGACCGCCACGAGGTTGCTGCGCTCGGAGCCGACGAAGGCGTAGGGAACGCCGTCGTACTCGGCGAAGGTGAGGCCCTCGGGCTCGGCGCCCTTGTTGTCGGCACGGCCGTCGTTGAAGTTGCCGACGGAGACGACGAGGTCCTCGAAGGAGGTGCCGGCGTCCCAGACGACCTCGCCGGTGGCGGCCTCGAAGACCGTCCAGCCGCGGCTGCCGCCCTTCCAGTCGCCCTCGTTGGCGGTGGCGACCAGGCCGTCGCCGACCCAGTGCACGGCGTCGGGCTCGCGGGGGACGTCGATGGTGTCGACGGCGTTGAAGACACCGTCGTCGGTGGTGTCGACGCCCTCGAGCACGACGTTGCCGGCGCTGAAGGCGCTGGTGATCTCGCGGGTGGGCAGGTCGACGACGACCAGGCCGTTGTTCTCCTGCAGGCTCACGACCAGCTCGTCGTCGGCGTTGATGTCGACGTACTCCGGCTCGGGGTCCGCGGGGGTGTCCATGCCCACCAGGTCCTCGGCCGGGAGCAGGAGCGGCTCCGGGGTCCAGGTGGCAGGAGCGCCGTCGAGCTCGAGCACCTGCACGAAGCCTGCGGGGGCCTGGGGCAGGTCACCCTCCTCGGCGTCCTCGCCGGCCCCGTCGGGAAGGGCGTCCTCGTCGCGCTCGTTCTCCATGGCGATCGCGGCGTACCCGCCCGACGGGCTGACGGCGATCGAGTCCGGCTGCCCACCCAGGTCGTGGGAGGCCTCGAGCTCGCGGGTGTCGAGGTCGACGACGTCGACGCGCCCCGAGGGCTCGGTGTAGCTCGGGGAGGTGTTGACGACCACGAGGACGTGGTCGCCGACGACCGCGACCGAGGTCGGCTCGTCCTCGGCGTCGCCGAGCTCGCTGAGGTCCAGCGTCCCCTCTCCGACAGGGGAGGAGGGGTCGCTGATGTCCAGGAAGCCGATCCGCCTGCCGGCCGCGTCGGTGTAGACCAGCGTCTCGCCGTCCTCGCTGACCGCGGAGATCTCGGCGACCGTCTCGTCCAGCGGGTCCACGCCGTCGGGGACGTTGAGGTAGACCGGGTACGTCGCCGTCCGACCGAACCGCGCGACCTGCTCGTCCGCGGTCCCGGCCAGGGTGCTGGCGGTGGTCGCGGTGCTGGTCGGGACGGTCCGGGCGGTGCTGGTCGCGGTGCCGAGCGCGAGGCCGGAGAGGGCCAGGGCGCCGACCGCCGCGAGCGCGAGGCCGCTCCTGGTGCGGGTGCCGCCCGGGCGTCGGCCCGGGGCTCCACTGGTGTGCTGCAAGGACATGCCGCTGCCTTTCGTGGTGGGTGGGGAGGCGGGGCGTCCCGAGCCGCCACCACCGCCGGAACCCAACCCACGTGGAGCGACGAGGTCGTGTCGGTGCGGGGAGCGGCCGGTGAACAGACGGGTGGGTCGGCACGACCGCCGTGGAGGCAATAGGCTCGTGGGTCCTACGAGCCCGTCCCCGCCCCTCACCGACCATCCCCAGGAGAAGCACCGTGGCATCCATCGAAGCAGTCGGCGCACGCGAGATCCTCGACTCCCGCGGCAACCCCACCGTCGAGGTCGAGGTCGTCCTCGACGACGGCACCTTCGCGCGAGCGGCCGTGCCCTCCGGCGCCTCCACCGGCGCCTTCGAGGCCGTCGAGCTGCGTGACGGCGGTGACCGCTACGTCGGCAAGGGCGTGGGCAAGGCCGTCGACGCGGTGATCCACACGCTCGGCCCCGCCGTCGAGGGCCTCGACGCCGACGATCAGCGCCTGGTCGACCAGGCGATGCTGGACGCCGACGGGACCCCCAACAAGGCCGAGCTCGGTGCGAACTCGATCCTCGGCGTCTCGCTGGCCGTCGCGCGCGCCGCCGCCGACTCCGCTGGCCTGCCGCTCTACCGCTACGTCGGTGGTCCCAACGCCCACGTGCTGCCGGTGCCGATGATGAACATCCTCAACGGTGGCGCCCACGCCGACACCAACGTCGACATCCAGGAGTTCATGATCGCGCCGATCGGCGCATCCTCCTTCCGCGAGGCGCTGCGCTCGGGCGCGGAGGTCTACCACGCACTGAAGTCGGTGCTGAAGTCGCGCGGCCTGGCCACCGGCGTCGGCGACGAGGGCGGCTTCGCCCCCGACCTGGAGTCCAACCGTGCCGCGCTGGACCTGATCGCCGAGGCGATCGACAAGGCCGGCTACGAGCTCGGCAAGGACATCGTGCTCGCCCTGGACGTCGCCGCGACCGAGTTCTGCGAGGGCGGCTCGTACACCTTCGAGGGCCAGCAGAAGACCGCGGCGGAGATGACCGCCTACTACGCCTCGCTCGTCGACGGCTACCCGATCGTCTCGATCGAGGACCCGCTCGACGAGGACGACTGGGAGGGCTGGCGCACCATCACCGACCAGCTCGGCTCGCGCACCCAGCTCGTCGGCGACGACCTGTTCGTCACCAACGTCGAGCGCCTGCAGCGCGGCATCACCGGCGGTCAGGCCAACGCCCTGCTGGTGAAGGTCAACCAGATCGGCTCGCTCACCGAGACCCTCGACTCCGTCGACCTGGCCCACCGCAACGGCTACCGCTGCATGATGAGCCACCGCTCGGGCGAGACCGAGGACACCACCATCGCCGACCTGGCCGTCGCCACCAACTGCGGCCAGATCAAGACCGGTGCCCCGGCGCGCTCGGAGCGGGTCGCGAAGTACAACCAGCTGCTGCGCATCGAGGACGAGCTCGGCGATGCCGCGCGGTACGCCGGTGTGTCGGCGTTCCCGCGGTACACCTCCTGAGCGACCCTAGAGGGGTGGCTGACCGTCGTACGTCCTCGCGCGCCTCGGGGCCGCGGGGTCGCACCGGCCCCGGCCGCCCCGCGCGGCCGACCGCCGGGCGACCCGCGCGCCCCGCGGCCGCGGCCCCCGTCCGCCGACGTCCCCGGCTGACCAGCCGGGCCACCGTCCTGGTGGTGGTGCTGGCGGTGCTCGTGGTCTCCTACGCCTCCTCGGCGCGGGCCTACCTCCAGCAGCGCAGCGAGCTGGACGCCCTGCGCGCCGAGATCGACCAGCGCGAGAGTGCGATCGCCGACCTCGAGCGGGAGATGCGGCGCTGGCAGGACCCGGCTTTCGTGCAGCAGGAGGCCCGCGAGCTCGGCTACGTCATGCCCGGCGAGACCTCCTACGTCGTCCTCGACGAGGACGGCGAGCCGCTGGAGGCCTCCTCCGAGCTGGCCGACCCCGACGAGGTCGGGGACCAGGAGGAGCCGGCGTTCTGGGAGGACGCCTGGGCCTCGGTGGTGCTGGCCGGCCGACCGCCCGCCGACGACGGCACCCCGCCCCTGACCGAGATCGACCCCGGCACCGACGGAGCCCCTGAATGACCGAGCCCTTCACCCCGGCCGACGCCGCCGCCGTCGAGGCGCAGCTGGGCCGGGAGTCGCGTGGTGTCCACGGCGTCGGTCACCGCTGCCCCTGCGGCAACCCCGACGTCGTGACCACCCAGCCGCGGCTGCCCAACGGCACGCCGTTCCCCACGACCTACTACCTCACCTGCCCCCGCGCCGCCTCGCGGATCGGCACCCTCGAGGGCTCGGGCGTGATGAGGCAGATGCAGGAGCGGCTGGCCGAGGACCCCGAGCTCGCGGCCGCCTACGCCGCCGCCCACGAGCGCTACCTCGCGGCCCGCACCGAGATCGCCGCCGAGCACGGGCTCGACGTCCCCGAGATCGAGGGGATCTCCGCCGGTGGCATGCCCGACCGCGTGAAGTGCCTGCACGTGCTGGCCGGGCAGTCCCTCGCGATGGGGCGCGGCGTCAACCCGCTCGGCGACGAGGTGCTCGACGAGCTCGGGGCCTGGTGGGAGTCCGGCCCGTGCGTCTAGCGGCCCCCGGAGCCCGTCGATGACCCCGCCGATGACCCCGCCGGTGACCCCGCCGCGAGCACCGCGGGGCCCCGTCGCCGGCATCGACTGCGGCACCAACACGATCAAGCTGCTGGTCCTCGACGAGGACGGCGCCGACCTCGAGCGCGAGATGCGGATCGTCCGGCTCGGCCAGGGCGTCGACCGCACCGGCCGGCTGGCCGAGGAGGCGCTCGAGCGCACCTTCGCCGCGGTCGAGGAGTACGCCGCCCTCATCGCCCGCCACGGGATCGACCGGGCCGACCGCGTGCGGTTCTGCGCGACCTCGGCGACCCGGGACGCCGCCAACGCGGCCGACTTCGCCGCCGGGGTGCGGGCCAGGCTCGGGGTGGCCCCCGAGGTGGTCACCGGCGACGAGGAGGCCGCGCTCGCCTGGGCCGGGGCGACCCGGGGGCTGCCCGGGCTCGCCGGCCCCGTGGTGGTGCTCGACATCGGCGGTGGCTCCACCGAGCTGGTGCTCGGCTCGGGTCCGACCCCCGACGCCGCGCACTCCATGGACATCGGGTCGGTCCGGATGACCGAGCGGCACCTTCGGTCCGACCCGCCCACGGCCCCCGAGGTCGCCGCCTGCGTGGCGGACGTCGATGCCGCCCTGGACACCTGCCCGGTCGACCCTGGCGCAGCCGTGACGATGGTCGGCGTCGCCGGCACCGTGACGACCCTCGCCGCCGGGGTGATGGGCCTGACGTCGTACGACCGGAGCGCGACGCACGGGGCGCGGCTCCCGGTCGCGCAGGTGCACGCGCTGTGCGACCGCCTGGTCGGGTCGACGGCGGCCGAGCGGGCCGAGATGGCCTGGCTGCACCCCGGTCGCGCGGACGTGATCGCCGCCGGCGCCCTGGTGCTCTCCCGGGTGCTGGCGCGCTCACGGGTCACCGAGCTGGTCGTGAGCGAGGCCGACATCCTCGACGGCATCGCCTGGTCCCTGCTGGAGGGCTGAGGCCCGCCCGTCGGGCCCTGCGGGGCCGGCTCACCGCATCGGGTGGGCTGACGTCGCGTCCTGCGGGGCACAGTGGAGGGCCCGACCCAGGAGGAGGAGCACCATGAGCAAGCTGTCCCTGATCACCGGCCTCGGTGTGGGCTACGTCCTCGGCGCCCGCGCCGGCCGCGAGCGGTACGAGCAGATCAAGGCGGGGGCGCAGAAGGTGGCGCGCGACCCGCGGGTGCAGTCCGCGGCCGACCGCGCCGCCGAGCAGGCCCGCGCCCAGACCGAGGCTGCCGTCGCGACCGCGAAGGAGAAGGTGCAGGACGCCGCCCAGGGGGTCGGCGGCTTCACCCAGCAGGCCACGCCCTGAGCACACCGGTCCCGTCCCCCACCGGGCTGGCCGCCCTCGACGAGGAGGTCACCCGCTGTCGCGCCTGCCCGCGCCTCGTGACGTGGCGCGAGCAGGTGGCGCGGGAGAAGCGCGCCTCCTTCCGCGACGAGGAGTACTGGGGGCGCCCCGTCCCCGGCTGGGGGGACCCGCAGCCGCGGATCCTCGTGGTCGGCCTCGCCCCGGCGGCGCACGGCGCCAACCGCACGGGCCGGATCTTCACCGGGGACCCCTCGGGCGACTGGCTGTTCGCGTCGCTGCACCGGGTGGGGCTGGCGGCGCTGCCGACCAGCACCCACGCCGGGGACGGGCAGGCGCTGCGCGGGACGCGGATGGCGGCGGCCGTGCGGTGCGCCCCGCCGCAGAACAAGCCGACGCCCGACGAGCGCGACCGGTGCGCCCCCTGGCTGGACCGGGAGTGGGCGCTGGTGGCGCCGTACGTCGAGGTGGTGGTGAGCCTGGGGGCGTTCGGCTGGGCGGCGGCGCTCGGGATGCTCGCGCGCGGCGGGGTCGAGGTGCCGCGGCCGCGGCCGCGCTTCGGCCACGGGGCCGAGGTCGACCTGGGGGAGCGGACCCTGCTGGGCTGCTACCACCCCAGCCAGCACAACACCGCCACGGGGCGGCTCACCGCGCCGATGCTGGACGAGGTGCTCGGTCGCGCGGCGGCGCTTGCGAGAATGACCGGGTGAGCACCCTCCACGCCGTCACCGTCCTCGGCCACGACCGCCCCGGCATCATCGCCGAGACCACCGGTCGGCTCTCCGGCCTCGGGCTGAACCTCGAGGACTCCACCATGACGCTGCTGCGCGGGCACTTCGCGATGATGCTGCTCTGCGCGGGCGAGACCCCGGCGGGCGACATCGAGTCGGCCCTGGCTCCGCTGACCGAGGACGGCACGCTGACCGTCACGGTGCGCGAGGTGCCGCAGGAGTCGGCCGGTGCCGAGCGCGGGTCCTCGTGGGTGCTGACCGTCCACGGCGGCGACCGCCCCGGCATCGTCTCCTCGGTCGTCGGGCGGGTCGCCGACGCCGGGGGCAACATCACCGACCTGACCACGCGCCTGGCCGGCGACCTCTACCTCGTGGTCGCCGAGATCGACCTGCCGGCCGATGCCGACGTCGAGGCCGTCACCACCGCGATCGGGGAGGCGGCGGCCGAGCTCGGGGTCGGCGCGACCCTGCGGCCGGCGGAGGCCGACGAGCTGTGAACCAGCCCGCTCCCGAGGGCCTGAACGAGCAGGTCCTCGCCTGGACCGAGGCCGACCTCGGCGTCGGGGGCCGCGTCCTCGAGGTGGTGCGCGCCCCCGCCACGGTGCTCTCGAGCGTCGGTGACGTCGTCGACCCGACGTCCCCCGAGTCCGTGCAGCTGGCCGCCGACCTGGTCGCCACGATGCGCGTGAGCCCGGGCTGCGTGGGCCTGGCCGCCCCGCAGGTGGGAGTCGGCGTGCAGATGTTCTGCGTGGACGTCTCGGCCCACCCCAAGACCCGCGACCACCACGGGACCTTCGTGCTGTGCAACGCCGAGGTCGTCTCCTCCAGCCGCAACGAGAAGGCGCGCGAGGGCTGCATGAGCGTCCCGGACCTCACCGGCGACGTGAAGCGGGCCTCCCGGCTGGTCGTGCGCGGCCGGCTGCCCGGCTCCGGTGCCGAGGTGGAGCTCTCGGCCAACGCCTTCGAGGCCCGCTGCCTCCAGCACGAGATCGACCACTGCCAGGGCCTGCTCTTCGTGGACCGGGTCGCCGGCGCGCACGCGATCTACGCGCGCCAGACCTACCTGTGACCCGCCGCCACCCGGGGGACGTCATACGCTGCGCGGCGACGGACGTCCGCTCCGCATGACGTCCCCGGGCCGGCACCCGGCCGTCCGTCACCAGCCCCCGTGTCCCAATCGGCAGAGGAAGGCGCCTTAAAAGCGCTGTGTTCCGGGTTCGAGTCCCGGCGGGGGCACCGCGTGGAGCGGGCCGAGCCGGCGCGAGCTTGCGTGCACGGCGTACGGAAGGTCGGGCCGGCTCGGCGTCCTCTGCCACCGGGTCACGGCGGTCGGGAACGTCTGGGGACGCCGCGGCGTTGTACGTCTCGAGACCCCCTAAGGTGGGTACATCCCCTGTAGGCCGCCATCCCGGCGGCCGCCGTCGGCCTCCAAGGAGAGACCAACCATGCAGAGCAACAACCCGGTGTTCCGCCGGTCCGAGGCGTTCAGCGGAAGCGGCGCCCACGGCAACCAGTCCTACGGCAACTCCGGCTACGGTTCTGACCCCTCGCAGTGGGGCGTCGGGAACCCCGGTGACCCCCAGGGCACGGCGTACGCGCCCGCCCCGCAGGCGCCCAGCGCCCCCATGACCATCGACTCGGTGGTCCAGAAGACCGCCATCACCCTCGGCGTCGTGGTGGTCACCGCGTTCGCGACCTGGGTGATGCTGCCGGAGATCAACGAGTCCACCGCCGACTCCGCCATCGGCACCGTCGGTGCGGTCGCGACCTTCGGTGCCCTCGGCGCCTTCGTGCTGTCGATGGTCAACGCGTTCAAGAAGGTCGTCAGCCCCGGCCTCGTGCTGGCCTTCGCCGCCCTCGAGGGTGTCGCCCTCGGTGCGATCTCGATGATCTTCAACGTCGCCTACCCCGGCGTCGTGCAGGGCGCGGTCATCGGCACCTTCGCCGCCTTCGGCGGCACGCTGGCCGCCTACAAGGTGCTCAACATCCAGGTCGGCGACAAGTTCCGCAAGTTCGTCGTCGCGGCCGTGTTCGGCATGATCGGCCTGTCGCTGATGGAGCTGGTCCTCGGCCTGTTCGGCGCCCAGATCGGCCTCTTCGGCGTCTCCGGCCTCGGCATGATCACCGCGGTGGCCGGCCTGGTGCTCGGTGTGTTCATGCTGATCATGGACTTCGACTTCGTCGAGCAGGGCATCCGTTACGGCGCCCCCGAGCGCGAGTCGTGGACCGCTGCGTTCGCGATGACCGTCTCGCTGGTGTGGATCTACACCAACCTGCTGCGCATCCTGGCCTACTTCCAGCAGGACTGACCGCAGCCGCCTCCTCGCGAGGACGAGCTCACCACGAAGGCCCCCGGCGCGAGCCGGGGGCCTTCGTGCATGTCCGGGGACCGCGGCTCGTGTGGCTCAGCGCGGTCCATGGCCCGCGCTGGCCCACACGAGGCGGTCCAGCGGGGCGCCGAGGGCTCAGTCGTCGAGCGGCTCGGCCGGCTCCGCGGCGGCGTCGTCGCTCCCCGCCTCGTGCTCGTCGCTCTCGTCCGGGGTCTCCTCGGCGGAGTCCGGGCGGCGGCGACGGTGCCGCAGCTCGACCCACAGGCCGCGTACGCCGCGGCGGGAGCCGCCGACCTCGGTGCCGTCCAGCTCGGTGCCGGGCACCTGGACCGCGCGGATCGCGGCGTCGCTGATGGGCAGCACGCCCTCGCCCCGCAGGGACTCCAGCGACTTCTCGTCCGGCTCGATGACGCCGACGGCGGCCAGCACCGAGGGCACCATCACCCCGGCCAGCGAGCGGTACCCCTCCGCGGAGGGGTGGAACTGGTCGGGCCCGAAGAGCAGCGCGGGCGCGGCGGCGAACTCCGGGCCGAGCACCGAGCCGAGCGAGACCGTCCGGCCGCCCTCCTCGATGACCGCGATCGTCTGGGCGGCCGCGAGCCGCCGCGACCACGCCCGGGCGACCTGCTTGAGCGGGGGAGCGATGGGCTTGATCGTGCCGAGGTCCGGGCAGGTGCCCACCACGACGGCCACACCGGCCTCCTTGAGGCGGCGCACGCCCTCGGCGAGGTGCCGCACCGACGTCGAGGGGGACATCACGTGGGTGACGTCGTTGGCACCGATGAGGATCACCGCGACGTCGGGGTGCATCGGCAGCGCCCGGGTGATCTGGTCCTCGAGGTCGGAGGAGCGGGCACCGACCACGGCGAAGTCGCGCAGGTAGACGCGGCGGTCGGCGTGCTCGGCCACACCGCTGGCCAGGACCGCGCCGGGGGTCTGCTCGACCCGCTCGACGCCGTACCCCGCCGCCGAGGAGTCGCCGAGCAGGGCGATGCGCACGGCGGGCGCGGGGCGGCCGCGGCCGTACCAGCCGGTGGAGTCCGGCGGCGGGTGCTCGATCATCGGCCCGATCGTCTTGCGGGCCAGCTTGGCCTCGGCCGTCAGCACGCCGTAGAGGCCGGCGCCGAGCACCGAGAGCCCGCCACCGCCGTACGCCGCCGCCGAGGCGAGCTTGCGTGCTGCTGCTGCCTTACCCACGCCCCCCACTTTAGGGACACCTCCTGCTCCCGGGGGAACACCCGTCGGGGGCGGCCCCGGGGCGGGTGCGGGTCGTCACGTGCGCAGGGGGCCGGCCCGGCCTTTCGTCCTGTCCAGCATGTGGGCATAGGTTGGGTGCGTGCAGTACGTCGACTCGCTCCTGGACCTGATCGGCCACACCCCCCTGCTGCGGCTCAGCCGCACGCTCGACGCCCCGCTGGGGCAGGGCGAGGAGGGGCCGATGGTGCTCGCGAAGGTCGAGTACCTCAACCCCGGCGGGTCGGTGAAGGACCGCATCGCCACCCGGATGATCGAGGCCGCCGAGGCCTCCGGGGAGCTGCAGCCGGGCGGCATCATCGTCGAGCCGACCTCCGGCAACACCGGCGTGGGGCTGGCCATGGTGGCGCAGGCCAAGGGGTACCGGTGCGTCTTCGTCTGCCCCGACAAGGTCAGCGAGGACAAGCGCAACGTGCTGCGCGCCTACGGCGCCGAGGTCGTGGTGTGCCCGACCGCCGTCGCGCCCGAGCACCCGGACTCCTACTACAACGTCTCCGACCGGCTGGCCTCCCAGCCGGGCGCCTGGAAGCCCGACCAGTACTCCAACCCGAACAACCCGCGCTCGCACTACGAGACCACCGGGCCGGAGATCTGGGAGCAGACCGAGGGCCGGATCACGCACTTCGTCACCGGCATGGGCACCGGCGGCACCATCTCCGGCGTCGGGCGCTACCTCAAGGAGCAGAACCCCTCGATCCAGGTGGTCGGTGCCGACCCGGCCGGCTCGGTCTACTCCGGCGGCACCGGGCGGCCCTACCTCGTCGAGGGCGTCGGCGAGGACTTCTGGCCCGACACCTACGACCGCGGCGTGGCCGACCGGGTCATCGAGGTCTCCGACGCCGACGCGTTCTCCTTCACCCGCCGGCTGGCCCGCGAGGAGGCGCTGCTGGTCGGCGGATCGGCCGGCATGGCGGCGTACGCCGCGAAGCAGCTGGCCCACGAGCTGGCCGCCGAGGGGCGCACCGACGCGGTGATCGTGGTGCTGCTGCCCGACTCCGGGCGCGGCTACCTCACCAAGATCTTCAACGACGACTGGCTGGCGCAGTACGGCTTCCCCACCGGCACCACCACCGAGACCACCGTCGGCGAGGTGCTGCGCGGCAAGTCCGGCCGGCTCCCCGACCTCGTGCACACCCACCCCGGCGAGACGATCGCCGAGGCCGTGCAGATCCTGCAGGAGTACGGCGTCTCGCAGATGCCCGTGGTGCGCGCGGAGCCCCCGATCGTGGCCGCCGAGGTCGCGGGGTCGGT
>Ga0208328_1000854_pt1 | contig 12208 bp, 20 predicted proteins | sample DeeseametaMP2633_FD_184170 | JGI IMG/M metagenome (GOLD analysis project Ga0208328, IMG submission 184170) | Marine microbial communities from the Deep Atlantic Ocean - MP2633 (SPAdes) | ecosystem: Environmental > Aquatic > Marine > Unclassified | place: Northeast of Antigua and Barbuda, North... | reverse complement strand
TCGCTCCCACCCGCACCTACAAGGGTCACGTCAAGGAAGACCGGAAGGGACGCCGTCGATGAGCACCACCGAGCGCACGCGCACGAGCGCCCGCCGCGAGTCGCTGCTGGGTGACCAGCCCGGCGCCTTCGCGACCGCGCGGTTCACCCGCATCACCCCGATGAAGGCTCGCCGGGTCGTCGACCTGGTCCGCGGCCTTCCCGTGGGCGAGGCGCACGCCACGCTGTCCTTCGCGCCGCAGGCTGCGGCCGCGACCGTCCTCAAGGTCCTGGAGTCGGCTGTCGCCAACGCCGAGACCACCGAGGGCCTCGACGCGGACGACCTCGTCATCTCGGTGGCGATGGTCGACGAGGGCCCGACCATGAAGCGCTGGCGCCCCCGCGCCCAGGGTCGCGCCACCCGCATCAACAAGCGGACCAGCCACATCACGCTGGCCGTCCAGCCGGCCGATGTCGTCGCCGCGAAGAAGAAGAACGGGAAGGGTGCCTGATGGGCCAGAAGATCAACCCGAACGGCTTCCGTCTGGGCGTGTCCACGGACCACAAGTCCCGTTGGTACGCCGACAAGCTGTACAAGTCCTACGTCGGTGAGGACGTGGCGATCCGCAAGCTGCTCAGCAAGGGCATGGAGCGGGCCGGCATCTCCAAGGTCGAGATCGAGCGGACCCGGGACCGCGTGCGGGTGGACATCCACACCGCGCGTCCGGGCATCGTCATCGGCCGCCGCGGCGCCGAGGCCGACCGCATCCGCGGTGAGCTCGAGAAGCTCACCGGCAAGCAGGTCCAGCTGAACATCCTCGAGGTCAAGAACCCCGAGGTCGACGCTCAGCTGGTCGCCCAGGGCGTGGCCGAGCAGCTCTCGGGCCGCGTGCAGTTCCGTCGTGCGATGCGCAAGGCGATGCAGACCACCATGCGCTCGGGTGCCAAGGGCATCCGGATCCAGTGCTCGGGCCGCCTCAACGGCGCCGAGATGTCGCGCACGGAGTTCTACCGCGAGGGCCGCGTGCCCCTGCACACGCTGCGCGCCGACATCGACTACGGCTTCTACGAGGCCCGCACGACCTTCGGCCGCATCGGCGTGAAGGTCTGGATCTACAAGGGTGAGGTGTCCGGCTCGCGTGCCGAGCGCCAGGCGCAGGCCGCCGCCCGCGCCGGGGTCCCCGGTCGCAGCGGCCGTCCCTCGCGCGGTGGCGACCGGCCGAGCCGTGGCTCGCGCGGCGACCGCCCCACCCGTGCCGACCGTGAGCAGCAGACCGAGGCCCCGGCCCAGGCCGCTGCTCCCGCCGAGACCCCTTCGGAGGCCTGAGTCATGCTGATGCCCCGTCGCGTCAAGCACCGCAAGCAGCACCACCCCAAGCGGACCGGGATGGCCAAGGGCGGCACCTCGCTCGCCTTCGGCGAGTTCGGTATCCAGGCCGTGGAAGGTCACTACGTGACCAACCGCCAGATCGAGTCGGCCCGTATCGCCATGACCCGCCACATCAAGCGTGGCGGCAAGGTGTGGATCAACATCTACCCCGACCGCCCGCTGACCAAGAAGCCCGCCGAGACCCGCATGGGTTCCGGCAAGGGCTCGCCCGAGTGGTGGGTGGCCAATGTCAAGCCCGGCCGCGTCATGTTCGAGCTCTCCGGTGTCCCGGAGGACGTCGCCCGCGAGGCCATGCGCCGCGCGATGCACAAGCTCCCCATGAAGTGCCGGTTCGTGTCCCGAGAGGCGGGTGAATTCTGATGGCCAACGGTGTGAAGGCCCACGAGCTCGACGACCTGAACGACGTCGACCTGGAGTCCCGCCTGCGCGAGGCCAAGGAGGAGCTGTTCAACCTCCGTTTCCAGGCGGCCACCGGCCAGCTGGAGAGCCACGGCCGGCTGCGCACGGTCAAGAAGGACATCGCCCGGATCTACACCGTGGTGCGTGAGCGCGAGCTCGGCATCCGGACCGCGCCGGGCACGAGCAGCGAGGACGAGAAGTGAGCGAGAGCCAGACCCAGGAGCGGAACAGCCGCAAGGTCCGCGAGGGCCTCGTGGTCAGCGACAAGATGGACAAGACCGTGGTCGTGTCCGTCGAGGACCGCGTCAAGCACGCGCTGTACGGCAAGGTCATGCGCCGCACCAGCAAGCTGAAGGCCCACGACGAGCAGAACGAGTGCGGTATCGGTGACCGCGTCCTCCTCATGGAGACTCGTCCGCTGTCGGCCACCAAGCGCTGGCGCGTCGTCGAGATCCTCGAGCGCGCCAAGTGACTCCTCGCCGCTAGGCGAGACCGACCCATGTAGTTCGGCCAGGCTCACCGACCACCGCGTCGCTGAGAACCGGCACGACGACCAGGAGAGAAAATGATTCAGCAGGAGTCGCGGCTCAAGGTCGCCGACAACACCGGTGCGAAGGAGATCCTCTGCATCCGTGTTCTCGGCGGCTCGGGCCGTCGCTACGCCGGGATCGGTGACACCATCGTCGCCACCGTCAAGGACGCCATCCCGGGTGGCAACGTCAAGAAGGGCGACGTCGTCAAGGCCGTCGTCGTGCGCACCGTCAAGGAGCGCCGCCGGCCCGACGGGTCCTACATCCGCTTCGACGAGAACGCCGCGGTGATCCTCAAGAACGACGGGGAGCCGCGCGGCACCCGCATCTTCGGCCCCGTGGGCCGCGAGCTGCGCGACAAGAAGTTCATGAAGATCATCTCGCTCGCCCCGGAGGTGCTCTGAGCCATGGGGAAGAACAGCGTGAACATCAAGAAGGGTGACACCGTCAAGGTGATCGCCGGCAAGGACAAGGGTGCCGAGGGCAAGGTCATCCAGGTGCTCCGCGAGGAGCAGCGGGTGATCGTCGAGGGCGTCAACCGGATCAAGAAGCACACCAAGGTCGTCAACCAGGGCGGTCGTGCGGGCACCACCGGCGGGATCATCACCGCCGAGGCGCCGATCCACGTGTCCAACGTGATGCTCGTCGAGGGCGACGGCGTGACCCGCATCGGCTTCAAGCGCGAGCAGGTCACCAAGCGGCGCCCCGACGGCTCGACGTACGAGGCCGAGCGCAGCGTGCGCATCTCGCGCAAGACCGGCAAGGAGATCTGAGATGACCGAGACCACCGAGAACCCGGTGATCGCAGCCTCGGTGCCGCCGCGTCTGAAGACCCGGTACCGCGAGGAGATCCTCCCGGCGCTCCAGTCCGAGTTCGACATCAAGAACGTCATGCAGGTGCCCGGCCTGACCAAGATCGTGGTCAACATGGGTGTCGGTGAGGCGGCTCGCGACTCGAAGCTGATCGAGGGCGCCGTGCGCGACCTCACCGCGATCACCGGCCAGAAGCCGACCGTGACCAAGGCCCGCAAGTCCATCGCGCAGTTCAAGCTGCGTGAGGGCATGCCGATCGGCGCGCACGTCACGCTGCGCGGCGACCGCATGTGGGAGTTCGCCGACCGGCTGCTCTCGCTCGCGCTGCCCCGCATCCGCGACTTCCGTGGCCTCTCGCCCAAGCAGTTCGACGGCCGCGGCAACTACACCTTCGGTCTCACCGAGCAGGTCATGTTCCACGAGATCGACCAGGACAAGATCGACCGGTCGCGCGGCATGGACATCACCGTCGTGACCACCGCGACCACCGACGACCAGGGCCGCGCGCTGCTCAAGCAGCTCGGCTTCCCCTTCAAGGAGAACTGACATGGCGAAGACCGCTCTGAAGGTCAAGGCCGCGCGCAAGCCCAAGTTCGCGGTCCGTGGCTACACCCGCTGCCAGCGCTGCGGCCGGCCCAAGGCCGTCTACCGCAAGTTCGGCCTGTGCCGGATCTGCCTGCGCGAGATGGCCCACCGCGGGGAGCTCCCCGGCGTGACCAAGTCCTCCTGGTAACACCTCACCCACGTTGAAGGTCGCCGGCGCCCCGGCGCGGCGAAACCACTTCGAGAAAGAACCCACATCATGACGATGACTGACCCGATCGCAGACATGCTGACCCGTCTGCGCAACGCCAACCAGGCGTACCACGACTCGGTGTCGATGCCCTACAGCAAGCTCAAGCAGGGCGTGGCCGATATCCTCCAGCAGGAGGGCTACATCACCTCCTACACCGTGGCCGACCCGGCCGAGGGTGAGGTCGGCAAGACGCTGACCATCACGCTCAAGTACGGCCGCAACCGTGAGCGTTCCATCGCTGGCGTGCGCCGCATCAGCAAGCCCGGCCTGCGTGTGTACGCCAAGCACACCGGCCTCCCCAAGGTCCTCGGTGGCCTGGGCGTCGCGATCATCTCGACGAGCCAGGGTCTGCTGACCGACCGCCAGGCCAACCAGAAGGGCGTGGGTGGGGAAGTCCTCGCCTACGTCTGGTGACGAGAGAGACGAGAGGAGAAGAACGCATGTCGCGCATTGGCAAGCTCCCCGTCCCGGTCCCGTCCGGAGTCGACGTCTCGATCGACGGCGCTGTCGTGACCGTCAAGGGCCCCAAGGGCACCCTGAGCCACTCGGTCGCCGCACCGATCGTGGTCGAGAAGGGCGAGGGCGTCCTCGACGTCAAGCGTCCCGACGACGAGCGTGAGTCCAGGTCGCTGCACGGCCTGACCCGCACGCTGGTCAACAACATGGTCGTGGGCGTCACCGAGGGCTACGAGAAGAAGCTCGAGATCGTCGGCGTCGGCTACCGGGTCCTGTCCAAGGGCCCCACCCAGCTGGAGTTCCAGCTCGGGTACAGCCACTCGATCATCTTCGACGCCCCGGAGGGCATCACCTTCGCGGTCGAGGGTCCGACCAAGCTCGGTGTCCAGGGCATCGACAAGCAGCTGGTCGGCGAGGTCGCTGCGAACATCCGCAAGCTCCGCAAGCCCGAGCCCTACAAGGGCAAGGGCGTGCGCTACGCCGGCGAGCACATCCGCCGCAAGGTCGGAAAGGCTGGTAAGTGACCATGGGTATCGCACTGTCGAACCACAAGCACACCGCTACGAAGACCCGGGCGCGCCTGCGCCGTCAGGTCCGTGGTCGCAAGAAGATCCAGGGCACCGCCGAGCGTCCGCGCCTGGTCGTCACCCGCTCGTCCAAGCACATCTCCGTCCAGGTCGTCGACGACCTGGTCGGCAAGACGCTGGCCAGCGCCTCCACCATGGAGGCCGACGTGCGCTCCACGAGCGGCGACAAGACCGCCAAGGCGAAGAAGGTCGGCGAGCTCGTCGCCGAGCGCGCCAAGGCTGCTGGGGTCGACGGGGTCGTCTTCGACCGCGCCGGCAACAAGTACCACGGTCGCGTCGCGGCCCTGGCCGACGCCGCCCGTGAGGGCGGCCTGACCTTCTGATCGCAGACAGAGCAAGAGAGAAGAGGAAAGTCTCATGAGCGGAGCCCAGCGCGGACAGCGCGGTGGCGAGCGCCGTGGACGCGACGACCGTCGCGGCAACCAGGGTGCTGACAAGACCGCCTACATCGAGCGCGTCGTTGCGATCAACCGTGTCGCCAAGGTCGTGAAGGGTGGTCGTCGCTTCAGCTTCACCGCCCTCGTGGTCGTCGGTGACGGTGAGGGTCTGGTCGGCGTCGGCTACGGCAAGGCCAAGGAGGTGCCCGCGGCGATCGCCAAGGGTGTCGAGGAGGCGAAGAAGAACTTCTTCCGCGTCCCCCGCATCCAGGGCACGATCCCGCACCCCGTCCAGGGCGAGAAGGCGGCCGGTGTCGTCATGCTGCGTCCTGCCGCCCCCGGTACCGGTGTCATCGCCGGTGGTCCGGTGCGTGCGGTCCTGGAGTGCGCCGGCATCCACGACATCCTGAGCAAGTCGCTCGGGTCGTCGAACCAGATCAACATCGTCCACGCGACCGTCGAGGCGCTGCGGATGCTCGAGCAGCCCGAGGCCGTCGCGGCCCGTCGTGGCCTCACCGTCGAGGAGGTCACCCCGGCTGCGCTGCTCAAGGCGCGGATCGAGGTCCCCGCCGGTGTGTCGCAGGAGGTGACCTCCTGATGGCTCAGCTGAAGATCCAGCAGATGAAGTCCACGATCGGCTGCAAGGCCAACCAGCGCGAGACCGTGCGTACGCTCGGTCTCAAGCGGATCGGCGATGTCGTCGTCAAGGAGGACCGCCCGGAGATCCGGGGCATGGTCCAGGCCGTCCGTCACCTCGTGACGGTCGAGGAGGTGGAGTGACATGACGCTCAAGCTGCACAACCTCAAGCCGGCACCCGGCTCCCGGACCGCCAAGACCCGCGTGGGTCGTGGTGAGGCGTCCAAGGGCAAGACCGCCGGCCGCGGTACCAAGGGCACCAAGGCCCGTTACCAGGTCCCGGTCGCCTTCGAGGGTGGCCAGATGCCGATCCACATGCGGCTCCCCAAGCTGAAGGGCTTCAAGAACCCCTTCAAGGTGGAGTTCCAGGTCGTCAACCTCGACAAGCTGAGCGCGCTGTTCCCCGAGGGTGGCGCGGTCACGGTCGAGGACCTCGTCGCCAAGGGTGCGGTCCGCCGCAACCAGCCGGTCAAGGTGCTGGGCCAGGGCGAGATCACGGTCAAGGTCGACGTGACCGCGAACGCGTTCTCCGCCTCCGCCGTCACCAAGATCGAGGCTGCGGGCGGGTCGACCACCACGGTCTGACCTGACCATCCGGCACAGGGCGCGGGTGCACCGCCTACCAGGCAGAGCACCCGCGCCCTTGCCGTACCCCCGCTCGACGACCTGCCGGGGAGCCTGCTGTTAGGCTTCCGAAGGCTTTCCGGGCCCGCCCGGGGAGCCGTCACTGTGTGGAGAAAGAGGATCTCGTGCTCGGCGCCTTCGCCAACGCTTTCAGGACGCCCGACCTGCGTCGCAAGCTGCTGTTCGTCCTGATGATCATCGTGATCTTCCGGGCCGGCTCGCAGCTGCCGGCCCCGGGTGTCAACGTCGCCAACGTCCAGCAGTGCATCGACCTGGCTGCCAGCGGCGAGAACGCCAGCCTGTACAGCCTGGTGAACCTCTTCTCCGGCGGAGCCCTGCTCCAGCTGACGGTGTTCGCGCTGGGGATCATGCCCTACATCACCGCGAGCATCATCCTGCAGCTGCTCGTCGTGGTGATCCCCCGGTTGGAGGCCCTCAAGAAGGAGGGCCAGGCCGGTCAGACCAAGATCACCCAGTACACCCGCTACCTCACCCTGGGCCTGGCACTCCTGCAGGCGACCGGGATCGTGGCGCTGGCACGCTCGGGCAGCCTGCTGCAGTGCAACCTGGACCTGCTGCACTCCGACAGCACCACGACCTTCCTGGTGATGGTCGTGACGATGACCGCGGGCACCGCGGTGATCATGTGGCTCGGTGAGCTCATCACCGAGCGCGGCGTCGGCAACGGCATGTCCATCCTCATCTTCTGCCAGGTCGTCGCGACCTTCCCCGCCGCGCTGTGGGAGGTCGGCAAGAGCCAGGGCTGGTGGACCTTCGGCGTGGTCCTGGCCATCGGCCTGGTCATCGTCGCCGCGGTCATCTTCATCGAGCAGGCGCAGCGCCGGATCCCGGTCCAGTACGCGCGCCGCATGGTCGGCCGCAAGATGTTCGGCGGCTCCTCGACCTACATCCCCCTCAAGGTCAACCAGGCCGGCATCATCCCGGTGATCTTCGCCAGCTCACTGCTCTACCTGCCGGCGATGGCGGTGCAGTTCAACCAGAACAGCACCTCGGGCTGGGTCACCTGGGTCAGCCGCTACTTCGTCTCCGGCGACCACCCGCTGTACATGGCGGCGTACTTCGGCCTCATCGTCTTCTTCACCTACTTCTACGTGTCGATCACCTTCAACCCCCATGAGGTGGCCGACAACATGAAGAAGTACGGCGGCTTCATCCCCGGGATCCGGGCGGGCAAGCCGACCGAGGACTACCTGTCCTACGTCCTGTCCCGCATCACGCTGCCGGGCGCTCTCTACCTGGGTCTGATCGCCCTCATCCCGCTGATCGCCCTGGTCCTGATCAACGCGAACCAGAACTTCCCGTTCGGTGGCACGTCCATCCTCATCATGGTCGGCGTCGCCCTCGACACCGTGAAGCAGATCGAGAGCCAGCTCCAGCAGCGCAACTACGAAGGATTCCTTCGCTGATGAGAATGATCTTCATGGGGCCTCCGGGGGCCGGCAAGGGCACCCAGGCCGCGGTGGTCGCCGAGCGGTTCGGCATCCCGGCCATCTCCACCGGTGACATCTTCCGGGCCAACGTGGGCGAGGGGACCCCCCTGGGCCTGGAGGCCAAGCGCTACATGGACGCGGGGGAGTACGTCCCCGACTCGGTCACCAACAACATGGTCCGCGACCGCCTCGCGCAGCCCGACGCCGAGCCCGGCTTCCTGCTCGACGGGTACCCGCGCACGCTGGCGCAGGTGGAGGAGCTCGACGGCATGCTCGCCGCCTCCGGCACCGCCCTGGACGCCGTCGTGGTGCTGACCGTGGACTCCGAGGAGCTCGTCCAGCGCCTGCTCAAGCGCGCCGAGACCAGCGGTCGCTCCGATGACACCGAAGAGGTCATCCGCCACCGCCAGGACGTCTACACCGAGCAGACCGCCCCGCTGATCGACGTCTACCGCGAGCGCGGCCTGCTGCTCGAGGTCGACGGCCTCGGTGAGGTCCCCGAGGTCTCCGAGCGGATCTTCGCCGTCCTCGACGGCCTCCAGCGCGGCTGAGCCGCGCCCCCGCCACGATGGGACTCCTCGACCGCGGCCTGGAGATCAAGGACCGCGACCAGATCAGGCTGATGCGCCGCGCCGGCCTGGTCGTCGGGGAGACCCTGGAGCTGCTGCGCTCCTCGGTGCGTGCCGGCATCACGACCGGGGAGCTCGACGCCATCGCCGAGGACCACATCCGCACCTCGGGCGCCGTGCCCTCCTTCAAGGGCTACCACGGGTTCCCGGGGTCGATCTGCGCCTCGGTCAACGACGAGGTGGTCCACGGCATCCCCGGTGATCGAGCCCTCGCCGAGGGCGACGTCATCTCGATCGACTGCGGCGCGATCGTGGAGGGCTGGCACGGCGACGCCGCCACCACGGTGGCCGTGGGCCAGGTGCCCGACGAGGTCACCGAGCTCTCCGAGGTGACCCGCCAGGCCATGTGGCGCGGCATCGCCGCCGCCCGCCTCGGGGGTCGGGTCACCGACATCTCGCACGCGATCGAGACCCACGTCCGCGCGAGCGGCCCCTACGGCATCCTCGAGGACTACGTCGGCCACGGCATCGGCTCGGCGATGCACCAGCCGCCCAACGTCCCCAACTACGGCCGTCCCGGCCGGGGGCCCCGCCTGGTCGAGGGACTGGCCCTGGCGGTGGAGCCGATGATCACCCTCGGCGGCAAGGACACCGACGTGCTGGAGGACGACTGGACGGTCGTGACCAGCGACGGCTCCTGGGCCGCCCACCACGAGCACACCTTCACCCTGACGCCGCAGGGGGCCTGGGTGCTGACCGCCCTCGACGGCGGTGAGGCCGAGCTGAGCGCGCTCGGCGTGCCCTTCGGGCCGCTGGCCGACTGAGCAGGGCGTCCCCCGGGCCGCATCCCCGACGTCCCGTCCGCTGGCGTCGATGCCGATCGGGTGAGGGCCGCGTGCCACACTTGCCCCGGAGGGGAGTATTCCCGTCACGGTGGTGTCGTCACCACGGTCGGCTCGGTCCGGCCCGGTGCCACCGGCTCGCGTCGCGGGCGGAAGAGACCTCCGGCCCCTCGCCGTACCCTCCACCCCATCAGGAGAAATCTGTGGACGTCTCTGCCCTCGAGTGGAGCATCACCGTCGGTGTCACCGTCGCCGTGCTGCTCTTCGACGTGCTCATCGTCGCTCGCCGCCCCCACGAGCCCACGATGCGTGAGTGCTCGGCCTACCTCGCGGTGTACGTCGGGGCCGCCATCGCCTTCGGTGCCTGGACCTGGGGCTTCCACGGCCAGGACTACGGCATCGAGTTCTACACCGGGTGGCTGGTGGAGTACTCGCTCTCGGTGGACAACCTGTTCGTCTTCATCGTGCTGATGGCGGCGCTCAACGTGCCGCGGAAGTACCAGCAGGAGGCCCTCATGGTGGGCATCATCCTGGCGCTGGTGTTCCGGGCGATCTTCATCGCCGTCGGCTACACCCTGGTCGAGAACTTCTCCTGGGTCTTCTACGTCTTCGGCGCCTTCCTGGTCTACACGGCCGTGAACCTCGTGCGCTCCTACCGCAGCCACGAGGAGGAGCACCCCGAGGACAACCGGCTGGTGCGCTTCGCGCAGAGCCACCTCAACGTCGGTCAGGAGTACCGCGGGCTGACGCTGTGGTGGAAGGAGAACGGCGTGCGCGTCGTCTCCCCGATGCTGATCGTCATCCTGGCGCTCGGCGCCACCGACATCATGTTCGCGCTGGACTCCATCCCGGCGATCTTCGGCATCACCCAGGAGCCCTACCTGGTCTTCACCGCGAACGTCTTCGCGCTGATGGGGCTGCGCCAGCTCTACTTCCTGCTCGGCGGCCTGCTCAAGCGGCTGGTCTACCTGTCGCTGGGGCTGGCGTTCATCCTGGCCTGGATCGGCGGCAAGCTGATCATCCACGCGATGTACAAGGGCGGCGTGATCGACTGGGAGGTCCCCACGCTGCTCAGCCTGGCGGTCATCCTCGTCACCCTCGCGGTGACCGCGGTGGCCAGCTTGGCGAAGTCCTCGAAGGAGGACGTCGAGATCGTGGCGACGGACTCGGTGCCCCCGGCCCCGGCGCCCAAGGACTGATCCTGCGGATCGGCTGATCGAGCCGGAACACACGGGCGGGCGGCGGCGTTCACCACTCGATGAGTGCCGCCGCCCCTGCCCTGTCCGTGCTCGACCTGGTGCCCGTGCGCACCGACCAGACCACCGCCGACGCCCTGGCCGCCAGCCTCTCGCTGGCACGGGTCGCCGACGACCTCGGCTACCGCCGCTACTGGGTGGCCGAGCACCACAACATGCCGGCCGTGGCGGCGACCAACCCGCCGGTGCTGATGGGGCTGATCGCCTCGGTGACCTCCCGCATGCGGGTCGGCTCGGGTGGGGTGATGCTGCCCAACCACGCGCCGTTGGTCGTCGCCGAGCAGATGGCGCTGCTCGAGGCCGCCTTCCCCGGGCGGGTCGACCTCGGCATCGGTCGCGCCCCCGGCACCGACCCGATCACCTCCTACGCGCTGCGTCACGGTGGGGGAGGGGTCTCCGACGACGCCGTGGCTCACTTCCCGCAGTACGTCGACGACGTGCTCGCCATGATGTCGCCGGCCGGGGTCTCGGTGTCGGTCGCGGGCCGCACGCAGCCGCTGCGGGCCACCCCCGGCGCCGCCGGCAGCGCGCAGGCCTGGCTGCTCGGGTCGTCGGACTACTCCGCCCGGCTCGCGGCCGCCAAGGGGCTGCCCTACGTCTTCGCCCACCACTTCTCCGGCCAGGGCACCGCGGAGGCGCTGGAGACCTACCGGCGCGAGTTCCGGCCCTCCGAGCACCTCGAGGCGCCGCGGACCTTCCTCACCGTCAACGCCGTGGTGGCCGGGACCGAGGCCGAGGCCCGGCGCCTGGCGCTGCCGAACCAGCTGATGATGCTGGCGCTGCGCACCGGCCAGCCGCTGGGGCCCCAGCTCACGGTCGAGGAGGCCGAGGCCGTCGAGCTGCCGGCCCAGCACCGTGAGCTGGTCGACAAGATGGCCGGCCGCTGGGTCGTCGGCGACCCCGCGCAGGCGGCCTCGGCCCTGGCGCGGCTGGCGGCGTCGTACGACGTGGACGAGGTGATGCTGCACCCGGTGGCCGGTGCGTACGCCGGCACCGACCCGCGCAGCGCCCCGACCCGGGAGGCCACGGTGCGCCTGGCGGCCGATTGGGTTTTCGCGGCGTCATCGGACTAGACTCGCCTGTCGGCCCAACGTGGGTCTGTCTCGTGGTGCCTCGCGGCTGCCCGAGCCACCTGGTGGAGCTCCCTCGCGGAGCGCCGCCGCGTGCGCGGGTGAGGCTCCCGGACGACTGCACGAGGTCCACCCCGCACCGGTCACGATCGGTCGGGGAGGTTCCCGGGCCACCCGCACGACACCCGTCGAGCGGTGCTGTCAAAAGGTAGACCGACCAAACACGGATTGTGGAGGACATGCCGAAGAAAGAAGGCGTGATCGAGATCGAGGGCACCGTCGTGGAGGCCCTGCCGAATGCCATGTTCCGCGTCGAGCTGAGCAACGGGCACAAGGTTCTCGCCCACATCAGCGGCAAGATGCGTCAGCACTACATCCGGATCCTCCCCGAGGACCGCGTGGTGGTGGAGCTCTCGCCGTACGACCTCACCCG
>Ga0208328_1000852_pt1 | contig 12230 bp, 10 predicted proteins | sample DeeseametaMP2633_FD_184170 | JGI IMG/M metagenome (GOLD analysis project Ga0208328, IMG submission 184170) | Marine microbial communities from the Deep Atlantic Ocean - MP2633 (SPAdes) | ecosystem: Environmental > Aquatic > Marine > Unclassified | place: Northeast of Antigua and Barbuda, North... | reverse complement strand
ATCGGCTCCACCATATTCGCGACGAAGCGCTGATGGGGGCCAATTATGGCAATACGGTCACGCTGTGGGATCGGCTTTTCGGAACCTATCGGGACCCGGCACCCCATCTGAATTGCGAGACGGGCATCGCGGAAGGAACGCGGGGCTTTCTCGGTGAGCTAGGTCGTCCATTCGAGGGGCGATACTGGAAGCGTGAAAGTGCGCCGCTTGCGCAGGGATGCGATGAGGCGGTCTAGTCGGCCAGGGTGACGAAGCTGTCGAGCACGCGTTTTTCGCCGGCTTTTTCGAAATCGATCGTCAGCTTGTTGCCTTCCTGGCCGGTTACGGTGCCGTAGCCGAACTTGTCATGGAAGACGCGGGCGCCATCGGCGATGTCGCTGCGGGGCTTGGCGGCGAAGCTGGCGGCGCTGCGGCCCGGTTCGGCTATACGCTTGGGCGTCGTATCGTACTTCGTCGACAGGGCCCGCTGCCATCCGGGGCCGCGCGCGCCCGAGCGATCCGGCCGGCTGGAGGAAACGTGGGCGAAGGGGTCGTCGGTCTCGCTCCAGTTCGCGCGCCAGAGCGAGGCACCACCGGTCATGGTGGTTTCGCTCTTCACGTGTTCTTCGGGCAGTTCCTCGATAAAGCGGCTGGGTATCGAACTCGTCCACTGCCCATAGATGCGGCGGTTTGCGGCGTGAAAGATCGAGCAGCGGCGCTTGGCGCGCGTGATCGCGACATAGGCGAGGCGGCGCTCTTCCTCGAGGCTGGCCAGCCCGCCTTCGTCGATAGCGCGTTGGCTGGGAAAGACGCCTTCTTCCCAGCCGGGGAGGAAGACATGATCGAACTCCAGCCCCTTGGCCGCATGCATGGTCATGATGGTGACTTTCTCACCGTCATTGGCCCGTTCATTGTCCATTACCAGGCTGACATGTTCGAGGAAATCGCCGAGCGTGTCGTATTCTTCCATGGCGCGGGCGAGTTCGGTCAGGTTTTCGAGGCGACCCGCGCTCTCTGCGCTGCGATCCTTCTGCAGCATGTCCTCGTAACCGCTTTCGGCAATCACCGTGCGCAACAGTTCGGACGGCGTGATCTGTTCCGATAGCTCTCGCCAGTGGACGAACTGGCCGAGCAGGCCGATCAGAGTGTTGCGTGCGCGCGCCGGCAATTCGTCCGTATCGCACAGATCGAGACTGGCGGCGGCCAGCGGCGTCTGCGTGCGGCGCGCATGGCGGCGCATGGCTTCCAGCGTCTTTGCGCCAAGGCCGCGCTTGGGCTGATTGTAGATCCGTTCGAATGCCAGATCGTCAGCCGGCTGGGCAATGGTGCGCAGATAGGCGAGCGCATCGCGGATCTCGGCACGTTCGTAGAAGCGGAAGCCGCCCACAATGCGATAGTTGAGGCCGATCTGGATGAAGCGGTCTTCGAATTCGCGCGTCTGATATTGTGCGCGAACGAGAATGGCGACCTCGTCCAGCGGAGCGCCTTCGGCTTCGAGCCGCTCTATCTCTTCGCCTACGCGGCGCGCTTCTTCGGGTGCATCCCAGACGCCGATAACCCGGACCTTTTCGCCGGCCGGCAGTTCGGTCCACAGCGTCTTGCCGAGCCGTTCGCTATTGGCGTCGATAAGTCCCGATGCCGCGGCAAGAATCTGCGGCGTGGAGCGGTAGTTCTGTTCAAGCTTGATCACAGCTGCGCCAGGAAAATCCTTTTCAAACTTGAGGATATTGGCGACTTCTGCGCCACGCCATGAATATATGGACTGATCATCATCGCCCACCACGCAGATGTTCTTGCGCGCCTGGGCAAGCAGGCGCAGCCAGAGGTACTGAACCTGATTGGTATCCTGATATTCGTCGACGAGGATGTATTTGAAGCGCTGCTGATACTGTTCCAGCACATCGCGGTGATCGCGAAAGATGTTGAGGATATGCAATAGCAAATCGCCGAAGTCGCAGGCGTTGAGGGTCTTGAGGCGGTCCTGATACAGTTTGTAGAACTGCGCGCCGCGGCCATTGGCATAAGCTTCATTTTCGACCGCATCGAGATCGCCGGGATTCAGCCCTCGGTTCTTCCAACGGTCGATCAAACCGGCCAGTTGGCGGGCGGGCCAGCGCTTTTCGTCGAGATCGTTTTCCTGGATCAACTGCTTGAGCAGACGAAGCTGATCGTCGGTATCGATGATCGTGTAATTGCTTTCAAGTCCCACCAGTTCGGCGTGACGGCGCAGCATGCGTGCGCCGATGGAATGGAACGTCCCCAACCACGGCATGCCTTCGACCGCATCCCCGATGTGACGGCCCACACGCTCGCGCATTTCGCGCGCTGCCTTGTTGGTGAAGGTGACGCACAGGATTTCGCTTGGCCATGCGCGCCGGGTTGCGATGAGATGTGCCAAACGTGCGGTGAGTGCCGCGGTCTTGCCGGTGCCCGCCCCAGCAAGCATCAACACCGGTCCTTCCGTGGTCAATACGGCATCGCGCTGGGGTGCGTTCAACTGGGCCGCATAGGCGGGAATCTGCGCCTTTTCGAGCGCGCCGGACGAGGGTGATGGGTCGGACATGAAGTCCGGAACAGCTAGGGAACGCCAAGGCAGAACACAAGCCCTGCGCATGGCCCCCCTCTGGAACCGACGACCCGTTTCCTGCGTAAGACGGGCAATGACAACGATAATGGAGACTTCTCCTATGCGTAATCTTATCTTCGCCGGCGCCGCAGCAATCGCCTTTACGGCCGTTCCTGCCATCGCGCAGGACGTGGCAGTAGATGCCGACGGTACGGTCTATGTGCTGACAGACGAGCAGCAGACCATGTATGACGGCTGGCCTGCCGACCGGCAGACGACCTATGACGCCTGGCCTGACGAGGTGCAGGAATATTACTGGACGCTAACCCCGGCGCAGGTCGAAGGCTGGTGGGTGCTGACGGACGATCAGCGCGTGCGCATTTATGAAATGACGCCTGAAGCTCGCACGCAGGCATGGACGCAGATCTCTTCGCAGATGAGCGCTGCCCCGGCTGCGACCACTTCTGCTCCGTCCAGCACGGCAACAGCGCGTACTGCGACGCCTGCCGGTGCGTCCACAAGTTCGGCCACGCCGCGGTTCGTGAGCAAGGAAGTCACGCAGGCAACGCCGTCGGGTTACGCGGCTGCATCGGGTGAAGACGTGCCCGTCTGCCGCGGCGATCAGCAGGACGGTTGCATCAACAGCTGGGAAAAGAACAAGACCGGCACCCGTCCGCTCGAATACTGGCCGGGCAAGCCCGCGAGTGAAATCGACGAGCCACTGCCTGCGACCAAGCCAGGTTCATAACAACAGGCTTTCCGCTCGCGCGCCCCAAGCTGGCAGCGCGACGCTTGGAGGGGGCGGGTACACCATGGTGTTCCCGCCCCTTTTCGTATTCTCATCATGGTGTTAGCGGGTTTTCCTCGAAATGATCTTACGGGGGCGAGGCGCAGCTTGCCGCATTTTGAGCACATTTTACGACAAACCGGTCCGCGGCTGCGTTCGAGCCGCATCCAAATCCCTGCACCGTCCGTTGATCCCCCATAATCGAGCACATGCGAATTGTGCCTCAGGAAGGCCCAGTGGCCAAACGAAAGGACCAATGATGCGTAAGACATTCTATTACATAGCTGGCGGCGCACTTGCTGCCGTATCTATCCCGGCTGTTGCACAGGACATGACTGCAGCGGAAACCGACACTGCCGATGCTGCGACGACCCCGTCCACGGCTATGACGGCCGAACAACAGGTTTCCTATGACGGATGGCCGACCGAGCAGCAGACCCAGTTCGATGCGTGGCCGGAAGATGTAAAGGCTTATTACTGGGGCCTTACACCGGAGCGTCAGGAACTGTTCTGGCGGATTTCAGACGAAAACAAGGTGACGATCACGGCCCTTAGTGCCGAGCAGCAGGCGCAGGCTTGGACGCAGATCGAAGCTCAGGCTGCAGCCCAGACTGCACCGGCAACCACTGCGCCCACAACAACCGCACCGGCGGCCCCTACCGAGCCGATGACTGATACTACGGCACCGGCCGATCCGATGGGCGACACTACCGCACCGGTCGAACCCGAAACGGATGCAGCCACCGATCCGATGTGATCCGTCTGGATCAAATCATTGGGCAAGGCGGAGAAGAGATACCTTCGCCTTGCCCATTTTTCTGTCCGCCACAACTTCGAGGCCGCGCAGTTCGCGCTCTTCCCTTGCCCCGGTTTCCAGCGCGACCCAAGTTGCCGGGCCGATCCATCCCAGACGCGTCAGCCGGTCGATGGCGACATGGCCTGCTCCGGTATCGTAAGGCGGATCGAGCAGGATCAGGTCGTGCGGGGCCTTAGCCGGACCGAGGCTCATCACGGAGGCCTGCTGGACGGTCGTGCGTGTCCTCGCGTCGAGGGACTCGATATTCTTCCGGATGGACTTTACCGCATCGGCATCCTGTTCGACGAAGAGACAGGAAGCAGCGCCGCGCGATAGCGCTTCGAGCCCAAGCGCACCCGATCCCGCGAACAGGTCGACGACGTTAACTCCTTCGAACGATCCGAGCCTGCTTGCGAGCATATTGAAGAGCGTTTCGCGCGTGCGATCCGCCGTCGGGCGCGTCACCTCTCCGGGCGGAGCGGTCAGCCTGCGGCCACGCCATTCGCCTGCGATGATTCTCATTTGCGGGCCCGGGTCAATTGCTTGCGGAATCGCTCGACGTCCGCCTGACGGATCTCCACCGCCTGTCCGCGGGCAAGTTCGCCCAGTTCGAACGGACCGTAACCGACGCGCAGCAGGCGATTGACCTGCAGGCCGAGATGTTCGAGCACGAGGCGAACTTCGCGGTTCTTGCCTTCGGTCAGCGTCATCTGAACCCAGCGGTTCTTGCCCGATCCGCGTTCCAGATCGGCTTCGATCCGGCCGTAGCGAATGCCGTCGATTTCGATACCTTCGATCAATTCGTCGAGCTGCGCCTGTGTGATGTCGCCGAAGGCGCGCGCGCGATAGGTGCGCGGAATGCCGGAGGACGGCAGTTCCATCGCACGCTTCATCTCGCCGTCATTGGTCAGCAGCAGCAGGCCCTCGGTGTTGAAGTCGAGGCGACCTACGGGCATTACCCGGCCGGCATTCTTGGGCAGGGCGTTGCGCAGCGCCGTGTAGATGGTCGGGCGGCCCTTGGGGTCGCGTTCTGCCGTGATGAGGCCCGAGGGTTTGTGAAACGCGAAGAGGCGCGGCGCTTCGGCTTGGGCGACGGCCTTTCCGTCCACGGTCACACCGTTGAGGTTGTTCAGCTTCACGGCAGGTGTGGTCAGAACCTTGCCGTCGATCGACACGCGACCGTCGGCGATCATGCGTTCGATTTCTCGACGGCTCGCTATGCCTGCACGGGCGAGTAACTTGGCGATCCGGTCGCCTTCTTCTGGTAATCGATTGTCGGCCATGGGCGCGCCATTACACACAACCCCGCCCAAGCGGAAGCGCAAGCTGAGCAGAGACCAGCGCGGGGAGCGCGTCAGTTGGCGGCGCGCAGGGCCTCTTCGACGGTTTCGTGATAGCGCCGGATGCCGCCTTCGAGTGTACCGAGGGTGAGGTGCGGAACCGCCCCCGTGGCGAGCCCCTGCTGCCCGAGCTCGGCCGCGCGAAAATCTTCACCGGCGAACACCCCGCCATCGAGCAGCGCCCAGCTGCGTTCCCAGTGGTCGCGCGCCTTGTCGGTCGCGGGGTGTTCCGGAATGAGCATGAAATCTTCGACCAGCGTGCGGTCGTGCGCCTGCGGCATCATCACCATCACGTTGATGTAGTCCGGGCTGGGGATGATGAGGGCGCCCGGCAGAAGCTGATAGGCAAAGGTCACCACACGGCGCAGCTGCGCCATATCCTCCAGATCGATGCCTTCCATTTCCTCGAGCCGCCCCACAGCGCTGCGCGAATGGGGGCCGATCATGTCGCCGCTGGTGGCGCCGTCCTTGAAGAAGGGGCCGATGGTCTTCGCATGCAGGCGCGTAACGTGATAACTTTCCAGGAAAGCGTCCATGATGAGCTTCCAGTTACCGGCGACTTCGTGCGTCTTGCGGCGAAACAGGACCTGATCGCCCATGCCGAGCGCGTCGAAATCCTGTCCGATCTCTTCCGCCAGCGAGAAATCGGCTGGGCCATCCTGCGGGCAGAACCAGATCAGGCCACCGGTCTCCCTGCTGGGCAGTTCGACAAGGCCGTAGTCGCTCTTGTCGAGGCCCGGGAAGGTATCGGGCCGGGGCAAGGCGAGCAATCGCCCGTCCACCGAATAGGTCCATGCGTGGTAGGGGCAGACAAGCTTCTTGGTACATTGCACCTCGGCGCCTTCCACCAGCCGGGTGCCACGGTGGCGGCAGACGTTGAGGAATACTCGTGCCCTGCCGTCGCCATCGCGCGTGATCAGGAGCGGGCGCCCGGTCGCATCGTGAGGGACTGCCATGCCGGGGTCCGGAAGCAGCGCCGACGGGGCGAGGATCTGCGGCAGCCGGTCGTAGATCGCGGCCTTCTCGCGTGCCCAGTATCCGGGGTCGGTATAGACGCTGGCGGGGACGGTGGTAGCCTGCGAGGAATCGCGCATGCGCCCGTCTGCGATGTCCTTCGCCAAAGCCAGCATGCCGTCGGTTGGTCGCCGCGCCGAATGTTTGGTGTCGACATCGCTCATGACGCCTGTTCCTCTCTCTCACACTCCGTTAGTGTTGCAAATTACACGCCCGATAGGAAGGACGCTAGGGAATGGCCGCGGTCGCAGAACAAAAGAAAAAGATTTCAGCCTGGCGAGCGCTTGGTCTGGCGCTCGGCAACCGCAAGACCGGCTTCATGCTGCTGTTCGGCTTTGCCAGCGGACTGCCGTTCGCACTTTTCCTGGGCACGCTGTTTGCCTGGCTGACCGAAGCGGATGTGGACCTCGAGACGATGGGCATCTTTTCGCTCATCGGGCTGGCTTACGCATTCCAGTTCCTGTGGTCGCCGCTGATCGACAAGGTCGATATTCCGGTGCTGCGAAAGCTGGGCAGGCGCAAGCAATGGATCATTCCGATGCAGCTTCTGCTGGGGGCGATCCTAGTGACGATGAGCGTGCTCGAACCGCGAACGCAGCTCGGCATGTTCTCGCTGCTGGCAGGGATCGGCGCCTTTGCCAGTGCGACACAGGATATCGCGATCAATGCATGGCGCATCGATGTCGCAGACGAAGTGGCGACGATCGATATTCTCTCCACCGTCTACCAGATGGGTTATCGCCTCTCCTCGCTGGTGGGCGGCGCGCTCGGCCTGATCATCGCCGCGCGGATCGGCTGGCCGGAAACCTATATGATGATGGGCGGCATCTTGCTGTTCGTCGGCGCGGTCGGCCTGTTCGCTCCGAATGCGGAAGGCGCGGCCGAACTGACGGAGGGCGACGAACAGGTTCGGGCGCTGCGCAAGGCAGGTGAACTGGTGCCTTCCGTGCGGAACCGCGCACTGGCGGCCGTTGCGCTTCTATGGGCATTGGCCATCGGTGCCGTGCTGGCCTTCATGATCATGTCGATGACGTATGCGCCCGAAGATCGACCCAATCCGACCGATTTTACGCTTACCTGGGGGCCGTGGATCATCGTGGCGACGATCATACTGCCCGCACTGATCGCAGGCTGGCTGTCGAGCCAGCAGAAGCAGGGACGGAACCTGCTTGCCGAAGATGCACCGGCGGTGAGCGGAACTGCGTATGCGCTCGACCATCTCTACCGCGCGCTGGTGCTGCCCTTGGTGGAATTCGTGGGCCGCCTGGGCTGGTCGCTGGTGCTGATCCTGGCCGTCGTCCTGACCTATCGGATCTGCGATGCGATCTGGGGTACTTTTGCGTATCCGTTCTATCTGGGCGAGCTGCAGTATACCAATGACGACGTGGCCTTCGCGTCCAAGTTCTTCGGCGTTGGGGCAATCATCGCGGGGCTGGCGCTGGGGGGGCTGATGCTGACCACCATCGGGCGGATGGCAACACTGCTGATCGGCGGTATCCTCGCAGCGCTGACGAACTTGCTGTATGCCGACATGGCCATCGGCGGTGCGAATATGCAGGCGTTCAGCGACGCAATAGGCTTTACCTATCTGATCGAGCAGGTGCCGGGCATCGGCGATGCCGATCTGGCCAGACTGACCATTACCATTGCCTTCGAAAACCTGGCGATCGGCATAGCGGGCGCGGCCTATATCGCCTGGCTGTCATCGATCGTGTCGAAGAAGTTCAGCGCAGTCCAATATGCGCTTCTGTCGTCCCTGACACTGCTGGTCGGGACGCTGGGCCGCGGGGCACTGGGCGAGATGATCGAGAACCAGGGTTATTACGACGTATTCATACTGACGACCTGGATCGGGTTGGGGGCAGCAGTGCTGGTATGCATCGAATGGTGGCGGGTCAGCCGTGCGAAGGATGATGCCGGCATTATCGCGCCTGAGGCCGGAGCCGCTCAGCCAGCCGAATGAGCTTGGCGGGAGCGCCGGGCGATCTAGTCGGGTAGCTCGCCGTTCTGCCGGAGAACGTCCCCGGCGAGATAGAGCGATCCGGCGATCAGCACGGGCAGACCGTCTTCGGGCAGGCTGGCGAGAGCCGCCGCGACATCGCTTTGCGCCGCCGCCTGGTCGCCGAACGCTTCAGGCGGATGCCAGTCATGCCCCGGCACGGCGACGGCGGAGATGCTGGCCAGGCTATCCGCCAACGGCGCGATGATGGCCGCGGGATCCTTGCTTTCCAGCATGCCGATGATGAGATGCAGGCGTCGGCCCGAAAAGTGCCTGCCCAACATCCGGCCCGCATCGGCATTGTGCCCGCCGTCCAGCCAGACTTCGCGCTTACCGGCCAGCGGACCCGGCAAAAGGCGCTGAAGGCGCGCTGGCCAGCGCGCCTGGCCCATCCCGCGAGCGATGGCCCCGGGCGTGATCCGGAGCTTGTCCTGATGGCGAAGCATGGCCACGGCCAGCGAGGCATTCAGCGCCTGATGATCGCCGGGCAATGCGGGGCGGGGCAGGTTCAGGCTGCCGCGCCGGTCGCGATAGCTGAGGCCGAGGCCGATTTCGACGTCCCAGTCGTAATCGAGCAGCGCCAGCTGCGCTTTTGCCCGCTCCGCAGCGGTCTGGATCTGGGCGCGTGCATCGGCTGGATAGGACAGGCAGACGAGTGGAACCCCCGGTTTTGCGATGCCAGCCTTTTCGAAGGCAATGCGCGCGATAGGCTCCGTCGGAGCGCCTTCTTCCGGGGTGAGCAGGAAGCGTTCGTGATCGATGCCGAGCGATGCGATGCCGCAGGCGGCGACGCTTTCGGGTTCCAGAACATTGGTCGCATCGAAGCGTCCGCCCAGGCCGACTTCCACGACGCAGGCATCGGCGGGGACGCGGGCGAATTCGGAGAATGCTGCGGCGATCGTGACTTCGAAAAAGCTGGGGCCGAGATCTTCGCCTGCATCGAGCACTTCGGCGAGCAGTTCGGCCAGCCGATCGTCATCGATCAGCGTTCCTGCGAGACGAATGCGTTCGTTGTACCGGACAAGGTGCGGGCTCGTAGTAACATGGACCGTATATCCCTGTTCCTCGAGCATTGCGCGCAGGAAGGCACAGGTCGACCCCTTGCCGTTGGTTCCGGCGACATGGAAGACGGGCGGCAGGCGGTGGTGCGGATTGCCGAGCCTGTCCAGGAGCGCGCGTATCGTATCGAGGCCAAGCCTGCCTTCGGGAATGGACAGCGCGGCCAGCCGGTCGAGCTGTCGCTGCACTGCCGGACTGTCGGAGCGGGCGAAGTCCCGCATGCCGTGCCTCAGGCAGCCTTGGCCGGGGTGAGGTAATCGAGCAGGGTCGCCAGCGTTGCTTTGAGGTCGCGGCGATGGACCACCATGTCCACCATGCCATGCTTGTGCAGATATTCGGCGCGCTGGAAGCCATCGGGCAACTGCTCGCGGATCGTGTCCTGAATGACGCGCTGCCCGGCAAACCCGATCAGTGCGCCCGGTTCGGCAATATGGATATCGCCGAGCATGGCGTAGCTAGCCGTCACACCGCCGGTAGTCGGATCGGTCAGCACCACGATATAGGGCAAGCCGGCTTCCTTCAGGCGGCGCGTCATCACGGTCGCCTTGGGCATTTGCATGAGCGAGAGAATGCCTTCCTGCATGCGGGCGCCGCCAGCAGCGGTGACGACGATATAGGGGCAACGCCGGGTAAGCGCGCGTTCCGCACCCTGGCAGAAGGCGGTGCCTACGGCCATGCCCATGGATCCGCCCATGAAGCCGAAATCCTGCACCCCGACCACCGCGGGCTTGCCATCGATCGCACCCGAGCCAACGAGGAAGGCGTCCTTGTGCGGGCTCTTGGCGCGCGCCTTTTTCAGGCGGTCGGTGTATTTTGCCGTGTCGCGGAACTTGAGAGGATCTTCCTTCACATCGGGGATCGGAAGAACTTCGAAGCCTTCATCCATCAACTGGCGCAGGCGTTCGTCCGCGCCGATGCGACCATGGTGATCGCAGCGCGGGCAGACATAGGCATTGTCTTCGTATTCCTGCGCGAACACCATCTGCTGACAGCTGGGGCATTTGACCCACAGATCCTTGTCGGTGCTGCGCTTGGACAGCGAGGTGATCGAATTGCGGACGCGGGTGAACCAGTTCATAGTTGAAGCCTATAGTCCTGTTGCAGCAAAGCTCAAATAGTCGGCAGAATACCTAGGAAAATCAAATTGCTCTTTGCCGGGCGGGCTGATCGTCTCCGGGTGGAAGAGCGGTCGGACCCGCTCAGCGGGCCGAACGAACAGCGCCGGCGAGCTTCGATGTCAGTTCGCGCAGGCGGGCCGGAGCATCGGCGCCATGTTCTGCCACGAGTTCGACCAGTGCCGAGCCGACCACGACGCCATCTGCCACGCGCGCGATTTCGCCGGCCTGTTCGGGCGTGCGGACGCCGAAGCCGACAGCGACCGGGATGTCGGTGGCCTGCTTGATGCGGGCGACATTGGCTTCGATCGATTCGATCGCTGCCTGCTGCATGCCGGTGATGCCCGCGACCGCGACGTAGTAGAGAAAGCCTTCGCTACCTTCGACTACGGCGGGCAGGCGCTTGTCGTCGGTGGTCGGCGTGGCGAGGCGGATCGGGGCGATCCCGGTATCGCGCAGCGCGGGGCCGAGTGCATCGTCCTCCTCGGGCGGGATATCGACGCAGATCACGCCATCGACGCCGGCGTCCTTCGCGGCGGAGGCGAACCATTCCGGCCCGCGCCGGATCATCGGATTGGCATAGCCCATCAGCACCAGCGGGACATCGGGATGGCGCTGGCGAAACCCGGTCGCGATCTTCAAGACATCGGCCGTGGTGGTGCCTGCGCCGAGCGAGCGGATGTTGGCCTTCTGGATCGCGGGGCCATCGGCCATCGGATCGGTGAAGGGCATCCCCAGCTCGATCACATCCGCGCCGCCCTCGACCAGCGCGTCGAGATTGGCCGCCGTGTCGCCGTCGCCTGCGGTGAGGAAGCAGACGAGCGCGGGGTGGGGCTTTGCGAAGGCGGAGGAGAGGCGAGTCGGGGTGGTCATAGGATCAGGTTCGTTCATCTAATTCGGCAGAAGTCTGAGACATGGACCGGGCGTTACACTGTCCAAGGGAAGAAAAGCTGGCTGGCAGGGAGAGGTATTTGGCGGTCTGACGGGGTAGGGGCGAAAGCGGATCAAGCGGTGACGATGGCAAATTCTGCCTGGTGTAGGACAGAGAGTACCGGCGTCGCCCTGTCCAAACCTTCACCCTAAAGGTGAGAGAGCTTTTGAGGCTTTGCCAAGATAGGGAGAGACGATTCGTCAACGCTCATCTCGGAATGAGAGTCTCAAAACTTTACGTCTGAACCAAATTGCAAGCGGCTGAGCAAAAAAGAGGGCCAAAAGAAAGTGCCACGGCATCCCGACGAGTTCGCTCTTTTTAAGTATTTCGATGAATGAAAACAGCGCCGTCAGCGCTGCAACCACGGCTAAAAGAACGACGACATGCGCGATGAACGCAAATGTGTTTGGGCTCAAATCTCCACTCCCAGCTTCTCGGCCACGGTGAAGATGTCTTTGTCACCGCGCCCGCACAGATTGGCGAGAATCACGCTGTCCTTGGGCATGTCCTTGGCGACCTTCGCCACTGCCGCGATGGCGTGGCTCGGCTCAAGCGCAGGAATGATGCCCTCGGTGCGGCAGAGGAGCTGGAAGGCCTCCAGCGCCTCCACGTCGGTGATGGCGGTGTATTCGACGCGGCCGGTG
>Ga0208328_1000846_pt1 | contig 12286 bp, 10 predicted proteins | sample DeeseametaMP2633_FD_184170 | JGI IMG/M metagenome (GOLD analysis project Ga0208328, IMG submission 184170) | Marine microbial communities from the Deep Atlantic Ocean - MP2633 (SPAdes) | ecosystem: Environmental > Aquatic > Marine > Unclassified | place: Northeast of Antigua and Barbuda, North... | reverse complement strand
CGGCGGCGACGCTGCTGGTACCGGGGCTGGCCGAGGCTCTCAAGGCCTCGGTGCCGGTGGTGGCGATCGTGCAGGACGTGCACCGCAAGTTCACCGACAAGAACGCCTTCCAGGAGATGGACCATTTCGCGCTCTTCGGGGGCGTGTCGAAATGGGTGCGCCGGGTGGCGGATGTGGACCGCATCGACGACTACATCGACATGGCCTTCACCGTCGCCGCCTCGGGCCGTCCGGGCCCCGCGGTGCTGCTGGTGCCGCTCGACGTGCTGGACGAACGCCCCGAGCTGGCGGCCGACGCGCCGCGCCGGCAGGCCGAGCTCGGGGTCTGGCCGCTCGACCGGATGGGCGCGGACCCCGCGCGCGTCGCCGAGGCGGCGAAGCTCATCGCCGGGGCGAAGCGCCCGCTGGTGATCGCGGGCGGCGGGGTGCATGGCTCGCAGGCGGTCGAGGCGCTCGGCCGGTTGCAGGAGCTGGGGCTGCCGGTGGCCACTACGGTCATGGGCAAGGGCACGGTTGCCGAGACCCATCCGCTGTCGCTCGGCGTCGTCGGATACTTCATGGCGCCGGGCGGGCGGGCCTCGCACCAGCGCGAGCTGGTCACCGATGCCGACGTGGTGCTGCTGGTCGGCAACCGCACCAACCAGAACGGCACCGACAGCTGGTCGCTCTACCCCAAGGGCGCGCGCTACATCCACATCGACATCGACGGCAGCGAGATCGGCCGAAACTACGAGGCGCTGCGGCTCAAGGGCGACGCCCGGCTGGTGCTGACCCAGCTTCGCGAGGCGCTCGAGGCCGCGGATCTTTCGGCCATCCAGAGTCGCAGGCCGGCGCTCGAGACCCGCATCGCCGACGGCCGCGCCGCGCATGAGCGCGACATGGAGACGCTGATCGACTGGGACGCGGCGCCGATCCGGCCCGAGCGGCTGATGCGCGACCTCGACGGCGTGCTGCCCGAGACCGCGATCACCGTGGCCGACGCGAGCTATTCCTCGATCTGGATCGCCAACGGCCTGACCGCGCGCCGCGCCGGCCAGCGCTTCCTGACGCCGCGCGGACTGGCGGGGCTTGGCTGGGGGCTGCCCTTCGCGCTTGGCGCCAAGGCCGCGAGCCCCGACGCCCCGGTGGTCTGTCTCACCGGCGACGGCGGCTTCGGCCATGTCTGGGGCGAGCTCGAGACCGCCCGGCGCATGAAGCTGCCGGTGGTGGTGATCGTGCTCAACAACCAGATCCTCGGCTACCAGAAGCACGCCGAGCTGAGCCTCTTCGGCGACCACACCGACGTGGTGCATTTCACCGCCGTCGACCATGCCGCCATCGCCCGCGCCGTGGGCTGCAACGGCGTCCGGGTTGAGACACCCGACCAGTTCCTGCCCGCGCTGGAGGAGGCGATGGGCAAGGCCGAGGTGACCGTCATCGACGTGGTGACGGACGAGCGGGCGCACCCGCCGATCACCGTTTTTCAAGGCAAGGAGGCGCTCGACTACTGAGCGCATTGACCGGGCTGGAGGGCCCGACGAAAGGGAGGAAGACCATATGAAACTGAAGTCATTGCTCACGGCCACCGCCGCCGCCGCGCTGCTTGCGGGGGCCGCCCATGCGGACGTCAAGTTCGGCGCGCTCTACCCGTTCTCGGGCGGGCTCGCCCTGCTGGGCGAGGAGAGCTTCCGCGGGGTCGAGATCGCGGTCGACGAGATCAACGCCGCGGGCGGCATCAAGGGCGAGCAGATCGAGCTCGTCCGTGGCGATGCGGTGGACAACAACCAGGCCATCGGCGAGGCCCGCCGCCTGATCAGCCGCGAGGGCGTGAAGGCGATCCTCGGCACCTATTCCTCGTCCCGCTCCATCGCGGCGAGCCAGGTGGCCGAGCTCTCCGGCATTCCCTACTTCGAGCTCGGCGCGGTGGCCGACGAGGTGACCGGGCGTGACCTGAAGTACCTCTTCCGCACCAACCCCACCGCCGAGACCATGGGGATCATGACCATCGACATGATCGTCGACGAGATCGCGCCCGGCCTCGGTGTCGCGCCCGAGGACCTCGTGATCGGGGTGATCCACGAGGACAGCGCCTATGGCACGTCCGTGGCCGGTCACCAGGAACGTTACGGCTCCGAGAAGGGGCTCAACATCGCCACCGTGCAGGGCTACCCGACCTCGACCGTCGACATGTCCTCGCTGGTGCTCGACCTCAAGGACCGCGGCGTCAACATCGTGCTGCAGACGTCCTACCAGAACGACTCCGTCCTGTTCCTGAACCAGTCCGCCGAGGCCGGTTTCGAGCCCGACGCGATCATCGGCGGCGGCGGCGGCTACTCGCTGACCGCGACCGCCGAGGCGGTGGGCGACAAGATGGACGGCGTGCTCGACGTGGACTTCACCCAGTATGCGGTCAACACCGAGTTCACCCCGGGGCTCGAGGACTTCCTCGCCGCCTATCAGGCCAAGTACGGCGAGGATCCGCGCTCGGGCCACTCGCTCAACAACTACGTGGGCGCGATGGCGGTGCTCGAGGGCATCGGCGCGGGCGAGGGCTTCGAGCCCGACCAGATCGTCGCCGCGGCGAAGGCCATCGACATCCCCTCGGGCGCGACCGCCGCGGGCTATGGCGTGCACTTCGGCGAGCACAACCAGAACGACCGCGCGATGATGATGGGCATGCAGTGGCAGGACGGCAAGCTCGTCACCGTCTACCCGCGTGACGCCGCCGTGGCCGAGTTCCAGATCGGCGACTGACGCCAGCGAGCCGGGCCGTCCGCACTCCGCCGGGCGGCCCGGCGCGACCCCTTACCGGAGACGCGCGAGACATGGACACCTTTCTTCAGATTGTCGCCAACGGGCTGATGCTCGGAGGGCTCTTCGCCATCGTGGCGGTCGGGCTCACCCTGATCTTCGGCATCGTCAAGGTGATCAACTTCGCCCATGGCGAATTCCTCATGGTCGGCATGTATCTCAGCTTCCTGCTGAGCACCGGGCTGGACGTTCACCCCTACCTGACCGCCGCCGCCGTGGCGCCCGCGCTCTTCGTGCTGGGCGCGCTCACCCAGCGGCTGCTGATCCAGCCGCTGATGTCGGCGCGCGACGAGCACGTGCAGATCTTCGCCACCGTGGGCCTGTCGACCGCGCTGATGAACCTCGCGCTGCTGATCTTCGGCGCCGACATCGCCAACACGCCCGCGCACGGCGTGCGCAGCCAGGTGATGCTGGGCGAGGTGCGCATCCTCACCGGCCAGCTCTGGGTCTTCGCCGCCGCCGTGGCGCTGGTGATCGGGCTGCAGCTCTTCATGAAGAAGACCCGCACCGGCCGCGCCATCCGGGCCACCGCGCAGAACCGGGCCGCGGCCCGGCTCATGGGGATCAACGACAAGTTCATCTACATCCTGACCTTCGGCATCGGGGCCGCCTGCGTGGGCCTCGGCTCGTCGCTGATCGCACCGCTCTATCCGACCTCGCCCACCATCGGCACCTATTTCGTGCTCATCGCCTTCGTCTGCGTGGTGCTCGGCGGGCTTGGCTCGATCCCCGGCGCCTTCTTCGGCGCGCTGGTCATCGGGCTCGTGGACGCGCTCTCTGGCTTCTACATCGGCTCGGACCTGCGCGAGGCCGTGGTGTTCACGATCTTCCTGCTCATCCTCATCCTGAAACCGTCGGGCCTGTTCGGCACCCGCATGAACCTGAGCCACGTATCGCCATGACCGAGACCACCATGACCCGCGCCTCCGACACGCCGATGACGGCGCACCGGCTGGGGCTGATCGCCGTCGCCGTTCTGCTGGCGGGCCTCGTCGCCGTGCCCGTCGCGGTGGGGGACCAGTTCGTCTATCACATCTTCATCACCATCTGCATCTTCGCGGCGCTCTCGACCGCGTGGAACATCGTCGGGGGCTACGCCGGGCAGCTCTCGCTCGGGCACGCGATCTTCTACGGCATCGGCGGCTACGCGGGGGTGATCCTCGTGAACCTCGGGATCTCGCCCTGGATCGGCATGTTCGCCGGCGCCGCCGTCGCTGTCGTCGCCGCCATCGTCGTCTCGTGGCCCTGCTTCCGGCTGCACGGGCCCTTCTTCGCGCTGGCCACCATCGCCTTTCTCGAGGTGTTCCGCGTGCTCGCGCTGCATTTCCGCGAGCTCACCGGCGGCGCCACCGGCCTGATGATCCCGCTCAAGATCGGCTGGGAGTGGATGGTCTTCCGCGAGCGTCTGCCTGCGCTGCTCATCGCCTTCGGGATGCTGCTGGTCTGCCTCGCCGTGGCCTGGGCGATCCGCTCGCACCGGCTGGGCTTCTACCTCGTCGCCACCCGCGAGCGTGAAAGCGCCGCGAAGGCGGCGGGCGTGGGCACCGTCAAGGTGCGGCTGATGGCGGTGGCCGTCTCGGCGGCGCTCTCGGCCATGGTCGGCACCTTCCACGCCATGTACCTGACCTTCATCGAGCCCGAGTCGATGTTCTCGCTGCAGTTCTCGATCCAGATCGCCATGTTCGCGCTGATCGGCGGCATCGGCACCGTCTGGGGCCCGCTGCTGGGCGCCGTGCTGCTGGTGCCGATCACCGAATTCGCCCGCGGCGCGCTCGGCTCGGAGGCCATCGGCCTGCACGGCTTCGTCTACGGCGTGGTGCTGATGCTGGTGGTGCTGTTCCTGCCCAACGGCATCATGGGGCTGGTCCACCGCTTCACCGCCGCGCCCGGCAAGACCGTGGGCGAGCAGGCAGCCCCGGTCGCCGCCGCACCGCGCTCGGCAGTGCCGCGCGAGGCTGGACGCGAGGTGATGCGGATCGAGGGCCTTCAGAAGCACTTCGGCGGGCTGCACGTGACCAACGACGTGGGCTTCACCCTGCGCGAGGGCGAGATCCTCGGCGTCATCGGGCCCAACGGGGCGGGCAAGACCACCGTCTTCAACATGCTCTCGGGCTTCTTGAAGCCGGACGAGGGCAAGGTCTCGGTGCTGTCGCCCTCGGGCGAATGGCAGCAGCCGGTGACCCCGGGCGATTTCGCCAGCCTCGGCGTCGGGCGCACCTTCCAGATCGTGCAGCCCTTCGCGGCGATGACCGTGGAAGAGAACATCATGGTCGGCGCCTTCCACCGCCACCCGCATGTCGGCGACGCGCGCGAGGCCGCGCGCGAGACGGCGCACCGCATGGGGCTCGGGCCCTACCTCAACGCCGAGGCGTCGAGCCTCACCATCGGCGGGCTCAAGCGGCTCGAGGTGGCGCGGGTCATGGCCATGGAGCCGCGCATCCTGCTGCTCGACGAGGTCATGGCGGGGATCAACCAGACCGACGTGCGCCGCGCCGTCGACCTGATGCTCTCGATCCGCGACACCGGCGTCAGCATCATCGCCATCGAGCACGTGATGCAGGCGGTCATGTCGCTGTCGGACCGGGTCATCGTCATCAACTCCGGCCAGATCATCGCCCAGGGCGACCCGCATGACGTGGTCCGCGACGAGCACGTGATCGAGGCCTATCTCGGAAAGGATTTCACCCATGCTTGAGGTGAAGAACGTCGACGCGGGCTATGGCTCGACGGTGATCCTGCAGGACGTGTCGCTGCATGTCGAACCCGGCGAGGTGGTCACCATCGTGGGGGCGAACGGGGCCGGCAAGACCACGCTTCTGCGCACCATCTCGGGGCTGGTGACGCCGCGCACAGGCTCCATCACCTTCGAGGGCCGCGACATCACCAAGCTTGCCGCCCACGAGACCGTGGACCGGGGCGTGACCCTGATCCCCGAGGGGCGGCAGCTGTTCCCGGACATGACCGTCCGCGACAACCTGCTGATGGGGGCCTACAGCCGCCACGCCCGAGACTACCAGGACGACACGCTGCGCCAGGTGCTCGAGCTCTTCCCGCGGCTGCGCGAACGGCTCGACCAGCACGCCTCGTCGCTCTCGGGCGGCGAGCAGCAGATGGTGGCCATCGCGCGGGGGATGATGGCGCGGCCGAAGCTCCTGATGTTCGACGAGCCTTCGCTGGGACTCGCGCCGATCATCGTGGCGCAGGTCTTCGAGGTCATCGCGCAGGTGGCGGCCACGGGAACCACCGTCCTGATCGTCGAGCAGAACGTGTTCCACACGCTCAAGGCCGCCGACCGCGGCTACGTGCTGGAAAACGGCCGCATGGTGCTGAGCGACGACGCCGAGGCGCTCTTGCAGAACGACCACGTGCGGCAGGCCTACCTGGGAATATGACGATGACGACACGAGAGAAGACGCCCGCCCATCACGAGACGCGGGACAGCCACGCAGGCCGCCGGGTGCTGGTCACCGGCGGCGCCAAGGGCATCGGGCTCGCCATGGCCGAGGCCTTCGCCCGGCGCGGCGCCACCGTGGGCGTGCTCGACATCGACGCGGCCGAGGTCGCAGCCGCCGTTGCCGGGCTGCCGGGCAGGGGGGTCGCCATGACCGGCGACGTGAGCGACTACGCCAGCCTCGGCGCGGCCATTTCCGCCGCCGAGGCCGAGATGGGCGGGGCCTTTGACACGCTCATCAACAACGCCGGCATCTCGCCCAAGCACCAGGGCGTCGCCCACAAGGTCTGGGAGCTCGACCCCGACGAATGGCGCCGGGTGGTGGACGTGAACCTGACCGGCTCGTTCAATTGCATCCGGGCGCTGACCCCCGCCATGGTCGCCGCGGGCGAGGGCTGGATCGTCAACACCTCGTCGGTGGCGGGCAAGACCTTCTTCCCCATCGTCGCCTGCCACTACGCCGCGACCAAGTCCGCCATCATCGGCTTCACCAAGCATCTCGCGGGCGAGCTTGGCCCGCACGGCATCCGGGTCAACGCGCTGGCGCCGGGGCGGATCGCGACGCCCATGGTCGCGGGGGTCGCGCCCGAGCTCAACGAGGCCGAGGTCCGGCGTACCCCGCTCGGGCGGCTGGGCGAGCCTGCCGAGGTCGCGGACACCGCGCTCTGGCTCACCTCGCCTGAATCCAGTTTCGTCACCGGCCAGACCATCGACGTCGCCGGCGGCCTGTGCATGACCTGAGCGCCGCGCTATGGATACCGAGACACTCATCGCCCCGACCGAAGCGAGAGCTCCCATGACCGAGATCACCGGACACACCCGCCTATATGGTATCCTCGCCGACCCCGTCGCGCAGGTGAAGACGCCGCAGGTGATGGCCGAGGTCTTTGCCCGTCACGGCGTCGACGGCGTGCTGGTCCCCATGCAGGTCGCGCCCGACGGGCTGCGGCAGGTGGTGGACGGGCTGCGCCGGATGAAGAACTTCGGCGGGTTCATCGCCACCATGCCGCACAAGCCCGCGATGCTGGGGCTCTGCGACGTCATCGAGGGCGACGGCGCCCGCATCGGCGCGGTGAACTGCGTGCGGCGCGAGGACGACGGCCGCATGGTGGGGGCGATGCTCGACGGCATCGGCTTCGTGACCGGGCTGCGGCAGGCGGGCATCGACCCCTCGGGCCGCCGCATCCTGCTGGCGGGCGCGGGCGGGGCGGCCTCGGCCATCGCCTTCGCCCTGGCCGAGGCAGGGGCAGAGGCGCTCACCATCCTCAACCGCACAGCGGAGAAGGCCGAGGATCTGGCGGCGCGGGTGGCTGCGGCCTATCCCTCCTGCGCCACACGCGGGACCGGCACGGCGGGCGATGTCGGCAGCTACAATCTCATCGCCAACGCCACCTCGGCGGGGCTGCGCGCGGGAGACCCTTTGCCGTTGCCGGTCGAGGCGCTGCACGCGGGGCAGGTGGTGGCCGAGGCCATCATGGAGCCCGCCGAGACGCGGCTTCTGGCCGAGGCGCGGGCGCGGGGCGCGACGGTGCACCCCGGCCTGCCGATGCTGCGCTGCCAGATCGAGCTCATGGCCCGGCACATGGGGGCCATCGCATGAGTGGCCTTCCTGTTTCAGGGGCGGTCTCAGGGTCCGTCGCAAGGGCCGCGGCCTGAGCCATGTCCGAACGCTTCGACTTCATCATCGTTGGGGGCGGCACCGCGGGGTGCGTGCTGGCCAACCGCCTGTCCGAGAACCCGCGCCACCGGGTGCTGCTGATCGAGGCGGGGCCGCGCCCGCTCAGCCCGTGGATCCCGATCCCGGCGGGATTCTACAAGCTCCTGACCAACCCGAAGTTCAACTGGCGCTTCACCTCGACCCCCGAGGAGGCCACCGGCAACCGCGAGATCGCCATCCCGCGCGGCAAGGGCCTTGGCGGATCGACCCTGATCAACGGCATGATCTACGTGCGCGGCCAGCCGCAGGATTACGACGGCTGGGCCCAGAGCGGCTGCACCGGCTGGGGCTGGGACGCGGTGGAGCCGGTGTTCCGCCGGCTCGAGAACTACGCGGGCCCCGACCCGGACGGTGCGCGCGGCCACGCAGGCCCGCTGGACCTGTGCGAGGTGCAGGAACGGCCCGCCATCGGCGAGGCCTTCCTTGCCGCCGCCGAGGCCACCGGCCACCGCCGCAACCCCGATTACAACGGCGCGGCGCAGGACGGTGTCGGCTGGTATCAGGTGAACCAGCGCAACGGCCGCCGCGCCAGCGCCTATGCCGCCTATCTCGCCCCGGTGCGCAACCGCCCGAACCTCTGCATCCGCACCGGGCTGCGCGTCACCCGGATCGAGACGGCCGAGGGCAGGGCGACCGGCGTGCGGGTCCGCGACGGAGCCGGCGAACGGGTGATCGAGGCCGCGCGCGAGGTCGTCCTCAGCGCCGGCGCGGTGCAGAGCCCGCAGCTGCTCGAGCTTTCGGGCATCGGCGACCCGGACCGCCTGCGGGATCTGGGCATCGACACGGTCGTGGATGCGCCGCAGGTGGGAGAGAATTACTCGGACCATTTCTGCACCCGGATGAACTGGCGCGTGCGCCGTCCCGAGACACTGAACGAGCTCAGCCGCGGCCCGCGCCTCGTGCGGGAGGTGCTGCGCTACGGGCTCGCGCGGCGGGGCATCCTGACCTACGGCACCGGGCTGGTGCATGGCTTCATCCGCAGCCGCGAGGGACTGGCGGGGCCGGACGTGCAGTATTTCTTCATGCACGCGAGCTACGCCAACGCCGCCGAGCGCAAGCTCGAACGGCAGCCGGGGATGACGCTCGGCGTGACCCAGCTGCGCCCCGAGAGCCGCGGCAGCATCCACGCGCTGACGCCCCGGATCGACGACCAGCCCGCGATCCGCCCGAACTTCCTCGCCACCGAGGAGGACCGCCGCGCGATGATCGACGGCATGATCGAGGGCCGGAGGATCGTCGGCGCAGCGCCGATGGACGACTGGCGCGACCACGAGATGTCGCCCGGTCCCGCCTGCGACAGCCGCGACGACTGGCTGGCCTTCGCCCGGGCGAACGGCCAGACCATCTACCACGCCGCGGGCACCTGCCGGATGGGCGGCGACGCGGCCTCGGTGGTGGACCCTGCGCTGCGCCTGCGCGGGCTCGACGGGCTGCGGGTGGCGGACGCCTCGGTGATGCCGACGCAGGTCTCGGGCAATTCGCAGGCGGCGGTGTTCATGCTGGCCGAACGCGGCGCCGATCTGATCCTCGCCGCGGCGCGGTAGCGGCGCGTGGGTGGCTTTTCGCCGGTTTGCGGCGTGGGGCGCGGGTGGCGCGAGGGGCGCTATATCCCTGGCGCGCCGCAAGACGCCTGGATTTGCCGGGATTTCCGTTCCAAAACGAGAGCGCTCGAATTCGGGGTGTCCGGTAAGGGCCCTGAGGCGGACTCTTTCCTACGCCCTCGAGGAACGTCTGCAGTTCCAAGACCGATCCGGCCATTTTCCTGAGACACGGACCCTCTGTGCGCCCGGATGTCGCACAGACCAAACCTGCGGTTTGAAAACGCGCGGATCTTCGTCGATCTGCGCTGCTTTGCCGTTCCATCGTAAGCGCCCGATGAGCACCGCCTGCTCGGCGATGGCCTAATGAGTTAAGACACGTTCATAGCTCCGTCGTTAGAGACGTGTCTTCACAGAGGCTGCATGAGAGGCGAGATCCTTTGCGTCGAGCGGCGTCGACGCTGGAGCGATGACCAGAAGCTGTCCTTCGTGGCCTCTGTTGGTGTGAACCGCGCGACGGTGGCCCAAGTCGCTCAGCGTCACGAGGTTGCTCGATCGCAAATTTTGAACTGGCGGCGAGAGCTGAAGCACAAGGGGCTCCTGCCGGAGGATGAGCCCGTGCGGTTCCAAAGCTTGCCGCCGGTGCAGGCAGCCCTGTCGCAGAGTGGCCCTGAGGGCCCGGCTCCGACAAACTGATCGAGATCGTGCTGCGCGGTGAGCGTCGGCTGCCCGTACCTGCCGGTCTCTGGGATGCAGCCCTGGCGCGCCTGATCCGGGTGACGGAGGCGTCATGATCGGACCGGGAACGGGTGTTCGGGTCTATCTGGCCTGCGGAGCCACCGACATGCGCAAGGGATCGCCGGTTTGGCCGCGCTCGGCCAGGACGTCCTACGCCAGAACCCGGCGGGCGGCGCGGTCTTCGCGTTCCGTGGGCGCCGGGGAGATCGGCTGAAGCTTCTCTACCGGGACGGCCAGGGTGCTGTCTCTACTAAAAGGTCTTGGAACGGGGGCGCTTCCCTTGGCCCGCTGACGGAGACGGCGCCGTGCGGCTGACCTCGGCGCAGCCGGCGATGCTCTGGGAGGGCATCGACTTGCGCTGTCCGGACTGGGGGCCGCCTCCCGCTCGGGTGAGCTGATACCTCGATAGAACCCCTTGTTTTACTGGCTTCGGGTCGCAGGGGGAGGGGGTAGGGTTTCGCATGCCCGAAGCCTCCTCCTTTCCGCCTGACGATCCCTCCGGGTTGCGCGCGATGATTGCCGCACTCGAGGCCGAGAACGCGGCCATGTGGAGGGAGACGACGAGGCTCAAGGCCGTCCTGAAGGCACACGCAGCTCTCGTTCAGGCACTCCAGCTCCGGATCGCCAGGCACCAGCGTCAGAAGTCCGGTGCGAGCTCCGAGAAGATCGAGCGCGAGATCGAACAAATGGAGCTGGCCCTCGAGGCGCTGGAGGCTGCGGCTTCCGCCGCCCGGGAGCCCGCCGGGGAGGAGCCGGAGGCAGAGCCCACTGTCGCGGAACCTGCTCCCACGCGGCGCAAACCGAAGGTCTCGGAGGCAACACCCCGCGAGCGCATCGTGCTCGATCCCGGCAATGCCTCTTGCGACTGCGGGGGTGAGCTGCGGCTCGTCGGTGAAGACATGAGCGAGGTCCTCGAACTGATCAGCGCACGGCTGAAGGTGATCGAGTCGGCGCGTCCCAAGAAGTCCTGCCGGAGATGCGAGAAGATCACCCAGACCCCGGCACCTGCACGGCCGATCCCGCGCAGCATGGCGGGACCGGGCCTTCTGGCCAACATCCTCGTGTCCAAGTTCGACCTTGTATCGACAGAACGAGATCTTCGCCCGCATGGGGGCGGAGATCCCGGCCTCGACGCTCGTCGACTGGTGCGGTTAGGGGGTGCGAGTGCTCTCTCCGCTGGTGGCGCGGATCAGGGCCGACGTGACGACGGCCGACCGCCTCCATGGCAACGACACTCCGGTGCGGGTGCCCGACCGCGCCAAGCGGCTCGAGGGACTGGGAAAGGGCTCGAAGGAGGGCCGTATCTGGACCGACCTCCGGGATGGCCGGCCTTGGGGCGGGACTGCCCCACCCAGTCTCGCCTGCTTCTTCTCACCGGACCGAAAGAGCGTGCATCCGCAAGGCCATCTGGCCGAATTCAGCGGCATCCTTCAGGCGGACGCCTATACGGGCTTCAAAGCGCTGTATGAGTGCGCTGCCACCGGCGCGGTGCGCATCCGAAAGGCCGCCTGCCGGGCACGCCTGCGCCGGGATATCCACGATGTCCGCACCGGCACCAAGTCGGAGATCGCGCGGGAGGCGCTGGATCGTATCGGCGCGCTCTGCGATATCGAACGCGAGATCACCGGCTGCTCCGCCGAAGAGCGGCGACGCGTCAGACAGACCCGCACGCGCCCACTGGCGGAGGACTTCAAGGCATGGTCGGAGACCCGGCTCGAACGGGTCTCCGGCAAGAGCGCATTGGCCAAGGCCTTCCGCTACGCACTCCGCCACTGGCCCTCCTTCACGCTCTTCCTCGAGGACGGCCGCGTGGCCATCGACAACACCTCGGCCGAGCGCGCGATCAAGGCGGTGATGATTGGTCGGAAGAATTGGCTCTTCGCCGGGGCTGATGCTGGGGGCGACATCCTCGCGGAGTCCATGACGATCATCGAGAGTGCAAAGCTCAGCGGCCACGTTCCCGAAGCCTACCTTGCCGACCCCCTGGCCCGCATCGGCGACCACAAGATCAACCGCCTCGACGAGCTGCTGCCGTGGAACTGCATGCCGCTC
>Ga0208328_1000844_pt1 | contig 12291 bp, 13 predicted proteins | sample DeeseametaMP2633_FD_184170 | JGI IMG/M metagenome (GOLD analysis project Ga0208328, IMG submission 184170) | Marine microbial communities from the Deep Atlantic Ocean - MP2633 (SPAdes) | ecosystem: Environmental > Aquatic > Marine > Unclassified | place: Northeast of Antigua and Barbuda, North... | reverse complement strand
CTGGGTCTGGGTCTGGGTCTGGGTCTAGGTCTGGGTCTGGGTCTGGGTCTGGGTCTGGGTCTGGGTCTGGGTCTGGGTCTGGGTCTGGGTCTGGGTGACCCTGCGGAGATGCGTCTTGCGCAGACCCGCCCGGATCGACCGGACCAAGTTAGCGATTGCGAGCCCGTCCTCCAGGCGCAATCGTCTCTTACGACCGCCCTGCCAATGATCAGTTCGGCGCGGTTGCGGCCAGAGCCTTGGAACTGGCGCCGCGGCGCAGGGCAGCTGCAACGAAGGGGAGCAGCCCCAGACCGAGCGCGAGGGCGAAGTAGAGGGTGACGGCGGACCCGGCCGACCATCCGAATATGCCCCAGGCGGTGAAACCACCGAAGAAGCCAAGAAAGCTGCCCATCAGAAGCGCGATAACTGCCATGCGTCTCTCCATCTCCGCCCCCGGTTTAGGTCCAAAATCCTTACAAGTCGTTAATCGCCACGGATTCGGGCGCGAATGTGGCACGGGACGGGCGGGAGCCAGCTTGCCAGTGGGGCAAATGGATAGGGCCGCACCGATATGGCGCGGCCCTAAATTGGCCTGATCAGGCGATCTGTTTTCCGCTCAGAGAACGGTGACCGGCGTGCCGACGGGCACGCGGTTGTAGAGGTCGATGACGTGCTCGTTCAGCATCCGGATGCAGCCGTTGGACACCGAGCGCCCGATCGATTGCGGCTCGGTGGTGCCGTGGATGCGGTAGAACGTGTCGCGCCCGTTCTGGAACAGGTAGAGCGCGCGGGCGCCGAGCGGGTTGGTCGGGCCGCCGGGCTGCACGTAGTCGTTGTTGCGGAAGCGGCCGTAGGAGACCGGGTCCCGCTCGATCATTTCCTGCGTCGGACGCCAGGTCGGCCATTCCTTCTTGACCTGGATGACCGCGTCGCCGGTGAACTCCAGCCCGGCGCGGCCGACGCCGACACCATAGCGGATGGCTTGGCCTGGAGCGGTCACGAAATATAGAAAATGCGCGCGGGGCAGGATCAGGATCTGGCCGGGCCGGAGGTCGGCCTTGATGCGGACCTGCTGCGGGCGAAACTTCTCTTCGACTTCGAATGCGTGGGCCGGAAGGGCGGCGGCAATCGCGGTCCCGGCAGTGGCGGTGGCAATGAAATTGCGACGGGTGATCATGGACAAAGCTCGAATTCCCTCGGGTCAGCGGTTCTCATTCTCTCCAGCCCTAACGCGAAATCAATGCGGAGTTTCCTCCGGGGATTGTCACGATGGCGTGGGGGACACATATCTGGTCGAATGAATGTGAAAAAGGGGCCAATCATGGTCAAATTGATCTGTTTCGACTGCGGGCAGACCAACCGCGTGCCCGAGGACCGGCTCGACGCGGGTCCGAAATGCGGCACCTGCGGCGCCGCGCTGGTCGAAGGCAAGGCGCGCGAGCTCGATGCGGCGACGCTGGCGAAGGCGATTCGCACCGACGAGATGCCGCTGGTGGTGGACTTCTGGGCGCCCTGGTGCGGGCCCTGCCGGACGATGGGGCCCGAGTTTTCCAAGGCGGCCGGCGCGATGAAGGGGCGGGCGCGGCTGGTCAAGGTCAACACCGAGATGCACCCGCAGGCCGCCGCCTCGTTCGGCATCCGCGGCATTCCCACGATGATCGCCTTCTCCGGCGGGCGCGAGGCAGGCCGGCAGTCGGGCGCCCTGCCCGCGGCGCAGATCGAGGCCTTTGCCTCGGGTGCCGGCCGTCGCTGAGCCCGCATCGTCAGGTCACTGGCGGGGCGCGCCCGCGTTGCGCCCCGCCAGCATGACGCTGATTGTGTAGGCCTTTTGCGGTGTCAGCCCGGCCATGATCGCGGCGGCGGCATCGGGCCTCATGCGGGCGAGGAAGCCTGCGGCGAACTCGGGGTCCATCTCTTCGAAGAGGGTGGCGGCCTGCTTGGGCTTCATGGTCGCATAGACCTGCATGAGCCGCTCGACGTCGTCCTCGGCGGCACTCTGTGCGGTCGCGAGGGTGGCGCGGAGCTTCTGCTCGGCCTCCTCCATGGCGACGAGCTTGCGCTCGATCTCGGCCTCGGCGACCGAGAGCGCCTGCATCCGGGTCTGTATCGCCTCCTCGCGGCTGGCGACGCGTTCTTCGCGCTGGCGCAGCGCGTCCAGGATGGGCGCGATGTCCTCCTCGGCGGCGCAGGTGAGCGGATCCTGCGCGTCATGCTTCGCGGCGGCCTGGCTTGCTTGATCACCGCCGGGTTCCAGCGCAAACGCCGCGCCGGCCTGCACCGCGAGACGCGCCACGGCCGAGGCGATGAGCAACCCGCCGATCACCGCGAGCACCCCCTTGTTGCGACGACGCGGGCGCCGGGCGGGCTTGCCCTTGCCGGGCGTCTTGCGCAGCCACGAGATCATCGCGAGGCCCCGCGCGCGGGATGGCGGAAGAACACCGGTTCCGGCTTGTCGCCGGGCCTGGATGCGGGCTCGGCCCCGGCGGGCAGGTCGTGCATCGAGGCGAGCATCAGCTCGAGCCGCTTCGCCACGTCCTCGGCCCGGGTGGTGAGCGTCTCGAGCGAGGCGGAGGAGTCCTTGGCGGCAGTCTGCGCCGCCCCCAGCGTGCGCGTCAGGTCGTCGACCTGTGCCGAGAGCACCGCGACCGCGCCGCCGACCCCGTTTTCGAGATCGGTGAAGCGCGACAGGCGCCGGGACAGCACGAAGCAGTAGAAGCCGGCGCCCAGGGCACCTGCCGCGAGCAGGATGTCAGCGATCAGTTCCATCTGGGACCCCTCAATTCAGCACGAATTCCATGATCAGCAGGTCGCGCACGCGATCCTCGCCGGCCACGAGCTGGACCCGGCGCAGCATCTGCGAGCGAATCCGGATGAGCGCGCCGGGCGCCTCGATGTCCGAGGGGTGCAGCGCGCGCAGGTAGTTGTTCAGGACGTCGACCACCCGCGGCTTCAGCGATTCGACCTCGGCCATGTGAGCGGGCGGCACCTCGAGACTGGCGAGGAAGCGCAGGTGATGCAGGTCCGAACTCGGCCCCATCGAGATGATCAGCTGCGGCATCTCGATGAAGGCGACGTTGGCGTCGGGCAGGGGCGCGCCGTGATCGTCGGCGGCATGCGGATCGTGGGCGTCGGCCGCGGCGGCATCACCATGGCCATCGGCAGACGCGGAGTGGCCGCCCCCGCCACCGAAGGGAAGCAGCCCAGAGAACGCGGCATAGAACCCGCCGCCGCCGCCCACGAGCGCCAGAACGACGCCGATGATCAGCGGCAGTTTCGAAGATTTCTTCTTCGGTTCATCATCCTCGCCGGGGACATCCGCAGCGGCATCCGTCATGGGCCGACCTCTTCTTCAACCTCGCCCCGTTATAGCCCTGCAGGGACTAACCGATTGTTAAGCCTGATAGTCCAATGATGCGGGTACCGAGCAGAACGGTCGGAACGGAGGTTGGTCTTGCAACAACTCGCGCAAATCTGGGAGGGGCTCGGCGCCCGGCGGCGGATCATCGTCCTCGCCGCGACGGTGGGCATGATTCTCGCGGTCCTGACCATGGCACGGATGGCGGGGACGCCGTCCATGGCGCTGCTCTACGCGGGGCTCGAGAACGGCGCCGCGGGCGAGGTCGTCGAGGCGCTGGAACAGCGCGGCGTCGTCTACGAGGTCCGCGGCGGCGCCATTTTCGTGCCCGAGATGGAACGCGATGCCCTGCGCATGACCCTCGCGAGCGAGGGGCTGCCCGCCAACTCCAACCAGGGATACGAGCTGCTCGACGGGCTGTCCGGGTTCGGCACCACCTCGCAGATGTTCGATGCCGCCTACTGGCGCGCGAAGGAGGGCGAGCTGGCGCGCACCATCGTCGCCAACCCCTATATCGCCGGCGCGCGGGTGCACATCGCCAACAGCTCGGCGAACCCCTTCCAGCGCGATGTGCAGCCCTCTGCCTCGATCTCGGTCACCAGCACCGGCGAGGTGCTGTCGCCCGCCCAGGCGCGGGCGCTCAAGTATCTCGTGGCCTCGGCGGTTCCCGGGCTCGTGCCCGAGCAGGTTGCGGTGATCGACGGCAAGGGCGGGCTGATCGGCGCCGAGGACGAGGTCGGCAGCGGCCCCACCGCCGAGGACAAGGCCGACCTGCTGCGCGACCGGGTGCAGCGGCTGGTCGATGCGCGCGTGGGGCTCGGCAACGCGGTGGTCGAGGTCAGCGTCGACACGGTCACCGAGAGCGAGACGATTCGCCAGCGCCAGTTCGACCCCGAGACCCGCGTGGTGATCTCGACCGACACCGAGGAACAGTCGAGCACCTCGCAGGACACCGGAAGCGGCAACGTGACCGTGGCGTCGAACCTGCCGGACGGGCAGGCGGGCGGCGGCGACAGCTCCTCGAGCCAGAGCAACGAGACCCGCGAGCGGGTGAACTACGAGGTCTCAGAGACCATGCGCGAGGTGACCCGCGTGCCCGGCGCCATCAAGCGGCTGACCGTCGCGGTGCTGGTCAACGGCACCTACGACACCGCCGCCGACGGCACCCAGCTCTTCGTGCCGCTGCCCGACAACGAGCTGACGGCGCTGCGCGATCTCGTGGCCTCGGCGGTCGGCTTCGAAGAGCAGCGCGGCGACGAGATCACCATCCGCTCGCTGCCCTTCGAGCGCCCCGAGGGGCTGGGAACCGGCCCGATCGAGCCCGACTGGTTCGCCCTGCAGCTCGACCCGATGATGCTGATCCAGATGGCGGTCCTGGCGGTGGTGGCGCTGATCCTCGGCCTCTTCGTGGTGCGCCCGATCCTGACCGGCTCCGCCCGCGCGGCGCTGCCGGGGGCGGAAGGCGGCGCGCTGGCGCTGCCCTCGGGTGGCGCGGTGCTCGACGGTGAAATCGACGACGGCGACGAGGGCTTCGCGCCACTGGCGGACCTGGGCAGCGGCGAGGGCTTCGGAGGCGGGTTCGGCGGCATGGGGATGGTCGATTTCGACTCGCCCGTGGCCGAGGACCCGGTGGACCGGCTGCGCGGCCTCATCGAGCAGCGCAAGTCCGAGACGGTCGAGATCCTGCGCAGCTGGCTTGACGAGAAGGAAGAGGCGCAATGACCCGGCTCGCGGAGGTGCTCGAGGATTTCGGCAGCGCGGTGGCCACGCCCGCGGCTCCCACAGCGCTGCATGACGACGGCGCGATCGAGGCGGCGCGGCTCGAGGGGTTCGACACCGGTTACCGCGCCGGCTGGGACGACGCGATCAAGGCGCAGAACGACGACCACGCCCGCATCGCCAGCGATTTCGCCCAGAACCTGCAGGACCTCTCCTTCACCTATCACGAGGCCTACAGCCAGGTGCTGAACGGCATCTCGCCGCTGCTCGAGGAGGTGGTGGGCAAACTGCTGCCCGGCACGCTGCGCGATACGCTCGGGCTGCACATCTCGGACCAGCTAGGCGCCATGGCGCGCGAGATCGGCGCGCTCGAGGTGCAGATTGCCGTGGCGCCCGGAAACGCCGAGGCGGTCAGTCCGCTGATCGAGCAGGACTTCGGCTTCCCGCTCACGCTGGTCGAGGATGACACGCTGACCGGCGGGCAGGCCGACATCCGCTTCGGCGAGACCGAGAAACAGATCGACCTGAGCGGCCTGCTGAGCGACGTCGCGCAGGCGGTGCAGGGGTTCGTGCACGACAACCGGAGAAAGAACTCCCATGGATGACCAGACCGAAGCCACGCGCCCCGAGACCGCGACGCCTTTCACCTCGGTTCCCATCGAGATCACCGTCTCGGTGGGCCGTGCGCGGCCGCTGGTGCGCGACCTGCTGAAGCTCGGCGAGGGGTCGGTGCTGACGCTGGACAAGCGGCTCGAGGACCCGGTGGAGCTTTACGTCGGCGACCGGCTGATCGGCATCGGCGCGCTCGAGGTGCTTGAGGGCGGCGAGAACGGCCAACTCGCGGTGCGCCTGACCGAGGTGGTCGACCTGAAGGACCCGTCCTGAGCGATGCGCCGGCTCATCGCGCTTGCGGGATTTGCGCTGCTGATGCAGGCTGGCCCCGCCGCGGCACAGGAGATCACCCTGAACCTCGGCGAGGGCGGCTCGGTCACCGCCGCCAGCCTGCAGCTCATCGCCCTGATCACCCTGCTGAGCCTCGCGCCCGGCATCGCGATCATGGTGACCTGCTTCCCGTTCCTCGTCACCGTGCTGTCGATTCTCCGGCAGGCGATCGGGCTGCAGCAGTCGCCGCCAAACATGCTGATCGTGAGCCTCGCGCTCTTCCTCACCTATTTCGTGATGGAGCCGGTGTTCACCGAGGCCTGGGCCAACGGGGTCGCGCCGCTGCTCGACGAGCGGATCGAGGCCCGCGAGGCCTTCGAACGCACGCTCGCGCCCTTCCGCGGGTTCATGGCCACGCGCATCGACCCGGACACCTTCGCCAACATGGCGGACCTGCGGCCCGACGCGCGCGGCACCGAGCTCGATCCCGGCGCGCCGCTGTCATTGCTGGTGCCGAGCTTCATGCTCTCCGAGATCGCCCGCGCCTTCCAGGTCGGCTTCCTGATCTTCCTGCCGTTCCTGATCATCGACCTCGTGGTCGCGGCGGTGCTGATGTCGATGGGCATGATGATGGTGCCGCCCGCCATCGTGTCGCTGCCCTTCAAACTCGCCTTCTTCGTCATCGCCGACGGCTGGTCGCTGCTCGCCGGGTCACTGGTGCGAAGTTATTTCTGAAGGAAGAGGGAAGACCGAAGAAGGGAGCGAGGTGTGGGGCGCGGGCGCTCTCGACGTCAGAAATTGAAGGCCCCCCGAGCCATTGCAACATGGTTCGTGACATCATGTACTGAAGGCGGATAGGCCGCACTCAAGGCACTCAAGGCACTCAAGGCACTCAAGGCACTCAAGGCACTCAAGGCACGAAACCCGCTCAGGGGCGGCAACCCCATCACGCCCAGACCGGAAGCCCCCCTCAGAGCTGCGGATCTCCGGGGACGTCCGCGTGCAGGTGGCGTTCGCCGCGGGCGCGGGCGAGCGCGATCTGCTTCTGGCGCTCGCGGAAGCGGGCCTTGTCCTCGTCCGAGGTCTCGTCGATGCAGAGGTGGCACGACACGCCCTGCTCGAACTCGGGGCGCTCGCGGTCCTGCGGCAGGATCGGCCTGCGACAGGCGTGGCACAGCTGGTGCGGCCCCTCGCGCAGCCCGTGTCCGACCGACACGCGGCCATCGAAGACGAAGCATTCGCCCTGCCACGAGCTGTCGTCGGCGGGCACGTCCTCAAGGTATTTCAGGATCCCGCCCTTGAGGTGGAAGACCTCTTCGACGCCCTGTCCGAGCAGGTAGTTGGTCGATTTTTCGCAGCGGATGCCGCCGGTGCAGAACATCGCGATGCGCTTGTTGTGGAAGCGCTCCTTGTTGGCCTCCCACCACGCGGGAAACTCGCGGAAGCTCGCGGTGTGCGGGTCGATGGCGCCCTCGAAGGTGCCGATGGCGATCTCGTAGTCGTTGCGGGTGTCGATGACCGCCACGTCCGGCGAGCGGATCAGGTCGTTCCAGTCCGCGGGCTCGACGTAATGCCCCACGCGCGCAAGCGGGTCGACGTCGGGCTGGCCCATGGTTACGATCTCGCGCTTCAGCCGCACCTTCATGCGGGCGAAGGGGCGCTCCTCGGCGGTCGAGAGCTTCCACTCGATGTCGGCGCAGCCCGGCAGGGTGCGGACATGGGCGAGCACCGCGTCGATGCCCTCACGCGGGCCGGCGACGGTGCCGTTGATGCCCTCGCGCGCCAGCAGCAGCGTGCCGGTGACGGCGTGGTCGCGGCACAGATCGAGCAGCGGTTGCCGCAGGGACTCCGGGTCGTCGAACCGGGTGAAATGATAGAGCGCGCAGACGGTGAACATGGCGCGACAGATAGAACCGCGACGCAACCCCGCGCAAGCGGTCAGGACGCCGCGGCCGCGAAATTTCCGCCGCATGCCGCGCATATTCGTGGCGAAAGCTGCGCAAATCTCTGGAGAATAGAGTTTTTCGCTTTGCTGATCAGGCCCCGGCTCCTAGGGTCGTGCCCAAGATCCGGCGGATCCCGCGTCAGAGAGGGGGCCGGGAACACAAGCGGGGACGGGCGCATGGGCTTTTTCGACACGATCTTCAACGCGATCAACGATCTGACGTGGGGGTGGGCGCTGGTGCCCTTCCTCGTCGTCCTCGGGGTGTTCTTCACCGTGGCGAGCGACTTCGTGCAGTTCCGCTTCTTCAAGCGCATGTTCAACGTCCTGCGGTCGGGCAGCGAGACCGACGATCCGACCAAGATCAGCGCCCGCGAGGCGCTCTTCGTGTCGGTCGGCGGCCGCGTCGGCGGCGGCAACATCGCGGGCGTCGCCGTGGCGATCACCGCCGGCGGCCCGGGCGCGGTGTTCTGGATGTGGGCGATCGCGCTCGTGGGCATGTGCTCGGGGCTGATCGAGGCCACGCTGGCGCAGGCCTACAAGCGCACCAGCGCCGAGGGCGACTACCGCGGCGGCCCCGCGCGGTCGATCATCCACGGGCTGGGCGAGAACTACCGCTGGCTCGCGATCATCTACGCGGTCTGCCTGATCGCCTCCTTCGCCATCGGCTTCAACGCCTTCCAGGGCAACACCGTGGCGGGTGCGGCGCAGGACAGCATGGGAATCCCGCGGGTCGCCACCGGCGCGCTGCTCGCGGTGCTGACCGGGATCATCGTCTTCGGCGGCATCCACCGCATCGCCAAGGCCGCGGACGTGATCATCCCGGTCATGGCCATCGGCTACATCGGCATGGCGCTGATCATCATTCTGCTGAACATCACCAGCCTGCCCGGCGTGATCTGGGACATCCTCGCCAACGCCTTCGGCTTCCGCGAGGCGGTTGCCGGTGGCATGGGGGCGGCCATCGCCAACGGGCTGCGGCGCGGGCTCTTCTCGAACGAGGCCGGGCTCGGCTCGGCGCCCAACGTCGCCGCCACCGCCTACAACCTGCACCCGGTGAGCCAGGGCATCACCCAGAGCTTCTCGGTCTTCATCGACACCATCGTCATCTGCTCCTGCACCGCCTTTGTCATCCTGCTGGGCGACGTCTACCAGCCGGGGGCCGAGGGCATCGATGGCGTGGCGCTGACCCAGCAGAGCATGGTCAACCACGTGGGCACCTGGGCGCAGTACTTCCTGACCTTCGCCATCCTGCTCTTCTCGTTCAGCTCGATCATGTACAACTACTACCTGGGCGAGAACGCGCTGACCTTCATGACCGAGAAGCCCATGGCGCTGCTGGTGCTGCGCATCGCGATCATCGGCATCGTCTTCCTCGGCGCGACCGCGCCCGGGGCGACGGCGGTGTTCTCGTTCTCGGACCCGATGATGGGCATCCTCGCCATCGTGAACCTGCTGGCACTGATGATGCTCTTCCCGATCGCGCAGCGGCTGATCCGCGATTTCCGCGACCAGATCGGGCGGGGCGTGGCCAAGCCGATCTTCGATCCGGCCGACTTCCCCGACCTCGACGTCGACCCGAGCGCCTGGCCCGAAGCGCCCTCTGCGCGCCGCGCCGCGGAGTGACCCCCGGGCGCCCCATGTCGAGGGGGGCGCTTCTGACGCCGTATTGAGGGAGCCGCGCCGATGCATGCGCTGATCGTCATCGACCTGCAGGTGGATTTCTGCCCGGGCGGCGCGCTCGCGGTGGCGGGCGGCGACGAGATCGTCGGCCCGGTCAACGCGATGATGGCGGAGTTCGATGCCGTCATCCTGACCCAGGACTGGCACCCGGCAGAGCATTCCTCCTTCGCCGCCAACCATCCCGGCAAGGCGCCCTACGAGATGACCGAGATGCCTTACGGGCCGCAGGTGCTCTGGCCGGTGCATTGCGTGCAGGGCAGCGCCGGGGCCGCGTTCCACCCCGGGCTCGACACCGACCGCGCCGAGCTGGTGATCCGCAAGGGCTTCCGGCCCGCCATCGACAGCTATTCCGCCTTCTTCGAGAATGATCGCAGCACACCCACCGGGCTCGAGGGCTATCTGCGCAGCCGTGGCATCGACACGCTGACCATGGTCGGGCTCGCGCTGGATTTCTGCGTGCAGTACTCGGCGCTCGATGCGGCCCGGCTGGGCTTTGACGTCACCGTGCGCGAGGGCGCCTGCCGCGGCATCGACCTCGACGGATCGCAGGCCGCGGCGCAGGCGGCGCTGGCGGCGGCGGGCGTCACGCTGGCCTAGGCGCCGGGCTTGCGCATTTCTTAACCATCCGCGCGCTACAAGGGCCGGGCCAACTTCTCGGGGTCCGCTCATGGCCGAAAGCCGCGCAGAGGAAAATCCATCCCTCGCCGCGTTCGAGGCGCGCAACAGTCCCGAGGGGCTGCTGCGTCGCTATGCGCGTGGCCGGGTCCGGCATTTCGCGGCGCGGCAGATCGCGACGGTGAGCGGGGCAATCGCGCTGTGGCTGCTGGTGTCGCCCGGGGCGGCGCTGCTGGTGACGGTGCTCGCCATCGGTGGCGAGCTTCTGGACTGCGGACTGCTCGCGCGGGTGCCGGCGCTGCTGGCGCGCGGGGTTCCGGTGCACCGGCTGCTCGCGCTCACCACCTTCACCGCCGGGATCCAGGGGCTGACCATCGCGGCGGCGGTGCTGATCGCGCAGAGCACCGCGTTGGAGGGCGAGGCGTCGCTCTTCAGCTTTGCCTTCCTCCTCGCGGCGGTCCTGAACGCGGGCGTGGTGCGGCGCTACCACCCGCAGGCCGCCAATGTCCGCATCGCGATCTTTGCGGTCACCGGCGTCGCGGGCTACGCGCTCGAGGATATGTTCGACGAAAGCGTCGAGGGGCTGATCTACAACGCCTTCGGTCTGGGGATGCTGGGCTTCATCGCCTTCGTCTTCCTGCGCTTCGTCGACCGCGCCGAGCGTCGCCGCACCGAGGACAGCCGCTGCCTGCTGGTCGGGCAGGAGGCGCTGGAGCGCGCCAACAGCGACCTGCGCGAGTCGCAGGCCGAGGCGCGGCAGCTGGCGCTCGTGGCGCGACATGCCAACGATTCCTTCATGCTGCTCGACAACGCCCTGCGCATCATCTGGGTGAACGAGGGTTTCACCCGGATGAAGGGCTTCCACGCCGATGAGGTCATGGGCCGCACCCCGGTCGAGGTGCTCGCGGGCCCCGACAGCGACCTCGAGGCGCTGACCGAGATCTCGCGCAGCGCTCTCGCCGGCGAGCCGCTGCGCAAAGAGATCCTCAATTATACCAAGGACGGCCGCCAGATCTGGGTCGAGGCGGTGTTCGCGCCGATGCTCGACGCCAGCGGCACCGTCGAGAAGGTCATCGTGACCGAGCGCGACATCACCGACGCGCGGCTGCGCGCGATCGAGCTTGCCGACGCCAAGGAGCGGGCGGAATCCGGCGCCCGCGCCAAGGCCGCCTTCCTCGCCACCATGAGCCACGAGATCCGCACCCCGATGAACGGCATCATCGGCATGGCGGACCTGCTCTCCGACGGGGCGCTGTCCGAGGACCAGCAGCTCTACGTCGCGACGATCCGGACCTCGGCCGAGGCACTGTTGAAGATCATCAACGACATACTCGACTACTCGAAGCTCGAGGCGGACAAGTTCGCCATCGTGGCGGAGCCCTTCTCGCTTGCCGCCTGCATCCGCGACGCCGCCGGCATCCTGCGACCGCAGGCGCTCGAGAAGGGGCTGTTCCTCGACATCTGCCACGAGCGACCGCTGCCCGACAGCGTGCTCGGCGACAGCGGGCGGCTGCGGCAGATCCTCATCAACCTGCTGGGCAACGCGGTGAAGTTCACCGCGACCGGAGGGGTGACGCTGACCACCCGGGTCGAGGGCGACGATGCCGGCGTGGCGCTGACCGTGACCGTGCAGGACAGCGGCATCGGCGTGGCGCCCGACCGTGCCGAGCGCATCTTCGACCAGTTCGAGCAGGCCGATGCCGAGACCACCCGGCGCTTCGGCGGCACCGGGCTCGGGCTCGCCATCTCGCGCGAGCTGGCGGTGCGCATGGGCGGCGGGCTGCGGCTGGTCGAGGGCCGTGGACCAGGTGCCTGTTTCGAGCTCACGCTGCGGCTGGCGAAGGCCGGAGCCGAGCCCGCGGCACCCAACGTCCGCACCCCGCCCGACGAGCAGCTGATGCCGTTCCGCCTGCTGCTGGCCGAGGACAACGGCACCAACCGGCTGCTGGTGAAGCGCTTCCTCGAAGGGCACATGATCGCCATCACCGAAGCGCTCAATGGCCGCGACGCGGTCGAGCGGGTGCGCATCGACCAGCCCGACGTGGTGCTGATGGACATGTCGATGCCGGTGCTCGACGTGCTCGCGGCCACCCGCGCCATCCGCGCCTCGGACCAG
>Ga0208328_1000841_pt1 | contig 12334 bp, 11 predicted proteins | sample DeeseametaMP2633_FD_184170 | JGI IMG/M metagenome (GOLD analysis project Ga0208328, IMG submission 184170) | Marine microbial communities from the Deep Atlantic Ocean - MP2633 (SPAdes) | ecosystem: Environmental > Aquatic > Marine > Unclassified | place: Northeast of Antigua and Barbuda, North... | reverse complement strand
GGCCGCGAGCCGCTGGGCGAAGGCCTCGGGCACGGTCAGGGACAGGAAGATCACCGCCCGCGCGCCGAAGATCCGCGCCCCCGCCGCCACCGAGAGCCCGTGGTTCCCGGCGCTTGCAGCGACATAGGTCCGCCCGGCCAGCGCCAGCCGCAGCGCCTCGGGATCGCGGCCCGCCTGCGCCACCGCCTCGCGCGCGATGGCATGGGCCGCGCCGAGCGCCTTGAAGCTGCCGAGCCCCATGCGCCCGCGCTCGTCCTTGATGCGGACCTCCGCCACCCCGGCCAGCCGCGCCAGCCCGGGCGCGTCGCGGAGCGGGGTCTCCCTGTGGGCGGGGCACAGGCCGAGCAGCGCCGCCACGTCGGTGGCCTCGGCCACCGGCATCAGGCCCTCGGGGTCGAGCCCCTTTCCGCGCCACGGGTTCTCGATCATCAACGTCAAAACGGCCCCTCTCCGGTTCTGGAACGGGCCGAGTAGGCACGGCCAGCGCCTGCCGGGCAAGTGTTTTGGCCACCGGCACGCGGGCAGGATCCCGCTGCGTGACGCGGCAGACCAAGGACAAAGCGTCGCGGAAGACCGACGGCGACCCAACCTCCCACGCGACATTGCGCTTGACGGACGGCGCCGTTGCCGACATTTCCTGCACCATGTTCAAGACCCGGACCCTTGCCGATCAACGCCGACGCCGCAGCCCTGCGGCGGCTCTTCGGGCTGCGCGTCGATCACTGGCCTCCGGCACGGTATCCGGCCTTTCGTAGATACCACCGACGGAGCCCCTTCGATCCGCGTCCCTGAACCCCCGCAGCCCCCGGCTTCGGGGGCTTTCTTTTTCCCGAACCATGGAAGGACATCCTCATGAGCATTCGCGTCGGCATTGTCGGCATCAGCGGTTTCGGCGGCGGCGAAGCCCTGCGCCTGATCGCGGCCCACCCCGCCTTCGAGCTCGTCTACGCCGCCGGAGAGGGCAGCGCGGGCAGCCGTCTGGTCGACCGTTTCCCCGGTGTGCCGCACGGGCTTGCCGGGCTGGTGATCGAGAAATGGGATCCGGCCGCCCTGCCCGATCTCGACCTGCTGTTCGCCTCGCTGCCCACCGGCACCTCTGCCGAGGCGCTGGCTCGGGTGCCGGAGACGGTGAAGATCGTCGACATCGGCGGCGACCATCGCCACGTCGAGGGCTGGGCCTACGGGCTTGCCGACGTCTGGCCGGACCGGATCCGGGGCAACAGCCGCGTCGCCAACCCCGGCTGTTTCCCGGTGGCCACGCTCAACACGCTCGCGCCGCTGCTCGCCGCCGGGCTGATCGAGCCCGGCAACATCATCATCGACGCCAAGACCGGGATCTCGGGCGCCGGGCGCGGCGGTGGCGACAGCCGCTTCGGCTATGCCGAGACCAACGAGAACCTGCAGCCCTACGGCCTGCTGCAGCACGTCCACATGCCCGAGATGAAGACCACCATCGAGCAGCTGGGCGGCGGCAGCGCCGCCGGGCTGGTGTTCACGCCGCATCTCGTGCCGATGACCCGCGGCCTGCTCGTCACGATCTATTGCCGTGGCAATGCCACGACCGCGCAATGCCTCGACGCGGCGCGCGACTTCTACGCCGACCGCCCGTTCGTCCGGGTCACCGACCGGCCGCCGCAGACCAAGTGGGCGAGCGGGTCGAACCTCTCGTTCATGAGCTACGCCGCCGATCCGGACCGCAACCTCGTGATCGCGATGGGGGTGGTGGACAACCTCGGCAAGGGCGCCGCGGGGCACGCGGTGCAGAACGCCAACCTGATCTCGGGCCTGCCCGAGACCGCGGGGCTCGAGGGCGCGCCGGTCTGGCCGTAAGGGACCGGCGTTGCGCCGCGGCCCGGTCGCTTGCCTCGTCGCGGGTGGCCGGGGCCGGCGCCTGCGCAGGATCGACCGGCGGCGCGGCCCCGGGATGCACTCGCGGAAGCGCGCCCATCTCGACGGGGTCGCGCGGGGCCCGACGCCAGACCGCCGGACCCCGCTCAATACACGTCACCACCTGCGAAAAGCGGGCCCATACGTTCAGACAAAAGTCCCATCAGGCGTTGTATCGCACCGATCGGGCCTATATGGGGACGGACTTCGTGTGACCAATCCCTTGGGAGCAGACAGCCCATGCAGACCCCCTATTACCTGATCGACAAGTCCCGCCTTCTTGCCAACATGGAAAAGGTCGCCCGCCTGCGTGAGCTTTCGGGGGCCAAGGCCCTGCTGGCGCTGAAGTGTTTCGCCACCTGGTCGGTGTTCGACCTGATGAGCGAGTACATGGACGGCACCACCTCGTCGTCGCTCTTCGAGGTGAAGCTCGGGCGCGAGAAGTTCCCGGGCGAGACCCACGCCTATTCCGTGGCCTGGGCCGATGACGAGATCGACGAGGTGCTGGCGAGCTCGGACAAGATCATCTTCAACACCGTGGGCCAGCTCTCGCGCTTCGAGGAGGTCAGCCGCGGGCACACCCGCGGGCTGCGGGTGAACCCCGGCGTCTCGACCTCGAGCTTCGATCTGGCCGACCCCGCCCGCCCCTTCTCGCGGCTGGGCGAGCATGACCCCGAGGTGATCGCGCCGGTGCTCGACCAGATCAGCGGCTTCATGTTCCACAACAACTGCGAGAACGCCGATTTCGACCGCTTCGACGCCATGCTCGGTGCCATCGAGCAGCGCTTCGGCCACCTGATCCGCGAGATGAAGTGGATCTCGCTCGGCGGCGGCATCCATTTCACCGGCGAGGGCTACCCGCTCGAGCGCCTCGCGGAGCGGCTCAAGCGCTTTGCCGGCGAGAACGAGGTGCAGGTCTATCTCGAGCCCGGCGAGGCGGCGATCACCAAGTCGACCACGCTCGAGGTGACGGTGCTCGACACGCTCTTCAACGGCAAGAACCTCGCCATCGTCGACAGCTCGATCGAGGCCCACATGCTGGACCTGCTGATCTACCGCGAATCCGCGCGCATGGAGCAGTCGGGCGATCAGGAGTGGATGGTCTGCGGCAAGTCCTGCCTCGCCGGGGACATCTTCGGCGAGTTCCGCTTCCCCGCGCCGCTCAGGGCCGGCGACCGGATCAGCATCCAGGACGCGGCCGGTTACACGATGGTCAAGAAAAACTGGTTCAACGGGGTGAAGATGCCCTCCATCGCGATCCGCGAGCTGGACGGGACCGAGCGCCTCGTGCGCGACTTCACCTACGAGGATTTCGCGGCGGCGCTTTCCTGACCGCCGATCACCCTGCTCCGTGACGGAGCACACAACCCCCACCCAAGGACATAACGGAGGTCCCTTGAGTTGAAACGAGACGTTCTCATCATCGGCGCTGGCGGCGTCGCTCAGGTCGTGGCGCACAAATGCGCTCAGAACAACGATGTGCTTGGCGCGATCCATATCGCCAGCCGGACGCTTTCCAAATGCGAAGCGATCCTTGAGACGGTCCGCGAGAAAGACGCGATGAAGGTCGAGGGCGTTCTCGCGGCTCACCAGGTCGACGCGATGGACAGCGCGGCGGTGGCGGCCCTGATCCGGGAGACCGGCGCGCAGATCGTGATCAACGTGGGCTCGGCCTTCGTGAACATGACCGTGCTCGACGCCTGCATCGAGACCGGTGCGGCCTACATCGACACCGCGATCCACGAGGATCCCGCGAAGATCTGCGAGACCCCGCCGTGGTACGGCAACTACGAGTGGAAGAAGCGCGATCTCTGCGCCGAGAAGGGCGTCACCGCGATCCTCGGCGCGGGCTTCGACCCGGGCGTGGTCAACGCCTTCGCGCGGTTCGCCATCGACCGTCTGGACGAGGTGAAGTCCATCGACATCGTGGACATCAACGCCGGGTCGCATGGCAAGTATTTCGCCACCAACTTCGACCCCGAGATCAACTTCCGCGAATTCACCGGCACCGTCTACTACTGGGAAGACCAGCAGTGGAAGGAAACCAGCATGTTCGCCTCGGGCCGCGACTGGGATCTTCCGGTGGTGGGCACCCAGCGCGCCTACCAGTCGGGCCATGACGAGGTGCACTCGCTGGCCACCAACTACCCGCAGGCGGACGTGCGCTTCTGGATGGGCTTCGGCGAGCACTACATCAACGTCTTCACCGTGCTGCAGTCGCTGGGCCTGCTCTCCGAGCAGCCGGTGACCACCGCCGAGGGGCAGGAAGTCGTGCCGCTCAAGGTGGTGAAGGCGGTGCTGCCCGACCCCGCCTCGCTGGCGCCGGACTACACCGGCAAGACCTGCATCGGCGATCTGGTGAAGGGCATCAAGGACGGCAAGGAGACCGAGATCTTCGTCTACAACGTCGCCGACCACAAGGACGCCTACGAGGAAGTGGGCTCGCAGGGCATCTCCTACACCGCGGGCGTGCCGCCCGTGGCAGCCGCCATGCTGATCGCCAGCGGCGAGTGGGACGCAGGCACCATGAAGAACGTCGAGGAGCTCTACCCGAAGCCCTTCTTCACGATCCTCGACCGGATCGGCCTGCCCACGCGCATCAAGGACGACATGGGCGACCGCCCCTGGAACGCCTGAGCGCTTTCCTCAAGGAATGATGAAACGCGGTCGGCTATGCCGGCCGCGTTTTTCGTTGCGGGGTCGTGGTGATTTCGTTGCTTGGTGGCGATGATCAGTGCGCGACCGGAGGGAATGGCGGAGGGATCCGAGGTCCTGAGGATGGTCGGGCGGATGACCTCTGCATGAGCGCGCAGGCGGCCCGGAATACGGTCGCAGACGGCCCGGAGCGCCGGTGTCGGACCGCCGCGAGCTCGCGAAGGCACAGCCTTGCCGGGCGCAGCGCCCCCCCTCTCCTGCCGGGACCGCCCGACGCTTGCCGGACGGCTCTTACACCTCATGGCCTCTAGGGCCTCAGAAGCTGTCGAGCTCCGGCCGCTTGCCGACGCTCACGTGGTCGATGTCTTCCTGCGCGAAGCCCCGGATCAGCGAGGGGATCATCATGCTGCACAGAAGGAAGATCGGCAGACCCACCACCGTGATCACCTGTTGCAGCGCGGTGAGGCCCGCCTCCCCCGCCAGCACGATCAGCATGGCGGCGACCACGCCTTCGGCAGCCCCCCAGAACACGCGCTGGTGCGTCGGGCCGGGCGTGGGCGTGCCGGTGCAGAGCATGTCGACCACCAGCGAGGCCGAGTCCGACGAGGTGGCGAAGAAGATCGCCACGATCACCACCGCAAAGCCCTGAATGAAGGCGGTGAAGGGGAAGTGCTCGAAGAAGGCAAACATTGCCAGCGGCACGCTCTCGGACACGGCGGCGCTGATCTGACCGGCGGTGTCGCCCATCGCCTCGCGCGCGGCGAGCCCGAGCCCGTCGAATTCCATCGCCTGCCAGCCGAAGATGGAGAACCAGATCAGAGTGAAGAGCGACGGCGCGCCGAGCACGCCGAAGACGAACTCGCGGATGGTGCGCCCGCGCGAGATCCGCGCCACGAAGAGCCCGATGAAGGGCGACCACGTCACCGTCCACGCCCAGTAGAAGACCGTCCAGCTGCCCTGCCAGCCCCAGTCGTCGTTGCTCGGGTTCTCGTCGGCCAGCATGTCGTTCCAGAAGGCGAGCCGCGGGAGGTTCTCGACGTAGAGCCCGAAGGTCTCGACCACGCCGCGCAGCAGGAAGAGCGTGGAGCCCGTGACCAGCACGAAGACCAGAAGCGCCACCGCCATGCCGATGTTGAGGTTCGACAGCAGCTTCACCCCCTTGTCGAGCCCCGCGACGATCGAGCCGATCGCCACCACCGTCAGCACGCTGAGGATGCAGACCTGCACGACGGTGCCGTCGCCGGTCCCGAAGAGCGCGTCGAGCCCCGCCGCGATCTGGCTGGAGCCGAGCCCGAGCGAGACCGCGACGCCGAAGAGCGTGCCAAGTATGGAGGCGATGTCGATGGCCTTGCCGACGGGGCCGTGGATACCCTCGCGCAGCAGCGGGTAGAAGACCGAACTCACACGCACCGGCAGGTCATAGCGGTTGATGAAATAGGCGAACGCCAGCCCCGGCAGCGTGAAGATCGCCCAGGTGTGCAGGCCGAGGTGGTAGATCGAGATCGAGATGGCGTCCTTTGCCGCCTCCTCGGTGAAGGGCTCGACGCCGGGAAACGGCGGCGTCGAGAAATGGCTGATCGGCTCGGCCACGCCCCAGAACATGAGCACCGTGCCGATCCCGCCGGCGAAGAGCATCGTGAACCAAGACAGGTTTGTGTACTCGGGGCGCGAGCCCTTCGGCCCGAGGCGGATGTGCCCGTGCCGCGACAGCGCCGCCCACACGAGGAAGCCCAGCCAGACGTTCACGCCAAGGATGAAGAACCAGCCGAGCTTGGTCACGATCCACGCGCGCCCGGCGGCGAAAGCGTCGCCGATGGCGTCGGGAAACAGCACGAGGGCGATCACGAAAACGATCATGAACCCCGCGGAAATGAAGAAGATTGTCGGATCCGTGCGGAGCCCGAGACGGCGCGCTAGTTGTTCCAATAGACAGGTCCCCCTTGCGTGAGCATTGTCACTCAACCGTGAACCCGTCGCGATGTTCCGAATTTCGTGCATATTCAATGGTCGGAGGCGTCGCTAGCCCCGGGGTTCCCGGCGCGGCAGGCAAAAACGCCGCGGCTTTCCCGGGCCGTTCCGACGGCCTCACTTGGAGGATCCGTTGCATGCGTCGCCGGGAAACATGCACGAAACGCATCGGGCATGTTCCCACCGCAGAGGCAGTCCGGCCGCTTCAGGTCGCGGCGGCCTGCACCTCTTCGCTCCCGCCCCCGGCTTCGAGGCGGCGCACCTCCTCCACGGCCAGTTCCGCCATCTTCAGGATGGCCTCCCGGCTCGAGGCCGCGGCGATGAAGCGTGCCTTGTGGCAGAACTTCGCGCCGCTCACGCCCGAGACCTGCTCCAGCTCCGCGCCCGACAGCCCGGCCCAGGCCGCCGGCAGGTCGGCGCGTTGCTCGAAGCCCTGCTCGTGCTTGCGGATGCCGCCCAGCGTCCACTCGCCGTCCCCGCGCGGGGTCACCACAAAGAGCAGGTGATCGGCCCCCGCATCGATGACGGCGGGCCGGAAGGGCATCCCCATGGGCAGTTCGAGGATCGGGCTCGTCCCGGCGGCACGGACGGCCTCCGCCGCCAGAACCTCGGCCCGCCGCTTGGCGGCACTGCGGTTGACGCGGGCCTCGACGAACTGCCGCGCGATGCCGACCGCCGCATGGAACGCCCGGGTCTCGCTCTCGGGGTCGGTGTCGTCGAAGACGGGCTTCAGCGTCTCGATCAGACCGGGCAGCGTCATCGACGACAGCGGGCCGGCCTCGGAGACGCTCACGGTGCCGTTGTCGACCTGGTCGACGGGCAGAACGAAGCTGCGGTCGAAGGCGGCGTGGATGGTCTCGAGCTCGGTTTCGGGGATGTCGAAGCTGCGCAGGAACGCCATGCCGAAGTGCTTCCAGACCAGCCCGAACGAGCTGTAGGGCGTCTCGTCCTCGCGCAGCGGGCTCTCGCGCTGGTGGTGATCGAAGATCCCGGCCTCGGGATCATAGGCGCCGCCGACGTCGTAGATCAGACGGCCATCAGCCGGCGTGATCCACGCGGGGGACCGGCTGCGCACGACCTCCGCTTCGGGATAAAGACGGGCGAGGATGACGGTGGACAGCACTTCGTCCGCATGGAAGCCGCCGGAATGGGTAACAAGGGTGCTGATGGTCATCTCGGTCGTCCTGATCTCTGGGGTTGTGGCCCCCTAGGCCATCGCGCGGGGGCTCGCAAGGCGACAGACCGTTTGCGCCTGAGTGCAGTTGCGCCTGCCCGGCGAAGACGCGCAGTTCGGCAGTGCTCCGATGCGGTCGGCTGGCGAGAGTGACGAGGCGGCGGGGCACCGCGCGGGGTCGCCGCACATGGCCGGTTCCTGAGACGCCTCTTCCGCCGCCATGTTGTCTCCTGAACGTCGGATCCGGCCCGTCCCTGGCACGATGCGCCGCGCCGACGGGCCCGGATCGGCCGGAAGGGGCGCCTTCCGGATGAGGTCGAACGCGGTCCCCGCCCAAGCTGGACCCCGTGCTTTCGGGTCGGCTTTCGGGTCCGAATGTCCGTTTGCCTGCCGCCCCGCATCAGGAGATAAGGGCGTCGTCAGGTGCCCCTTTCGGGGAGAATCGGGAAGCCGGTGAAAGTCCGGCGCGGGCCCGCCGCTGTATCGGGGATCGTTCGGCAGAGGCCACTGGGGCAAGCCCCGGGAAGGCGCCGGAACGAGAGGATCCGGAGCCAGAAGACCGGCCTGGCGTCATCGCGCTTCGGGGTGGAGCCCGCGGCGCCGTGAACCATGCGAGGCCCATGATGCCCAACGATACCACCGTGCAGACCGTCTTCCCGCAACCCGCCCGCCGGTTCGACGAGTTCGAACGCCAGGCGCTCTACGACATCATCGACGCCCGCCGCGACGTGCGGAATGAGTTCCTGCCCGATCCGGTCGATCCCGCCACCCTCCGGCGCATTCTCGCGGCCGCCCATGCCGCGCCCTCCGTCGGGTTCATGCAGCCGTGGGATTTCCTCCTGATCCGCGATCCCGACCGGCGCGCCGCGATCCATGCGGCCTTCCTCCGCGCCAATGCCGAGGCCGAGCAGATGTTCGACGAAGACCGCAGGGCCCTCTACCGGTCGCTGAAGCTCGAAGGCATCCTGACCGCTCCGCTGAACATCTGCGTGACCTGCGACCGCACACGAGGCGGCGAGGTCGTGCTGGGGCGGACCCACAACCGCGACATGGATCTCTACTCGACGGTCTGTGCCGTGCAGAACCTCTGGCTGGCCGCCCGGGCCGAAGGCGTGGGCATCGGCTGGGTCTCGATCTTCCGCCCGAACGACCTGCGCGAGTTGCTCGGCATCCCCGACCACGTGGAGATCGTCGCCTATCTCTGCGCGGGCTACGTCGACGAGCTTCATCCCAAACCCGAACTCGAAGCCCGCGGCTGGCGCACGCGGCTGGAGCTCGACAGCGTGATCCACGAAGACGGCTGGCCCGCGCGGTAGCTCCGGGCCGGCTGCGACACGGGCTGCTGTGAAGGGCGTATGTCGGAATGCCGTCGCGAGCGGCCTGCAGCGACCACCTCCGGCCCGAGGTCATGGTCAAGGCGCCACGTCGGCACGGCGCCGTTGATGCAGTCTTCGGTGCACACGACGACCGGACCCGCTCTGTCCGGACGTTGTGGCGCTGATGCCGCTCCCCCGGGACGCGCAGCGCCCGGGGGGACTCGACGGAAGAATCGGCGCTCTCAACGGGGCAGCGGACTCCCTCCGCTCGGTCCATCACCCGCCCCAATCCCGTCGCTGCGCAGGTGCGTTCGCGAGAAAACCGGCATCGGCGCCGATCCGGCCCCTCTCACCCGCTCCGCTTGCCGATGAGGGCGTGGATGGCGCCCTGGGGGTCGCGGGCGTTCAGGATGAACTCGCCGCCCGGGATCTCCTGCGGGCCCATCAGCATCTCGCCGCCATTCTGCACGATGTAGCGCTCCGCCTCGTCGATGTCGGCGACGCGGAAATAGAAGAGCCACGTGGACGGCGCCCCGCCGGAAGGCATCATCGCGCCGAGCAAGGATGTGTGGGGCGGGTTGCGCAGCATGTCGTAGGATCCGGCCGGGCCCATGTCCATGCTGTCGGCCTTCTCCCAGCCGAAACAGGACCCGTAGACCTCGAGCGCCGCCGCGGGATCGGAGGTGCGCAACTCGTTCCAGGCGCAATGGCCCTCGCGCGGGGCGTCCTGCGCGAAGGCGTGGCTTTCCTCGTCCGAAGCCCCGCGCATGAGGTAGATCGGCGCGCCCTGCGGATCGTGCAGCATCGCCATGCGGCCGACGCCCGGCATCGTGGTCGGCGCCATGATCACCCGACCGCCGCGCCCGGTCATCTCCTGCGCGGTGGCATCCACGTCCTCGACGCCGATGTAGCCCACCCACATGGTCTGCGCGCCCGCGTCGCAGGCCTCGGCGGGGAGGCCGAGCAGGCCGCCGGCCTCGGGCCCGCCCTTGGAGAACAGCCGGTAGTCCATCTCGCCGGCGGGATCCGCGGCGGTGAAGGTCCAGCCGAGGAGTCCTGCGTAGAAGGCTTCGGACGCGTCGGGCTCGCGGCTCATCAGCTCGTACCAGATGAAATCGCCATGATGGTTGGGCATTTTTGTCATCCTTTCCGTCGGTTCGGGGTCATGCGGTGGCGCGAGACCGGCCGGATGACCCGCCCCGCGACGCGCTTTTCAGTCCGCTTCGGTCATCGCAGCCGGGCCCTCGGCCACGGCCTCGGGGCTCATCCACATCGGCTCCCAGATGTGCCCGTCGGGATCGGCGAAGCTGCGCCCGTACATGAAGCCGTGGTCCTGCTTCGGGCAGGGATCGAGCGTGCCGCCGGCCTTGCCCGCCGCCTCGGTGATCGCATCGACCGCCCCGGCGCTGTCGCGGCTGATGCAGAGCAGCACCTGCGCCTCGGTCCGGGCATCGACGCGGCGCCGGTCGGTGAAGGTCGCCCAGAACTCATGGGTGAGCAGCATCACGTGGATCGTGTCCGACAGGGTCATCGCGGCGGCCTTGTCGTTGGTGAACCGCGGATCGTTGCGGAAGCCGATGGCCTCGTAGAACCGCATGGCGCGTTCGAGGTCGGCAACCGGCAGGTTGATGAAGATCATCTGAGACATCGTGGCTCCCTCCTGAGCTGAGTCTGATGTGGACAGGCTAGGGCTATTGGGTTACAAATAGCAACCATGAAGTTACCAAAAGAAACCAATGAGCGGAAAAGCCCCCATGGCCGGTGGTACACGGACGCCTGCGGCACCGCCTTCGGGCTCGAGATCCTCGGCGAACGCTGGGCGCTGCTGATCGTGCGCGAGCTGATGTTCGGACCGCGCCGCTTCTCCGATCTGCGCGCCGCCCTGCCCGGGATCAGCGCCAAGGTGCTGACCGAGCGGCTGGCCGGGCTGGAGGCCAGCGGCGTGCTGCGGCGCGAGACCGCTCCCGACCCCACGCCCGCGCAGCTCTACGGGCTGACGCGCTGGGGCTACGCGGCCGAGCCGATCATCCAGGACCTCGGCCGCTGGGCCGCGGCCTCGCCGCTGCACGACCCGACGCTTCCGCTGTCGCCGGTGTCGTTCATGCTCTCGCTGCGCACGATGTTCGATGCAGGGGCGGCAAAGGGGCTCGCGGCGACCATCGTGTTCGCGATCGGCACCGCGCGCTTCACGGCCCGGCTCGAGACCGGAGCGCTGCCAGTGACCCGCGGCGAGACGGCAGACGCCGACCTGCGATTCGAGGCGCCGAACGGACCCGCGCTTGCGGCGGTGTTCTACGGAGGGGTGCCGCCCGAGGACGTGGGCGTCGTGATCCGCGGCGACGCCGGGCTGGCAGAGCGCTTCACCGGGCTGTTCACCCTCCCCGAGCCGCTGGTGGGCTAGGCGCCGGCCACCCTCGTCACCATGCGCTTTCCGGCGGCCCCGATGCACGGGCCTGCCCTCGACCTAGCCGAATGCCCCCGCCCCGGCCCGCGGGGCGCGGCGCCGGGCCCTGCCCCTCAGCGCTGTCCCGGAGCTCACTCCGGGCCGGTGATCTCCAGCTCGACCGCCGCGTACCAGTCGGCCACGGCGCGGATCTCCTCGTCGGTCATCTCGGCGGCGATGGAGGACATGATGTCGTGCTTGCGCTTGCCGGTCCGGAACGCCTTGAGCTGGGTGTCGATGTAGATGTTGACCTCGCCGGCGAGGTTCGGCGCCTCGGGCAAAAGCGCGATGCCGTCGGCGCCGTGGCAGGACACGCAGGCGTCGGGCGCATCGGCCTCGCTCACCCCGTCCGGCAGGCGGGCGCTGGCGACATGCGCGCCATACCAGGCAGCGACGTCCGAGATCTGCTGCGCCGAAAGACCCGCCGCCACGACCGACATCATCTCGTGCTCGCGCGCGCCGGTCTTGAAGGCCATGAGCTGGCTCTCGAGATAGGCCTCGGGCTCGCCGCCGATGTTGGGCGCAATGGGGATCTGGGCCAGCCCGTCGATGCCGTGGCAGGTGCGGCACATGTTGGCGACCTTGCGCCCCTCCGCCGGATCGCCTGCGGAAAGCGGTGTCCCCCCGGCGAGCGTCAGCCCGCCGAGGAGGATCAGGGCCGCAGCCCTCATTCGGATGCCTTGGGCGCGTAGGCGATGCGCCAGATGGCCCCGGCGAAATCGTCCGACACCAGCATCGAGCCGTCGCGCAGGAAGGCGATGTCCATCGGGCGTCCGCGATATTCACCGGTCTCCTCGTCGAGCCAGCCGTCGGCGAAGACCTCGGTGTTGGCTGCGTTGCCCTCCTCGTCGAGCGAAGTGAACATCACCCGCGCGCCGACCGGCTCGGTCC
>Ga0208328_1000840_pt1 | contig 12355 bp, 10 predicted proteins | sample DeeseametaMP2633_FD_184170 | JGI IMG/M metagenome (GOLD analysis project Ga0208328, IMG submission 184170) | Marine microbial communities from the Deep Atlantic Ocean - MP2633 (SPAdes) | ecosystem: Environmental > Aquatic > Marine > Unclassified | place: Northeast of Antigua and Barbuda, North... | reverse complement strand
CCCCGGCTGGCTCGACCAGGTCGCCGCCGAACTCAACGCCCGACCCCGCAAACGCTTCGGCTGGCGCACCCCAGCCGAAGAACTCGACCGACTACTGTCGGACCCGTCCACATTCGTTGCAGCCACCGCTTGAATCCAAGGCCTGGAAATCACAAGCAGTTCACGCTCGGTGACGCGGCGCGACACGGCCCGCCTCCGCGGTACCTGCCGCCTCCCCGAGCGTGAGTTCTCTGCGAAAAACCGGGCCCGAAATCGCAAGCAGTTCACGCTCGGCGAAGTGACGCTCGGCGACGCGATGGTCGGCGAGGCGACGCCCGGCTGCCCGACCGATGCCCGACGTTGGGCCGCCCGCGCGCGGCGGCCTGCCGCCACGGTGCGGCCCCCCAACGCAAGCAATTGGCAGGATTGACCCTGTGACCGAACCGCCGCCACCGCCGCAACCGCCACCGGCCATGGGTCCACGCGCCGCCGCGGCACTGGTGTTCGGGGCGTCGGCGGCGGTGCTGGTCGTCGAGATCACCGCGCTGCGCCTGCTCGCGCCCTACCTCGGGCTCACGCTGGAGACCAGCACACTGGTGATCGGCATCGCGCTGGCGGCGATCGCGCTCGGCTCCTGGGCCGGCGGTCGGGCAGCCGACTGCGTCGATCCGGGTCGACTCATCGCCCCGGCGATGGGTGTCTCCGGCGTGGTGGTGGCGTTGAGCCCAGCGGTGGTCCGGATGGCCGCGGAATGGGCTCCGCCGCTGCTGATCCTGGTCGCGTCGGCGGCCATTCTCGTTCCGGGTGCGCTGTTGTCGGCGGTGACGCCGATGGTGACCAAGATCCGGTTGTTCGACCTGGCCGACACGGGCACCGTGGTCGGCAAGCTCTCCGGCGTCGGCACCGTCGGCGCCATCGCCGGCACCGTGATCACCGGTTTCGTGCTGATCTCGCGGCTGCCGGTCAGCGCCATCCTGGTTGGTCTCGGTGTGCTGCTGGTGATCGGAGCCGCCGTGGTGGAGTGGCGGGCACACGGGTGGGTGCGGTCGCGCGCCGCCGTCCTGGTCGTTGCTCTGACGGTCGCCGCCCTGGCCAGCGCCGTCGCGCCCGGCGGCTGCGACGCGGAGACCAAGTACCACTGCGCGGAGGTCGTCGCCGACCCCGACCGGGACAGCGGCCGCACCTTGGTGCTCGATGGATTGCGGCACTCCTACGTCGACACCGCCCACCCCACCGTTCTGCAGTACGACTACGTGCGCGCCCTCGCCGCCGTCGTCGATGTGGCGTTTCCCGACCGGGACGCCCTCGCGGCGTACCACCTCGGTGGCGGCGGGCTGACCTTTCCCCGCTATCTCGCCGAGGTCCGGCCCGGCACGCGCAGCCTGGTCTCCGAGATCGACGGTGGGGTGGTCGGACTCGACCGCGACGAGTTCGGCGACCTGGCCGGCACCGGCATCGACATCCGCGTCGAGGACGGCCGACTGGGTCTGCAGCGCCTCGACGCTGACACCCGGGATCTCGTCGTCGGTGATGCGTTCGGCGGTGTCAGCGTGCCGTGGCACCTGACCACCGTCGAGGCCCTGTCGGAGATCCAGCGCGTGCTGGCGCCCGGCGGTGTCTACGCGGCCAATCTGATCGACCACGGCGAGCTGGAGTTCGCCCGCGCCGAGGTCGCCACGGTGGCCGAGGTGTTCGACCACGTCGCGCTGCTGGGCGAACCCACCGATCTGGCCGTGGGCCCGGCGTCCGCGCGCGGCGGCAACCTCGTCGTCGTCGCCTCCGATCGGCCCCTGTCGGTGTCGGCCCTCGACGACGCACTCACTGCCCGCGACACCGGGTGGACGGCGATCGCCGGGAACGAGCTCGCCACGTGGATCGGCGGCGCCCAGGTGCTGACCGACGACCACGCCCCGGTCGATCAGCTGCTCGAGCCGTTCGGCTCGCGCCCATGAGCTTCGGCTGCGGATTCCGTCGCCCTTCTGTCTGATTGCCCCGTTGGGGCGGCCGCTTCATCGGGTGCGGATCTCGCAGAAGGGCCGGTAAGCGAACTGTTTCCAGGCAGTTCGGCGAACCGGTGGGCAACCTTCGGATTTCGTACTACCCTGGGCGCACGGTTGAGCTTCCAGCCCGCGACGGCTTCACCGACGCGGGGAAGCCGTCGCAGTCCCTACAAGGCCGTAGCGACAGGACGCGAAGCATGAGAACGGTCGACGTCGACAACACGTTGGTCTATCCGCCGGTGCCGGGCGACGATCGAAAACAGTTCAGCAACGCCACGTTCGCAGTGCGGCGGTGTTCACGCGACCGGATCGCCGTCGGAGTCCGCGGCGACATCGACGCGGTCAACGGACGGGAGCTGGCCCGCTACGTCGTGCACCACACGCGGGCCTCGCGGCAGCTGGTGCTGGACCTGCGCTCGGTCGACTTCTTCGGCACCCAGGGGTTCACCGCGCTGTACTACATCAGCGTGCACTGCGCCCGCACCGACGTGGACTGGGCGATTGTGGGCAGCCGCCACGTGCGCCGACTGCTGTCGATCTGCGACCCCGGCGGCGAACTACCGCTGGCGGACAACCTGCGCGCGGCGCTGAGGCGGCTCGACCGCATCAGCCACAGCCGTCACCATCGACGCTGGAGCGCGCGCTCGGAAATCAGACCTCACAGCAACGGCCACCACCGCGCCTCCTGATCTCACGGAGTGGCCGGCCCGTCACGCCCTTCCCGGCTGCGTCGATACGCCAGGCGGCGGAAGGAGCGCAACCACTGCGGCCACACGCAGACCCCTGGCGCGGTGTTGCGCACCGGGTCGAAGGACACGTCCTGCTCCGGTCCGGTGACGGGTCGGATTTCGCTCAGGCGCATCCTGGCCAGCGGATGGAAATCGCCGCTGCCGCAGGCCTGCTCGATGTCGAAGTCGATGTCCCCGTGGGCCAGCGTGTCGGCGAGGGCGTCCAGGGCCAGGCCGTCGGCGGCGATGTCGGTGACCAAACGGGCCCGCACCCACCACAGCTGTCCGCGGTAGGCCAGCGGCATCAGGCTCGAATACCGGGTGTCCGCCCAGGCGGTGACCGGATGCAGCAGCAGCCGGTTCGGCACCGCCGAGGCATCACCGATGCCCGCTGTCACCAGCAGTACGTCCCACGGAGAGTCCCCCGACGGACCCGCGAACATCCGCCAGGCCAGACCGGCGGCGTCGGGTAGCGAGCCGGGTACTCCCACCGCCTTGGACAGTCGCCCCACCACCGGCCCTGACGGCACCGGAAGCCCGTCGTCAGGCGGGGCCACCCGCTCGATGCGCCCGTCGGCCAGGACTCCGCGCGGGTGGAACAGGCGGCGGTCGCGCAGCGCGGCGCCCCATTCGATCGGTACGCCGACAAGGTCGGAGGCTTTCATGGCCCCGGGCTTCCCCGGTGCCCCGCCACCAAACCTCGACCACGACCTACCGGGCCACCAGCCCGGCGGCCACGTCGGCCGAGCATGTGAGCTTCAAGTTCGGATCGGCGACGGCGTCATCGCGCAGCAACCGCACATCGGAGTGGTAGCTCATCGACGTCACCCAGGGCTGACCGGCACCCTGACGCGGCAGCTGGTCGACGGCGCGCTGGACGTATCCGGCGGAGAAGTCGATGAACGGACGGGTCTGCATGTGCGGATCGTCGGGCACGGGGCACGCGGTGTCGTAGCCGTGGGCGTCCATGTGGGCCATCAGCCGGCAGAAATGCTCGCACAGCAGGCCGACCTTCAATGTCCACGACGAGTTGGTGTAGCCGATGGCGTAGGCGAAGTTCGGCACGCCCGAGAGCATCATGCCCTTGTATGCGACGGTGTCGGGCAGGTGCACGGCGGCGCCGTCGACGGTCAGCGACATGCCTCCGAACGCCTGCATGGTCAAACCCGTTGCGGTGACGATGATGTCGGCGTCCAGTTCGTGTCCGGATTCCAGCAGGATCCCGGTCTCGGTGAAGGTGGCGATCCGGTCGGTGACCACCGAGGCGCTGCCGTTGCCGATCGCGGTGAACAAGTCGGCGTCCGGCACCGCGCACAGGCGCTGATCCCACGGGTTGTAGGCCGGGCTGAAGTGTTCGTCGACCGGGTAGCCGGCGGGCAGCTGCTTGGCGTTCAGCCGTCGGATCAGCCGCCGCGCGGCGGCGGGGTGCTGCTGGCAGAACTGGTACACGAGGCGCTGTTTGGCGATGTTCTTGCGACGTGCCAGCGCATATCCCCGCTTGTCGCCGAGCACGGTCTTGGCGATGTTGGCGAACCGGTCCTTCGACGGCACCGGCAGAACATAGGTCGGTGAGCGCTGCAGCATCGTGACGTGCCCGGCCTTGTCGGCCATCGCCGGCACCAGGGTGACGGCTGTGGCGCCGCTGCCGATGATGACGACCTTCTTGCCGGTGTAGTCGAGGTCCTCCGGCCAGTGCTGGGGATGGACGATGCGGCCGGTGAACCGCTCGCGGCCCTCGAAGTGCGGTGTGTAGCCCTCGTCGTAGCGGTAGTAGCCGCCCGCGCAGAACAGCCAGTTCGCGCTGATCTGGAGGAGTTCTGCGGTGTCGGTCCGCTCGATGTCGACGACCCAGCGGCCCTTTTCACTGCTCCATTCGGCGCCGAGCACCTTGTGGTGGAATCGGACCTTGTCGTCGATGCCGTTCTCGGCGGCGGTTTCGCGCAGGTAGGCCAGGATCTTGTCGGCGGTGGCGATGGCGTGTTCGTCGCGCCATGGCTTGAACTCGTAACCGAAGGTGTGCAGGTCGGAGTCCGAGCGGATGCCGGGATAGCGGAACAGGTCCCAGGTGCCCCCGGTGGCACCGCGCGCCTCGACGATGGCGTACCGGCGATCAGGGTGGTGCTGCTGCAGGTAGTAGGCGGCGCCGATGCCGGAGATTCCGGCGCCGACGATCAGTACGTCGAGGTGTTCGAGATGGTCCATGGCGGTGACTCCTGTGCCGGTGATCGAGCGATGTGTCGATCGTGGCGCGCCCGCCGCGGCCATCCAAGGTCACTACGCCCCCGATCCGGGGTTCCTGTGGTGCAGAGTGCACCACAGGGCTACGGTCGTCAGATGTCCTGGCCACGCCCCTCACCAGCGGTTCGAGAGCTGATCCGGCAGTGCGCGCAGATCGTCGTCAACGCCCGCGCTGAGTGGCTCGACGAACTGGACGCATCCGTACTGGCGGCCAGCCCGACGATCGCGGCCGATCCCGAACTCGCCGCGGCGGTCAGCCGCAGCAACCGCGCCAACCTGTTCTTCTGGGGCACCGCCAACGTCCGCGACCCCGGGGCGCCGGTGCCGCCCAACACCGGTCCCGAACCGCTGACCATCGCGCGCGAGGTGGTGCGCAGAGGCTTGGACGCGTACTCACTCGACGCCTACCGGGTGGGGGAAGCGGTGGCGTGGCGGCGGTTGATGGACATCGCCTTCGAGCTGACCTCCGACCCGGCCGAGCTCCGCGAACTGCTCGAGGTGTGCTCACGGTCGATCAGTTCGTTCATCGACGCCACGCTGGCTGGGATAGCCGCGCAGATCGACGCCGAGCACGACGAACTCACCCGGGGCACGCACGCCGAACGGCGCGAGACGGTGGCGCTGCTGCTCGACGGCGCGCCCATCCCCCGCCGACGGGCCGAGGACCGTCTGGGTTATGCGCTGACCGGGCCGCACACGGCCGCGGTGATCTGGAGCGGCGATGCGGACGCGGTCGCACGGCTCGACCGGACCGCCGAGGCGATCGCGCAGGCCGCCGGGGTGGCTCACCACCTCAGCGTGCTGGCCAGCACCGCGACGCGCTGGCTGTGGGTGCCGGGTGTCATCCCGGCCGACGGGGCCGCGGTCCTTGGCGCGGTGCGCCCGCCCGAGGGTATCCGGATCGCCGTGGGCTCGACCGCGGCCGGGCCGGAAGGCTTCCGCCGCAGCCACTTCGACGCGTTGACCACCCAGCAGATGATGGCCCGGTTGCGCTCACCGCAGCAGCTCGCGTTCTTCGCCGATATCGAACTGGTCGCGCTGGTGACCGCGGACACCGACCGCGCCACCAGTTTCGTCGACCGAGTCCTGGGCGACTTCGCGACCGCCGAACCTGAAATGCAAAACAGCGTACGGACATTCATCGCTTTGCAGTGCAACGCTTCTCGGGCGGCGGCACGGCTCTTCACCCACCGCAACACCCTGCTGCGGCGGCTCGCCCGCGCCGACGAACTGCTGCCCCGTCCGCTGGCCGACAATGTCGTCGACGTGGCGGTGGCTCTGGACGTGCTGCGCTGGCAAGGGCGGTGAGCCCGACGATGCAGACAGACACCCTGCCCGCCCGACGGTCCTACTCCGGGAACGGCTCCGCCACCGGGCGCCCCAGCAGGAAGCCCTGACCGTATTCGATGCCCAGACCGGTCAAGGTGTCGAGCTGGGCCGGTGTTTCCACGGCTTCGGCAACGATCTTCGCTCCGAGCTCTGCACCCAACGCCTTCAACGCCGTCGCGAAAGCGCGTCTCACGGGATTCTCGTCGATGCCGTCGATCAACTCCCCGTCGATCTTGATGATGTCGGGACGCAGCCGCAGCAGCTGAACGAAACTGGCGTACCCCGCACCTGCATCGTCGACCGCTACTGCGATCCCGGCGCCACGCAGCTTCTCGAGATCAGGTCCCAGTGACTCGGGAAATGGTTCGTGCTCGGTGACCTCCACGATCAACGGTCGGTCGACGCTGACCAACAGCTCCTGGATCGAGGGGTCCAGAACAGCGCTCGGACTGAGGTTGACGGCTACCGGATAGCGGTCGGGAATGCGTTCGGCCGCGGTCAGCACCTCTCGCAGCGCCGCGTGCTCGAACGCGACACCCCGGCCCAGGCGGCGAGCGGTGATGAACCACTTCTGCGGCGTCAGCGAAGCGTTGGTGGGAAAGCGCGTCAGCCCCTCGTAGGCAATGGGCTCACCGCTGGCGAGATGGACCATGGGTTGGAAGACCGCACTCAGGCCGTCCGACTGCGCCAGCAGCGCTTCCAATTCGTCCTGGAGTTCACCGACCTCGGCGGCCTCAGGCAACATCACCGAAGCCACGAACCGGGCGGTGAGCGCACGCTGTCCACGCTCCTCGCTGTCCGTCATCACCTGGGTCAGCAGGGTCGAGATCTGAGACTGAGCGCCGATCAACGCCGAGACGAACTCGCTGATCGCGAGCATCGAATCGACGTCCGCCTCCGTGAACGCACCCGGCTCCGCGGCAGCCAACAGCAGCGAGCCGATGGCGTGGTGGTTGTAGGTCAACGGAATCGCCGCCCACGAACGAGTTCCCCACTGCTGGTTCATCGAGCGCACGCGCGCGGTCAGGCGCGAGTCCACCATCGCGTCCTCGATCAGCTGGGGACGTCTCTCTCGGGCGGGCGTCCCTGCAAGCTGCCGCGCTTGGGTACCACGAAGCCGACCGCCGTGGCGAGCACGCCGTGGGCGGACACGGTGACGTAGGCATTGTCGGTGGCGCGCAGGAGCGTGACCGCAGCGCCGTCGGCCTTGTGCGCAAACACGCACGCCTGCTCGGCGACTCGGCTCATCAACGACGCCGGTTCCATCGAACCGACCAGGGCCTGGATCACTCGCTCCACGTCATCCCACCCCCGTTCTCGGGTCGGGTCGAGGCCGGCCATCGTGTCACTTCGGCACGGCGCGTGATCCGCGACGCGACCCTGTCCGCTCGGTTCACAACCACAGGCTCGCGCGCATGACGCTACCGAACACACGCAGTCGACGCTGGACTTCTCCGGTTCCGCCGAGCAGGGCGAACTCGAACTCGGGACCCCTCAAACACAAAGGTCACGAACCATTTCTGATTCGTGACCTCATGCGTCGCAGTTCGTGGAACCGCTCAAATGTGGGCGAAGGGGGACTTGAACCCCCACGTCCCGAAGGACACTGGCACCTGAAGCCAGCGCGTCTGCCATTCCGCCACTCGCCCGAACAACCGGGGGAGCCTATCACGCAGGCAACCCCGGGGCCCAACCGTACTGGGCGAGCACCCGGAACGCCAAAACGGCTTGTCACACCTGCTTGACCTGCGTCGATGTGATTCTCAGAGTTCCGTTGGTCCCGCAGTGCCAGACATGGCCGATACCATGCACCTGAGCGTCGCTGCCAGTCGACACGCTGGGGGCGTCAACACTATGTGCACGAACAGCTCACGACATGAAGGAGGCGGGCGGGTAGATGGGGTTGGTCGACCGCTTCGAGCGAAAACTCGAGGACAAGGTCGGCGACGCCTTCGCCCGGGTGTTCGGTGGGTCGATCGTTCCGGCCGAGGTCGAGACGCTGCTGCGGCGCGAAGCCGAGAGCCAAGCCCGCGAAGTGGGTCGCGGGCGCATTTTGGCCCCGAACGACTACGTCATTACCCTCAGTGTGCCCGACTACCACAAGGTGAGTGCCGATCCGGACATCACCGCGACCACGTTCGCCAAGCACCTGGAGGGATACATCCATGAGCAGGGGTGGCAAACGTATGGTGATGTGGTCGTCAGATTCGAGCAGTCACCGAGCCTGCACACCGGACAGTTTCGCGCGCGCGGGGCGGTCAATCCCGACACGACCAACGACGTGCCCGCCCCTCCACCTCGAGAACTCTCGTCCCCCGCAGAACCAGGAGTACCACCGATGAGCGACAACCCGACCTACCGCGGCGGCCAGGGTCCCGGCCAGGGCCGGCCCGCCGACGAGTATTACGACGAGCGCTACAACCGGCCCGAGGATCAGCGCGGTCACTACCCGCCGTCGGAGCAGGGTGGGTATCCCCCGCAGGGCGAGCCGAACTACCCGCCGCGCGGCGGCTACCCGGACCAGGGCGGCTACCCCGAGCAGGGCGGCTACCCGGACCAGGGCTACCCGCCCCCGTCCTACGAGCAGCGCCCCCCGGCCGGGTACGGCCCGCCTCCCGGCTACCCGGACCAGGGCTACCGGCAGGCGCCGGGCGGTTACGGACCGCCCCCCGGGTACGGCCCGCCGTCCAACGACTACGACTACGGCCGTCCCCCCGGGCGCCCCGACGACGGCGGCTACCCGCACCAGGGCCGTCCCGGCTACCTGGATCAGGGCGGCTACCCCGACCACGGCGGATATCCGGATCAGGGTGGCTATCCCGACCAGGGCGGTTACGGCAGCCAGGGTTACGGCGGCCGCCAGGACTACGCCCAGCCGGACTACGGCCGCTACGGCGAGGCGCCGGGTGGCTATCCCGAGCAGGGCTACGGCGACGGCGGTTACGGGGCTCCCGCCGGCTACGGCCAGGGCTACGGGGCGGGTCAGGGCGACTACTCGGCCGCCGGCGCCACGGTGACCCTGCAGTTGGACGACGGCAGCGGCCGCACCTACCAGCTCCGCGAGGGCGCCAACGTGATCGGCCGCGGTCAGGACGCTCAGTTCCGGCTGCCCGACACGGGTGTGTCGCGTCGGCACCTGGAAATCCGCTGGGACGGTCAGGTCGCGCTATTGTCTGACCTCAACTCCACCAACGGCACGACGGTGAACAACGCCCCGGTCCAGGAGTGGCAGCTGGCCGACGGCGACGTCATCCGGCTGGGACACTCCGAGATCATCGTCCGCGTTCACTGAGGGTCGGACCACCCGGCATAGCTGGGAAAGCGGTCGGTGTGACCTTCGCGTCGATCGACACCACAGTATGGTGGCGGTGCCGGAAGCACGCCAGGGAGCGCTTGCGCGGGGGGTCTCACCAGGCCGACGAGCGGTGTCACCGGGCGGAGCGCTTGCGCGGGGTTTGTCACCGGGACGGAGAGGACGTCAGATGCAGGGGCTGGTACTGCAGCTGACCCGTGTCGGCTTCCTGTTGCTGTTGTGGCTGTTCATCTGGTCGGTGCTGCGGATCCTGCGCACGGACATCTACGCACCGACCGGCGCGGTGATGGTGCGTCGTGGCCTGGCTCTGCGGGGGTCCATCCTGCCCAGCCGGGGCGGACGCAACGTGCCCCGCCAGCTGGTGGTCATCGAGGGCGCGCTCAAGGGCACCCGGATTCCGCTGGGCACCCAGCCGGTCCTGATCGGGCGGGCTGACGACTCCACACTGGTGCTGACCGACGACTACGCTTCCACCCGCCACGCCCGACTCTCGCCACGAGGTCCGGAGTGGTATGTAGAGGACCTAGGATCAACCAACGGTACATACCTCGACAGGGCGAAGGTGACGACGGCGGTACGAGTTCCGATGGGCACCCCCGTGCGGATCGGCAAGACGGTGATAGAGCTGCGCCCGTGACGCTCGTGCTTCGATACGCCGCGCGCAGCGATCGCGGGCTGGTGCGCGCCAACAACGAGGACTCGGTATATGCCGGGGCCAGGTTGCTGGCACTGGCCGACGGGATGGGCGGGCATGCCGCCGGTGAGATCGCCTCCCAACTCGTCATCGCCGCGCTGGCCCACCTCGATGACGACGAGCCCGGCGGAGACCTGCTCAGCAAGCTCGACGCCGCCGTCCGGGAGGGCAACTCGGCGATCGCCGCGCACATCGACGCCGACCCCGAGCTCGACGGCATGGGCACCACGCTGACGGCGATCCTGTTCGCGGGCAACCGCCTGGGCCTGGTGCACATCGGCGACTCGCGGGGTTATCTGCTGCGCGACGGCGAGCTCACCCAGATCACCAAGGACGACTCGTTCGTGCAGACCCTCGTCGACGAGGGCCGCATCACCGCCGAGGAGGCGCACAGCCACCCGCAGCGGTCGCTGATCATGAAAGCGCTGACCGGCCACGAGGTCGAGCCGGCGCTGATCATGCGGGAGGCGCGCGCCGGGGACCGTTACATGCTGTGCACCGACGGTCTGTCCGACCCGGTGAGCCAGGAGACGATCCTCGACGCACTCCAGATCGAGGACACCGCCGAAAGCGCCGACCGGCTCATCGAGCTGGCGCTGCGCGGCGGCGGCCCCGACAACGTCACCGTGGTCGTGGCCGACGTGGTCGACTACGACTACGGCCAGACGCAGCCCATCCTGGCCGGCGCTGTCTCCGGCGTCGACGACCAGAGCGCGCCGCCGGACACCGCCGCGGGTCGCGCGTCGGCGTTCAACCCGAAACGCACAGCCGCCAAACGCGTGGTGCAGCAGCCCGAGGAGCCGCCGCCGCGCCCCAAGTCACGGCGCCGCATGTACATCGCAGCGGCCGTGCTGGTCCTGGTGGTGCTCGCAGGCCTGGCCGTAGCCCGTGAAATCGTGCGCAGCAACTACTACGTCGGCGAACACGAGGGCACCGTCTCCATCCTGCGGGGCGTGCAGGGTTCCTTTCTCGGACTCTCGCTGCAGGAGCCTTATCTTCTCGGCTGTCTGAACTCGCGCAACGAACTGTCGTTGATCAGCGCCGACCAATCTCAACAGAACCTGAACTGCCGGCTGCTCGGCGTCAGCGACATGCGGCCCTCCGAGCGCGCCCAGGTGACCGCGGGGCTGCCCTCGGGCACCCTCGACGACGCGATCCGCCAGATCGAGGAGCTGTCCCGCAGCTCCGTGCTGCCGATCTGCGCGCCGCCGGCCCCGACGACCTCGAGCAGGGCCCCGGCCACGCCGCGTCCCGCACCGGCCCCGAGCAACGGCACCCGCGCACCCGCCACCACGACGCCGCCCACCACGACAACGGGCGCGCCCAGTCCCACCCGCGGCCCGGCCCCCGGTCCGTCGCCGGAGACGCCGCGCACCGTCACCGGGGCTCCGGCCCCGTCCACCCCGTCACCGACGGTGACCGCGCTGCCGCCGCCACCACCCGAGCCGGGAACCAACTGCCGGGAAGTGTCATGAGCACCCAGCCGCAATCTCCGGTTGCGGTGGCCCCTCCGCTGCCGAACCGGCGCAACGCCGAACTGTTCCTGCTCGGCTTCGCCGCGGTCATCACCACGGTCGCGCTGCTGCTCGTCGAGGCCAACCAGGAGCAGGGCCTGCACTGGGACCTGGCCCAATACACGGTCGCCTACCTGGCGCTGTTCGCCGGCGCGCACCTGGCGGTGCGCCGTTTCGCGCCCTACGCCGACCCGCTGCTGCTGCCCGTGGTGGCGCTGCTCAACGGGTTGGGGCTGGTGATGATCCACCGCCTGGACCTGGCCGCCGAGGAGAATCGCGCGCAGGGATTCGGCGGTACCGCCAACCAGCAGATGTTGTGGACCCTGGTCGGGGTGCTGGGCTTCTCCGCGGTCGTCATCCTGCTGCGCGACCACCGGATGCTGTCGCGCTACGGCTATCTGTGCGGGTTGACCGGGCTGATCCTGCTGGCGATCCCGGCAGTACTGCCCCGGTCGATGTCCGAGCAGAACGGCGCGAAGATCTGGATCCAGTTCCCCGGCTTCTCCATTCAGCCCGCCGAGTTCTCCAAGATCCTGTTGCTGGTGTTCTTCGCCTCGGTG
>Ga0208328_1000839_pt1 | contig 12358 bp, 18 predicted proteins | sample DeeseametaMP2633_FD_184170 | JGI IMG/M metagenome (GOLD analysis project Ga0208328, IMG submission 184170) | Marine microbial communities from the Deep Atlantic Ocean - MP2633 (SPAdes) | ecosystem: Environmental > Aquatic > Marine > Unclassified | place: Northeast of Antigua and Barbuda, North... | reverse complement strand
TTTATCCTTGGCGTAGTGAGCAACACAAGTCGGCGCTATATCTCCTTTGCTGGGGTCGCTGATTATTGGGAGGTCACGGTACTTACCCGACATTCGCGCTTTAATAGCGCTGGGCAAGGTTACTTCTGGGTCATGCTCGACAATTTCAGCCAGCGTCACAGGACGACAACTCTTCGGGGGGCGAACTTCAAAAGGTCGGCGGGTACCAAAAATAATCAGACGATCTCTTCGCTGGGGTAACCAATGCTGAGATTGGACCGGACAAAAAACGTGAACGTAGTAATCCGGCAACTTTGTCATAGCTTCCATTACCAGCGGAAACGCTCTCATTCCTGGCACATTTTCCACCACGTAGGCATCGGGCTTGCGAATGGCTAAGTGACGCAAAGCATGAAGGAATAAATCGTCACCAGTTCTTACGCCGTGAATATCACCTATCGTGGAATACTTGGTGCAAGGGTAGGTAAAAACCATCGCATCGCATTCTTCTTGGTTTAACACGAGCTCTTCAGTCAAATCGCACTGTTGAACATGGTGGCCAATATTCTCGCGATACGTCTTAACCGCGTCGGTATCAATTTCAAAAGACTGGTTAATAGTTAATCCCGCATTTATCAGCCCAATATCCATCAGGCCAGCACCACAAAAATAACTGTTTACGTTTATTTGCATCGTCAATTTCCAAATTTAAAAGTTAATTCCAAAGAGGGCTAAACGCCCCATTCATCCTCAGACGCCAGCTTTTTCGCTACTGAGAGATAAACAACATCCTTAATATTATATGAGGCATCTTTATCGTAATTAGGCGAATAAAGTTGGTTATAACCCCCAGGCCCATTATCTTTATCGTTGAGGAATCCCGAGAAAAAGAGCACACGGTGGATTGGGTTGACCCCTCTAAAAGAAACATCAACCAGATACCACGTATGTTCTTCCCAGCCGGACTCCGGCGGAACAATGAATTGTTTTTTTAGACTACAATTAAGATTTAATCTATCTGGAGTTTTACCCCTGTGATCAATATAGGCTCTTCTTTTTGGCAATTCAGGTTGAGGCCCCGCTTCCTGAGGGTATTGCTTTGGTTCAGGACGACGTTTGTGAAAACTAATACCCTTACCGTTAATCACAAATATCTCACTACGGACCATTGAAAGAATATCTGAATAAGGTTCGGCAAAATCATATCCGCTAAAGGCTACAGGTATCGCGTCCTTGTGTGCTTGGTGTGCATGGTAAACATAGTAGCCCAGCTCAACATCCGCCTCGTTGGTGAATGCCGTAATGATTGCATTCGCGGTCTCAGGACAGGTGAGGGGGATTTTCGTAGAGAAACTATTTTGTGTTATTTCTTCCACGGCAATCAGTGTTTCGTAATTTTTAGTTGCAGCCGGTGTCTTCTTTTCGACTAACTTAAGGTGAACTTGCCTTTCCTCGTAATCCGTTAAGTTACTCATGGCGTCACCAAGTTTATCTTTATTCCATACAATCATTTGGGCCTGTACTACGGCACCGTTACCTAATTTCAAACCTTTATTCATCGTCAATCTCCAAAAAGTTAATTTCAAGAGGGGAGAACATTCCCCCCCTAAATCACGCTAATTATTACCGCTTCACGGTTAAAACATTCCGAGCAGATATTCTTGCTCGAACCCATCAACTCAAGTTCCATTTCTATTGCACGGCGTCTCGAGTCACTTATCTTTGACTGGCACTTTGAACAGTGCGCGTCAGCCTTTGCCGGAACAAGGCCCTTAAATAGGTTGGGGATACTACTCACCGTGTAAATCCCTATGCGTGTCTAAGCGCCCCAAGCGAATTTCAACTTCAACCGTAACCGCAAACTTCTCCGCTAAAGAGTTACCAAAGTTTGCCGCTTGGTGAATATTGGCCGCTAAGCACTCAGCGGCACAGTGGTTCACTCGCTTGCCGCGTCGGTGGTCAAATAAGACTGTTGTGAAATATTGCATACCAACCCCCTTATTTCTTCGAACGCGCTCGAAGCGCTTTACGCTTTTTCGCTTCACGACGCTGAACCGCAGCGCTACCTTTAGGCTTCTTTCGGCCTAAGTGCTCAACCTTAGGTGCGTGATTCTTAGCAAGGTTGATAGACTCGAGGTGTGAGGCTTTTACTTTCTCACCCCACGCCCCAGAGACCGAGGCCCCTATACCAGCAACCATCGCGGTTATTAATCCAATCTTATTCACGGCTTTTCTCCTTATCGTCAATTTTAATCGTTAGGTTCTAGGTCTAAATACAACTGCCAGCGAAAACCGGCTGCGGTTTCGAAAAACAATAACTGGCCTGTTTGGTCGCAGTATTCTTTTCTAAGCGTTTCCTCAAAGGAATCACACTTAATAAATGTCTTGTCGAACTCAGTAATAGCTTCAACGCGGCCATGGAATATCTTCGGTGGCCAGAAACTAAAGTCCTCCGAATTAGGCTTACGACAAACAATCATGTGCACGTTTTTATTCTTCTTCTTTGGCATCGTCAAAGTCCTCCAAACGTTCGTTCCAGTCTTCTTGATACAGCGAGAAGAAAATAGCTTGTAGTGCGGTATCATCCGCCAAGCAAACGGCTTTACCCGCACCCCCACAATCGGCATCGAGCGCTCGACTCAATTCATCTGCACACGAGATAGTGAGAACAGCGACTTGAAGTTCCGCTTCCGGATCCTCAGGGTCCACCCACTCAAGGTTTTTCATGATGTAATCGTGAATGCTGTACTTGCCTTCAACGAAGTTCATCCAGCCCCATTCTTCATCAGCTAGGATATAGTGAATAGGCATACCTGAACTGACTCTTTCGGGGATGTTGTAGAATGCAATATCTTTATCCGCCAAAATCTCTTCAGAGGTGTATCGCTGTGGATGTGGTTGGTTACTCATCGTCAATTTCCTCTCCAATTTTTCCCGCTTCCAGTAACTTGCGGTACTGCACTACGTTCTCAGGGTTATAGTCCATCAAACCAAAGGACTTCTCCCCCGTTTCTAAACAAAGGGCAGAGCCATAAACATTTAGGTTTATCGACTCAAGGTAAGTGATAACTTCAATAAGCGTCTTGTTTCTGGGACGCTTTATCTTCGGCGTGTCTTCACTCATACGTCTACGGCCTCCGCCCAGGCTTTTTCGAATTCGGCTTTTGAATAGGGGCTAAGGCCACCAAATTCGTAACGATGTAAGACCGCAGCTTGAGTGAACTCGCAATCGTTGATTTGATAGCAAATCCGACGAGTAACGTCATACATCAACACACCTCTTCGCGCCCCCCCGGATAGAGCAATATACTCATACTCAACAACACGAATAATCTGGCCCTCTGGACCATAATGACGCCCAGTGTTCCACTCCATTCGACGCATTTTTTCAGGTTCGGGCTTCACTTCCTCCGGCCAGCAAGACCACGATGTTTCACTCAGGCCAAACCCTTGTTGTCGGTTAATGTCAGAAACCGGTAGGTCCGCCGCAACATGGTTGCCATACGCTTCAGCAACGTCATAATCGCTGGCCATGACGTTAGGTAAAACTAGCTGTCGGCCGGTATCGCTCTCTTCGAGCACTATTTTGAATTCTTTTAAGTCGCTCATTACTCGTCCCCTACCGGTAGGGTTGAAAGATAGGCCAAAACATCGTCTTGTAGAGCGAGAACGTTACGTATCTTCTGCTCGTTCGCTTCGATAAAGCCGGTTAAGTCGTTGGGTGTTTCCCCGCCGAAGTCTACGCGGCCATTGCCCATACGGTCCTCAATATTCAACTGCTTGCAGAAACGTTCAGCTTGCTCGTAGGTGGTGCAGTCTGGAACGTGGGTTTCATCTTCCATACAGACGTCAAACATTACTCGTGGTTTGATAAAGAAAGGACCTTCATCACATTCAATTTTGTGGTCTTGAACTTCACCATGCACAATGCCTGAGAATAACTGTTCACTTTCGTAGATTCGCTGGCACTCTTGCTTTAGGGTATTTATCGTTTGCCTCGAGTCCGCTAGTTTCTTTTGCAACGACTCTATAACGTCCACTAGTTCGTCGTTACGGAAGTTTTCTAAATAATTTTTTCTGTCAATTTCACTCATCGTCAATTTCCTTAAAGTCACAATAAACTGGCCCTTCATCAGGGGCCATAAAGTCAATTTCTGGGTCGGTAGCAAACTCGCAGTGCTTAACCGTTTTGTACCCGTCACCTAGCATGGTGCCACCACACTTTTTGCACACTTGGCGCATCGTCAACCTCCAAAAGAGGGGGGGAATGTTCCCACCCTTATTCTTCTTCCTGTTCCGCTTCCTCACGCTCCCAGCGTTTTAGTTCACGCTCTTTGAAGGCCAGCACATGCTTCATGTACTTCAGGGTTTCCTTAGCCTCGGGCTCATCTTTGTGTAGGTGCTCAAACTCAAGGTCGGTTTCTGGTAGGTAATCAGAGGCATGTGCATATCTTTCCGCGGCTTTGCTGACAAAAATCGAATAGCCCAACCACCCGATTTCAGATATCAAATAACCCGCGATATGCTTAGCCGTTTCCACCGCTCGGAAATAGGGCATATCCACATACAAGTGTTTCTGAATTTTAGGATTAACCGCACCATACCCAGTTACACAGGCTGGAGTACCACAAGTGTGAATGTCTGTGGCTTTGTCCGGACTATCATCGTCAACATAGTAATAGGCCATTTGAAATGGCAGCTCAGATGCAACCACTTGTTCCATGGTCTCGATTAATAATTTTAATAGTGGGAAATTACCGGTACTCATAGTTCACCTCGTTGAGCAAGAGAAGCCGTAGGGGAGCCTTTGCCGTTACCTACGACAATGTGATCGAGCAACGGGATATCGATAGTGGCCAACGCGTGTTTAATCTCCTGCGTCAGACTAATATCCGCTCGACTTGGTTCGGGATTACCCGAAGGGTGGTTATGTGCGATTATCAACGCCGCCGCATTGAGCTCTAAAACACGACGAATAATCTCACGGGGGTAAACCGAGGCCGAGTTTATCGTGCCTTCAAACAGGATTTCCCCACTAATCAAACCGTGTTGAGAGTCTAGAAATAGGCAAAGAAAGCGTTCGCGAGAACCGTCGGACAGTTGTAATGCACAATAGGTTTTACAAGCTTCAACGTTAGTTATACTTTCACGACCATAAAAATTAGGCTGCTTCTCACGAATGATGTTTAGCGCTCTAGTGATAGCGCGTTTCTCGGTAGGGGTGTAAGGACCACACTCAGTTAGTTTAGTCATAATCATCAATTTCCAATTTAAAAAGTTAATTACCACAAAAGCTTATTCGGTTAATTCGTGCTCTTCGCTTTCATCCTCAACTTCATAGTAAGGGCCAACATCGGAGTACCTAACCCCCGCGATAGAGCATTTGGTAAATTCGTAACCAATCAAGTTAGCGTTGATATGTTCGGCCATCTGTTCTTCGGTGGAATCTAGGGTTTGGATTTGAAAAGAGGGGTAATTACTCGGATTAAAAACGACCTCTAAATATTCGTTTTCATCTAACTTTGCCCAAAATACAAAGTTATTATTTGAACCATGGAACATAGAGTTCCCCTTTTCATCGAAACCCCCTCGTATTCTTGCAAGTATTTCTAAGTCTTTCATATCGTCAATTTCCAATTTAAAAAGTTAATTACCAAATTTTTCGAACCACAGGGGGGGGAACATTCCCCCCTCTTAGGCGGCGTCTTTCGCTCTTACCTCGAGCATGGCCAGGAGATAATCGGCGTAGCTGATAAAATCGTCTAGGTATTCACTACCCAGATACAACCACGCAAAGCTTTTGATTTTATCGCGGTCAAGTCCTATACCTTCAGCCGAATACCGGCGAATGTGGATATTGACACCCAACAGCGAATCAATCATCAACGAGCCCATTTCAAAATCATCCAGCACAAGGCTCACTTCTTCCACCAAGGCACAGATAAACGCAGACTCAATCAACATCCAGTGCGAATACTCCCAGCCCATTAAGGTTCGAATCTTCGCGTCACGGACACAGTAACCCTCGATTGTGGTGTGTGGCGTGTCTTGGGTTATCGGCATGAGGTTATCAATCGAGGCGCGAGAGCCTTCGTCTTCACCCTCGATTGTCATAGCCAAACGACCACAGTTTCTCGCCGTATGTGCAACCGCAATCATACGCCGGAAAATAGGCAGATTTTTACTCATAATCGTCAATCTCACTAATTGTCGGGTTAAACTATGCCGATTCTCGCGCCGCAGCGTCACTACGAGAAGACTTCTCGGTGAATTCGTCCTTACCTAGCACCTTTTCCATTGCACCCGCTGAGGATGCGATAGAGGCCGCGCATTCAACACCGCAGTTAAAGCCAAAATCGACCAGTTTTTCGACTACTGAAAAGTCCAGTTCGAGTTCGCGAGACAATGCTTGAGTACGACGATACATTTCGCCGAGGTCATTCGTGCCCTTCAGAGCATCAGATTTCCGGTAGAGACCAATGAGACATTCGATTTGCTTGGCTTTCATCTGCATGACAGATTCAGCAATCTCGCGCTGGGTTTGTCGCATGAGTTCTTGAGGGGAGGGAGCAGTCTGGTTTACAGGCTGGGGAATGGGTTTAGTCATATCGTCAATTTCCTAAGTTAATTAATCGGCTCACGCCGTAACACCCCGAAGGGCGGATTTCAGTTATACAAGGGCAAAATGCCCGAGTCAATTGCAATGGTCTTATTTCGACCAAAAACACAATTTGGGTGTGATTCACTCCCACGGTGGTTTGTTGCACGTTGCGACAGTGAGGGCCACAACCGAATTCAAATTTTTATCACGCAGAGCTAGCAGGTCGTCACACAAAGGTCGTTTGGTAGATCACTGCGACTTGCAGCAAGTCACAAGGAGGAACGAGGACATTGTGTGTAAATAAACCTCAGGTACGAATTAAATCGAAAACGAAGTTTTTAAAAGTATACTTCTTAAAAAATGTTCCCAGTAAAATATATAAATGTACATTTAATAACGAAAGTTTGTGGGAACATTTTTGTCACCGGCTCTGAAGCCCTTGTTACCCACGGCATTGCGAGTAATAATTACCCTCACCGAAGTTACGCGTAACTGGTCAAAATTCGCACAGCTACAGGCCGCATTCTACCGTTTCACAATTTGCGAAAAATGGCCTAGAAAGTTTATGGGAACACAAAACTTAAGTTATTGTATTTAAGCGCTTAAGTTGGGTTTGTGTGTGACTTTTGAGGGTTCTACACCAGTTTCGTCAAAAAGTTTACGGGAACAGGTGTTAACTGGCTCTGGAATGTCCGTTTGCGCCAGTCTGATTGTTGTGCTCATTTCGCAAATCAACAACATTTGGTGATGCTTCGCTACGTGTTCTGGGTCTAAATTGCCTAGCTCCATGAGGGTCACACCTTTCAATTCTAGCGTGCCAATCTCGTATTGTAGCGTGCCATATTGGAGGACAACCACTGGCTTATACCAGCCAAAATGTACCGAAACGTTCTTAAATTTCATCGTCAATTTCCTGTCAAAATGTGCTCAAATGAGGGGGGAATGTTCCCCCCTGAAGCCCTTAAATTGGGCTCTGTTTTGAGGTTAAGGCGAATACCTGTGGCCTTAAAATACTTTACACGACCCTTGTATAGGTCCTATATTCTCATGCGAGAAGCTTGGATAGAGGCTTGAGGGTCGGAATCGGCGCTGCTCCTATTTCCGCGCTGTCAACCCTAGATTCGAATTTTTTGATTCTTTTTATCGAACCAAAAACCACCAGCCTCGATTCTAGATTCTATTTTTTAGAATGAAAGCGAACTTCCACCAGCCGAAAATTACTTCTTCTGTCTAGAGTCTCTGCTTTGAGGGTCGCTACTGAGATCAAAAACAACGGCACACTGGCGTAACTTGGTACTCCAATTAAGCCCAGGCCCTCGGCACTCGTAATGAGTACCGTGAACCCAGCCACCAGCAACATAAAATGCACCATAAACGCGATAAATAAAGCAATATCTGTACGTGTAATCATCATCAATTTCCTTGTATCTGGGGGGAATGTTCCCCCCCTTAAATCGCCGCGACAGTCACGGCCCTGTAGTTGCCCAAATTCCCTTCACGCGAATTGCTATCACAATCCACCAGCCAAACCCTAGACACGAGAGCCTAGGCACTGGCACACACCACCCGCATAGATAGGCACGCGCTTAATAGCCTCGCGAAAAATAAAAAACCGATTAGCACTAGCCGTGCTAATCGGTTTTTCATTTCTCGAATTGAGGGGGGAATGTTCCCACACCCCCCCGCTTGGTTTACTTGTTAAGTTGCTTTTCGAGATCCTTTTGAATCTCAAGCGATAGGGCAAGCATTGCTTTGCTAACCTTGGCGCGGTGTGCCTTAGGTAAACCGGCCGCGTCTAGCGCTTCAAGTTGGTTATTGATTAGCGCTTGTGTGTGATCCTCAAGCTTAGAAACAAGAGCTTGAACAGCGCTTGTGACGTTATCATCAGCGGCACGCTTTGCTGCGCCCCCCTCCTTATCTTTGCCTTTTACCGGTGCGCTTTTTGCGTCTTTGCTTGGCTTTTCTTCTTTCGCTTCTTTAGGCAAGTATTCACCTAAAAAGTTAAGCCATTCAACGCGCCCTTGTGGAGCACAATTTTCGCCGTAAATATCCGCGCTTAGTACCTTATCGCCTATTTGCGCAAATGTGCCGTTTAATTCGATTGTTTTGATTGAGTCAAAAAACTTAGTGAGATATTGACGGTTATCATTTACGAATTTCACGTAAGTTTTCCAGTAACCTTTTGCTTGGTTGTATAGGCGTGAGCTGTCGCGGTTGGCTTTTGTACGTTGGTTAGCTGGCACGCCGTACAAGTCACAACAAAGCGCGATGTTTGCACCTTGTTCCATGTTGTGTGCTACGGCATAACAAGCGATGGCCATTTTAACGGCTGGCACACGTAGATCATTCTTATCAGCGGTAACAAGAGCAGAAGCAAAAACAGAAGCGTTAAAAGTGGTTGCAGTAGTCATTATCGTCAATCCTTAAAAGTTAATTTGTTGTTTGGGGGTGGTGGAATGTTCCCCCCCTCGAAGTAAGTAATGCGCTACTTGCCCCGAGTTGCATTCACTATATAAGGGGGGGTGGATTTTATGCAAGAAAAGGGGGTGATATAGTGGGGTGGCCCTCTGACTCCACCTGAAAAATTTTTGGAATTTTGGAAGGTTATAGATACTACCCTCAAACCTAGAACCGCGACCCTAGACCCGAGAACCTAGAACCTCGACCCGGGAAACTAGAAACTTTACCCGAGAACCGCGGCCCGAGACCCTAGACCAAAAAGAAAACCCCGAGGGCTTATGGCCACTCAGGGTTTGAGACGTTCAACGTAATCAGAGGTCGTTGCTCGTAGGATAAGCTTGAAACTAGGTATGCGGACGGGCACAAAGATTAGAACAGGCTTTATCGTCAATTTCCAAATTGTAAGGAGCGCTGGGCTCCCGCGGTTGAGGCATGTAAGCTGTTTGCTGTCAACGCCAACTAAAGTATAAAAATCTCCTCGATTGGTCAAGTAAGTAAACCGGTGGCAAACCTTATATTCTGTTATATAAGTGTTAAATCCCGAGGGCTTTTGTTGTCGTATTTCTGAAATAAAAGACACAATTAAATTGTGTTTTTGTAGCTGGAAAAGTTCATCACTTGAAAGCACTTACACACATTGTCAGTGTGTGCAAAGAAACGTAAAAAAGGCGAAAAAATTTTTAAAAATTTTTTCGCCTAAGGTTATGCTTGATTAATTATTGAGCGTTTAATTGAATGTTCAGTCCGTAATACTGAATAACTAATCGGTTTTTCGAATCGCGTCCTACGACTTGGAGAAACTGATAAAGCGTACTGAGCTCTTTGGTTCGACGATAGAATTCACCTTCATCAACGACAGCCCCGTTTTTAAATTCGCGAACAGATGCGGCGTAGAGTGTATATAAATCCCTACCGGCTATAGAAGGTAGTGACTTAAGCTCATCAATCAACTCGTCTTTTGGTAGGGATTTAAGCACCGCTATCATAGAATCATCAGACAATTCAATATACCCAGAGGATTCGAAGAAGTATCGAACGTTATTATTCATCTGTCCGAGCTGGCGCACGAGCTCATGATGTGAGTCGGGTAAGGTGTAGTCGCGATTGTTGACCAGTCTCGGATAAGCGCGTAAGGCCCACGAGATAATCTTGTCCTTTTCTTCGGCAACAATTTTGTTACCAATATCCAGCTCTCGATTTTCAGGGGGAATAGGTCTTTCCGTATTGAGTATCAACCAGCGTCGAGTAAATCCTTCCGAGAAATCTTTAGTTTTTGGCAGATGGTTTGAGGCGAACCAATGTGTAGCCATCGGCTGCAGGGTGTTATGTTGGTTGATGTTTCGCTTAAGCGTGACTTCTTGGCCATCAACAATATCTTTGAAGCGCTGGCTGTTGATAGGTTCGTTTTCAGAGAGTTCGCCACACAGGTTTAGTAGTTTATTCGATAGCGCGGCCAGCGCGTCGTTATCTCCCCACTTGTTGGGCGGGAGTGAAACGCGCTTTTGGGGTGGTACCAGACCGCGAATGATATTGAGTATCTGACTCTTTCCTGATTTTGGCGTGCCGTGAAGTAGGATGGCCCGTTGAAAAAGTGTACCTGTGTTGAAGAACGTTGCGGCCATCGCTTCTTGCAAAGCCATTATGTTATCGCTCTCGTCGTCGGTCTCCCAAATCTGGGTAATAAATTTATATAGCTTTTCTGGCGGGTAAACTTGGTCTGGGTTAAAGGTGAATGGCAACGTATAGGTTAACCCCATATCTGGGTCATGGGGTAATAGCTGAAGTTGGGAATTCACGAACCCGTTGTTGAAGTTCACACCCACAGAATTGACGCGTCGAAGGGGCAGGGCCAGTTTGTTTTTGATAGCCGTAATAATCGTATTGGTGTTACGCGTACCCTTGTCTGTGAAGTTCGACGGAAAGTAGGTGTTGATGATATGGCTTATCTCATGGTCTTCTACGGGTTCCCAATGCGTGCCTAGCCAACGGCATAATCTCTGGGCGTCGATGGCCGCATCATAGCGATGCTCGGTTTGGCTTGAGAGAAATTGAGTAACAATAGTAACGATAGCCGGAAGGTCTATCACGCCCCGCGCTTGCTTCCTTAGGTTTGCTATCTGACTATCCATCTTCGTCATGTTTAGCTTCATCCCAGACTGACGCGAGATATATCGCTTGAGCTGGTCTACTTCGAGTTTGGTTACTGTGAATGAGCGTGCGATTTCTTCCATGGCCGACTGGCATGCACTCAACATTTGGGTTTCGTTGCCTATGGCGTCGGACATTTTATCGTAAACGTACTTCTGAAGGCATTGATAGGTGTATTGCGCGTCCTTCGAAGTGAAGGGAATCGCGTATCTGTCCCTTAGATTAGAGCCAATATTGACGTCCCAGTGGGGCGGAAGGCGAAGGTTGTAGTACATACGCACTTGGTGGATAAGTGAGTAGAAGGTCTGGAAATAGGCGTCTTTTTGATGATTTGGTGGTATTTCGGCAAAATTTTGCGAAAAACTATCATAAAGCGCGTCAATTTCTTGCAAAACGGGCAAAAGGTACGTGTTTTGGTCGCAATTCAGTAAAAAATCGTAGCAAAAATGCGTCAGGTAAGAGCGCATAGTTACGTCCAATTGGCCTAGAGTGTGTAATTTTGTCCTTGCTTCGTGCTGATATGGCTCTTTTTGGAACTCCACATCCGGCAAAATCTCCTGCAACACATCCATGATATGGTGTGGTTCAAATACCGGTAAGTTATCTACGACGTCTTTGGTAGGTACCTGAGTCGGTGAACTTAGTACTACGAACGTATCTTCCGCTAAGAACGAAAGTAAACTTCCCTCGAGGCCAGAGCCAAGGACCGTGAAAGATTTTAGTGACTCGCTACAAGGCGAAGGTGCCGGCGCTTTAAAAATCATGTAATGGCTATTTGATTCAGAGACCAGCCAAAAGCTTGAAGGAAGCTTATGAGAGAGTGAAAGCTTTAAATCGGATTGTTTATGATCGAGCCTTAACGCGACAAGACAATATTCACTCTCGTCTTTGAGCGCCTGACCCAAGGCCACGCCGCAAAGCTTATCCGCATGTGTTGCTTGCCAATTCTTTTGATGTAACTCCTGGGTCGCATGAAGTATTTTATCACTGGGGATAGCAGGGAGCTTTGAAGTTTTAAACAGCGGAATGGTTGGGATACCTACAGCAAATAAGGCTTTCGATAATAAACTATACATGCGGTTACTCCTGATTAAGTACGAGTTTCATTTCTTCGATAAACTCAGTTTTTTGCTGCGGTGTTAGATAGCGCTCCATGCTATCGAGGATAAA
>Ga0208328_1000834_pt1 | contig 12412 bp, 12 predicted proteins | sample DeeseametaMP2633_FD_184170 | JGI IMG/M metagenome (GOLD analysis project Ga0208328, IMG submission 184170) | Marine microbial communities from the Deep Atlantic Ocean - MP2633 (SPAdes) | ecosystem: Environmental > Aquatic > Marine > Unclassified | place: Northeast of Antigua and Barbuda, North... | reverse complement strand
CGGGTGTCAGCGCCAGTTGCATGGCGGCCTCCTGGTCCGTCGATGGATCTGCCACCCAGCCTAACCACCCGGTTGGTCGGCCCGTGACCGGACCGGTGTGACAGATCGCTGACCAGTGCTTCCCGGCGCGTGTGCTCAGCTGCGCAGCGTGAACCCCGCGTCGAGCGGCCACGAGGTGCCGGTGACGAACCGGGCCGCGTCGGAGACCAGCCACGCCACCGCGCCGGCGATGTCAGCGGGATCGACCAGCGCGATCGGCAACGCGTTCTGCTGAGCCAGCAGCCAAGGATCGCCGGCGGTGGCCAGCGCCATCGTCGACTCGTTCATGATCATGTCGGTGGCGACGCCGCTGGGGTGGATGGTGTTCACCCGGATCGAATGCGGAGCCAGCTGACGTGCCCAGCCCTGCATCAGCGCCACCAGGGCGCGTTTGGAGGCGGCGTAGGCCTGCAGACCGGCCCGGTCGGTGTCGGAGGCCCGCAACCCCTGGGTGGAGCTCGTCAACACGATGGACCCGCCGCGGCCGCCGGCGACCAGGTCCGGGATCGCCGCGTCGACGGTGTTCCACGCGCCGACCAGGTTGACGTCGATGATGGCGCGGAAATCGCGACGACGCTGGTCACTGTCGGTCACCCGGATGACCCCGGCGTTGGCGATGACGATGTCGAGGCGGCCGAACTCGCGCCGCGCATCGGCGAGCACGGCGTCCACCGCGTCGGCATCGCGCACGTCGGCCTGCCGGGCCAGGATGCGGCGTCCCTGCTGACGCACGAGCCGGGCGGTCTCCTCGAGGTCGTCGACCGTGGCTCCCGGGTAGTCGGTGAACTCGAAGCCCGTGCAGATGTCCAGGGCGACGATGTCGGCGCCCTCGCCTGCCAGTTTCACGGCGTGCGCACGGCCCATGCCGCGGGCCGCGCCGGTGATGAAGGCCACCTGACCGTCGAGCGAACCCATCCTCAGCCCCGCGGGAACTCGACGTCTTTGGTGACCGATGCCCACTCGTCGATCGACGCCGAGAACGTGGCGAGCTTGTCGCGCACCGCTTTCAACACGTCGCGGCCCAGCAGCAGCCGCAGCGGGGGATCGTCGAGGCCGGTCACCATCAGCACCGCTTCCGCTGCCTTGCGCGGATCACCCGGCAGGTGGTTGGCGAATTCCTTGATCATGGTCTTCCGGGAGCCGACGGTGTCGTCGTACTCGCTGATCGGCGTGGCGGATTCCCACATCGACCTCGCGGCCCAGTCGGTGCGGAACGCGCCCGGTTCGATGGCGGTGACCTTGATCCCGAACGGCTTGACCTCTTGCGCGAGCGCCTCGGTGAGTGCCTCGAGCGCGAACTTCGTCGACGAGTAGTACCCGTTGGGCGGGTTGGCCACCAGGCCGGTCATCGACGAGATGTTGACGATGTGCCCGGCACCGCGGGCCCGCATGCCCGGCAGCACCGCCTTGATCATGTCGACGACGCCGAAGTAGTTGACGTCGAACAGTTTGCGGACCTGGTCGTCCTCGCCTTCCTCGATCGCCGCGAGGTAGCCGTTGCCGGCGTTGTTGACCAGCACGTCGATGCCGCCGAATGCGTCGGTCGCCGTGCGTACCGCGGCGGCGATCTGCTCCTTGTCGGTGACGTCGAGCGCGACGGTGACAGCGCGGTCGCCGTATTCGTCGGCCAAATCGGTGACCGACTCGACGCGGCGCGCTGTCACCACCACCGCATTCCCGGCTTCCAGTGCTGCGCAGGCGATCTCGCGGCCGATGCCGGTCGAGCATCCGGTGATCAACCAGCGTGCCATGTCAGATCCTCTCCGGTAGACGGCGAAGGTAGGCCGCTCGGCGCTCGGCCAGCTCGGTGGCCCGCTGCTGCGCCGACACCCGGCGCAGGGTCGGCACCGCCTTCTCCAGTTCGTCGAGCGGCACCACGCGACCGTGCGCGCCGAGGTCCTCGCGGGGTCCGTGCCCGGCGAACTCGGCCATCCGCAGGGTCAGGATGCCTTCGCGCAACCCGTCGGAGTCGATCCAGTTCGCGACTCCGGGGTCGGTGGGGGAGATGACGTAGGTGTAGGTGCCGTCGTCGTTGGGCACCGACTGCGCCTTGTTCAGGCTGCCGGTGCGGTCACAGATGTCCAACGTGGTGCCCCAGATGTTGCTCAACGGCACCGTGAAGTACTCGGCGCCGCCGTCACTGACGTCGACGACGAACGCCTCCCCGGGGTTCAGGTCGAAGCGCCCCATCACATACACCTGGTTGCGCATCGCGCCGACCTTGTCGGCCGACCAGGCCAGGTCGAAGTGGTTGGCCGGCATCTTGTAGATGCCGTGGCTGAGCTTGCCGGTGAAGTCGGCAAAGTGCGCCATCATGGCCGCCGTCGCGTCGGCCTGCTCGTCGAGAGTGCGCGCCGCGATGTCGGGCTCGTCGCCGAGCCGCTGCACCGCAAGGTGATTGGGGTCGTCGCGATCCCAGTGCAGCAGCACGTCGCGGATGTAGAACTCGTGGGCCTCCGGGGTGCTCTGCACGTGGTTGGGCCGCCCGTTGGCAGGGTCGGAGTCGACGGTGATGGTGAAGGAACCGTCGGCGTCGACGTTCATGGTGCGGCCGTTGAGCACGGCGACGGTGCCCATGTCGGCGTTCCAGAGCGTGAAGTAGTTCTCGGTCATCCGGTGGGTCCCGACGCGACCGTGGATCTCGTAGCGCTCGTCGCCGGAGATCGGGATCACCCGGTAGACGCTGTCGGGATTGTCTATGCCCCAACGAGACCCGGGTATCTGATGGCCGGCGACCGGATGGCTCAGCCGGGTGATGCAGCTGACCTTGGGTCGGAGCTTGTCCTGGTTGGACGACCAGATGGCTGCGGAGAACATCACCTCGGTGAAGGCGTCGTCGAAGCGTTCCCGCATGGCCTGTGAGGCGCGGGCCCGGCTCAGCCACTTCTCGGCCACATCGCGGTATGCGGCTCGCACGGTGGGGTGGCGGGTCAGATCCAGTGCGGCGATCTCCTGGTCGTGCTGCGACGCGGTCGCGACGGGATCGCCGGTGAATTCGGTCATTCATGTCCTCCTGGTGGTGGGGTCGCCGCGCGAAACCGCTTCTGGTAGGCCGTGAACCGCTCGGTGATCTGCTCGTCGGACAGGCCGAAGTCGGCGGCCCGGTAGGGTGCGCGTGCCGGCTCGCGCGGCCGCTCGGCCAGCCAGCGTCGCATCGCCGACTCCGCCGTCGCCGTCAGCGGCATGCCGATCGCCTCGTATACCCGGGCCACGTGATCAATGGGGTCGGCGACCGCGTCGGCGAATTCGATGTCGGTGCAGCGGGAGGCCTCGTCGGGCCAGCTCTGCCGGACCGTCATCGCCCGGTCGTTGGTCCAGCCCATGCGCTGCAGCCACTGCTCCCCGACGCGGGTCGTGTCCACCTGATCGCTGTGCATGGCGTGCAGCGTGGCGTTCAGGCCGGCCCCGGACGGGATGGTCTGCCGCGGGTCGCGGTGCATGTGCACCAGATGCAGATCGGGGAACTGGGTGCGCAAGGCGTCCAGATAGCCGAGGTGCGCCGGGGATTTCAGCACCCAACGCTGGGCAGCGGCGCCGCCGGCTCGGCGTTTCTGCCACTGCAGGAACTGCAACATCCGGTGCAGATAGGCATACGCGGGCGCGAAATCCTGGCCGTCGAGCCAGGACCGGTAGCCGGGCACATCGGCGCCGGACTCCGGGACGTGCGACAGGAACGCGTCGGACAGGAACACGATCTCTTCCTCGGCCTCGCGGGCGTACATCGGGTGGATGGCAAACAGCTCCGGCGCCAGCTCGCGGGAGACCGCTTCGCGCTTCTCGCTGATCGCGATGCGCGGATCCGGACCGCCCGCCCACGGGTAGTCAAGTCGGGGCGCGACCTCCACCACCTCCCAGCCGTAGGCGCAGTGAAACCGTCTGTCCGCGGCCAGAAGTCGCTGCAGCAGGGTCGTTCCGCTGCGCATCATCCCGGTGACGACCACGGGCGCGGCGATGACCTCCTCGGTGATCTCGGGGTGTCTGCGGATCCACTCCTGCGCGCGCAGCCTCATCCGCAGGCTGTGGATCAGACCCGATCGCAGGATGTGCACGCCGATGTCGTTGAGCGGCGCGCTCGCGTAGCTGTCGGTCAACACCTGCAGCGGCTCGGCGAACGGCAGCGGCCCCCAGGCGTCGAGATCCTCCTTCTGCTGCGCAGCGGTCATCAGCTTCGCAGCGTCGAAGGGGTGCCCCACCGCGTCAGAACTTCAGGTGCCGGCTGGTGTCGCCGATCTGGTCGACGTACATCGTCCGGCTGTCGAACCACCACGCGCCGTCCACGCGGTGGAAGGTGTCACGGTAGTGGCCGGTCACGATCACCTGCAGAGGTAGCTCCGGCGTCGCCTGGGTGACGCAGTAGTACGCACTGGCCCGCGCCGTGCCGGCCTCCTCGTCGACGTCGATACGCACGTTGGTGGTGAAGTGTTTGGTCTTGGGGGTCCCGTCGTCGTAGAGGCGGGTGGCCATCTCATACATCTGCCGCACCCGGGCGGTGCCTTCGAACACGGTCTCCGGCGGCCCGTCCTCGACACCGCAGATGCGTCCGTGGGCGAACAAGGCGGCGACCCCGTCCAGGTCACCCGCGTCGATCCGCTCGGCGTAGGTGTACACGAGATTCTCGATGTCGCGGGCGGCGTCGCTCACGAGCGGTAGACAACCAGCCTTAATCTGTCATGTCAACGTTTTGCCGGACAACCGGCGCGGCTAATCTCCCAGCGTGACTACCTCTTGGTCGGTGAACCGACTCGGCGACATGACCGGCACCCGCATCATCGTCACCGGCGCCACCAACGGCGTCGGCCTGGCGACGGCGACCGCGCTTGCGCGCGCCGGCGCCCAGGTGATTCTGGCGGTGCGCAACCTGGAGTTGGGGGCGCAGCGCGCCGCCGAGATGGGCGGTGACACGGAGGTGGTCAAACTCGACCTCGCCGACCAGGCCTCGGTGCGCGCGTTTCCCGGTCTGTTCGACGGCGACGTCGACATCCTCATCAACAACGCCGGCCTGGTCGCCCAACATCGCAGCGACACCGTCGACGGTTTCGAGATGACGCTGGGGACGAACTTCCTGGGTCCGTTCGCGCTGACCAACCTGCTGTTCGAGCGGGTGCGCTCGAAAATCGTCAACGTCGGCTCCGACGCCCACAAGCAGGCGTCCATCGCGTTCGACGATCCCCATCTGCGGGTGCACAAATGGTCGTCGTTCCCGGCGTACGCCCGCTCGAAGCTGGCGGTGATGTTGTGGGGCCTGGAGCTCGACCGGCGGTTGCGCGAAGCCGGCTCGCCGGTGAGCAGCTATCTGACCCACCCCGGCTGGGTGTCGTCGAACCTGACGAACATCTCCGAGGCTCCGCTGATGGCCGTGGTGAACAAAGTGGCCACCGCGGCGGCCAACCGCATCGGCAACGACATCGAGGCCGGCGCGGCGCCGACGCTGTACTGCTTGACCGAACCGATCCCGCCGGGCAGCTACGTGGGTATCAACGGCCGCTTCGGTTTCAAGGGAGGCCCGACACTGAGTGGCCGCACGCCGAACGCGTGTGACTACGACGACGCGCGCCGGCTGTGGGAGTTCGCCGAGAAGGAGACCGGGACCTCGCTGCCCGGGTGACCCAGCAGGCGGGCTGTGTCAGCTCCGCGGGTGTGGGTATGAGCCGCGCAGGAGGTTGACGCTGATGCCTGACTTCGCCGACGAGGCGGTCACACCGCAGGTCCGCAAAGCCGCCGCGTGGGCGTGGCGGCTGGTGGTGCTGGCCGCGGCGGCAGCGGTGCTGTTCTGGTTGATCCAGCGCTTCGTGGTCATCGTGGTGCCGCTGGCACTGGCGCTGATCCTGACTGCGCTGTTCCTGCCCGCGGTCGACTGGCTGCACCGCCATCGGGTGCCGCGCTGGCTGGCGGTGATCCTGGTGTTCCTGCTCGGCCTCGGCGCGCTCGGCGGATTGCTCACCTTCGTCGTCACCCGGTTCATCGAAGGTCTGCCGCACCTGATCGACCAGATCACGGTCAGCATCGACGCGCTGCGCGACTGGGCCGCCAACGGTCCGCTGGAGCTGGGCCAGCAGCAGATCAACAACGCCGTCGACTCCGCGATCGGCACGCTGCAGCAACGTCAGGCCGAGATCACCAGCGGTGTCGTGTCGACGGCGTCGGCCCTCGCGACGTTCCTCACCGGCTTCTTCATCACCGTCTTCACGCTCATCGTGTTCCTGCACGGGGGACGTTCCATCTACGAATTCGTGACCCGCATCGTCCCGCTACAGGTTCGGGAACGGGTCCGCGACGCCGGCCGGTCCGGTTTCACCACACTCACCGGTTACGTGCAGGGGACGTTCGTCGTGGCGCTGGTCGACGGCATCGGCATCGGGATCGGGTTGCTCGTCCTGGGCATCCCGTTGGCACTGCCGTTGGCGTCGCTGGTGTTTCTGGGTGCCTTCGTGCCGTTCGTCGGCGCGATGGTCACCGGGTTCCTGGCCGTCGTGATCGCGATTCTGGCCAAGGGCTGGCTCTACGGCCTGTTCACGCTGGGCCTGGTGCTGGCGGTGCAGCAGCTCGAGGGCAACGTGCTGCAGCCGTTGATCATGGGTCGGGCGGTGCGGTTGCATCCGCTGGCGGTGCTGGTCGCGCTGACCGCGGGCGGTGTCGTCGCCGGAATCATCGGGGTGCTGCTGGCGGTGCCGCTCCTGGCGTTCCTCGACCATGCGGTGCGCTCGCTGCTGGACTCCCGAGAAACCCCTCCGGCGCAGGGCGGGGCGGTCCCGTAGTTTCTCGGGGGACCGATGAACCCCAGACGGTGAGGATCCAGCCATGACGCTGTCCGCGGGTGGGCGGATCGGCCTGGCCGGAGCAGCGGTGGTCGGCGTCGCGTTCGGCATGGCCCGGTACGCCTACGGCGTGACCCTGCCCGACATCCGCGCCGACCTCGGCCTGTCGGAGCTGGTGCTCGGCCTCATCGCCAGCGCCACCTTCGTCGGATATCTGGCCGGCCTGCTGCTCGCCGGCCCTTTGGCCGCCCGCCGCGGGTCCCGCGCGCCGACGACCGTGGGCGGTGTCTGCGGGGCGGTGGGTGCGGTGATCGTGGCGCTCGCCCCGTCACCGTGGCTGCTGGCGCTCGGCGCGGTGCTCGCCGGCGGTGCGGGCGGCTGGGTGTGGGCTCCGTACTCCGACATCGTGACGCGCACCGTGGCGCTGCGGCAGCAGCCCCGGGCGCTGGCCATCATCACCACCGGCACCAGCGGCGGGCTCGTCGTCTTGGGTGGTCTGGCGATCCTGGCCATCGTGGGTTCGTGGCGGCTGGTCTGGGTCGCGATCGCCGTCGCTGCGGTGCTGGCTGCGCTGGTGAATCTGCGGCTGGTGCCGCGCACGGCGCCGGTCCCCGCCGCGAAACGGTCGGCCGACGGACCCTCGCTGGCCGTGGCGTTGCGGGTGCCGGCCGCGTATTCGGTGATCTACTTCGCCGCGGTCGTCATCTATTTCACCTACGCCGCCGACGTGCTGGATCGCGGTTCGTTGCCGGAGTGGGCCGTCCCGGCGTTGTACATCGCGATCGGTCTCAGCGGGGTGGTGGGCGTGGCGACCGGAACCGCCGCCCAGCAGGTGGGCAGCGCCAGGGTTACGGCGTTGTGCCTGGTGATAGTGGCCAGCGCGTTGGTACTGCTCGGGCTGGCCAGCGAGTCGCTGGCCGCGTTGGCGATCTCGGCGTGCATCTTCGGCATCGGGTACATGACCGGTTCGGCGGTGCTGGCGGTGTGGACGGCCGAGCTGGTGCCCGAGCGCGCCGGCGCGGCGTTCACCGCCTGTCTGGTCGTCGGGGCCGTCAGCTCGGTGGCTGCGCCGGCACTGGCCGGCGCGGTGATCCCCGGGCTGGGGCTGGGGACGGTGCTGGTGATCACCGCCGCGGTGTCGCTGGGCAGTGGGGTGGTGTTGATGCTGCCGTCAGTGCACGACGCAGCCCGGGGCTGACGCGGTCACGGTTCCGGTTGAGCGGCGATCTCGGCCAGGTACTCGCCGAGGAAGCCCGGCTGGACATACTCGAGCGCCTCGAGGAGCAGGAACTCCGGCCGACCCAAATAGGCCGGGTGCCGCTCCATCGTGGTGAGCCGCTCCACCTGCTCGTCGGTGAAACGGTCGGCCAGCGCACGCCAGCCGCCCCGCATGGCACCGAGGAGAAGGTGGGTCGAGGTGGTCACCGGCTGTCCGAGTGGTTCGGCGCGATCTGCCATGACCGGAAGCATGGACCAGGGGTCTGACAAGTCCACCGATGCGACGGCGGGCGCGGGGCGGTGTGGAACGTCGGACGATCGCAAGAGACTGCGTGACGGTCGTAGCGCCAAGGCCGCAGCAAATGGTTTCGGGTTGGGCGCAACCTCCTTCGGCTGGCGGTCGGGCACTGCGGTCCCGCCAACCCCGATCTGCGCTGGTGCCGGCGGCGTCTCAGGAGGCGTTCTGCGCCCTATGGGCGAGCTGCGGGCTGCCGGAGCCGGCCAGTACCAGACTGGCCGGCACCCCGACCGCTGAGGGTCACCCGACCAACCGCGGCGGACAGTGGGCATCGGCAACCGTGACTCGAATTCTGGGCCGACTGGCTGCGTGGACGTTAGCGTCGGCGTGATGTCCCAGAATCGTCAAGCGGCAAAGGCCCGCCTCGACCGCAGAATCAAGGCTTGCCGCAAGTGCACGTCTCCGGACCGCCTGAATGTGCCCGGGGAGACTGCATCCGCACCCGGGTACGGCTCGATCGACTCACCTGTCGCCATCGTTGGTGAGGCCCTATGTCGACGATGCATGGCCAAGCAAGAGCCTTTCTACGGCGGGAGCGGGCGGGTGCTCGACCGCTGCTTCGAGCGCGCCGGACACGCCAAGACTGAGCTGTTCATCACCAATTCGATCCATTGCCACCCTCCCAACGACCGTGATCCCCTTGTCCATGAGACCGAGAATTGCGCGGGCTTTCTCCGCGAGGAGTTGCGCGACATCGTTCAGCCGCGCCTGGTCATAGCCGTGGGCAAGTTCGCCAAAGCAGCCGTGCTGCGGCTATACCCGGAACCCGACGGGCGGGAACTCAGTTGGCCCTTCCGCGTGCCACGATCCAAGCAGTCCGATTTGTCGGACCTGACGCATCTCTTGTTTCCGCCGCACCCGTACTACATCATGACCCGAGCAGCGCATATCCGTGACGAATACGAACGACGGGTAGCTCGGGCAATCCAGTGGGCGTTCGAGGTGGAGAGTGTTCGATGACCGCCTCAATTGACCTGACCCTGTTCACCGGCTGGGTGCCGTTCGCTCAGCTCCCCAACGCCGACGTCCCAACCGGCCCCGGCGTGTACGTCATCGTCAGACCGACCGATGAGCCGCCCAGCTTCCTGAACGTTTCACCTGCCGGTCACTTCAAGGGGAAAGACCCGACCGTTCCCGTCTCTGAGCTGCAGGCCCTATGGGTGCCTGGAACCCGAATCGTCTACATCGGCAAGGCCAGCCTCGGCGGCAGCGGCAGGCGTGGGCTACGTAAACGGCTCGATGAGTTTCGTCGCTCCGGCGCCGGTGAGCCGGTAGGCCATTCGGGTGGGCGGCGAATATGGCAGCTGGCCGATCACGCCGAGTTGTTGGTCGGATGGCGCGTCACCGATGATGCCGACGCGCCGAAGATCGAGACTGAGATGATCGCGCAATTCCGCGCCTACTACGGGGCGCGCCCGTTCGCCAATATGCGCAACTGAACCGCCCCGGCATGTCCGGAGACTTCGATGTGCCCTGGGTTGTCCGGAGTCGGTTTGCTTGACTTAGGGTCACGACGTCCGTTGAAGGAGCCGTGTCCGTGCCGAAGCCTTACCCCGAATACGGCCGACAACTGTGTTCCTGTCGAGCACCATAGTTATATGGGGAGTACTCAGCTTTTCTCAAATGGTGGCCCATTCAAGCCGGGCTGGGGCCTGTCTGACGTTCTGCAAAGCACGGCGAGGGCTGTCTCGGAGAGACTGCAGTCAATGAACGCCAACGCGCTCCTGAACGCACCAGTTCAGGACGTAATCGATGAACTGGTGGAGGCGGGGTCCGTTCGGTGTCCGGAGCTGGACATCGACTCCGCTTACCAGATTGAGCCAACAGAAGTAGATCAGCAGTACCAGCAGTTCGGCGAGCGCTATTTACGGCATGTAACGAGATTCGTACTCGTCGTCCCGTTCGACGGTGAGAAGGATATTTTCACCTTCTGCCCGGACCACTCCACAACCGTGCGGCCATCCGTTCTGCAGCTGAACGATGACGACATTCGCTTAGCGGTCGACGATCCGCCCGATGATCCGGCGGCCCTCAAACAAGGCTTCGACAATCAAATCGCCACTATCGAGAAATACCTAGCTTGGTCACGAAGCCAGATCGAGGCCCACAACCAGCAGATTGTTGCCGAGGTTCCTGTCTTGGTAATGCGCCGTCGGGAACAGTTGCTCGCGACGCGGAACCTGCAAGCTTCGATCGGTTACCCGGTCCAGCGGCGGAAGGACGCGGACACTTACGCAACGCCTTTGAGGCGTAGAACCATCAAGCCATCGAGCACCAGGCCGGCTCATTCCAACACACCGTTCAAACCCGAGCCAACGATGGCTATGGACGATTATTACGAGGCGCTGCGGGTACTTCGCAGTCAGCGGAACGCCCTAGAGCGCAACCCCTCTGTCGCCGCCAAGCTAGACGAGGAGGAGATCCGAAATCTGTTGCTCATTGGTCTCAACGCCCATTTTGAAGGCGCCGCAGGCGGTGAAGTGTTCAACGGCGCGGGCAAGACCGACATCCTGATCCGCGTCGATGACCGCAACATTTTTATTGGTGAATGCAAGGTCTGGTCAGGCCCCAGGACGATGGACAGTGCGCTCGACCAATTGTTCCGATACTTGGTCTGGCGAGACACCAAGGCTGCCATCTTGCTATTCATCCGCAACGAAAACGTCTCCGCTGTGATTGATAAGGCGATTCAAAAGGTCAGGGAACATCCAAATCATAAGCGCAGCAAAGCTTATACTCAGACAGACCTTGATCATTATGAGTTCACGATGCACACGGCCGGCGATCCCGAACGTGAAATACATTTAACCCTAGTTCCGTTCGCGCTCGGATCGGCTGTCCGCCAAGCAGTGTCAGATGGATAGGCGTGGCGGAGTCCTCGTCAGTGATGCCGACTATGTTGCACGGGTACGGAGACACAAACCTTCATCCCTCATTCCGATCGTCGCGCAAGTCGGCGCCGCAGTCTCGGAACCGGGGTCGTGGAGGCGAGGCGATATCAGCACCGCTGTGAATCCATGGGCGCTAGCGGATGTTGCTCGAGTGAGCTTGGTTTCTGGCAACGAACATCGCCAACCGGCCACCAGCAGCGACTTGAGCGAATGTCTCGCCGCCTACTGGCGGCTAGATGAGCCACGACAGGAACCGGACGCAGTTATGTCGTTCCTTTTCCGCAAGGCCTCAGAGCAGTTCGGATTCAACGAGTCTCGGTATCACAATCTGCTCCGTACAGCAGCCCTATTCGCACAAACGGACCCAGTAAAGGACCTAACCATTTTAAGGCAGGGATGGTTCGAGGAACTATTTGGCTGCGATCTATCCCAGTACGTAGGTATCGGATTCATAGTTCATACACTGGCATCGACGAGTGCGGGCGGCTTCGACGAGACCTGGCTGCAAAGCGACCCAGCAGTGCAGGACATCATCGAACGCATACCCGTGACGCTGATTACGACGATCATCGATAGCTACTTCACGGGTGACCTCCGCTACTTCCAGCAATACAGGGAGGATTTTCGGGCTGCGCCGCTGCGTAGGTACACCTTTAACCCTCTGCTCGACCGTCCGGTGGTATCGGGTCTGGGCCAGGGCAGACTCGTCCCCGTGCCGGCTCTGATCGATAGAAAGATCAGCCCGCTCGGCGTCTGGTATTCGGGATTCGGCCGTTGGGGGGAGGCGTTCGCCACGGAGGTTGGCGAACTGTTCGAGCAATACATCGGCCGCCATCTCGCCCTCATCCCCGGCGCGAGAGTAATTCCGGAAATCCACTACGACAACGGCAATCGCTCCGTGGACTGGATCGTGGTCATGCAGCACGCCGTGCTGCTTATCGAAGTGAAGTCGACTCGACCGACGGACCCGATCAGGTTGGGCTCCACCGCTATGTGGGAGACGCTTTCAACCAAGCTGAGGAAGGCCTACACACAGATCGAGAAAGCGAACAGGAACGTATCCGATAGACATCCGGCGTTTGCCGAGATCCCCCATGACCTCCCACGACTTGGCCTGATTGTCACGATGGAGTCATTCGCATTCGTGAACACTCCAGAGGTGCAAAGTCGACTCGACACGGAGTCGACGATCCCGACCCTTGTTTGTGCGA
>Ga0208328_1000832_pt1 | contig 12435 bp, 13 predicted proteins | sample DeeseametaMP2633_FD_184170 | JGI IMG/M metagenome (GOLD analysis project Ga0208328, IMG submission 184170) | Marine microbial communities from the Deep Atlantic Ocean - MP2633 (SPAdes) | ecosystem: Environmental > Aquatic > Marine > Unclassified | place: Northeast of Antigua and Barbuda, North... | reverse complement strand
GGAGCCGCGCCTCGGGCTGGTGCAGGCCGTCGGCGGCGGCGGGTCCTGTGCTGCCGCAGTGCTCGCGGTGTGAGATCACGCGTGTGAGATCAGGCCGGTGTGATCAGGCGATCGCACCGCTCTCTTTGAGCGCGAGGATGCGATCCCAGTCGCCGCCCAGCTCCAGAATCAGTTCTTCGGTGTGGGCGGCGAATTCGGGCATCGGAGCCAACGTCAGCGGAGTTTCGTCGTAGAGCACCGGGCTGGCTACCAGATCGAAGGTGTCTCCGTCGTGCTCCACCGCGACGATGTTGCCGTTCGCGCGGACCTGTGGGTCGGCGGCGACCTCCGCGGTGTTCTGCACCGGCGCCCACTGTCCGTCGAACCCCTCGAGCGCTTCGCGCCAGTGCTCGAGGGGATGGGCGGCGATCGTGGCCCGCAGCACCTCGATGGCGGCAGGTGCATGTTCGGTGAGTGACGCGTGGCTGGCGAACCGTTCGTCGGCGGCGAGATCGGTGGCACCGACCCGGCGACAGAACTCCGCGAAGTACCGGAAGCCCTGCAGCATCGACAGCCCTAGATGGCGACCGTCGGCAGTCCTGTAGAAGCCGACCAGCGGATTGTTCGGTGTGACATTGGCGCCGGCCGGATTCGTCTGCCACGGCTCGCCGCTGACGAGCGCCGCGTTGATCGCCACCCCGGATGCCCAGACCCCCACGCCCAGCAGCGAGATGTCGACGATCCGGGCATTGCCCGTCCGCTCGCGTTCGAACAGGGCTGCGGATATCCCGCCGGCGATCGTCATCCCACCGATCGAATCGCCGTAGGCCGGGCCTGGCTGCGGCACCACGCCGTCCATGTCACACGGCGTGGATCCGAGCGCTCCCCCGGCACGGCTCCAGAATCCGGTCATGTCATATCCACCCGTGCCCGCGTCGTCGCCGAGTGGTCCGTACGCGCTTCCGCGCGCGTAGATGATGTCGGGGTTGACGGCGCGCAGGTCATCGACGTCGATGCGCAGTTTCTCGCGGGCGTCCGGCAGGAAGTTGGTCAGGAACACATCGCTCGTGCGCGCGATGTCCATCAGCAGCTCGTGCCCGTCGGGGGTCGACATGTCCAGCGCCACTGAACGTTTGCCGCGGTTGGCGTGCTCCATGACCGGGTTCCGATCACCGTCGACGGTGATGTGACCGAGCTGGCGGAGCCCGCGCTGGGAATCACCGGTCTGGGGATGCTCGATCTTGATGACGTCGGCTCCCCAGTCCGCCAGAACGGCGCCCGCAGCAGGCACGAACGTCCATTGGGCCACCTCGAGCACACGCACTCCGGACATCGGTCCAATCATGGGTTCGAGCCTCCTTCTCTCGGCACGAAAGCGCCCGGCCGGAACTCGCGTGTCGGCAGACGAGGATCACCTGCAGACCCGTCGACCTAGCGGTTCAGCGCGCAGGTCCGGTGAGATCCCAGCCGGCTACTGCCTGTACAGTAGAACAGAAAATGTTTATTTGCGATATGGTTACCGAGTGACGGGTGCGTTGTCCCACCTCCGGGTGTGCGATCTCAGTGGGCAGCTGGCGGGCGCCGGAGCGACCAAGATCCTGGCCGCCTTCGGTGCGCAGGTCATCCGAGTCGAAGACCCGGTCAGCCGCGGCCTGTGGGATGCGCTGCGCGGCGTGGGACCGTACGTCGACGAACGCCGGGGCGTCGACCTCGGCGCCGGGTTCAACAATCACAACGCGGGCAAGTACGGCGTGACGATCAACCTCCGTACCGACGAGGGCAAGCAGCTGTTGCGCGAACTCGTCGCCGTCAGCGACGTCGTCTGTGAGAACTTCGCCGCAGGCGTGATGGAGAACCGCGGCTTCGGATACGAAGACCTGCAGCGCATCAAGTCCGACATCGTCTATGTGTCCAACTGCGGGTTCGGCCACAGCGGCCCCTATCGCGATTTCAAGACGTGGGGGCCGATCGTGCAGGCCGTCAGCGGGCTGACCTATACCTCCGGCCTGCCCGATACCGAACCTGCGGGCTGGGGGTTTTCCTACATGGACCACGGGTCCGCGTTCTACATGACCGTGGCCATCATGGCCGCGCTGCACCACCGTGAACGCACCGGCGAAGGCCAGCATGTGGATCTGGCGACGGTACCCGCCGGGATGGCGATGCTGCCGACCGAGATCCTCGATTGGACCGTCAACCGCCACATGACCCAGCCCTCGGGCAATCGCGCCGATTTCGACGAGTACGCACCACACGGCATCTACCCGTGCGCGGGCGCGGACCGGTGGATCGCGATCGCGTGTCGCGACGACAGAGAGGTCGCTCTGCTGGCCAAGGTGCTGGATGAGCCAACACTGACTGCCGACCGATTTGCGACGCTCCCACAACGCTTGGCCTCGGTCACAGAATTGGATGCGGTCGTCGGCGCAGCCACCGCGTCACGCGACGCGCCCACGCTGGCCGCCGACCTCGTGGCCACCGGGGTGCCCGCCAGTGTGGTGAAGAGTCCGGCCGAACGCATCGACGGCGATGCCGATCTCACCCGAATGGGGTTGTTTCCCAGCGTCACCCACCCGGATATCGGCAAGGTACGGGTGGAAGGCATCCCGATGACGTTCTCCGCCACCCCATGGCATCTCGACGCCGGCGCACCCAAGTTGGGTCAGCACAACGACGAAATACTGGGCAAGCTACTGGGTCACGACGCCCAGTCGCTGGCCGACTGGGCCGAGCGAGGTGTGATCTGAGCGCGTTGTCCGACCTGCGGGTCATCGAGATCAGTGATCAGTACACGCCGATCGCGGGCCGGGTGCTGGCCGAACTGGGCGCCGACGTCATCGTCGTCGAGCCGCCGGAGGGCTCGCCGCACCGACGCCGTCCGCCCTTCGTGGACGGCGATCCGGGCCTCGATCGCAGCCTCCGCTGGTGGGGCGCGAACGCGGGGAAGCGCAGCGTCACCATCGACGTCGACGACTCGGCTGCTCTCGAGTTGCTGCGACGGGTTATCGCCGGAGCTGACGTCGTGCTCGCGGGCAGCGACCGGGTGGCCGGTGACCGCCTCAGGTATTCCGAGCTGTCGTCAGAGCACCCCGGCCTGATCTGGGTGTCGATCTCGCCTTTCGGCATCGGGAGTGCGCGTGCCGACGATCCCGTCACCGATCTGACCGTCCTTGCCGGAGGCGGGCCGATATGGAATTGCGGCTACGACGACCACACGATTCCGCCGATGCGGGGCTCCGGGGACCAGTCGGCCAACATCGGGGGAATGTACGGCGCCATCGGCGCACTCATCGCCCTCGCTCACCGCGACCACACCCGCGTGGGCCAGATCGTGGACGTCAACGTCACCGCGGCCTGCAACGTGACGTGTGAGCAGACGACCTATCACTGGCTGGTGAATCAAGCCGTCTGTCTTCGCCAGACCGGACGACATGCGTACCCGAGGCGCAGCTCTCCTGTGCAAGTACTTTGTGCAGATGGGCATTACGCGACCACAGGGGTGCTGCCCCGCAAGCCCGACGAATTCACCCGCCTGCTCCAGTGGCTGTCCGATCTGGGCCTCACCGAGGAGCTTCCCGAGGCGTTCTTCCTGGAGTTGGCCGCCGGGCGCGACGAACCGGTGGACCTCGCGGCCATCGGCGAAGACGAGGAGACCACCGCGATCCTGAGTGCGGCCCGCGATGCCATGAGGCTCATCGCGTCTCACCTGCCGGCCAAGGAGTTCTTCTTGGCAAGTCAGCGTCGCGGGTTCCCTGCCGGCGCCATCCTGCCTCCCCACGAGGCGTTCGATGACGAGCACTCGGTCGCGCGCGGAATGCACGTACCCGTCGCCCACCCAGAATTGGACCGCACCGTGATCTATCCCGGCGCCCCCTACGTGTTCGGCGGCAGTCCGCTCACGCCACCGACCCGCGCCCCCCTGCTCGGTGAGCACAACGGCATCGTGCACAGCCTCGCCGACGACATCGCGCGATGACGTCCGGACACCGTCTCACCCATGTCGGCCTGTGTGTTCGCGACGTCGAACGATCCAGCCACTTCTACTGCGCAGCACTCGGTTTCCAGAGGATCGGGGACATGCACGTGGCCGATGACGCCAGTGCCCGACTCCTCGATGTCGACGGACTCGTCCTGGACCTGGTCTACTTGCAGCGTGACGGGTTCCGGCTGGAACTCCTCGGCTTCACCGGACCCGGCAGCAGCGGCGAAGCCGAGCCTCGGGCGATGAATGCACTCGGCTTCACCCATTTGTCGTTCCGGGTGGACGATGTCGACGCGTTGAGCGCCGCGATCGTCGCTCATGGGGGGCGCCTCCTGGCCGAGCGCAGCGTCGTTTTCGACGGCGGTAACCGGGGCCTGATCCTCACCGACCCTGACGGCACGTTGCTCGAGCTGATCGAACGCACCCCGAGACCGGGCTAGTCAACTAGTCACTATTCGTCCGATTGTTCAGTCGGATGATAGACTGCCCCCGTGCCCGCGACCAGCGAGTTGACCTACTCCCCCTTCTCCAAGGCGATCTTCGACGATCCCTACCCGGTGTACCGCCGGTTGCGCACCGAAGCCCCCGTCTACCGGGACCCGGGAGACCGCTGGTGGGTGCTGTCCCGCTTCGCCGACGTCGCCGGTGCGCTGCGCGACTGGGAAACCTACTCCTCCAAACTGGGACCGGCACCCGAGAACCCTGACGACGACGGGCGCAAATACTCGGTCATCTCGATGGACCCGCCCCGCCACGACCGCATCCGCGGAGTCCTGAAGGGCTTCTTCACACCGCGGGCGGTCGCAGCCATGGAGGGCGCACTGCAGCGGGTGGTCGACCATCACCTCGACCGGCTGGAGCCGGGAACGACCGTGGATGCGATGGAGGCGTTCGCCTTCTCCGTGCCCACCGATGTCATCGGCGACCTGCTCGGCGTCCCGCACGCCGATCGCGAACAGCTTCGCGTCTGGTGGGAGGCATTCCTCACCCGGCACGAGGGTGAGGTCACGATGCCACCGAGCGCCATCGAGGCCAACCGCAAGATCAGTGCCTACATCGGCGATCTCATCGAGGCGAGGCGCACCGATCCCGGAGACGACCTGATCAGCATCGTGCTGCAGGCCACGTTCCACGATCCCGAGGTCGGCGACGATCGAGCCCTGACGCCGCACGAAGTTCTGATGTTCTGCAACCTGCTGTCCGCCGCCGGGTCCGAAACCACCCAGAAGCTGATTTCCAACGGCCTGGTCGCCCTGCACGACCACCCCGACCAATGGCATCGAATCGTCGACGACCACAGCCTCATTCCAACCGCCGTCAACGAGGCCTTGCGTTTCGACACGCCGAGCCACTGGGTGGCGCGCACGCTGACGCGGCCCGTCGAACTGCACGGTGTGACGATGGAAGCGGGTGACTGGGTGCTGCTGCTGCTCGGTAGCGCCAACCGTGACGAGCGCCGCTACGACGACCCCGACCGCTTCCTCCTCGATCGGCCGCGTGGCACCGACGTCTACTTCGGCTGGGGCATCCACATCTGCCTGGGCCAGTGGCTGGCTCGCCGCGAAGCGCAGATGGTGTTCGAGGCCGTGGCCAAGAAGTTCCCCAACTACGCGATCGGCGCGCACGAACGGGTGTTGACCGCCACGGTCCGTGGCTACACCAGCGTCGAGATGATGCTGCGGTGACCCGATACCGCAGCGCCGGCCGGGGCACCGGTGCGCAGGCCCGATCCCGGACAGCTTCGGTGAATCACTGACGGCGAGCCAGTTCTAGCATGTCCGCCATCCTCATGGCGGCCGTGACGCCACCGTCGCAGACGATGTCGGTTCCCGTGAGGTATCCGGGTTTGTCGCTGGCGCAGAACGCCAGGAACTCGGCGATCTCGGCAGGATGGCCGAAACCGTTAGAGGGCCCCGAGCTGCGCCAACGCACCCGCAGCGACATTCTTCTCGAGCTGGCCCATGGCGGTGTCGAAGGATCCCGGCGACACCGAGAGCACCCGCGCCCCCTTCGCCCCGAAGTCGGCCGCCATCGCCTTGCTGTGCCAGATGACGAAGTTCTTGCTCAGCACGTAGGCCAGTTGCGGTCGTCGCGCCCATGGGCCCAGATTGCACAATCTGACCAGCTCGGTGACGAGCGCGGCAACCGAGCCACGGTCGGTGATGTCGCAGACGGTGGCCGTGCACACGATCCCAGCTTCGCTCAGTTCGCGTTCTGCGGCGCGTAGACGGTCGGGATCGACGTCGCTGATCACAACCGCGCTGTCACGGCCGACGACATGCGCCGCAGCCAGCACCATCCCTCCGGCGCCGCCGGCAACCACTGCCACGTTCGGCATCTCTGTTCACCACTCCTCGGAGACTGAGCTCGGGTACCGGTCATCGTAGGAGAAGCGGGCGGACACCGATTGTCACGTCGCCGTGGACGATTCGAACACTCCAGGCGACTTCGAGTAATCGACGGTGGACAATTCGGTCATCCCGCCGTCGATGTGCAGCACGGTCCCCGTGACGAAAGTGGCGTCGTCACTGGCTAGGAACGCCACCGCCGGTGCGATCTCGGCGTCCGGATCGGCGCCGCGCTTCATCGGTGAGGCCTCCGCGGTGCGAGTGTAGTTGTCCCACTCGGTACCGATCATGTCGCGCTGCACGTCGGTCAATGCGAACGGACAGACCGCGTTGACCCGGATGCCATGAGCCGCCCACTCGTTGGCGGCCACCTTGGTCAACGCGCCGATCGCGCCCTTTGCCGCCGAATAAGGCCCGGTGTAGGCGATTCCGCCCAGCGCAGAGCCGGACACGAAGTTGATGATCGAAGCCTTCCCCGCCGCCTTGAGGAACGGATGCGCGAGTTGCATGAAACGGAACGTGGCCTTCGGACCGGTCGCCTCGGACAACTCCCAGTCCTTGTCGGACACGAGTTCGAGAGCCTTCGGCATCGCGAAGTACTGCGCCGCGTTCACCAGCACATGCAGTGCACCACCTGTAGCAGCGGCCTCGACCGCCGCGGCGATGTCGTCACGCTTGGCGACGTTGGCCTTCACGAAAGTGGCGGCACCGCCGTCGCGCTCGATGAGGCCCACGCATTCAGCGGCCTTGTCCTCGTTCAGGTCGACGATCGTGACCTTTGCCCCTTCGCCGGCGAGGCGCCGCGCGATAGCCCGGCCCAGGCCTTGCGCCCCGCCGGTGACCAGCGCGTTTCGATCGTCGAGGCGGCCCATGGTTCCTCCTGGATGTAACAGTTGAACAATATTCGTTCTATCATTCAGTATCATGGCAGACCGCTACGGCTCGACACCAGGAAGGGGTACGAGATGCGAGTAGAGGTGGAGCGCGATCTCTGCGAGTCGAATGCCGTCTGTGTCGGGATCGCTTCCGACGTCTTCGACCTCGACGACGAGGACCTGGCCGTGGTCACTGTGGACGAGGTGCCCCCGACCCGCGAAGACGATGTGCGTTCGGCGGTGCAACTGTGCCCGAAGATCGCGTTGACACTGTGCGAGGACGGCTAGGCACCGAGACGATGCACATCGGGTTGACCGCTGAACAGGAGATGCTCCGCGAGACCACGGCGCGGCTGGCGAGGTCGATGGCGACCGAAACCGCCGATGATGTCGCATCGGGCGACCGTCTCGACGGCCAGTGGAAGCGCATCGTCGACCTCGGCCTGCCCGCGCTGCGGGCACCGGAGTCGTGCGGCCTGGACGCCAGCGGTGTCGAGATCGCGGTAGCACTCGAGGAATTGGGGCGCAGCCTGACCGCGGTACCCGTGCTCGGGCAGGCGGTGCTGACCACCGAGCTCCTGCACGCCGCGGGCGCCGACAAGGAAGTCGAGCTGGTCGCCGAAGGCACCTTGCGGATGGCGCCCGTGCTGGCCCGCGATCTGGCAGATTTCGCCGACTCCGTCGACGCAGGTATCGCCGTCGACACAGCCGGTGCGACCAGCGTGCTGTTCGCCGTCCGAGACGGTGAATCCCGGCGCCTGACGTCGGCGGCGCTGCGCCCGGCGGAGTCCGATGCCGGCCTCGATCTCACCCGGTGCGTGCGCACGATAACCGCCGGAGAACTCGAAACTGCGGCGCCGCTGGGTGATCCGATCACTGCCGAGCGGTGGATGTCGGTGCAGGCGATGGCACTGACCGCGGTGGCGGCAGATCTCGCCGGGGTCATGGCCGGCGCGCTCGACGATGCCGTTCGGTACGCGGGCGAGCGTGTGCAGTTCGGCGTCAAGATCGGCACCTTCCAGGCGGTTCAACATTTGCTTGCCGACTCGCTGGTGCGTTTGGAGGGCGCACGCAGCTGTGTGTGGCATGCCGCCTGGGCGGTCGACCATCTGCCCGCAGACCAGGCCCTGCTTGCCGCGCGCACCGCGAAGGCGTATGCGTCGGCCTCCGGTCGCGACGTCGTCGAGACCGCGATGCAGGTGCTCGGCGGCATCTCGATCACCTGGGAGCACGCGTCACATCTGCGCCTGCGCCGAACCCTGCTCAACCGCAGGTTGTTCGGCGATGAATCCGCGCAGTACGCAGCCATTGCGGATATGCGACTCGCCGATCGAGAGTTGAGCTAGACGAGGATCATGGATTTCACCGATACCCCTGAGGAAGCCGAGTTCCGTAATCGCCTGCGGACCTGGTTGGCTGCACACGCCGCCGAGGCGGTGATTCCTGAGGACCCCGGTGAGCGGGCCGATGCCGCCAACGCGTGGCATCGGCGGCTGCACGAAGCCGGCTACATCGGGCTGTCGTTTCCCACCGAGTACGGCGGCCACGGCCTGTCCCCCATCTACGAGGCGATCTTGAACGACGAACTCGGCCGTTCGGGCGCTCCGCCGATCGAGGGTGTCGGCCACCTGTCGAACGCTCTGCGGCTGTTCGGCTCAGACCGCCAGCGCAGCGAGTTGCTTCCTGGCCTGCTGTCCGGAGCGGTGCGCTGGTGTCAGGGGTTCAGCGAGCCTGAAGCGGGCTCGGACCTCGCCAGTCTCACCACGAGGGCCGAGGTGGTCGAGGTCGACGGTGGATCGGTTTTCCGCATCAACGGTCGCAAGATCTGGACCAGCTTCGCGGCCGTGGCGGATTGGTGCTTCCTGCTGTGCCGCACCGAACCCGAGGCCGCCAAGCATGCCGGCATCTCCGTTCTGCTGGTGCCGATGTCGACGTCGGGCATCGAGGTGGCCCCGATCGTGAATGCCGCACGCAATCGCGAGTTCGCGGAGGTCACGTTCACCGACGTCGACGTACCCGTCGAGAACTTGCTGGGCGAGCGGGGCCAGGGCTGGTCGATCGCGAACCAGCTACTGGCCTACGAACGCGGCCCCAGTGACATCAACTGGATCAGCCGTCTCGCCGTGCAGCTGCGCGCACTCGAGGACGACGTGCGGTCCGGCCGCCTGCCGGACACCCCTTCGGTACGAACCCGACTCGGTGAGGCGTATACCGAGCTGAGGGCGTTGCAGGTGAAGGTGCAGCGGTCACTCACCGACCGTGTCAACGGCGCACTCCCAGGTGCCGAGGGCTCGGTGGACAAGCTGCTGATGGCGCGCGCCGACCAGACGTTCGGCCACACCATGATGGATCTGCGCGGAAGTGCGCCGGTCGTGGCCGAGGGACTGGAGTGGGACATCTACGTGTGGTCACGCGCCGCGGGAATCTACGGCGGTACCGCCCAGGTGCAGCGCAGCATCGTCGCTCAGCGGGTACTCGGACTGCCCCGTCGGTGAGGCCGGTTCAGCGGTTCCGGTAGTGCTCGAGCGCTTCCTTCATGCCGGACAACCGGCGTTGCATCAACTCGTCGCCCTCGCCCGCCTCGATCTTGCGAGTCACTTCGGCGATCTCGGCCACCAGCCGCTCCGAGGCCTCGTCACGGGTCAGCAGGTCCTGATCGACCCAGTCGTCATGGGGAATACGGTCGCCGGGATCCATGCTCGCTCTTCCTGTCGGACCACGCTATAGTCAAATAAGCAGATACTGTTCAATTGTTCAGCTCTGACCGCCAGCTTAACAGCTGAGACCGAGAAGGATCGACGATGCCGCTGCAACCGTCCATGAAGCTCCTGTCCGTCGACGACCACCTCATCGAACCGCCGCACGTGTGGACCGACCGGCTCCCGAAAAAGTACATCGAAGACGGTCCCCGCATCGTGGAGTTTCCCCGCGAGGGAAAGTCGCCGATGCATCAGTGGGTGTACGAGGGGCGCAGTTACCCGAACATCGGGCTGAACGCTGTCGCGGGCAAGTCGCCCGAAGAATTCGGGGTCGACCCGGTCCGCTACGACGACATGATCCCCGGGTGCTACGACCCGAAGGCCCGCCTCGCCGACATGGACATCGACGGCGTACACGCCATGCTGTGCTTCCCGTCGTTCCCCCGGTTCTGTGGCACGGTGTTCCTGGAGGGTGAGGACAAGGATCTCGCCCTGCTCAGTGTCCAGGCCTGGAACGACTTTTCTCTGGACGAGTGGTGCGCGACCGATCCCGCTCGCTTCATCCCGATGATGATCAGCCCGCTGTGGGACACGCAGTTGATGGTCGCCGAGATCGAACGCAACGCCGCCAAGGGATGCCGCGCGGTCGGGCTCCCTGACAATCCGATGAATCTGGGGCTGCCGAGCTTCCACACCACGCACTGGGACCCGGTGTGGTCCGCCCTCGAGGAGACCAACATGACCGCGGTCATGCACTTCGGCTCCGGCGGCTTACCGCCGTCCACCGCGCCCGAGGCGCCGTTTGCCGTGATGGTGACCCTGATGGGCACGACCTCGATGGCCGCCGCCATCGAGTTGGTGTTCTCCCCCGTCTTCCACAAGCACCCGAACCTCAAGGTCGCGTTCTCCGAGGGTGGCATCGGCTGGATGCCTTACCTCGTCGAACGCGCCGACTACGTGTGGCGCAAACACAAGTACTACCAGAACATCCACCCGACGATCGCGCCGTCGGAGTTGTTCCACCGCAACATCACCGGCTGCTTCATCGAAGACGAGGTGGGTGTGGCGATGCGCCATCAGATCGGCATCGACAACATCACCTGGGAGTGCGACTACCCCCATTCCGACTCGTTCTGGCCCAAGAGCCGGGCCCGTGCCGAGGAGATGCTGGCCTCCGTGCCGGACAACGAGGCCGCCAAGATCGTCGAGCTGAACGCCCGGCGTTGGTACGCATTCCCCGAAGAGGGTTTCAAGTCCGCCACCGCTGACAGCGGCTGGCGACCGAACAACGGCGAGCCGCCGGAATACGACTACGACGCGGTGATGTCCGACCACGGCGGCGTCGGCTACGGCGCCTTCATCGAGAACCTCGCCAACCAGATGGCCAATAAGGAGCACAAAAACTAGGCCGACGTCGCACGAGGTAGTTGTCCACCGCAACCACCAGCAGTCTCTAGGCCGAGGGCATCGCGATATCGGTCGCGGTGGCCCGGCCCCTGAGCACGCACGAAGTGACAACGCGCCAGCGGGCCGCCTCTCGGGAGTCGGCCCGCTCCAGCGTCGACCGCGACGCCGCGATGCCACCGTGGCTCTTCGCATGTTCGGAGAGCCGCGCCGCTTCGTTGACCGGGTCACCGACCACGGTGTACTCGTAGCGGCGCGGATCGCCGATGTTGCCGGCCACCGCCATTCCCGAGGACACACCGATGCCCGCCGCCAACCGCGGGTGGCCCGAGGCAATCGCCGCCGCCAGCTCCCGGGCGGCCGCGAGAGCCGAGCCGGCATGGTCCGCAACGCCCTGTGGGGCGCCGAACACCGCCAGCGCGGCGTCGCCCTCGAACTTGTTGACCCAGCCGTCGTGGCGTTCGACGATGTCGACGACCAAGGCGAAGAAGCTGTTGAGCATCGCCACGAGTTCCTCGGGGGCCATGTCCAGTGCCATCTTCGTCGACCCCACCAGGTCCACGAACAGCACCGCCACCTCTGTTTTGGCTCCGACGAGCTGAGGTGACCGATTCTCCTCGGCCAGTCGCGCCACGTCGCGACCTACGTGCCGACCGAACAGATCACGCAGTCGCTCGCGCTCCCGCAAACCTTCGGCCATCGTGTTGAAACCGGCCTGCAGTAGCCCCAATTCCGACGCGTCGAACACAGGCACAGTGACGTCGTAATGCCCGTCGGCGATCCGGGACATCCCCCGGCGCACCTCCTCGATCGGATCTGTCGTCGTGACGGCCGTGAAGATCGTCACGAACAAGCCGCTCAACGCCGCTGCGCCGCCGAGGCCGAGGACCACCACTGCGAGGCGATGCCCCGGGTATTCGACGACGAGCGAACTGACCGCGACGAACATCAGCATCAGCAACGGCACGCCGGTGCCCACCACCCACGCGGACACCGCTCGGATGCGAAGTCCGGGCCGCTGCCGGCGGACCGGTGGATTCCGCGTGAGGGCCGGGGCGACGTGCGGGCGCAGTACCCGGGTGCACCACCAGTACGTCAGTGCCGCCGTCACGGTCGCAGCCAGCAATGTCGAGACGCCCAATGTCGTG
>Ga0208328_1000831_pt1 | contig 12438 bp, 10 predicted proteins | sample DeeseametaMP2633_FD_184170 | JGI IMG/M metagenome (GOLD analysis project Ga0208328, IMG submission 184170) | Marine microbial communities from the Deep Atlantic Ocean - MP2633 (SPAdes) | ecosystem: Environmental > Aquatic > Marine > Unclassified | place: Northeast of Antigua and Barbuda, North... | reverse complement strand
GACCCCTCCTCGCCCTGGCAGAAAGGCACTGTCGAGAACACAAACCGGCGGCTCCGCCGATGGCTTCCAAGGCAGCGTGACGTCGCTGCCATGACAGAGCTCGAGCTGAAGCAACTCTGCGACCAGCTCAACAACACGCCCCGCAAATGCCTCGGATGGAGACCCCCGGCCGAGGTCTTCCGCGAAAAGATGATGGAGGAAATCGGTCGACGCCCCTACCGTCGCAGGTAATGGGAGGCGCGCTTCACGTAGCGCACACATCGACCATTTCAGGCGCGGCGCCGAGAAAGGCATCGACACGCTCCGGGTCGAAATGATTGCCGAGCAGGGCCTGCAGGTAGGTGCGCAGGGCCGCCGCGGGTTCGTCGATGCCGGCGCGGCGCACAACCGGATTGCGGGGCGCCCAGATCCAGCCGCCCGACCAGGCGGTCGTGCCGCCGAGGACCTCGGTCTTCTCCAGCACCGTCACCGAAAGCCCCTGCGCTGCAGCCGTCACCGCGGCCGAGAGCCCGCCCGCGCCGGAGCCGATCACCACGAGGTCGACCGTTCGGGTCATCGCGTTTTCCTCCACCCAGATGACCCTGCTTACCCGCGCGAGGGGGATTAACGTCAATTGCCATATATGCGACCATGATAACATGAGGTTATTCAGGAGGCACCGATGCGGGAAATCACCCTGAGACAGGTCGAGGTCATCCGGGCGGTCATGCTCCGCGGGACGATCAGCGGCGCGGCTGAGCTGCTCGGCGTCTCCGCCCCGGGCATCTCGCGGCTGGTGAAACACACGGAGGAAGCTCTGGGGCTGCGGCTTTTCGAACGAAAGGCAGGGCTCTTCGTCCCATCGGTCGAGGCCGGCAGGATTTTCGACCAGGTGCGCGAGGTCTACAAGGGGGTCGAGAACCTGCAGAGCGCGATCAATTCGCTGCAGAAGGGCGAGGAGGTACAGCTTGCCTTCGCCTCGGCGCCGTCGGTCGCGCAGTTCATCGCGGCGCGGGCGATCCAGATGATCCGCGCCCGCTATCCGGACCTCTACATCGACCTGAACATTCTCAAGATCGAGGAAACAACCGACTACCTGCTGCTTGAGCGCGGCGAATTCGTGATCATGAGCTCAGCGGTCCACAATCCGGGCATTCAGAGCGAGAAACTGGCACATGGGCGCGTGGTCGCGATTCTGCCCGACGGCCACCCTCTGGCCGAGCGCGACGTGATCTCGGTGCATGATCTTGCCAGGGAGCCGCTCATCGGCATCGATCCTGGTGATCCCTATGGCCGACTCGTCTCGCGCCCATTCCGCGAGGCGGGGATCGAGCTGCGCCATTCGATGCGAGGGCGCTTTGCACAGACCATCGTCAGCCTCGTGCGGTACGGGCTCGGGGTGGCTCTGATTGACGAATTTTCGGTGGCGGAGGTCTACCTGCCGGGCGTGGTGCGCAAGCCGATCGTCGAGGAGACTTCTATCGACATCTACGCGGTCACGAAGAAGGACCGAGTGCTGTCCAACTTCGCGGAATACAGCATCCAGCAGTTTCGCAAGGAGTTGAACGAGGCAGGGAAGAAATGGGCGAACAGCAACAGATAGATTAACATAAGGTTACTGATTGCCCAGAAATGGTATTTGACGTTACGCAAGGATGAGGCGCAAAAAGAGGTCAACGGACGTGGGGAGGTTCGCGTTCGGGAGCTTTTAACGGGAGGAAACCATGAAGCGTTTTGTACTTGGCGCCGTTTCGGCGCTTGTCCTCGGTGTGACCACGGCCGCCGCGCAGGACTACCCCAGCAAAGAAATCCAGGGCATTATCCAGTGGGGTGCAGGTGGCTCGACCGACACCGTTATGCGCTCGGTGACGCCTCACGCTGAGGAAGCCCTCGGAGGCACGGTCGTCATGCAGAACGTCACCGGGGGTGTCGGCGCAATCGCACTGAACCAAGTGGCGGGGCAGGCGGCCGACGGCTACTCGCTGCTGATGGGCGCAGAAAACCCGCTGCTCTACAAGGTGATGGGCCTCGGCGACAAGGACTATTCGGACTTCACGCCGATCAACATTCTCGCACGCGGCACGGCCATCCTCGTGGCCAATCCCGATGCGCCGTTCGACGACTATCCGGGCATGCTTTCCTACATCAAGGAGAACCCCGGTGAGCTGCGCCTCGGAGCGACGGGACCGGGTGGGTTGCCCTCGGTGGTGACCGCCATGATGAACACGGTCGAAGGCGAGATGGACGTGATCTCGGTGCCCTACGACGGGGATGGCCCGGCGCTGACCGCGCTGCAGGGCGGTGCCATCGACGTCATGCCCGCGGTTCTGGGGGCTGCGATCGAAGGCATCCGCGCCGGTAGCATGAAGCCGCTTGCCGTCTTCGACGTCGCGGCCAACGACAGGCTGCCCGAGGTGCCGCCGGTGACCGACTTCAACGAGGGCTACAACACCTATCTCCCTTGGGGTCCGTTCTTCGGCGTGTTCGTTAAGAAGGGTACGCCGGATGATGTCGTCGCCAAACTGGTCGACGCCTATGCGGCAGGGGCCGAGACCGCCGATTTCAAGGATCTGATGGAGAACCGCGGCTTCTCGATGTTGTCGATCTCCGGGGCCGAGGCCGAGGAGTTCCTCGTCAAGTGGCAGCAAGGGACCACCTGGCTGCTGCAGGACGCGGGTCTGACCAAGACCTCGCCGGAAGAGTTTGGCATCGCCCGTCCCGGGAGCTGATCGGGGCCCCGGCGCTAGCCGGGCGTGGATCGCGCTGGCGCCGCACTTCTGCACTGGAAGTGCGGCGCTTTCTTTATCGTCGTCTAAGACGACCCTGGGGAGGAGAGTCTCATGTCCAGAATTGAAACCGAACACCACGACGGCACGTCCGATGCGACGCCGGGCGGGTACGAGGGGCAGCGCCGCCCCGGTGAGCTGATCTTTGGCGCGCTGATGGTGATCGGCAGCCTTGTGCTGCTGTGGAACGCCTACGGGATCTCCGGCTTTGAGGCGCTGTCCGCCCCCGGCACCGTGCCGATGGCGACTACCGCCGTCATGGTCGTGACCGCGGCCATCATTCTCCTGCGCGATCTGCGACTGCCGCGCGTGGCGGGAGAGAGCGTGGCGAAGGACATTCTTCCGGGCGTCGTGCTGATCATCGCGCTGATGCTCGTGGCCTACGGGTTCCTGCTCCAGCCGCTTGGCTTCCTGCCGACGTCGGCACTCTTCCTGATCGCCGCGCTCAAGCTGCTTGCACGGCGGGGATGGCTCTGGACCGTTTCAATCTCGATCGGCAGCCTTCTGCTCGTCTGGATCATCTTCCGCATCGTCTTCTCGGTGCTGATGCCTGCAGGCATCGTGCCCGAGGCGGAACTGATCCAGGCCTTCCGCAATCTCTTTTCCGGAGGTCAATGATGGAAACGCTTCTAGCCTTCCTGACCGTCTTCACTCAGCCAGAGCTGCTGCTGCTCGTGGGCCTGGGCACATTTGCGGGAGTGTACGTCGGTGCCATCCCAGGGCTTTCAGTGACCATGGCGGTCTCGATCCTCATTTCCTTCACGTTCTCCTGGGACGTCTATCCGGCCATTTCACTGATGATCGGCATCTTCATGGGCGGCGTCTACGGTGGCTCGCGGACGGCGATCCTTCTCAACATCCCCGGCGCGCCCTCGGCGATTGCCACGGCGCTCGACGGTTATCCCATGGCGCAGCGTGGCGAGGCGGGCACGGCGATTGGCGTGACCACGGTCATGTCCTTCTTTGGCGGCTTCCTCGGAATCGCGGTGCTGGCGCTGGCGGCGCCGCTGGTCTCGGACTTCGCGTTGAAGTTCCAGCCGCGTGACTATATGCTCCTCGCGGTGCTCGGCATTCTGCTGGTGGGCTCGCTCTCGTCGGGCAGTCTGGTGAAGGGCATCTTCGCTGGCGCCCTCGGCATCGCCATCGGCGCGGTCGGACGCGACCCGCTGACCTTCACCGAACGCTTCACCTTCGACCTGCCGATGATGCAGAACGGCATCAGCTTCATCGCGGTGATGATCGGCATGTTCGGAGTCTCCGAGGCGCTGATGCAGCTCCATCACGTCGACAAGACCGCAGTACGGCAGAAGATCACCCGCATCGTTCCCTCCTTCGGGACCATCCGCAAGCATCTGCCGTTGTCGCTGCAGACTTCGACCATCGGGGTGATAATCGGCGCACTGCCGGGCACCGGCGGCGACATCGCCGCGCTCATGGCCTACGACCACGCCAAGCGGGTTACAAAAAAGCCCGAGCGGCCCTTCGGACAGGGCGCAATGGAAGGTCTTGTCGCGCCGGAGACGGCCAACAACGCGGCCGTCGGCGGCGCCTTCATCCCGATGATGACGCTCGGCATCCCGGGTGACGCAGTGACCGCAATCATGATCGGCGCGCTGTTTATCCACGGGCTGAACCCCGGCCCGATGCTGATGATCGATCAACCTGACATGTTTTGGTTTATCGTCGGTGCCTTGGTCATGGCCAACTTCTTCATGCTTTTTTTCGGCCTGACGGGAATTAAGCTCTTCACCAAGATCGTCGAGATGCCGCGCGCCGTGCTCATCCCGCTGATCATGCTGCTGTCGATCGTCGGCGCCTTCGCGGTGAACAACTCGATCAGCGATGTCTACTGGATGCTTGGCTTCGGTTTCTTCGGCTACTTCATGCGCCACTACGGCTATCCGCTGGGGCCGGTGATCCTGGGGGTGATCCTGTCGCGGCTGCTCGACGACAACTGGCGCCGGGCGATCATCTCGGAGCGCGAGGATCTCGGACGGTTTTTCCATGGCATCGTCACGAGTCCCCTGTCGCTGGTCCTCTTCATCGCGGTGATCCTGATTTTCGTCTCGCAGACGCCGCTTTGGACGCGTGCCAAGAAAAAGTTGCTGGGAGAACCAGCAGACGAGGTGAAGCAATGACCAAGACGGCAACACTCAAGCTCGGGCTGATCGGCGACAATATTGCACGCTCCCGTTCGCCCCTGCTGCACAGGCTGGCCGGGCAGCAGAACGGGGTCGAGGTGACTTATGACCGGCTGGTCCCGAAGGACATGGCCATCGGCTTCGACGAGATTTTCGACGGCTGCGCGCGGCAGGGCTATCATGGGATCAACGTGACCTATCCCTACAAGGAACTCGGCGCGAAGAAGGTCGAGGTGGACGATCCGCTGGTGCGGGCCGTCGGGGCGGTCAACACGGTGCTTTTCGGTGGTCTTCGCCCCAAGGGATTCAACACTGATTATTCCGGCTTCATGTCGGCCTATCGGCATGTGATGGGTGACGCCGCCACCGGGACTGTGCTGATGATCGGCACCGGCGGTGTCGGCCGGGCGGTGGCCTTCGGGCTGGCGGGGCTGGGAACACGCCGCCTCCACCTCGTCGACCGGGATCCCGCCAAGGCTGAGGCGCTGGCCGAGGCGCTGAAGTCCGTCGCGCCGGACATGGAGATCAGCATCTGGGTCGGCGCCGAGAAGGCAGCCGAGGGCTGCAGCGGGGTGATCAACTGCACGCCCGTCGGCATGGTCGGCTACGAGGGCACACCCTTGGCGGCGGGCGCCCTGCAAGGCGCAGTCTGGGCATTCGACGCGGTCTACACGCCGGTGAACACGCGGTTCCTACAAGACGCCGGTGCAGCCGGGCTAAAGGTGATCTCTGGTTGGGAACTCTATTTTTATCAGGGCGTTCACGCCTGGTCGCTGTTTTCGGGCCTTGGTTTGGACGAGGCGGCGCTGCGCGCGTCACTCATCAAAATGGGAGATGCCGAATGAAAACCTGCATCGCGACGGTTTCGATCTCGGGAACACTCTCCGAGAAGCTAGAGGCGATCTCCGCCGCCGGTTTCGACGGGATCGAGATCTTCGAGCAGGATTTCATCACCGACAGCGGCAGCGCGCGCGATGTGGGCAATCGCATCCGCGACCAGGGGCTGAGCATCGACCTATTCCAGCCCTTCCGCGATTTCGAGGGTCTGCCGGGTGGGTTGCGGGCCAAGGCCTTCGACCGGGCGGAGCGCAAGTTCGACCTGATGCAGGAGCTGGGCGCTGAGCTGATGTTGGTGTGTTCCTCAGTCCACCCCAAGGCCCTCGGTGGGGTCGAGCGGACGGCAGACGACTTGCGCGAGCTTGGCGAACGGGCCGCCGCGCGCGGACTGCGGGTCGGCTACGAGGCTCTTGCATGGGGTCGCTACGTGAACGATCACCGCGACGCCTGGGAGATCGTGCGCCGCGTCGATCACCCGAATATCGGCCTCATCGTAGACAGCTTTCACACGCTCGGCCGCGGCCTTGATCCCAATTCGATCCGGCAGATCCCCGGCGACAAGATCTTCTTCGTGCAGATGGCCGATGCACCGAAGATCGACATGGACCTGCTCTACTGGTCGCGCCACTTCCGTAACATGCCGGGGGAGGGCGATCTTGCCGTGACCAACTTCATGCGCGCGGTGGTCGCTGCGGGCTACACCGGGCCGGTCAGCCTCGAGATCTTCAACGACCAGTTCCGCGGTGGCAGCCCCCTCACCATCGCCCGCGACGGCTACCGGGCTCTGATCACCCTGATGGACGACGTGCGCCGGACAGAGCCCGAGGTGAAGGCCGATCTCCCGGTGATCCCGCCCCGGCAGAGGCTCGACGGCACCGCCTTTGTCGAATTCGCCACGCGCGGGGCCGAGGGAGAGAAGCTGCGCAGCCAGCTGACCGCGCTCGGCTTTGCCGAGACCGGGCGGCACCTGGCCAAGGCGATCACCCTCTGGCAGCAGGGCGACATCCGCATCGTAGTGAACGAGGAAGAGGACGATTTCGCCGGCTCCGCCTTCAACATGCACGGCACCTCCGTCTGCGACGTCGGGATCACCGTCGCCTCTTCGGCGGAAACGCTGGAACGCGCGACAGCGCTCGGTGCCACCGCCTTCGCACAGGCGCCGGCCGTTGGTCAGCTCGACATTCCGGCCATCCGGGGGCTCGGCGGCAGCGTGCTGCATTTCCTCGACGACTCCCACGCCGAGGTCTGGCGCGAGGAGTTCGACGCGGACCGCTTCGGGCCACAGGGGGCGGGGCTTCGCAGCGTGGACCACATCGCGCAGACCATGACCTATGACGAGATGCTGAGCTGGTCGCTGTTCTACAGCTCGCTTCTGGGCATGGAAAAGGCGCCGATGGTTGACGTGATCGACCCCGACGGGCTTGTGCGCTCGCAGGCGCTGGCGGCACCGGACGGCGCCTTCCGCATCACGCTCAACGGTGCCGAGACGCACCGCACGGTGGCCGGCTCCTTCCTCGCAGAGAGTTTCGGCGCGCCGGTCCAGCACATCGCCTTCGTCACCGAGGACATATTCACCACGGCGGACGCGCTCGAGGCCGCCGGTTTCGAGGCGCTGCCGATCGCGGCGAACTACTACGACGATCTTGCCAGCCGTTTCGACATTGCCGACCGGGACATGGACCGGATGAAGCGCCGCAACATCCTCTACGACGAGGATGAGACGGGCGCGTTCCGCCAGCTCTACAGTCGCCCGGTAGCCGGCGGGCTGTTCTTCGAGATCCTCGAGCGGACAGGAGGCTACAGCGGCTACGGCGCGCCGAACTCGGCCTTCAGGATCGCCGCTCAAAAGCGCCTCGCGCCGTCCAAAGGGCTGCCGCGGGACTGATGTGGGTTTGATGCACGCCGCCGGTCTGACGAGCCATCAGGAAAGTAATGTAAAGGGATCTTGCGTATTGCCCGGTATAAAGGCCACTCCAAACTCTTTGAACGCCGCGACGGGGTAAGCTCATCATAATCTGGTTCGGCGGAAAAAAGTACATATCTCGACCTTATACGGTATTCGTCCAAAGCATCGATTACCTAAGCAGAATTGCCCCGACTACAGAGGCACCTCAGTAAGAAATTGCTCGGCTTGTCCGGTTCGCGTTTCCAGTCTGCTGTTTCGCGACGCAGGGCGGCGCGTAACACCCTTGGGATCAAGCGGCTGGCTGGAAGGCACCGCGCTCATGGCTCGCCGATCCCGAAGAGTAGTTTTGCCTGTCCGTCGCGCGAGAGCTATGGGCTCGCAGATGACGTGTTGCACCGTGATCCTCGCCCACACCGCACGCTCACAATTCAGTGAACTGGTGCCTACGTGCATAGTTTGCGTGCGACGCTACCCTTGCGTCGCTCTGCCGCCGGTGAAATTCACCCGCTAGTACATTCGAGTCGCGTGGGCCCCGAGGGAGGAGGATTGCCCGCGCAACATGGCCCGTCTGTCTGAATGACCCTCACCAAGGTATAGGACATGAACGAAACATCCTCCCTTTCCCGGCCACTGACGTGGCTGATGGTCCTGCTGGGCGTGCTCGTCGCGCTGGCCGGGCTCGGGCTGGCCGGCGGCGGCGTGATGCTCATCGCGCGCGGCGGCAGCTGGTACTATCTTCTGATGGGGCTTGGGCTCCTCGTCTCGGGCATCCAGATCGCGCGCGGCGCGCCCTCGGGCGCGGCGGTCTACACCCTGGCCTTCGCGCTGACCGTGGTCTGGGCCTTCTGGGAAGCGGGCCTCGACTTCTGGGCGCTGCACGCCCGCATCTTCACCTTCCTCTGCGCCTTCGTGGCGATCATCGCGCTGCATCCGCTGACGCTGAAGCGGGTGGGCCGCAAGCCGATGGCCGGCGCATGGCTCGGCGTCGCCGGAGTGGCGCTGATCGTCGTGCTCGGCATGGGCTGGGGGATGTTCCAGCCGCATGGCAAGTACATTTCGCAGGTTGCTGCCGGCGAAACCGCGGCACCGGCGGATGCGCCGCAGGACTGGACCAGCTACGGCGCCAACGGTGACGAGACCCGCTTTGCCGCGCTCGACCAGATCACCCCGGAGAACGTCTCGGAACTCGAGGTCGCGTGGACCTTCCACACTGGCGACACGCCGGTCAGCCCCGGTGGCGGTGGCGCCGAGGACCAGGGCACCCCGCTGCAGGTGGGAGACGATCTGTTCTTCTGCTCGCCGAACAACACGGTGATCTCGATCGACGCCACCTCGGGGACCGAGAACTGGCGCCATGACTTCCCGACCGAGACCCGCACCTGGGTCCGCTGCCGCGGTCTGGCCTATTTCGACGCGGCCACGCCGCTGCCTCAGCCGACGCTGCCGAACGCGACGCCCGTCACCCCGGTGGAGCTCTCCGATGATGCCGCCTGCCAGCGCCGCATCTTCATGAACACCATCGACGCGGTGCTCGTGGCGCTCGACGCCGAAACCGGCGCGCTTTGCGCAGACTTCGGCGATGCCGGCATGGTCGACCTCAAGGAGGGCCTCGGCGCGGCGCAATCCCCGCTCTACTCGCTGACCTCGCCGCCGACGCTGGCGGGCTCGACCGTCGTCGTGGGCGGCCGCGTGGCCGACAACGTGGCGCTCGACATGCCGGGCGGCGTGATGCGCGGCTTCGACGTGATCACCGGCGAGATGAAATGGGCCTTCGATCCGGGCAACCCGACCGATCGTGGCGCTCCCGCCGAGGGCAGCGCCTATGCCCGCTCGACCCCGAACGTCTGGGCGCCGATGACCTATGATGCGGCCTCCAACACCGTGTTCATGCCGGTCGGCAACGCCGCCATCGACCTCTGGGGCGTTGAGCGCACCCCGGAAGACGAAAAATACGGCGCGTCGATCCTCGCCCTCGATGCCACCACCGGCGACGAGAAGTGGGTCTACCAGACCGTGCACCACGACCTGTGGGACTTCGACGTGCCGATGCAGCCGACGCTGATCGACTTCGAGGGCACGCCGGCGCTGGTCTTCGGCACCAAGGCGGGGCAGATCTTCGTGCTTGACCGCGTCACCGGCGAGCCGCTGACCGAGGTCGAGGAAGTGCCGGTGAAGCCGGCGACCATCCCCGGCGAGAAGTATTCGCCGACCCAGCCGAAATCGGTGGGCATGCCGCAGATCGGCGCGCAGCACCTGACCGAGGCAGATATGTGGGGCGCAACCCCCTTCGACCAGTTGATGTGCCGGGTGATCTTCAAGGGCTATCGCTATGAGGGGCTCTTCACCGCGCCGGACACTGACTACTCACTGTCCTTCCCCGGCTCGCTCGGCGGAATGAACTGGGGCGGTCTGTCGTATGACCCGACGGCCAACACCGTCTTCGTCAACGACATGCGTCTCGGCCTCTGGGTACACATGATGGAGCAAGACCCCGAGGCGGCGGCCTCGAATGGCTCCGAAGCGGTCAACACCGTGATGGGCGGCGTGCCGCTCAAGGGCACCCCCTACTCGGTGAACAAGAACCGCTTCCTGTCGCCGCTCGGCATTCCCTGCCAGGAGCCGCCGTTCGGTACACTGACCGCGATCAATATGGACACCCAGCAGGTCGCATGGGAAGCGCCGCTCGGCACCGTGCAGGACACCGTCCTCTTCGGCGTGAAGATGCACCTGCCGATGCCGGTGGGCATGCCCACCATCGGCGGCTCGCTCGCCACGCAAGGGGGCCTCGTGTTCTTCGCCGCGACGCAGGACTACTACCTGCGCGCCTTCGACAGCGCGACCGGCAAGGAGGTCTGGAAGGCCCGCATGCCCGTCGGCTCGCAGGGCACGCCGATCTCCTATATCAGCCAGAAGGATGGCCGGCAGTACATCGTGATCTCGGCCGGCGGCGCCCGTCAGTCCGCTGACCGCGGCGACTACCTGATCGCCTACGCGCTGCCGCAGGGCTGATCAGCCGTTCGAACGGATCGCCAAAAACATGAAGGCCGGCCCAAGGTGGCCGGCCTTTTCCATTCCAAACGACCGGGGTGCCGGTCAGAGGCACCGGAAGACATCGACGGTGACGCCGTCTGGTTGCGGCGTTACGCGGCTGACGAAGAGGGTCTCCCGCAGCCATTGGGGCGGGCCGTCGGGCGCGTCGAAGACCAGTGCCGCACGCATTTTTCGCAGAAATCCTCGGCGTGCCGCTAAAGGAGTGCATCCTGCCGCTGTCGAACACTCCGCTGTGTCTGGCGCCACTGCTGCTGGAAAGCCGGAAAGTCCTGACCGTCGAGGTCTAATCCTTTCGCCACGACGCACAACCCTGGCGACAACATCGTCCGAGTTGTACACGAGGTGATGGCCGCAGGCTCAGCGGCGCTATTCTTGTCTGAAGCCCTTGCGGGCTATGTCTTGCATGCCGCGGTATTAGTGTTGCCCTCGTGAACACCCCGACAGGTGGCCACGCTCTCAGGACAAAATCCGCATTTGCTGTGAACTCACCACGACGACGAGCTTCAATCGCGGCGTCGGATCTCGCCAGAGTGCGCAGAACCTCCCGCAGGTGCGCGGGGCCGCCCGCCCTGCGCATTTCCGCGCAAGACGGGCCGAGCGTACCACCGCCAATCGTTGCATACGTTAGCGCATCGCGTCTTGGAAAAGGTGTGGGTGGCTCCTGCTTCTCAGTCCGACCAGGGAGCAGCGCGATGGACGGAGTGGCGACGAGACCTCACCCGCCGCAGGACCAGAACCCGCGGTAGATCGCCTCGGGGCCTGGGTCGAGCCGAAAGGTCAGCTGGCTGTCTGAGCGCTGCGCATCGACCGGCTCGACTGTCATTTGGAGCCCTCCGGTGCCGTAGCTGCTTTCCGTATCGCCTGCACGCAGGGGCAGAATGACGCCGTTGAGTTTCGTGACAGCTGCGCTGCCATCGGCGGCGGCTATCAGCACCGGGTCTTCGGTGCGGGTACGGCGGAAGGCGCAGGTCTCACCCTCAGGCATCGCATCCCCTGCCTCTTCGGGGGGCAGCGGCGCCGGATCGAGCGTCGACAGGAGTGTATTGCTGAGCGCGTCCTGCAGCGTGCCCTGCTGCGCGGGCGGGTCCTCGTAGATCGAGGTCACCACGTTGCCGGCGGAGACATCGGCGATCAGCGCGCGCATCTCGGCGATCTCCTTCTTCTGGGCGGTGGCAATGCCATCGGCGAGCTTGCGCACCCTTGCGTCCTCGATGCTGGCCCGTTCCGAGGTCATGATGGCGATCGAATGGTGGGGGATCATCGCCCGCATGTAGCTTGCACCATTCACGGTCACCTGGCTGCGCACCAGCCAGAGCGCGCCGGCGAAAACAACGATGCTACCCGCGAAGATGGCGATGTTGACTGCCCGACTGGGATACATCGCGGCCATGAAGGCAAGCATCACGAACGCCATGGTCGCCCCCATGACGATCGCCATATAAACGCGGGTCTCGCTGAAGAAGACATGCTCGACCGCGTAGGTGTTGAGATACATCAGCCCGAACATGATCACCGTCGAGGCGAGGATCATGAGGGCGAAACGGGAATAGGTCATCGGCACCTCCATGTTTGTCTCTCTTAGGCTCAACGGGATTCCAGCGCTGGAGGGTTCCCGAAGAAGTGAGCCCGCATGCGTGGGGTGACCTGCCCCCCGCGAAATCCCTCACCGTAATGTAGAGTCTGCGCCAACTCTGAAGGAGCAGACACATGCGAAAGAGCCGTTTCACCGAGGCGCAGA
>Ga0208328_1000829_pt1 | contig 12452 bp, 8 predicted proteins | sample DeeseametaMP2633_FD_184170 | JGI IMG/M metagenome (GOLD analysis project Ga0208328, IMG submission 184170) | Marine microbial communities from the Deep Atlantic Ocean - MP2633 (SPAdes) | ecosystem: Environmental > Aquatic > Marine > Unclassified | place: Northeast of Antigua and Barbuda, North... | reverse complement strand
CGGGGTCGCGCAGCGAGTAGACATCGGCTATCTCGCAGACGCCGCCATCGACTGGTCGGCCTACTCCTGGTCCACCCCCGAGGTACTGGTCCCGACCGGCAAGAAGGCGCTGCGCCCGCACCAGGAGCGCGCTCTGGAGGACGTGTTCAAGGGGCTGCGTGATCAGGACCGGGGCAAGCTGATCATGGCCTGCGGCACCGGCAAGACCTTCACCTCCTTGAAGATCGCAGAGCACCTCGTCGGTGAGGGCGGCTCGGTCCTGTTCCTAGTGCCCTCCATCCAGTTGTTGTCGCAGTCGCTGCGGGAGTGGATGGCCAACGCCGAGACCGACATCCGACCCTTCGCGGTGTGCTCGGACGTGCGGGTTGGCCGCAAGGTCGCCTCCGACGACGCCGACATGTCCACCATCGACCTCACTGAACCGGCCACCACCGACGCCGCGACGCTGGTCGCGCGGATGAGCGTGGGCAAGTACGCCAAGGAACGGATGACGGTCGTCTTCTCGACCTACCAATCCATCGACGTGATCGCGCAAGCCCAGGAGCAGGGCCTCGGAGACTTCGATCTCGTGATCTGCGATGAGGCACACCGCACGACCGGGGTGACGCTGGCCGGAGGCGATGAGTCAGCCTTCGTGCGCGTCCACGACCAGGACTACCTGAAGGCCGCCAAGCGGCTGTACATGACCGCAACACCTCGGGTCTTCGGAGACGCTGTCACCAAGAAGGCCCTGGACGCCGGTGCAGTCCTGGCCGACATGAACGACGAGTCGAAGTTCGGGACCGAGCTGCATCGGCTCGGCTTCGGAGACGCGGTCGAAGCGGGGCTGCTGACCGACTACAAGGTGCTGGTCCTCGCGGTCGAGACTGACTACATCTCCGAGAACTTCCAAGCCGCCATGGCAGCGTCTGGGGAGATCCCCCTCGATGACGCCGCCAAGCTCATCGGATGCTGGAACGGCCTGGCCAAGCACTTCGGCTCCAGCAATCTCGCCACACCCGGCGGCGACTCGCAGCCGGTCCGGCAGGCCCCGATGAAGACTGCCGTCGCGTTCGCCAAGGACATCCGGGCGTCGAAGACCGCCGCCGCAAGCTTCCCGATCCTGGTTGAGCGAGCACTCCAGGATGAGACGACCGATGACCCGACCCGCAACCGTCTCCGGGTCGAGGCAGCGCACGTGGACGGCACCATGGGCATCCACGAACGCAACACGCACCTCGCCTGGCTGAAGGCCCAGACCGACGACCAGACCTGCCGGGTCCTCTCCAACGCTCGTTGCCTCTCCGAAGGTGTAGACGTACCCGCCCTGGACGCCGTGCTGTTCCTGACCCCACGGGGCTCCCAAGTCGATGTCGTGCAGTCCGTGGGACGCGTCATGCGGCGAGCTCCCGGTAAGGAACTCGGATACATCGTGCTGCCCATCGTTGTCCCCTCGGGACAAGCACCAGAGGAAGCCCTGAAAGACAACCAGAAGTACAAGGTCGTCTGGCAGGTCCTCCAGGCACTGCGGTCCCACGACGACCGTTTCCACGCGATGATCAATCAGATCGAGCTGAACAAAACCCGTTCAGACCGGCTCGTGATCGACAACGTCACCCCGCGTGACGAGACCGAGACCCCGGACCAGCCCGGTGACAAGCGGCCCGGCGACGGCACCGAGCAGTTGTCTCTGTCCTACGGGTTCGAGGGCTTCCGCGACGCCATGTACGCCCGCATCGTTCAGAAGGTCGGAGAGCGCCGCTACTGGGAGTCGTGGGCCAAGGACGTGGCCGACATCGCCCAGGCCCACATCAGCCGCATCAAGGGGATCCTGAGCGACCCCGAGTCCAACCCCAGCAAGGAGTTCGCGGAGTTCCTGAAGGGTCTGCGCGGCAACCTCAACGAGTCCATCACCGCCGATGAGGCCATCGAGATGCTCGCCCAGCACCTCGTCACCCGACCGATCTTCGAGGCCCTCTTCGCCGGATACGACTTCGCAGCCACCAACCCCGTCGCCAAGACCATGGAACTCATGCTCGCCTCCTTGGACGAGCACAACCTCCACTCCGAGAACCAAGGGCTGGAGCGGTTCTACGACTCCGTACGACGACGCGTCGAAGGCGTGGACAACGCCGAGGGCCGCCAACGCATCCTGATCGAGCTGTACGACAAGTTCTTCTCTGCCGCCTTCAGCAAGACCGTGGACAAACTCGGCATCGTCTACACCCCCGTCGAGATCGTGGACTTCATTCTCCGCTCTGCCGACGCCGTGCTGCGACAGGAGTTCGGACAAGGACTCACCGACGAAGGCGTCCACATCCTCGACGGCTTCACCGGCACCGGCACCTTCATCGTCCGACTACTGCAGTCAGGGCTCATCGAGCCCCATGACCTCGCGCGCAAGTACGCACAAGAACTCCATGGAAACGAGATCCTGCTCCTCGCGTACTACATCGCCGCCGTCAACATCGAGACCACCTACGCCGACCTCACCGGCGACACCACAGACTTCCCCGGACTGATCCTCACCGACACCTTCCAGTCCTGGGAGCCCGACGACCGCCCGGATCTCGACGTGTTTCCAGAGAACAACGCTCGCCTCGAAGTACTTAAAGAGCTCCCGATCACTGTCATTGTCGGCAACCCGCCTTACTCGTCAGGTCAAGACAGCGCCAACGACAACAATGCCAACGAGAAGTACCCAGCGCTGGACGACGAGATTCGGTCTACGTACGCCAAGCGCTCCACTGCGACAAACAAGAACTCTCTGTACGACTCATACATCCGCGCCATCAAGTGGGCCACCTTGCGAATCAAGGATCGAGGCGTGGTCGCCTACGTGACCAACGGCGGGTTTCTCGACTCCAACACTGCCGATGGTCTCCGCAAGACCCTGGCGGACGAGTTCACCTCCATCTATGTCTACAACTTGCGAGGCAATCGACGGACCGGAGGAGCAGAGGGGCGTCCCATCTTCGAGCACTACAATCGAAACTCCGGTGGCTCTATCGCGACCATTGCGGTGCTCGTTCTGGTTAAGAATCCGTCGCGCAGCGGTCTGACATTGAAATATGGGCAAGTTGGCGACTACACGACAGCAGGCGAGAAGGTCGCTGAACTGGTTGCCGCGAACGATATCCTTCAGAGTTCGCAAACTGTGATACAGCCGAACAATCAGGGGGATTGGCTGAATCAGAGGCGCGAGGATTTCCAGCAGTTCGACTCCATTGATTCGCTCTTCGAAGTGGTTTCAGGCGGCATTAAAACTAATCGAGACGCCTGGTGCTACAACTTCAGTTCGGCAGGATTGAAAAAGAATATCTGCCGTTTGGTCGATACGTACGAAGGCGAGCGGCAGCAGGGACGCACTTCAAGCACGGCGACGACCGATGCAACGCGTATCAGCTGGAACAGAGGACTTCTGGCAGATTTGGATCGTCAGAAGGAAGTTGCGTTCAGTGACAGCCGAGTGTTCACCGCTTCCTATAGGCCGTTCGCATCGCAGTTCGTCTACTTCAGTCGTGATCTAAACGACATGGTTTACCGACTGTACGATCTACACCCAACGCCAGCGATACAGAACCTAGGGATTGTTGTACCGAGCGGTGGGTCGCACAGCCCCAGCACCTTCTTGATGGTGTCGCACGTCCCCGATCTCCATGTCGTGGACAGCGGGCGCTACCTCGCTCGCTATCGCTTCGAGAAGGTCGAGAACTCGGGGATGCTCGACCTCGGTGGAAACGGCGAAGTACTAGACGGCCACCGTCGCCTCGACAACATCAGCGACGAAGCACTAAAGCGATTTTCAGCGGCCTACCCATCCGCGATCGTGAACAAGGATGAAATCTTCTTCTACGTCTACGGTCTGCTGCACTCGCCCGAGTACGCCACCACCTACGCAGCCGATTTGAAGAAGATGCTGCCCCGCATCCCAATGGTTCGGGAGTTCGGAGTGTTTTCCGAGGCGGGCCGAGCGCTGTCCGATCTACATCTGCACTACGAGTCGGTAGAGCCTTGTGGGCTGGGTGGGCTGGATGTTGCCGCACCGCCCGGATCTGCTGCCTACGACTTCTTCGCGGTGGGGGCGAAGAAAATGTCGTTCGGGAAGGCGTCCCCTGAGCAACAGGCCGCCGGGGAGAAGCGCGACCGCTCTGTCATCCACTACAACGACCACATCACGCTGTCCGGCATCCCTGACGAGGCCTACAGGTACAGGCTCGGTTCACGGTCGGCCATCGAGTGGGTCATCGACCGGTACTACGTGAAGACGGACAAGGCGTCCGGCATCGTGAACAACCCAAATGACTGGTCCCGTGAGGTCGGAGATCCCAGGTACATCCTGGATCTGTTGGCGCGGGTCGTGACGGTGTCGGTGGAGACGATGAAGATCGTGGATGCCCTGCCGCCGTTGGACATCATCGAAGGAGCCTGACTCGTGGTTGTTGCTCGGGAGACCTCTCTCCAGGAGTTGCTGGAAGGCACGAAGCAGTACCAGGTACCGCTCTACCAGCGGACCTACTCGTGGACGCGCGGGCAGTTCGAGCGCCTGTGGGACGACGTGGTGAAGCTGGCAGAGGACCGCGCCGAGGACGGCACCGCGACTCACTTCATCGGGTCGCTGGTGCTGGCCCCCTCTCCGTCCAACGGCCCCACCGGAGTGCAGGAGTTCCTGGTCGTGGACGGGCAACAGCGACTCACCACGCTGTCGATCCTGTTGTGCGCGATCCGTGACTACCGCGCAGAACACGAGGGTGCCGAGCACTTCGAGCGGATCAGCGAGCAGTACCTGCTGAACAAGTGGAAGCAGGGCGACCAACGGCTGAAGCTCCTGCCGACCCAGGCTGACCGGGCCAGCTACCAGGCATGTCTGGACGCCACCCCGGCAGCGGGCGGCCCCGACGCAGTGGGGGCGGCGTACCGGTTCTTCAAGGCCGCTCTGGTCGCAGCTGATGACCCGGATGACGACCAGGACATCGACCGCATCGAGGACGCGGTGATCTCTGGCCTCGCGCTGGTCAGCGTGACTGCGCAGAGTGGCGACAACGCCCACCGCATCTTCGAGTCGTTGAACAACACCGGGCTGCGCCTCACCCAAGGCGACCTGCTGCGCAACTACCTGTTCATGCGTCTCCCGACGCAGGCCGACGCCGTCTACCAGGGCCTGTGGCTGCCGTTGCAGAACCGCCTGTCGGCCTCCGAGTTGGAGCTGCTGTTCTGGCTTGACCTGGTTCAGAAGGACCCCCGTGCCAAGCAGAGCGAGACCTACTCGCGGCAGCAGGCACGCTTGGACCGTGTCACCACCGAGACCGACATCAAGGCCGAGGTCGAACGGTTCGCTCGGCTCGGCGGGCTGCTCGAACTCATCCTGAAGCCCGAACTGGAGACCGACCCCTCGGTCCGGCAACGCTTGCAGCGGTTGAGCCAGTGGGGCACCACCACCGTGTACCCGATCCTCCTTCACCTCCTCGACCGGCGCGACCGCGATGTCGCGACCTCCGAAGAGATCGCCCAGGCGATGCTCTACATCGAGAGCTTCCTGGTACGACGACTTCTCATCGGACGCGCAACGGCCAACGTCAACCGCAACCTGCTGGAGTCGGTCAACGAGGTCGCCTCCGAGGCTGACGTAGCGGGCGCATTGCATCGCTACCTGTCCTCGGGGCGCAAGTACTACGCGGGCGACGACGAAGTGAGGGACGCACTGACGCGGGTGCCGTTCTACCTGAACGGACGACCCAACCAGCGCAAGCTCGTGCTCCAGTGGATCGAGGAGTCCTACGGGAGCAAGGAACCCGTCGATCCCGCCAAGCTCACCATCGAGCACGTCATGCCGCAGAAGCCGACCCCAGAGTGGCGCGACGAACTCGCGCCCGACCTGGGCGAGGGCGAGATCTTCGATGAGGCACATCGGGCGCTGGAGCACACCCTGGGCAACCTCACCCTGACCGGCTACAACTCCACCCTCAGCAACAGCCCCTTCGCCACCAAGAAGACCCTCCTGGCCACCAGCGGCGTCTCCATGAACCAGGAGATCGCCCAAGTCCAGCGGTGGGGCAGGACCGCCATCCTGGACCGAGCCGCTGCTCTCGCCGCCAAGGTCGCAGACATCTGGCCCGGCCCGTCGCAGGTCGCGCAGGACGGCGACCTCGCTCCAGCGTGGGAGCTGATGGCGCGCGCCGTCGCGGAACTGCCCGCAGGCTCGTGGACGACCTACGGCGACCTGGCAGCCCTCATCGGCAGTCACGCCGTCCCAGTCGGGATGCGTATCGCCAACCACCCCATCGACAACGGCCACCGGGTCATGCAGGCAGCAGGGACGATCTCCCCTGACTTCCGGTGGTACGAGCCGGACCGCACCGACGACCCCATCGAGGTGCTGAAGTCAGAGGGAGTGGAGTTCGATGAGAACCACCGCGCCAACCCTGCCCAGCGGTTCACCGTCGATGACCTCGCACTGCTCCTCGGAGACGACGGGCCCGAAGCGACCACGCCTCTTGAACTCGCTCCCGGCCAAGATCCACAACTGCGGGACTCCTTCACCCAGCAGCTCAGTGAGGGGGTCTCGGCCAGCGAAGCCCAAGCCACCCTCGCCATCGCCAGCACGTGGTCCAGCTTGGGCGGCTCCATCCAGTACGGCACCTCGGCCCAAACTAGCTGCTTTCTCATGCTGCGCCCCGGCGAGCCAGACAGCATCTGGCCTCTCGTCCTCTACCCGACGGGCTGGGTCGAGGTGGTCTTCCAGTACCTATCCACTCGCGCTCCGTTCGAGGACATCGCCCTGCGGGACGAACTGCGTCAGCGGCTCAACGCCATCGACGGGATCGAGATACCCACTGCTCGACTCGCCCTGCGCCCCAATATTCCTACCGAGATATTCACCCGACCCGGCGCACTGGAATCTATTGCCAATACACTGTCCTGGTTTATCGAAAAGGCAAGATAGTAGAACTAGTGCGCTATTTATGAGATAATAGAGATGTCGCTCGGGAGACGTGCGCTCTTGGTTAGCCCTGACTGAGTGACAACGGTCCAGTCCGCTGGATCGGCCATCCAAGGCCCGTGATGCTTCGGCATTGCGGGCCTTTCTCTATTTCAGGAAAGGAACCAGCATGACGAAACACGCACATCAAGTAGTGCCGCTGCGCTCCGCACCGGCCCATGCTCGCAGCACGGTCGCGGAGTACCTGGAGACCTGGCTGTGGGGCAAGCAGGGTCTGCGGGCCACCACCCACGCGGCGTACGAGTCCCACGTCCGTCGCTACCTGGTCCCCGCGCTCGGACACCTGCCGCTGGCAGAGCTGCGTCCCGAGCACATCGAGCAGATGCTTCGAGAGCTGGCCACGCCCGTCTCCTGCTCTGGCGTGGAGAGCCACCGTGGGAGAGCGGGTCTGTCGATCTCGACACTGCACCGTGTCCACGCGACGCTCATGTCGGCGTTGAACACCGCCGTGCGACGTGGACTCCTCGACAGGAACCCGGCTGCCACCGTGGAACTGCCCAGGGTGCCGCGAGAGCGATACGCGACATGGTCGTCCGAGGAACTGCGCGTCTTCCTCACGGCGATCAACGACCACCGCCTGCATCTGCTGTTCGTGATGCTGGGCATCCTGGGACTTCGGCGCGGCGAGGCCGTCGCCCTGCCCTGGAACCGCGTGGACCTCAACCATGGCTGCGTGCGGATCGACCGAGCCGCCGTGCGGCTCGCAGGGAGGACGGTCCTCGGTCCACCCAAGTCGCCGTCTAGCCTCCGCACCCTGGCCATGGACGACGAGACCGCGCGACGCCTGACCTGGCACGCCGCACGGCAACGCCTCGAAGTGCTGCAAGCCAACGGCACCAAGTCGCAGCCGGACCTGGTGTTCACCACCATGACCGGAGAGATGTTGGACCCCACCTGGGTCTCCCGCGAGTTCGACCGGCTCATCGCCAGACACGGCCTGCGGCGCATCAGGCTGCACGACCTTCGCCACACCTCGGCGTCGCTCGGCCTGGAGACCGGGGAGACCCTCATCGAGGTCAGCAGGAGGCTCGGGCACAGCTCGATCACCGTGACCGCCGACATCTACTCCCAGGTCTCCCCGATGGTGGCAAGGGAGTCCGTCGAACGGCTGGCCAGCACCGTCTACCGCACGGGAGGCTCGCGATGAGGTCCATGAGGGCCCGGCTCCGACGCGCGCGGAGACGACTGCGCGACACCGGGCGACGTGGTCAACGCCGTACCCGGCAGAAGGCGCGCAAGTGGACCCGGCGTCTGCGCGAGCGCCTGATCCTGGAAGACGGGTACGCCGAGGCAGCCGTCCAGGTCGCCTTGGCAGCCGCTGAGCTGCTCGTGGAGAACCAGAAGGTCCTGCGACTCCTCCGCGACCTCTCACGAGCCCTCGTCGTCTTCCTACGCGGAGCCGCGCACTACTGCGAGAACCCGTCCGTCCCGGACTGGGCCTGGACCTAACCCCAGCCTCTGCGCAGGCGTCCGTCACTCGCAGCGCATCACCCCAACTGAACACGCACGACCACTTCCGAGCCTCCAGCAGCCGCTGGGGGCTTTCGTCATTTCCGAGAAAGGAACACACCGATGTCCCGAGAGACGTTGGAGCACCTCAACACTCACACCCTGATCGGCAACACCGACCACCGAGGCACCGCGTGGCACTACCGCGCCGACCTGCAGGGCACCGAGCCGAACCACTACAGCGGCCCCATCCCCGTCGAGGACGTGCGGCATCGCCTGTTCACCTGGCAGGCCGTCAGCCGACGCATCGGCGTGGAGCTGCCCGCCGACATCACCACCGTGACCCACCTCGACAGCAACGGCACCCCGATGCGGTGGGCACAGATCGCGGACAAGCAGGCCATCTGCCGCGACGACAACCACCACGTCATGGGGATCTTCGCGCCCAGCTACGCGATGCATCAGTACGACGAGTGGCTCCTCACCACCGTCGCCAACATCCTCGACGCCGACCTGTCCATCAGCTCCGCAGGACTGCTGAAGAACGGGGCCATCGCCTGGGTCGAGGTCTCCGTGCCGGAGTCCATCACCACCCCCGAGGGCGTCGAGTTCCGCCCCAACCTGCTGGCCACCACCAGCTTCGACGGCTCCATCGCCACCACGTTCAAGCGCACCGTCACCGACGTGGTCTGCGACAACACCCGAGAAGCCGCCCTTGCGGAGAAGGGGCAGGCGTTCAAGGTGAAGCACTCCCGCTACTCCACCGCCAAGCTGGCCCCCGCTAGAGAAGCCCTCGCGATGGTCCACCACATTGCGGACGACTTCGCAGCCGAGATCGCACGCTTGTGCGCCACGACCGTCACCGACCGGCAGTGGCACGCCTTCCTCGACGCCCACGTGCCCCTCCAGCGGGCTTCAGGAGCCGCCCTGACGCCCCGAGCCGCGAGCGCCGCCGAGAAGAAGCGGGACGAGCTCAGTCGGCTGTACAAGCATGACCAGCGTGTTGCTCCCTGGGCAGGTACCGCCCACGGCGTCCTCCAGGCCGTCAACACGTGGGAGCACCACGAGGGCACCGTCCGAGCCTCGACCAGGCCTGAACGGAACATGCTGCGCACCGTCACCGGTGAGTGGGGACGCATCGACCGCGAAGCCCACGCCGCACTGAAGGCCGTTCTTTCCTGACCGGCAGGCGGTGACGGAGTGCCATCTCCGGGGACACTCCGCCACACCACCACCTCGGGGAGGGGGCCTCCGGGCTCCCTCCCCAGAACGGTCTTTCGTCGTTTACGCGACTCCTGGCCAGGGGTGGTCGGCCTAGGAGTAGCTCGGATCCATCGGCCTATAGAGGGAGTACCCCGAGTTCAGCAGTTCGGCTACCGCGTCGTTGTCGAACGTGTAGACGATCCATCGAGGTGCAACGAGGATTGCGTTGCCTCCGGCGACGATCTCCTGCGACACAGGGGCCAAGGCAGCCTGCGCCGCCCCCGGCGAGTCGTAGATGCGAAGAAAGTTGCTGGTCCCGCTGAGCCCCGCCGCTCCCGCGCATCCCAACTCCGATTCCGCCAGCGAGGAGGGGTCCGTCGAGCCCTGCTCAACGAACGGCGAGCAATCCGTCAACTGTTCGACCTGCTCGACAATCTCGTCGTCGTTGAAGCTCTCGATTGATCGATCCTCATTCGGAGGTTGGTCGTCGCGCGGCGAGTTGGCGTTCCCGGAGCAGCCGATGGTGAGCAGCAAGAGAGCCCCGCACCCCAAGTGAGCCAATCTTCTCCTCACGGCACACCTCCGCTAGTTATGACTCTGTAGATCTAACGCTAGCGGCCAGCGAGCGTCTCGTCCTGAGATGAGCGAGGGTGAACTGCAACGACGCGTCGGAGCGTTCCTGCGCGCTCACCGACAGCAGATCGGTCTCTCTCAGGAAGCCTTCGCGGAACACGTCGGGGTTCACCGGACCTACATGGGCAGCATCGAGCGCGGCGAGGAGAACCTCACCCTCCGCTCAGTCGAGAAACTGGCAGGCATCCTCGATGCCGATCCCATCGCCATGCTCACTTTCACCCCCGACGACTGCGCTGGTTCGTAGAAGCAGGCACAGCCTCGCCTGATCGACCTAGGGTTGCCCCACCCGTTCGCGACATCACGGTCAGTTGAGAGGTTGTTGAACATGACTTCGGACCCCAGCCTGCTGCAGTTCCTGCTGGAGCGGCTCGAAGACGAGATCCACGCCATCATCACGCACCTCCCGCTGCCCGTTCCCGACGAGATGCAGCCCTTGAACGACGACGGGTTCTTCGACCGCCTTCTGGACCGTCGGCACCTCTATCAGCGTGTCCAGGAGACCAAGCAGATGGTCGCGCTCGTCACCCAGGCGATGAAGGAGGAGCAGGATCAGATGCTCATCCACGATCCCGAGAACGTGCCAGTCACCGCCCTCGGGTCCCAGCTGATCAAAGTCTGGGCAGCGCGCTACTCCGACCACCCGGACTACCACCAGGACTGGGTGCCCTAGTACCGCCTGAGACAGCCCGCCGACTCAGCGCGGCAGTGATGCGAGCGGATACGTTCTCCGGTCACCTCGCGCGTGCTGGTGATGGCGAATGAGTTCTTTGCTTAGGGTCGCACCCATGCGGATCGGGGTCTACGTCGATGCCTACAACCTGTACTACGGAGGTAGGCACCTGTGCGGTCGCGGTGAACCCGGCTGGCGATGGCTGGACATCCGCACCATGACCGAGAACATCGTCCGTACCCAAGGACAGTGGGCAGACCCGGAAATCGTCAACATCGTCTACTGCACCGCCCGTGTTGATTCCAAGACGAACCCAAGCGCACACGCCGACCAGGACGTGTATCTGAAGGCGTTGCTGGCAACGGGCTCTGTGGACCGGATCGAGTACGGCAACTACGTGGCGCGGACGAAGACAGGGCTGCTAGCCATCCAGGAACCCGGCGCCGACAAGAAGCTTCGTCCGAAGATCGTCACCTCGCAGTGGCCGATCATGGTCCGCGACTCCCACGGGGAGAAGGTCAAGGACGCGAGCTTCATGGTCCGCTACCTGCACCTGGAGGAGAAGGGCAGCGATGTGAACGTGGCCTCCCACATGCTCATCGATGTGCTGACTGACAAGGTCGATGCAGTCGTCGTGATCTCCAACGACAGCGACCTGGCCTTCCCGATCCGGACCGTCCGCGACCGGGTGCCGGTCGGACTGGTCAATCCGAGAGGCGGGCTCGCTGCGGGCGATCTGACTGGCAAGAAGACGGATGGTGTAGGCAACCACTGGTGGTGGAAGCTTCAGCCGGTGGCGCTGCGGAACAGTCAGCTAAGCGAGCCCGCCGGAACCTTCAGCAAGCCTGAGGGGTGGTAGTCGGCGGAGTCACAGGACTCGCCCTTCGCGAACCGCAGACAGGGCTGGAGGAGCGCGCTACGGTTACAGTACTTACTCACCCGGCCCCTCGTGGGCCGGGTCTTTTCTTTCGGCAAGTCGGCGACACGTGACTGCGGAGTTGGTGTTCGGCTCGATCGCCCACTACCTTCAAGCCCTACTCACCCGGCCCCTTGTGGGCCGGGTTTTTTCTTTGCTAGTGCCGCCTGCTGTCCGTAACGAGTCCGCGAACGGTCCGCGAAACGTTCGTACTTGTTCGACAGCAAGCCACCACCATCAACAACATTCGCGCAGGTCAGACGGGTTTATCGGCAACTGCCAACACCTGCCAACAACCGCGACTACGTTCCGTTTCAACGTCTGAGCCGCAGCCGCGAGCGTGCTCGCGGTAGCGACGCGAAGAGGTCGAGCGAGCCCCGCGACCGACGCAGGAGGTCGCGACGGGCGGGTCGAGACCTGACCCCGAGGAGCGGAACGACCCCGCCGCGACGGCCCGGACCAGCGGAAAGCGAAAGTGTGGAGCCCCGGATCAACCAGGTTGATCCGGGGCTCCACACTTTCTGCTTCGGCGTCCGGTCGACGTCCGACGACAGGGTCGGGCCCGTGGGAGGCTCGGCGCGTGAGCGAGACGGCGGCGG
>Ga0208328_1000827_pt1 | contig 12456 bp, 7 predicted proteins | sample DeeseametaMP2633_FD_184170 | JGI IMG/M metagenome (GOLD analysis project Ga0208328, IMG submission 184170) | Marine microbial communities from the Deep Atlantic Ocean - MP2633 (SPAdes) | ecosystem: Environmental > Aquatic > Marine > Unclassified | place: Northeast of Antigua and Barbuda, North... | reverse complement strand
TGGCGTTGTCGTTCGGCATGTACGGCGCGGTGAAGAAGTCGGTGTCCACCGACCCGCGCGTCAGCGTCGGCATCGAGGCGGGCTTGGCGACGCCGTTCGCGCTCGCCTACATCGGGATCACCGCCGCCGCCGGGCATGCGACATTCACCGGCCACGGCGGCACACACGTGGTGCTGATGATCCTGGCCGGCGTGCTCACCGCGCTGCCGCTGCTGCTGTTCGCCGCTGCGGCGCAGCGGCTGGCGATGGTCTCGTTGGGGCTGCTGTTCTACATGACCCCGGCGATGCAACTCAGTTGGGGCGTGTTGGTCGGCCACGAACCGATGCCACCGGCACGCTGGTTGGGTTTCGCGCTCATCTGGCTGGCGCTGGCGGTGTTCACCGTCGGCGCGGTTCGCCGCGCGCGCTCCGACCGGCGCACCGCGCACACCGCCGCAGCCTGAAGATTTGCGATCGGTGCGATTGACCCCCCAATAGCTATGCAATAACGTTTGCTCGTGGAGAATGTCAGCTCGGCCGGGGAGCGCCCTCGGGGGCGTGGCCGCCCGGTGGGGGCTGATTCCGAGACGACGCGCCGCGGGATCCTGGTCGCTGCCCGGGGCGTCATCACCGAACGCGGTTACCAGGCGGCGACGTTTCAGCAGATCGCGCTGCGGGCCGGGGTGAGCAGACCCACGCTGCACTATTACTTCGGCAGCCGTGAGCAGATCTACGACGTGCTCCTCGCCGAGGTTCACCACGCCATGGTGGTTTGCGTCGCCGACGCCGAGCGAAAGGTCGGCCTGCGCAACCAGTTGGCCAGCTTTCTCGAGTCGTTGCAGCGGTGGAGCCTCGAGGACGCCGATACGCTGCGGTTCCTCGTCGCGGCCCGGTTGGAACACCACCGTGGACCACATCGGGCCGAGGCCGCGGCGCGCATCTTCGCCGCCGTGCATTCGTTCTACGATTCTGTGGTCCTGAAGGCGATACGGCGCGGCGAGTTGCCGTCGGACATCGACGCCGCTGCGGTGGCGGACATGCTGGCCGGGTTATTCTGGGGCGCGGGATTTCATGCCGGCTTTCTTCGGGGCAGAACGGCCGACGACGACGCCGGTGGTGTTGCCAGGCAATTGTTGACTCTCTTCGAGAGCGGATTGCTGGAATCGCCTGTCGCGGCGCCTGTCGACGCGTGAGCGGCACCGGCCGGGGCCGGTTGCGGCCGGGTAGTCGACCGCTGCGAGACACGCACCGCGACACGCCGCGCGCTGTCGGTGGGCGGTCATAGACTGGCTGGCCTATGAGTGGTTCAGACGGGCGGTCTTCAGGGTCTTCAGGGTCTTTTGTGCATCTGCACAACCACACCGAGTATTCGATGCTCGACGGTGCCGCCAAGGTCAAGCCCATGCTGGCCGAGGCGCAGAGGCTGGAGATGCCCGCGATCGGGATGACCGATCACGGAAACATGTTCGGTGCCAGCGAGTTCTACAACGCCGCGACGGACGCCGGCATCAAACCGATCATCGGGATCGAGGCCTACATCGCCCCGGCGTCGCGTTTCGACACCAAGCGGGTGCTCTGGGGCGATCCGAGCCAGAAGTCTGACGACGTCTCGGGCAGCGGCGCCTACACGCACATGACGATGGTCGCCGAGAGTGCCACCGGGCTGCGCAATCTGTTCAAGCTCTCCTCGCTGGCGTCGTTCGAGGGCCAGCTCGGCAAGTGGTCACGGATGGATGCCGAGGTGATCGCCGAGCATGCGGAGGGCATCATCGCCACCACCGGGTGCCCGTCGGGCGAGGTGCAGACCCGGTTGCGGCTCGGGCACCAGCGCGAGGCGCTGGAAGCCGCAGCGAAGTGGCGCGAGATATTCGGCCCGGAGAACTTCTTCCTCGAATTGATGGATCACGGCCTCGACATCGAGCGCCGCGTCCGCGAGGGACTGCTGGAGGTGGGACGCAAACTCAACATCCCGCCGTTGGCCACCAACGACTGCCACTACGTCACCCGCGACGCCGCGCAGAACCACGAGGCGCTGCTGTGTATCCAGACCGGCAAGACGCTCTCGGACCCCAACCGGTTCAAGTTCGACGGCGACGGTTACTTCCTCAAGTCCGCCGCCGAGATGCGGGCACTGTGGGACGACCAGGTCCCGGGGGCCTGTGACTCGACTCTGCTGATCGCCGAGCGCGTCACGTCGTACGCCGACGTGTGGGAGCCGCGCGACCGGATGCCGATCTTCCCGGTGCCCGACGGTCACGACCAGGCCTCCTGGCTGCAGCACGAGGTGATGGCGGGACTGGAGCGGCGCTTCCCCGGAGCGGTCGGCCAGGACTACATCGACCGGGCGAACTACGAGATCAAGGTCATCTGCGACAAGGGCTTCCCGTCGTACTTCCTGATCGTCGCGGACCTCATCAACTACGCGAAGTCCGTCGACATCCGGGTGGGCCCCGGGCGTGGTTCGGCGGCCGGTTCCCTGGTGGCCTACGCGCTGGGCATCACCAACATCGACCCCATCCCGCACGGCCTGCTCTTCGAGCGGTTCCTCAACCCCGAGCGTCCGTCGGCGCCCGACATCGACATCGACTTCGACGACCGTCGTCGCGGCGAGATGCTGCGGTACGCGGCCAACCGGTGGGGTAGCGACCGGGTCGCCCAGGTGATCACCTTCGGCACCATCAAAACCAAAGCCGCGCTGAAGGATTCGGCGCGCGTGCACTACGGCCAGCCCGGGTTCGCGATTGCCGACCGGATCACCAAGGCGCTGCCACCGCCGATCATGGCCAAGGACATCCCCGTCTCGGGCATCACCGACCCCAACCACGAGCGGTACAAGGAAGCCGCCGAGGTCCGGGCCCTCATCGACACCGACCCCGACGTGCGCACCATCTACGAGACCGCGCGCGGGCTGGAGGGCCTGGTCCGCAACGCCGGGGTGCACGCCTGCGCGGTGATCATGAGCTCCGAGCCGCTGATCGACTCGATCCCGTTGTGGAAGCGGCCACAGGACGGCGCGGTGATCACCGGCTGGGACTACCCGTCGTGCGAGGCCATCGGTCTGCTGAAGATGGACTTCCTCGGGCTGCGGAACCTGACGATCATCGGGGACTGCATCGAGAACATCAAAGCCAACCGGGGCATCGATCTCGATCTGGAGTCGCTGGCACTCGACGACCCCAAGGCTTACGAGCTGCTCGGTCGTGGCGACACGCTCGGCGTGTTCCAGCTCGATGGTGGGCCCATGCGCGACCTGCTGCGCCGGATGCAGCCCACCGAGTTCAACGACATCGTCGCCGTGCTCGCGCTGTACCGGCCCGGACCGATGGGCATGAACGCCCACAACGACTACGCCGACCGCAAGAACGGCCGCCAGCCGATCAAGCCGATTCACCCCGAACTCGAGGAGCCGCTCTCGGAGATCCTGGCCGAGACCTACGGCCTGATCGTCTACCAAGAGCAGATCATGTTCATCGCCCAGAAGGTGGCCTCCTACACCATGGGCAAAGCCGATGCGCTGCGAAAAGCCATGGGCAAGAAGAAACTCGAGGTGCTCGAGGCCGAGTACAAGAGCTTCCACGAAGGCATGACCAACAACGGCTTCTCCGAGGGTGCGGTCAAGGCGTTGTGGGACACCATCCTGCCGTTCGCCGGATACGCGTTCAACAAGTCGCACGCGGCCGGTTACGGCCTGGTCTCGTACTGGACGGCTTACCTGAAGGCGAACTACCCGGCCGAATACATGGCCGGTCTGCTCACCTCGGTCGGCGACGACAAAGACAAGGCAGCGGTGTATCTGGCCGACTGCCGCCGGCTCGGCATCACTGTGCTGCCGCCGGACGTCAACGAGTCGGTGCAGAACTTCGCCTCGGTCGGCAACGACATCCGCTTCGGACTCGGTGCGGTGCGCAACGTGGGGGCCAACGTCGTCTCGTCTCTGGTGAGCACGCGCACCGAGAAGGGCAAGTTCACCGACTTCTCCGACTACCTCAACAAGATCGACATCGCGGCGTGCACGAAGAAGGTCACCGAATCGCTGATCAAAGCCGGTGCTTTCGACTCGCTCGAGCATCCGCGCAAGGGCCTGTTCCTGGTCCACACCGACGCCGTCGACTCGGTGCTGGGCACCAAGAAGGCCGAGGCGATGGGGCAGTTCGATCTGTTCGGCGGCGGTGACGGCGCCGACGCCGGGGAGTCGGTCTTCACGATCAAAGTGCCCGACGACGAGTGGGAGGACAAGCACAAACTCGCGCTCGAGCGCGAGATGCTCGGCCTCTACGTCTCCGGTCACCCGCTCAACGGCATCGCACACCTTCTCGCCGCGCAGGTCGACACCCAGATCCCGGCCATCCTGGACGGGGACATCGCCAACGACACCCAGGTGCGGGTGGGCGGCATTCTGGCCTCGGTGAACCGGCGGGTCAACAAGAACGGCCTGCCGTGGGCCTCCGCCCAGATCGAGGATCTGACCGGCGGGATCGAGGTGTTGTTCTTCCCTCAGACGTACTCGATGTTCGGTGCTGAGATCGCCGACGACGTCGTGGTGCTGGTCGGGGCCAAGGTGGCTATCCGCGACGACCGGATCTCGCTGATCGCCAACGAGCTGATCGTGCCCGACTTCTCCAGCGCACAGGTCAACCGTCCCGTCGCGGTGAGTCTGCCGACCCGGCAGTGCACGGTCGACAAGGTCACCGCGCTCAAGCAGGTGCTGGCCCGCCATCCCGGCACGGCGCAGGTGCACCTGCGGTTGATCAGTGGTGAGCGCATCACCACCCTCGAACTGGATCAGTCACTGCGGGTGACCCCGTCCTCGGCGTTGATGGGCGATCTCAAGGAGCTGCTGGGTCCGGGCTGTCTGGGGGGATGACGCCAAGGTCGGGGGTGGGACTGAGCGCCTGGCGGTTCGTCACCACCTTCGGCCTGATCAGCCTGCTCGCCGACATCGTCTACGAAGGCGCACGGTCGATCACCGGTCCGCTTCTGGCTTCGCTCGGGGCGACCGCAGTCGTCGTGGGTGTCGTGACGGGGGTGGGCGAAGCGGCGGCGTTGCTGTTGCGAATTGTGTCCGGACCGTTGGCCGACCGGACGGGCCACTTCTGGGCCTGGGCGATCAGCGGCTATTTCCTGACGGTGGTCACGGTGCCTTTCCTGGGGCTCGCCGGTGCGGTCTGGGTAGCCGCGGCGCTGGTGATCGCCGAACGGGTGGGCAAGGCTGTGCGCAGCCCTGCCAAGGACACGCTGCTCTCGCATGCCACGTCGGTGACCGGCCGGGGCCGCGGGTTCGCTGTGCACGAGGCGATGGACCAGGTCGGTGCCTTCGTCGGCCCCCTCGCCGTCGCGGCCATGCTGGTCATCTTCGGTGGCGACTACCGCCCCACGTTCGCGCTTCTCGCGCTTCCCGGGGTCGCCGTGCTGGTTCTGCTGCTGTGGCTGCGGGCCCGGGTGCCCGAGCCCGCAGCCTACGAGGTCGTGGTTGCGACGGAGTCCCCATCTGCGCCGGAAGTCGAGACGCAGCGCTTTGTGCGGGCTCTTCCGCGGGCTTTCTGGGTGTATGCGGGATTCTCGGCCGCCACGATGCTCGGCTTCACGACCTTCGGTGTGCTGTCGTTTCATCTGGTCGAGCGTCGGATCGTGACGGTGGCGCTGGTCCCGGTCATCTACGCGACCGCGATGGCCGCTGATGCGGTGGCGGCGTTGGCCACCGGTTGGATGTATGACCGCCGGGGTGCACGCGTATTGGTGGCACTGCCGCTGTTGGCAGCCCTCGTGCCGGTCTTCGCGTTCCAGGACGCCGTGATTGCGGTGGTGATCGGGGCTGTGCTCTGGGGTTCGGCGGTCGGCATCCAGGAGTCCACGTTGCGCGCCGTCGTCGCCGACCTGGTGGAGCCGGCCCGACGGGCCACCGCCTACGGGATGTACGCGGCCGTGATCGGCGTCGCGGCGGCTGCCGGGGGAGCCTTGACGGGTCTGCTGTATTCGCAGTCCGTCGGTGCGCTGATCGCCGTCGTCATCGCCATCCAGGTGGCAAGCTTGTCGGTACTGCCTGCGGTTCGCCGCGCAGCGGATTCGCCGGGGCGGGTGTGAGGCGGTATGAGCGCCGGCACAGCGATCGGCCGCCGGAACCCCGCCGGCTTCAGCGAGGGTGCTCTCCGCCTGGGGTTCAGTGGCTGCCGGGAGGTGTCACACCGCACACGATCCAGACCACTGCGGCGACGCCGGCTCCGCTGAGCACCGCCGGGGCTGCCGACGCTGTCGCGACTGCGACGACGGCGAACACCAGCAGGCCGAGAACCAGGGCCACGACCTTGAAGGTGGGCCAGGGCACGCCGGCAATCGACACCGTCGACGCAGGACGGGTCACGACGTCGCGCAGGTGGTGGACGGTGGTCATGGTTTGACGATAGCTCGTAGGAAAGTTTTCGGCCACCCGAAACACCGTTTTCGGGGCGTGCTGTCAGCGGGTTCGCCGGGTGGCGCGGAATTCCGATTTTTGCCGGTCGAGCCCGGGGTGGCACCATTGATCGGTGTCCGCTGACCTGAGCCACCGTCCCCGCACCGGTCCCGCCGCGCCGCTTTGCGCCGCGGACATCGATGATGCGGCGCGGCGAATTGCGGGCGTCGTCTCCACCACGCCGCTGCAGTTCAGCGAGAGACTGTCGCAGATCACCGGCGCGCAGGTCTATCTCAAGCGTGAGGACCTGCAGGCCGTGCGGTCGTACAAGCTTCGCGGCGCCTACAACCTGTTGATGCAGCTCAGCCCCGACGAGAAAGCCGCCGGGGTGGTGTGCTCATCGGCCGGCAACCACGCCCAGGGGTTCGCGCTGGCCTGCCGGTCGATGGGCGTGCACGGACGGGTGTACGTCCCGGCGAAGACGCCCAAACAGAAGCGCGACCGGATCCGCTACCACGGCGGGGACTTCATCGAACTCATCGTGGGAGGAAAGACCTACGACATGGCCGCCGAGGCCGCGCGCGAGGATGTGGCGCGCACCGGCGCGACGCTGGTGCCGCCGTATGACGATGTGCGCACGATGGCAGGCCAGGGCACCATCGCGGTGGAGATCCTCGACCAGCTCGGTGCCGAACCCGACACCGTCATCGTCCCGGTCGGCGGCGGCGGCTGTATCAGCGGGATCACCACGTTCCTCGCCGAGCGCACCGCCACCACCTCGGTGCTCGGCGTCGAACCCGCCGGAGCGGCGGCGCTGGTGGCGGCGCTGGCCAACGGCGCCCCGGTCACGCTCGACCACGTCGACCAGTTCGTCGACGGGGCCGCGGTCGCTCGTGTGGGCACCAAGCCGTTCGAGGCCCTCACCGCAGCGGGGGACATGGTGTCGATCACCACCGTCGACGAGGGCGCCGTGTGCACCGCCATGCTCGACCTGTACCAGAACGAAGGCATCATCGCCGAGCCTGCAGGCGCGCTCTCCGTGGCCGCGCTGACAGAAGCCGACATCGAGCCGGGCTCCACGGTGGTGTGTCTGATCTCCGGTGGCAACAACGACGTCTCCCGCTACGGAGAGGTGCTCGAACGGTCGTTGGTCCACCTGGGCCTCAAGCACTACTTCCTCGTCGACTTCCCCCAGGAGCCGGGGGCGCTGCGCCGCTTCCTCGACGAGGTTCTCGGCCCCAACGACGACATCACGTTGTTCGAATACGTCAAACGCAACAACCGGGAGACCGGAGAAGCGCTGGTCGGCATCGAGATGGGCTCGGCCGCCGACCTGGAGGGACTCATGGCGCGGATGCGGACGTCGGAATGCCACGTGCAGTTGCTCGAGCCCGGGTCGCCGACCTACCGCTACCTGACCTGACACCGCGCGGCCGGCTCCACCGCCACCTCAGGCGCGCAGTACTGCCACCGAGTGCCCGCCCAGCCTCGAGGTGCCGCTCCCGGATGACGTCTCGCCGAAGGCCAACACGGTCTCCCCGGTGACAGGGACGTCGACCGGCTCGGCACCGATGTTGCAGCAGATCGCCAGCGCACCGCGCCGCATGACGACCCAGCGAGCGTCTTCGTCGTAGTCGACACGCAGATGGTCCAGCCAGGGATCGCCCATGTCGGGTTCGGACCGGCGCAATGCGATCAGACCGCGGTAGAAGTCGAGCAGACCGGCGTGCTCGCCGGTGTCGACCTCGTCCCAATCGAGCTTGGAACGCAGGAATGTCTGCGGATCCTGCGGGTCGGGGATGGCGTCGGCATCCCAACCGTGTTCGGCGAACTCCCGCTTGCGGCCCTCGGCCGTGGCGCGGGCCAGTTCCGGCTCGGGATGGGAACTGAAGAACTGGAACGGTGACGACGACGCCCACTCTTCACCCATGAAAAGCATGGCGGTATAGGGCGATCCGAGGGCAAGCGCAGCCTTGATGGCAAGCTGGCCCGGGGTCAGGTTCTGCGACGGCCGGTCACCGATCGCACGGTTGCCGACCTGGTCGTGGGTCACTGTGTAGGCCAGCAGCCGGGTGGCTGGAATCGTGGCGGTGTCCAGTGGCCGGCCGTGGCGGCGGTGCCGGAACGACGAGTAGGTGCCCGCGTGGAAGTAGCCGCCGCGCAACGTCTGCGCGAGCGTCTCCAGAGAACCGAAATCCGAGTAGTAGCCTTGCCGTTCGCCGGACACGGCCGCGTGGATCGCGTGGTGGATGTCGTCGTCCCACTGCGCGGTCATGCCCAGACCGCCTGCGTCGCGCGGGGTGATCAGCCGGGGATCGTTGAGGTCGCTCTCGGCGATCAGGGACAGCGGCCGACCGGCCCGTGCTGCCAGGTCGTCGGTTTCGGCAGACATCTCTTCGAGGATGTGGATCGCGGTCGTGTCGACGAGGGCGTGCACCGCATCCAGGCGCAGGCCGTCGGCGTGGAAATCCTGCATCCACCGCTGCGCGCAATCCAGGATGTAGCGCCGGACTTCGTCGGCCTCGCCGTCAGCGATGTTGATCGACTCGCCCCACGGGTTGGAACCGGTGGACAGGTAAGGACCGAACTCGGGCAGGTAGTTCCCTGAGGGGCCGAGGTGGTTGAACACCGCGTCGATCAACACGCCGAGCCCACGGGTGTGGCAAGCGTCGACGAACCGGATCAATCCGTCTGGCCCGCCGTAGGGTTCGTGCACCGCGTACCAGAGCACGCCGTCATAACCCCAGCCGTGCGTGCCGCCGAAGGCGTTGACCGGCATCACCTCGACGAAGTCGACACCGAGGTCGACCAGGTGGTCGAGCTTCTCGATCGCCGCGTCGAACGTGCCATCGGGGGTGAACGTGCCGATGTGCAGCTCGTAGATCACGGCGCCTTCGATGGAGCGGCCCTGCCAGTCACCGTCGGTCCAGGCATCCGGAGCCGGACGCCACAGGGCCGAGCGCTCATGCACCCCGTCGGGCTGGCGTGGAGAGCGGGGGTCGGGCAGCACCTTGGGGTTGTCGTCGAGGACGAATCCGTAGCGGGCGTCGTCGGCGGTGTCGACGACGGCGCGCCACCAGTTGTCCTCTCCACGGGTCATCGAGTGCAGGGTGCCCTCGACGTCGAGGCGCACCCGGTCGGGACGTGGTGCCCAGACGGCGAATTCATGCTCAGGCATCGGCGCGCACCAGCAATGCAACCGGCATCTCGGTGAACAACTCACCGGCCGGTACCGCGCCGCGACGTTGAGCGGCGGTGAGAACGTCGGTCCACACGCCGTCGGGCAGCGCAACCGTCGTGTCTTCCCACCCGCTGTCACCCAGGCGCACGGTCCAGCGACTCACTGCGACCAGGACGTCCTCGCCGCGCAGAAAGGCCACCACATGCTCGGCCAACGCCCCGTCGGCACACACCGGACGGTAGCCACCCGAGACGAACGTGTCCGGGCGCTCCCGGCGCAGCTGAAGAGCCGCACGCACCAGCCGTATCTTCGGGTGGGTCATGGCGTGCAGGGCGTCACGGCGTTCGGAGTAGTCCACCTCACGACGGTTGTCCGGATCGACGAGGCTGTCCTCCCAGAGTTCGGTGCCCTGGTAGACGTCGGGGATTCCGGGCGCGGTCAGCGCGATCAGCTTCTGACCCAGCGCATCGGAATCTGCGTGCGGACCGAGCCGATCAACCAGCGCCGTCATCTCGACGGCGACGGACCCGTCGATCACCGTGTCGATCCAGGCGTGCACAGCCTCCTCGAACTCGGTGTCGGGGTCATTCCAGCTCGTGTGCAGCGCAGCCTCCCGGATGGCCTTCTCGGCGTACGCATGCAGACGCTGACGCAGCTCAGCGCTCACCACACCGTCTCGCGGCCACACCCCGAACATGTTCTGCAGCAGGAACATAGCGGTCTGGAAGTCCGGGGCCGGGGCGGTGCGCTGCCAGCCACCGACGAGTTCGGACCACAGTGACGGCACCTGCGACAGCACCCCGATGCGGGCTCGCACGTCCTCACCGCGCTTGGTGTCGTGCGTACTCAGCGTCGTCATCGCGCGCGGCCACAGCGTGGCGCGCACTGTCGCACGTTGGTGGAACTCTGCGGCGCTGACGCCGAAGTGCTCGGGCTCGCCGCCCACCTCGTTGAGCGACACCAGCCGGGGGTCGCGGTAGAACAGGCAGTCCTCCATCGACTTGGCGGTGGCGGCCCCGCACAGCTGCTGGAGCCGGACCCCGACCTCCTCGGCGCTGCTCAGCGCCGCGCTGAGCAGCTCCAACGGCCGGCTCAGCGCGGGATGCTCAGACGCCGTTTCCGAGATGGCCACCGGCAGCACCTGGGCCAGCGCCCGGTAATCGGACCGGTACACGCCCACGTGGCTGAGCAGGACCGCGATCGACTCGGGCAGACGGTCGTGATCGGCGCCGGCGGCGGCCACCACCGCTCGGTGCAGCCGGGCCAGTTCGCTGGCAAGCGTTTCGGTGACGGCCTGGCGTTTCAGCCGGCGGGCTTCCTCGGCCATGGCGGCGTAGTCGACGCCGGCGGACTCGGTGAGTTCGGTCAACGCGTCCCGGCCGGTGGGGTCGATGAACAGGCCTCCGGTCTCGCGCAGCGCGTCGTAACCGGTGGTTCCGTCGACGGGAAGGCTGGGGTCGAGTGCCTCGTCCACGGCGAGGATCTTCTCGATGACGATCCAGGCCTGCGGACCGGTGAGGTCACGCAACCATGCGAGATAGCCGGCGGGATCGGACAATCCGTCCGGATGGTCGATCCGGATGCCGTCGACCAGGCCCTCGCTGAACCAGCGGCGCACCTCGACGTGGGTGGCGTCGAACACCTCGCGGTCCTCCTGGCGCAGCCCGGCCAGCGACGTGATCGAAAAGAAGCGCCGGTACCCGCACACCCCGTTGCGCCAACCGATCAGCTTGTAGTGCTGGCGGTCGTGCACCTCCGGTCCGGTGCCCTCCCCGGTGCCGGGACTGACCGGGAACTCCAGATCCCCGAGCCGCAGCACGGCTCCGTCCTGTCCCCGGTCCACCACCAGGTCCGCGACGTCGGAGTCGGATCCGAGTACCGGCAACAGGATTCGTCCGTCCGGGTCGACGCCCCAGTCGATGTCGAAATAGCGGGCGTACTTCGACTGGCGCCCGTGCGTCAACAGGTCCCACCACCACCGGTTCTGTCGCGGTGCGTCGACGCCGACGTGGTTGGGCACGATGTCGACGATGACGCCGAGGCCGGCGGCGTCGGCGGAGGCGACCAGGCGGGCGAAGCCCTCCGCGCCGCCGAGTTCAGCCGACACCGTGGTCGGGTCGGTGACGTCATAACCGTGTCCCGAGCCTTCGGTGGCGGTGAGGATGGGGGACAGGTAGAGGTGGGAGACACCGAGTTCGGCGAGGTAATCCACCAGCTTCTCGGCGTCGGCGAAGGTGAACGCCTGACCGCTGGCAGGGCCCCGCATCTGCAGCCGGTAGGTCGAGGTGACGACCATCAGGCGGTCTTACGCAGCACGAGAAGTGAGTGCGGTGCCAGCGAGACTTTCTCCCCGGCGGACACGGTAAGGGCGGTGGTTCCGGTGGGGTCGGCGGTGTCGAGCGCGGCCTCCCACTCATTGGCGTAATTGCCTTGAGGCACAACGAAGTCCTGAATGTGGTCGTGGGCGTTGAAACACAGCAGGAACGAGTCGTCGATGACGCGCTCGCCGCGTTCGTTGGGGGCGGGAATGGCCTCTCCGTTGAGGAAGACCGCGACGCAGGTGCCCAGCCCGGCACCCCAGTCGTCGTAGTCCATCTCCTTGCCGGAGGTCGTCAACCAGGCGATGTCGCGGACCTGGTCGCCGGTGCGGATCGGCTTCCCCTCGAAGAACCGTCGCCGCCGGAACACCGGATGGTCCTTGCGGAACTTGACCACCTTACGGGTGAAAGCCAGCAGGTCGGCGTTGGTGTCGCACAGCGACCAGTCCATCCAGGACAGTTCGGAATCCTGGCAGTAGACATTGTTGTTGCCCGACTGGGTGCGGCCGATCTCGTCGCCGTGCGCGATCATCGGGGTGCCCTGCGAGAGCATCAGGGTGGCCATGATGTTGCGCATCTGCCGTCCCCGC
>Ga0208328_1000825_pt1 | contig 12464 bp, 10 predicted proteins | sample DeeseametaMP2633_FD_184170 | JGI IMG/M metagenome (GOLD analysis project Ga0208328, IMG submission 184170) | Marine microbial communities from the Deep Atlantic Ocean - MP2633 (SPAdes) | ecosystem: Environmental > Aquatic > Marine > Unclassified | place: Northeast of Antigua and Barbuda, North... | reverse complement strand
ACCCAGACGCGCCTCGGCCACAGCGATCTCCACCAACGAGGCCGCGGTCGCGGCCTGGTCGAGTCCCAGCAGGGAGACCTCGTCGAGGTCGGTCAGCGCGCCGGCGATGACCGCGACACCGCGGTCCACGAGATGCTCCCCTTCACGGGGCCCGAGTGCTCCCATGACCTGACCCAACCAGGCAGCACCGACATTCCGAGACGCCCAGAACCCCTGTCCACAAGGGCACCGGGCATCGTGACCTGACCGTGACCCACGGGTGCGTGAACGGCGAAGTGTCGGACCGGCGTGGTTGAGTTCGGCCCGTGTCGACGACCCAGGGACAGACCCAGACGCTGAGCCGCTCCCAGGCCCGCCGGGTCGCGCTGGCCGCCCAGGGCTTCCTCGACAAGCCGCACGCCGAGCCGACGATGCGGACCTTCGACCGCACCCTGGCCCGCACCGGGGTGCTGCAGGTCGACTCGGTCAACGTGCTCCAGCGCGCGCACTACATGCCGCTCTACTCCCGGATGGGCCCCTACGACGCCGACCCGCGCACGGGCCTGCTGGCGCGGGCCGCCGAGAAGCGCCCTCGGCGGGTGGTGGAGTACTGGGCGCACGTCCAGGCGTTCATGCCCGTCGACCTGTGGCCGCTCATGCAGCACCGGATGGACTTCTACCGCGCCGCCCGAGGCAAGTGGTGGAAGGACGTCGAGGACTCGATGATCGAGCGGGTCCGGGTCGCCGTGGCAGCGCAGCCCGGGCCGGTCACGGCGCGTGAGCTGGAGCAGGTCATCGGCTCAGGCGGGCCGCGCTCGAAGGAGCACTGGGGCTGGAACTGGTCCGAGGCACGCAAGACCCTCGACTACCTCTACCAGATCGGCGAGCTGGCCATCTCCGGTCGCACCTCGCAGTTCGAGGTCCGCTACGACCTGCCCGAGCGGGTCCTGCCCGCCCACGTCCTCGACCTCCCGGTGCCCGACCCGCAGGACGCCGTCACCGAGCTCGTACGCCGGGCCGCCCGCTCCCACGGGGTCGCCACCGCCTCCTGCCTGGCCGACTACTACCGGCTGCGCCAGCAGGCGGACCCGAAGCGACCCGAGCTGCCCAGCACCGCGGTCGCGATCGAGCGGCTCGTCGAGGCCGGCGAGCTCGAGCCGGTCCGGGTCGAGGGGTGGCGGCGCCAGGCCTACCTCCACCGCGACGCCCGGCTGCCGCGGCGGGTGGGCGCCCGCACGCTGCTGAGCCCCTTCGACCCGGTGGTGTGGGAGCGCGAGCGCACCGAGCAGCTCTTCGACTTCCACTACCGCATCGAGATCTACACGCCGCCGGAGAAGCGGGTGCACGGCTACTACGTGCTGCCCTTCCTGCTGGGGGAGGAGATCGTCGCGCGCGTCGACCTCAAGGCCGACCGGGCCGCCGCCGACGGGGGCCTGCTCCGGGTCGCGGCCGCCTGGGCCGAGCCGGGTGCTCCGGGGTCGACAGCCGCCGAGCTGGCCGCCGAGCTGTGGCGCCTGGCCGGCTGGCTGGGGCTGGCGGGGATCACCGTCGCCCCCCGCGGCGACCTGGCTCCGGAGCTGGCCGCGGCCGTGCCCACATCCGGGTCGGCAGTCGGTTAGGGATGGTTCACCCTGCTGGGTAGAGTGAGCGCGGCCCGGGGCACCTGTCCGGGACAGCCACCTTCAGAGGAGCAGCAACGCCGTGCCCGCGATTCTCGACAAGATCCTCCGCATCGGTGAGGGCAAGATCCTCCGCCAGCTCGAGGGGGTCGCGCAGGCCGTCAACGCCATCGAGGACGACTTCGTCGCGATGTCCGACGCCGAGCTGCAGGGGATGACCGAGGAGCTGCGCAAGCGGCACGCCGACGGTGAGTCCCTCGACGAGCTGATGCCCGAGGCCTTCGCCACGGTGCGTGAGGCCGCCAAGCGCGTGCTGGGCATGCGCCCCTTCGACGTCCAGATCATGGGTGGCGCGGCGCTGCACCTGGGCAACATCGCCGAGATGAAGACCGGTGAGGGCAAGACCCTCGTCGCGGTCGCCCCGGCGTACCTCAACGCGATCGGCGGCAAGGGCGTCCACGTCGTCACCGTCAACGACTACCTCGCGAAGTACCAGTCCGAGCAGATGGGCCGCGTGCACAACTGGCTGGGCCTGACCGTCGGCGTGATCCTGCCCGACATGCGCCCCGACCAGCGTCGCGCCGCCTACAACTGCGACATCACCTACGCCACCAACAACGAGCTCGGCTTCGACTACCTGCGCGACAACATGGCCTCCTCACTGGAGGAGTGCGTGCAGCGCGGCCACAACTTCGCCATCGTCGACGAGGTCGACTCGATCCTCATCGACGAGGCGCGGACCCCGCTGATCATCAGCGGCCCGACCCAGGACGAGGTCAAGTGGTACGGCGAGTTCGCCAAGATCGTCGCGCGCCTGGTCAAGGACACCGACTACGAGGTCGACGAGAAGAAGCGCACCATCTCCGTCCTCGAGCCCGGCATCACCAAGGTCGAGGACCACCTGGGCATCGAGAACCTCTACGAGGCCGCCAACACCCCGCTGATCTCGTTCCTCAACAACGGCATCAAGGCCAAGGAGCTGTTCCGTCGCGACAAGGAGTACGTCGTGATGAACGGCGAGGTCCTCATCGTCGACGAGCACACCGGCCGCATCCTCTCGGGCCGCCGCTACAACGACGGCCTGCACCAGGCCATCGAGGCCAAGGAGAACGTCACGGTCCGCGAGGAGTACCAGACGCTCGCGACCGTCACCCTGCAGAACTTCTTCCGCCTCTACGACAAGCTCTCCGGCATGACCGGCACGGCCATGACCGAGGCATCGGAGTTCGACAAGATCTACCAGCTCGGCGTCGTCCCGATCCCGACGAACCGGCCGATGGTCCGCGTCGACCAGCCCGACCTGGTCTACCGCACCGAGGAGGCCAAGTACGACGCGGTCGCCGAGGACATCGCCGAGAAGCACCGCACCGGCCAGCCGATCCTCGTCGGCACCGTCTCGGTCGAGAAGTCCGACTACCTCTCGGCGCTGCTGAAGAAGAAGGGCGTCCCGCACAGCGTGCTGAACGCCAAGATGCACGCCGACGAGGCCAAGATCGTGGCGATGGCCGGCCACAAGGGCGCGGTCACCGTCGCCACCAACATGGCCGGTCGAGGCACCGACATCATGCTCGGCGGCAACGTGGAGTTCCTGGCCGACGCCGAGCTGCGCAAGCAGGGCCTCGAGCCGACCGGCGAGACCGCGGAGGCCTACGACGAGGCCTGGCCCGCGACGCTGGAGAAGGTCAAGGCGCAGGTCCAGGCCGAGCACGACGAGGTCAAGGAGCTCGGCGGTCTCTACGTGCTGGGCACCGAGCGCCACGAGTCGCGCCGCATCGACAACCAGCTGCGCGGTCGTTCCGGCCGTCAGGGCGACCCGGGCGAGTCGCGGTTCTACCTCTCGCTGCAGGACGAGCTGATGCGGCTGTTCAAGTCCGACTGGGTCGACCGGGTGCTGCAGGTGCTGCGCATCCCCGACGACGTCCCGATCGAGAACAAGCGCGTCACCAGCGCCATCGCCAACGCGCAGGGCCAGGTCGAGTCGCAGAACTTCGAGTCCCGCAAGAACGTCTTGAAGTACGACGACGTGATGGACCGCCAGCGCAAGGTCATCTACGCCGAGCGCCGCCAGATCCTCGAGGGCGCCGACCTCGAGGGCCAGATCCGCACCTTCATCGACGACGTCGTCACCGGCTACGTCACCGGCGCCACCCAGGAGGAGGACTGGGAGATGGAGCAGCTCGCCACCGCGCTGCGCCAGATCTTCCCCGTCAGCCTCGACCTCGAGGCGATGGCCGCCGCCGTCGACGGCGCGGTCAACCTCGACCGCGACGAGCTGATCGAGGCCCTGAAGGCCGATGCCCACAAGGCGTACGACGCCCGCGAGGCCGAGCTCGGCGAGGAGGTCATGCGCGAGCTCGAGCGGCGCGTGATCCTCTCGGTGCTCGACCGCAAGTGGCGCGAGCACCTCTACGAGATGGACTACCTGCGCGAGGGCATCTACCTGCGTGCCTACTCCCAGCGCGACCCGCTCGTGGAGTACCAGCGCGAGGGCTTCGACATGTTCGCCGCGGTCATGGACGGCATCAAGGAGGAGACCGTCGGGTACCTCTTCAACGTCCAGGTGACCGTGGAGGACGACGAGGACGCCGACTACGACGAGGACGACGAGGACGTGCTGGTCATCGACCCGAGCCTGCGCTCGCCGGTCGGCCAGCCGCACATCCACGCCAAGGGCCTCGACACGCCGGCCTCGCCGGCCAACCTCACCTACTCCGCGCCCGACGAGACCGGCGAGGCGGAGGTCCGCCGGGACGGCCCCAAGGCCTCGGAGGGCTGGAAGAGCAAGGGCGGCAGCAACAAGAAGTCCCGCAAGCGCTGAGCCGCCCTCGGTGGGTCAGCGCTGGACGGCGGGGCTGCGGCCCCGCCGCAGCGTGCTGACGGCCGCCAGCGTGAGGTCGGCCGCGGTGTGCAGCACCCGGGTGACCAGGGCGACGGCGGTCGCGGTGGCCAGGCCGACGGCCGGCGAGAGCAGCGCCACGAGCGTGACCTCGCGGGCGCCGACACCTGCGGGAGCGACGACCACGGCCACGCCGACGACGTACGCCGCGGCGAAGCCGCCCGCCGCGATGGCGAGCAGCTCGGCCGCGTGCCCGGGTGTGGTCCCGGGGATCAGCGCGACCATCGCCCCGGCGTAGCAGGTCCACGTCAGCGCCATCCGGCCCACGAGGACCGCCAGGGAGCCCCAGGTCAGGCGAAGCGTGCCGGCGGAGCCGGCCACGAGGCTGCCCAGGCGCGCCACGACCGGCGGTGTGAGCGCGACGGCGCAGCCGAGGGCGCCGACCAGGCCGGCCCACCGCGGCAGCGGCAGCGTCGGCATCCCGGCGGCCAGCATCCCGAAGGCCAGCAGGCCCGCGGTGGCGACGTTGAGGCCGAGGAAGGCCAAGGAGGTGCCGACGGTGACCCGCACAGGGACGCCGAAGCCGCGCGCGAGGTCGGCGTGCGCTCCCATCGACCAGACCGAGCCGGGGATGTACTTCCCGAGCTGGCCGACAAAGAAGACCCGGCGGCCGTCGTCGCGGGGCAGGCGGTGCCCGTAGCCGGCGAGGAGTCGCAGCCAGGCCCCGCAGGTGGTCAGCAGTCCGAGGAGCACCAGCCCGGCGGCGACCGCCAGGCCGGGCGGCGGGGTCGAGGAGAGCGCCACGACGAGCTCGCGCCAGCTGCCCTGGAGGCCCCAGGCGGCGAAGGCGACGACGGCGACCAGGAACCCTGCCCGCGCGACGGTGCGCAGCCGCTGCCGGCTCATGGGGCCTCCACCGGTGGGCGCACCCGGAGCAGGGCGGTCCGGGTCGGGTAGGGCAGCGACGGGGTCAGCCCGCGGGTCCAGGTGACCTCGACGCGGCTGCCGCGGCGATCGGTGAGACGCGCTGCGAGCTCGGCGATGGCGGCGCGGTAGCGAGCGCGGTCCACGTTGTCGACCACGACCAGCCCCTCGGGGGCCAGCCGGTCCGCCGCCCTGGTCAGGCAGGCCTCGCGCGCCCGACCGTCGACCACGACGAGGTCGAAGGACCCCGCCAGGTCGTCGGCTGCCTGGACGTAGTCGGTGAAGTCCAGCCCGGCGAAGCCGCGCTTGCCCGACGGGGTGCGCGGCTCGGGGCCGGGCACCGGTGGGACGACGTGCAGCGTGACGTGCGCGGGCAGCCGGGGTCGCATGGCCTCGGCCCACTGCGGGTCGTGCTCGATGCTGTCCACGGTCGCGGCCCGGTCGGCCAGCCACAGCGTGGACGAGCCGGAGCCCCACTCCAGCACCCGCGCCCCCGGCCGGCCCACGAGGTGGGCCGCGACGACGTCGGCGGCGTCGAAGGTCCACCAGGGCACCTTCAGGCGCGCCATCTCGTCGAGGTCGTGGACCGCGAACCACGAGCGCACCCACAAGCCGGTGCGGCTCTCCTCGGCCCAGCGGTCCAGCCGGTCCATCACTCCGGTGCCGGTCAGCCCGGCGCGCACGCCGCGCACCCCGAGCACGTAGGCACGCTTGTGCAGGTCGGTCATGCGCCCACCGCTCTCAGTCGCAGGGTCAGCAGCCGCACCCGATGGTCGTCCGTGCGGTCCACGTCCACCACCAGGCGGCCGAAGCGGTACGCCGCCACCAGCTCGGCCGGGACCCGGGTGGTCACGGTCCGACCCGAGGTGCTCGTGGGCAGGTCGCGGCCGTTGACCCGCAGCGCCAGGTGGCCCGACCCGATCGCGGTCGCCTCGAGGGACAACGGTCGACCCCGCATCCGGGGCGGCAGGGACACCGCGAGGGTGGCCGAGCCAGCACGTACCCCCGCTCCGACCCGGGCCGGGTGCAGGTCCCAGCCGTCCAGCAGCGCCGCCGCGTCGTGCCCGGCCCCGTCGAGCCGCAGGCCGCCCACCGGGTACGGCGCGGGCTCGAGGTCGCACACGGCCGTCCAGCTCATCGTCAGCTCGCGCCACCACAGCCGCCGCGTCACCTCGGCCTCGCGCGCGCAGTTGGTCGCATCGCGATCGGAGCCGCTGACCACGGCGGCGAACTGCGTGGGCGAGCCGAGGCCCGGGCCGGCCCGCCCTCCGGCGTACGGCATGAGGGGGCCGACGGGATCACCTGCGCAGTCGTCGTGGCTCTCGTGGGAGTAGGGGCGGAACCCGCCGTCGTCGTCACGGCTCGGTGAGCAGATGACCGCGCCGGCCGACGGGACCGCGGGCGCCAGCTCGCGCACGCTGGTGCGCCAGTAGTCGGTCTGGAGCTCCCAGGACGGGTCGTGCCCGGAGACGAGCGGCGCCCCGACGAGCGCGACCGGGCTGCGGTAGGCGTAGCCGTACGGGAACAGCTGCAGCTGGGCGAGCACCGGGAGCACCAGCGTCGCCGCCGCCAGCCAGGACACCCAGGGCCGGGGGCGCAGGGTCGTCAGTGCGGCGATCGCCACCGCGACCAGCACGGCCAGCGCCGGTGCGGCGAAGAGCAGCTGGCGCAGGCCCGTGTAGAGGTTGGCCTGCCGCAGCACGCCGAGCAGCGGCAGCAGGAGCGCCTGCAGCAGCACGAGCGTGAGCAGCAGTCGTGTGGGTCCGGGGCTGCGGCGGACGGCGAGCGTCGCCGCGACCACCCCGACCGCCCCCAGCAGCAGGTGCAGGGTGGGCAGCTCCACGACCAGGAACAGCGGGAGGTACCACCAGGCGCCCTGCTGGTCGTCGAAGCGGGAGGAGGTCAGGGCGCCGCGCCACAACGCGGTCACCGGGTCGGAGAAGAGCGCGGGGTAGACCGCCCACAGCACGAAGCCGGCCACGACCCCGGCAGCGGGCACCGCCCACCAGCGCCACCGGTCGCGGGTCGCCATGGTGACCAGCGCGGCCACCACCAGGCCGGGCGCGATGCCGGGGCGGGTCCCGACCGCGAGCACCACGCCTGCCACCACCAGGGCCAGGGCTGCCGGGGCGGCGTACGGCCCATCGCGGCGGGCCGTCCAGGCCAGGCCCAGCGTCACGAGGGTGTAGCCGGTCGCCACGGAGACGTCCTTGACGTTGAACATCGCGTGCCCCGACCACGTCGGCACGGCCACCAGCGCCGCCGCCGCGACCAGGCCCCAGCGCCAGGAGCCGAGGGCCAGGCGGGCCAGCGCCGCCGTGGCGGCCACCCCGACGAGCGAGAGCAGCGTGACGCCGAGGTGACGGACGGCGTACGCCGTGGCGCTGGCCGACACGGTGCTCCAGCCCTCCACGCCCCACAGCACGCTCCAGGCGTGCAGCAGCAGCGTGGTGGCGGGACCGTAGACGTACTGCTGGTCCTCCCAGGGCCCGGGCTCGCTGCCGAGCATGTCGCGCTCGAGGAGGTACCACCCGTGCTCGAGGAACGTCGTCAGCCGCATCACGTGGTAGGTCTCGTCCCAGGAGACCCCGGTGAGCCAGCCGCCGAGGACGGTGGCGGGGACGGCCACCACCAGGACGCCGACGGCCACGACGAGCAGGACCCGCTGCGGGGCCCGCCCCACCGGCGCAGGCGCCGTCATGCGGTGCTGCGGTGCCGGGTCTGCTGGCGGGCGTGCACGACGAGCTCGGCGAGCAGGCCGAACAACGAGAGCTGCAGGCCCACCATCACCATCAGGACACCGGCGACCAGCAGCGGACGGTCCCCGATCGTGGCGCCCCCGAACTTGAGGGCGGTGAGGTAGCCCAGGACCGCCACACCGGCGAGCAGGCTGGCGAGGCCGACCCCGCCGAACAGGTGCGAGGGACGGTGCTCGTAGCTGAGCAGGAAGCGGACCGTGAGGAGGTCGGCGAACCCGCGCCAGAAGCGGGCCAGGCCGTACTTGCTGCGACCCGACATCCGGGGGTGGTGCTCGACCGGCACCTCGGCGACGCGGTAGCCGAGCCCGTGCGCCATCACCGTCAGGTAGCGGTGCATCTCGCCGTAGAGCATGGGGGAGACGTCCTCGGCTACCCCGGCGCGCATCGCCTTGAACCCGGAGTTGAAGTCGCGGCCCGGCGCGCCCGACATCCAGCCGGTCGTGCGGTTGTAGAGCCGCGAGGTCGTGCGCTTGACGAACCGGTCCCGCCGCTCGAGCCGGGCCCCGGTGACGAGGTCCGCGCCGGCGTCGATGGCCGCCAGCAGGCGTGGCAGCTCGGCAGGGTCGTCCTGGCCGTCGGCGTCCATCATGACCACGACGTCGGCGCCGCCGTCGAGCGCTCGGCGGAAGCCCCGGTGCAGCGCGGCCGCCTTGCCGAGGTTGTGGCGCAGGGTCTCCAGCTCCAGGCATCCCAGGGACCCCATCAGCTCGACGACGACCTTGCCGGTGTCGTCGGTCGAGCCGTCGTCGACCACCAAGATCCTCCCGGCAGGGTCGAAGGTCGCCAGCTCGGCCGCGATCCGCGGGAGGAGGACCTGGAGGTTCTCGGCCTCGTCGAGGGCCGGCACGACTACCCACACCATGGCCGTGAGGGTCCGCCGGTCCGATGAACCCGGCGTGATCGGGTGGTGGCGTGTCGCGACCGATCTGGCGAACGGGCCAGGTGGACGGGCCAGCAGAGCGCGTCAGGCGAAGTCCAGCGCCGTGCAGACCCAGCCGCGCTCGGCCCGCTGCTCGAAGCGGACCGCCAGCGCCCGCGAGCGGTGGCCGTGCCGCACGTGCACGGCGGCCTCGAGCACACCGGGGACCGGGTAGGTCGCGTGCAACGACTGCAACCGGGCCCGGACGGGGTGGGCCCGCTCGGGCTCGCGGTGGGTGGCCAGGGCCAGCAGGTGGGTACGGCGGCGGAGGTCGGCGTACACCGTGGGGGAGAGCCAGCGCACCAGCTGGGAGGACGGGCGCATCCCCGCCACGACCTCGAGGGCCGCCTGGACGATGTGTCGCGCCCAGCGCTCGGCCTCGCCACGGGCCCGCCGGTCGATCGGCACCACGCCGGCCGTGGGGGCCCCCGCGGGTGCCGGGTCGAGCGAGGGGTCGGCCGCCAGGTCGAGCACGGGGTCGACCACCGGCTCGGGGGAGACCTCGAGGGCCAGGGCCCCCTGGACCTCGGCGAAGGGGACCGACTCGAACGGGTGGGTGGCGAGAGGGTGGGCGGGCATCAGGACTCCTGGGGGGACGGGGCGGGCATCGTCAGGGGCACGCCGGGGCGGACGAGGTCGGGGTCCGGGCCGACCAGGGCCCGGTTGGCGGCGTGGATGCGCGGCCAGAGGGCCGCCACGTCGGCGACCGACGCGGCCCGGCCCGTGCGGCGCAGCAGCTCGGCCTCGGCGATGCGCCACAGCGAGTCGCCGGGGCGCACCACCACGACACGGTCGGCGGGCGCGGACGCGGGGGCGGAGAACGCCGAGGGCGCCGCGGGAGCCGATGGCGTCGCGGCGGGAGTGGGGCGCTCCCGCTCGAGGCTGCCGGGGGTGGCGCCTGCGGGGGTGAGCGCCAGCCCACCGGCCAGGCCGCCGGCGACCGCGACCCCACAGGCCCGCAGCAGGAGCCGGCGCACGGGCGCCGGGACACCCGCCCGGGGGACGGGTGCCCGGCGCGCCACCTGCAGGCACACGACGCCGGCGACGGCGCTGGCCCAGCACGCGGCCAGGACCAGGGCAGCGGCGGCCACCGCGACCAACCAGGTCTCCAGGTCGGCGTCGCCGGCGACGCGCAGGTCGGCGGCGACGCCGCGGCAGACCAGGGCGCCGGCCGCGGTGACGCCACCCCACACACCGAGGCAGCGGGGGACGGTGGGCCCGAGAGAGATCATCCGAGAGAACCTTGCGTTTGCGTCCGTTTGCTTCAACTAAAGCCAGTGAACGCCCGATTGAGCACGTTGTCAATCAGGTGCGGGGCGGGCTGTGGACGACGCCCGTCGCCCTCCCGGTTTGCCGTCGTGCCGCACGGGGGAGGCGACCGGCATGGCGTGGGAGGAGCAGGTCTTCTCGCTGCTCGAGGACCTCGAGCAGCAGGCGGAGGCGCTGTACGCCGCCGAGCGCGGCCCGGAGCTGGCCGACCGTGCCCGCGCGGAGTACGCCGCGGTCACGCTGGCCGCGCGCCTGGCCGCCGGGGTGGGGGAGCCCGTCGCGCTGGAGGTGCGCGGCGTGGGTCGGCTGGTCGGCGTGCTGGACCGGGTGTCGGCCGGGTGGCTACGGCTGCAGGTCGCAGGTCAGGAGTGGGTCGTGCGCACCAGCGCCGTGGTCGAGGTGCGGGGCGCCTCCCCGCGCGCGGTCCCCGAGGTCGCGTGGTCGGTCGCGGACCGGGTGGGGGTCGGGTCGGCGCTGCGCCGGCTCGCCGACGAGGCCCTGCCGTGCCGGTGGCACCGGCTCGACGGCGCGCGCACGGAGGGCGTCCCCGTCCGAGCGGGGGCCGACTTCGTCGAGCTGCGCTCAGGGGCCTCGGGGGAGAGCGTGCTGGTGGCGCTGGACGCGCTGGCCGCGGTCTGTCAGGTGGCGTCGAGGTCGTAGGGCGGGACCTCGCCCTCGTCCAATGGTCGCTGCTTGCGACGGCCGCGGCGCGAGGAGCGGTCGTCGTCGTCCTCGTCGTCGTTCTCGGCGTCGTTCATCGCCTCGATGATGTGCTTGCGCACCACCGTGCGGGGGTCGAGGTCGCGCAGCTCGAGGTCGGCGTACTCCGGGCCGAGCTCGTTGCGCAGCTCGTCCCGGGCCTGGTGGGCGAAGCGACGGGCGACCTTGATCCACTGACCGGCCTGCTTGGCCAGCACGGGGATCCGCTCGGGCCCGAAGACCAGCACGGCCACGAACGCGATGACCGCCAGCTCCGAGAGCCCGACTCCCCACACGGTCGAGATCCTAGAGCTTGTTGGCCGGGGTGAGCCCGAGCTGCATGCCCGCCAGGCCGCGGCCGCGCCCGGCGAGACGTTGGGCGATGTCGCGCAGGATCGCCGCGGCGGGGGCCGTGGGGTCGGACTCCACGATCGGCTTGCCGGCGTCCCCGCCCTCGCGCAGGGAGGTGTCCAGCGGGACCTGGCCGAGCACCGGGACGTCGTACCCGAAGCGGGAGGAGAGGGTCTCGGCGACCCGCTGCCCGCCGCCGGAGCCGAAGACCTCGAGCCGGTGCTCGCGACCCTCCTCGGTGCAGTGCGGGCAGGGGAGGTAGCTCATGTTCTCGACGACGCCGACGACCCGCTGATGCATCATCGAGGCCATCGTGCCGGCGCGCTCGGCGACCTCGGCGGCCGCCTCCTGCGGGGTCGTGACCACGACGACCTCGGCGCCGGGCAGGTGCTGGCCCAGGGAGATCGCGATGTCGCCGGTGCCCGGCGGCAGGTCGAGCAGCAGCACGTCGAGGTCGCCCCAGTAGACGTCGGCGAGCATCTGGACCAGCGCCCGGTCGAGCATCGGGCCGCGCCAGGCGACGACCTGGTCGCGGCGCGGCTTGAGCATGCCGATGGAGATGACCGAGACGCCGGAGGCCGTGGGGACGGGCATGATCAGGTCGTCGACCTGCGTCGGGCGGGAGTCGGCCACGCCGAGCATGGCGGGCACCGAGTGGCCGTAGATGTCGGCGTCCACGACACCGACCTTGAGCCCCTGCGCGGCCATGCCGAGGGCCAGGTTGACCGTGACCGAGGACTTGCCCACGCCGCCCTTGCCGGAGGCGATCGCGAAGACCTTGGTCAGGGAGCCGGGCTGGGCGAAGGGGATCTCGCGCTGCGCCTTGCCGTCGCTGAGGATCTCCTTGAGCCCGGCCCGCTGCTCGTCGGTCATCACCCCGAGGGTCAGTCGCACGTCGCTGATGCCGTCGACGGCCGCGACCGCGGCGGTGACGTCGCGGTTGATGGTGTCCTTGAGCGGGCACCCGGCGACCGTCAGCAGGACCGTGACGTCCACGCCGCCGGCATCGTCGATCTCGACGGAGTCGACCATGCCGAGGTCGGTGATGGGCCGCTTGATCTCGGGGTCGTTGACCGTCGCCAGCGCGGCGCGGACCTGCTCGAGGAGGG
>Ga0208328_1000824_pt1 | contig 12467 bp, 15 predicted proteins | sample DeeseametaMP2633_FD_184170 | JGI IMG/M metagenome (GOLD analysis project Ga0208328, IMG submission 184170) | Marine microbial communities from the Deep Atlantic Ocean - MP2633 (SPAdes) | ecosystem: Environmental > Aquatic > Marine > Unclassified | place: Northeast of Antigua and Barbuda, North... | reverse complement strand
GATTGACGCGAAGGCTGATGCTGCTTGGCCTGTGCTTGGCCGCCTGCTGTTCGGTGACGAACAGCGCAACGAACTCTGCCCAGGAATCGACCAGCGGCCGCGGCGGCGGGCCGGGCGGGGCCGGCTCGAACACCTGGTCTGTCCACTCTTCTGCCCCTTCAAGCTGGCCTGAGTAGACGACTGTGCCGTTGCTTGTGATCGTCAGCGTTTCTCCGGCCGCTGCGACGGTCATGCCGAGCCTCGTCGCGCGCTTCCGCACCTTGCGTGCACGGTTCTGCCATTGGTCTGTCGGTCGCCCGGCGCGCCCTCGCCGCGCTGCTGCTTCGCGATAGCACGTCAGGCACTCCGTCTGCCCGGCCCGCTTCCCGGTGCGGTGACGCACGTTGTCTGGCGTCACGGGGTGACCGTTGCGGCACCGCAGGTTCATCGCAGGTGCTCGATTTCGTCGGCCGCGGCGGTGATGGCGGCGGCGTACTGGCGGGCGATCTCGGGTTCGAGTAGCTCGCCGCGCTGTTCGACCTCGATGGTGAGCCAGCGCCGGCAGGTGCCGTTAGCGCGCTGCTCCCCTTCGATCGTGACGCGGAATCCGCCGACTGCTGTACGGACGGTGCCGACGAACTCGCGGGTTGCTAGGCCGGTGGTCGGGTGGTGCCAGTCGAACAGCTCGGAGGCGTCGGCGGGCGGGAGGACGGTTGCTGTCGGCAGCTGCTCGGCTGCGTCTGTTGTGGTCATGACAGGAACAGTAAGACACCGAATCATGTTGTGGAACAGTCTATTTGAAACTAGTCGGCTATCGGGTAAGTCATGTGATGAGCGGGTAATTCGCCCGCCAGGCGACTTAGCCGCGAGTGTCAGAGTCCCTTCGGCACGTAGGTGTGTTAGGTTGCGCCTCCTCGACGAACTCGCCTCTCGGTGGATATTCTTGACCCGTGCCCCTGACTCCCGCTTCCGCTGACCCCACTTCGACTCCTGAAAAGACCGAGGGGGGAGAGCAGCATGCGCGTAGCCGGTTCGCCACCAAAGAAGAGTTCAGACGGTCGTACGCCAAGGAGAAGCCGCGGTGGGCTAAGCTCGCCGACCGGCTGAAGTGACCTCACCCGAACACGAGTTCACCTACCTTTCGGCTGACGATCTTGTCGAAATAAACGAGGATCAGGAAAACGGCGGCGGGGTCCGCGACCGTGAAGCGTTGAACAGGTGCGTCGACCGCCCTACGACCGAGGCGTTCGGTACCGGTTTTCGCACCATCTGGGAGAAGGCCGCCGCTTACGTTCACGGCATCGCACGCAACCACCCGTTCCTAGAAGCGAACAAGCGCACGGCCTGGTACGCGGCAGCCACGTTCTTGGATCTGAACGGCCACCAATTGCCCGACATTGAGACTATCGAGGCCGAGACGTTCGTTCTCGCGATCGCGCTCGATGTGTTCGACACCGACGAGGATCCGGGCAGGACGTTGGCCAAAGCAGCCGAGTGGTTCCAGACACGTTGCGAAGCTGGTCGCCGCTCGGGCCCCGTCCGTCACCTTGACCTCGAGTATGTGTTTCTGGCGGGGTTCGCCGTACTCGACCAATTCCACACTATGTGGGTGGTGCGAGGCGGATTGTCCGCAATGGGGGTACAGAACTTTCCCCACTACACAGACCTCTATGTGGTGGGTCGGTGGCATGGCCAGCAAACGGGCCGCATAAGAGCGACGATAGTCGCACCGCCCGGGGGTACGCACCCCGAGAACAACTCCGGCTCTGACGACCTTCTGACTATGCCGCAGCTCGCCGGCATGCCCTGGCTGCCAGCCAGATTTGTGGTCAAGCTGCAACCGGTCTTCCGGGATCCTGCCAACTACACCGTGGTCGTAGCACTCGACGATGACGCGATTGCAGAGTTGCCACTGAAGGTGGTTTCGGCGCGAAGTTAAGCAGCCGCTACTTTGCCACCCACCCGGTGTTCCCGGCACCAGTTTCCTTTACGTATAGCGTCGTTCCCGCGCCGCCATCTGAGCGCTGATACGTGGCACCCACCGGCGACGTGATGACCCCTTCCGGCGTCCCCGAACCGCGCCAACTAGCGCCGGCCCGCGCCCCAGCGACGCGGACAGGCAAGAGCAGCTGCTCGGGAGTCGCCAAGCTGTACTGATTGCTTCCGACAATCGTGTCGACCGCAGTGGGTTCGACCTGTAATCCGATGGCACCGGCCGCGGCTGAGGCTACGCGGTTGTCGTCGATCACCGCTCGCTGGCAGACGCCTCGGACGTGGATCTGCGGGTAGGAGGCTCCGTTGTCGCGCAGCTCCATCCCGATGACTGCGCAATCACGCACTGAAGCGTTTGAGGCGTGGGCGTACAGGACGACGTTCCAAAGGGCGTTGTTATAAGCGCTTCCTCCGGCGATCGACGCGCTTAAGTAGCCGATCGCGGAGGATGTTCCGTCGACTATGAAGCCGGCTGATGCGTTGTTGCCGGCGTGGCATCCGCACATGCTGACGTTGCGAACGATTGCGCCTGGCGAGTTTGACCACACCCGGAATCCGTTGCCACCGTTGTTGTGGGCGTGGCATCCGTCCAGCGACCAGCCGCTAGCGCGGACCTGGAAACCATGTCCAAGGCCGTTGCGGACTGTTGTAGCAACGATTTTGCCGCTGGGTACGTTGCCGTTGATTCCGGGGATAACGTCGACGCCCGGGGCGAGCTTCCCGGGCGATCCGACGCCGTCCACAGTGTTGCCCATGATGAGGGTATCCGCCCCGCCCACGACGCCGATGCCCGCGAAGGGGAGGCTCGTGAGTTGGACACCTTCCAAGCAGACGTCCTTCAGGGTGTTGTTGACTGCGTGGTTGCCGAACGATCCAACGTAGTTGGCGAACTGGAAGTAGATACCGATTCCGTCGATGTCCTCGGCGTGGTTGTCGGCGAACCGGTTGTAACACATCAGGTGCTCATTGATACCGACGCTGCCGGTAACGTAGATGGCATAGGCGTACGCCGAAAGGATCCCCGAGGTCACAGTTTTGGTGTTCGGGTCGGTGCCGGCGAGGTTGATGTAGACGTATCCGCCACTGATGCCTGCTTGGTTGGGGCCGGGGGCGGTGCCGTATGGGCTGATGTCGCCGAAGCTGACTCCATCGACAGTGATGGTTCTGGTGTTGCCGTCGTTGCGGTCTGTTGACGGCCCGTCGACGCCGGGCGTGCCCGAGGCGGTCCGTTGCCTCCAGATGTTGCCGCCCACGTTCGTCCAGCCGGTCAGCGTCAGATTCGGCAGCTTACGCAGGTGCTCCACCCGGTTGCCTTTGACGAGGCTGCGGCCGGTGTCGAACAGGAGGACGCCGTCTGTGGTGTCGTGGATATGCACGCCCTCGACGGTGATGTTGTTGTTTCCGATCGTGCCGGCTGCGGCGTAGACTCCGCAGGCGTTCTGGCGGCCGGCAGCTCCCGTCATCGATCCACCCTGGATGACCGCGCCATCACAGACGCCGTGCGTTAGGTAAATGCAGGCCTGATTGGCTGCCAGGTAATCGCAGTCGATTGATCGGAATCGCTTCCCGGTGACAGTGACGCAGGAGCGGTGAGCCAAGGAATCCAGGACGCCTGCGGAAGCTGATCGCGAGAACTTCATTCGCTGACAGGTGACGTCGTCCGCCGCTACCGAGAGTGCCGGGAACTGTCCGGTGGGGACAATTCCGCCGTTGGCCAGCGTCACGCCGGCGTGCGCGAGGGAAACGGTGGTTTCCGTGACGTAGTTGACGCCCTCAAAATCGACGATGCCACTCGGCTTGGCCGCCGCTTCAGCAATTGCCGCCTCGATGGCCGCTTTCTTCGTCGGGTACTGCGGAATGAATCGGGACACCGGGGTCACATCGGGGGCCCCGACAAGGCTGCTGTACACCCCTCCGGGCAAACTGGTGATTGGGATGTCGGTGGTCGGGGTGCCGCCCATCGTGGGGAGGAAAGCGCCGCCTCCGATGTCAGCGAATGCGAATCCCAGCGTCGCCACATGTGCTGAGGTCGCGGGTGCGATCTGCACGTCGATCGCGTCAGCTACGTCGCCCGACACGTCCGGCATGTAATCGACCGCGTCGCCGACCAGTTCCCCGGAGTCGATGCGTCGCTGCTGCCACAGGCGTGGCGGGCCCGCGGACACCTCGACCCACTCGATTGGTCCGCCGAGGTCGATGGGGTTAGCGACTTGAATCCCATTGGAGTAGAAGATAGTCTCGCCGGCTGCGTTCTTGGCGAGTTCGTCAGGAATCAGTCGCACGACAACGTCGTTGCGGGTGCTCGGCGCAGTGTCGATCCGTTCGACGGTGGCGATGTCGACCCGTGTCGCCGTCGTGGGGGCCATGAAGGTGAAGTTGTCGTAGCGGAACCGGCCGCCGCGGATCTTCATCTCGCCGAACGCCACGTGATACGCCAGGTGCACACCCTCGGGCAGCTCGAGCTCCGGTGTTTCGGCGATCAACGGCACACCGATCGACTCTTCCTGCTCTTCGTACTCACCCGCGTCGGGGATCTCATGCGCTGCCGCCGGCTCGCGCACAATCTTCAACACACCGGTTTCCAGGCGGGCCTGGATCGGGATGAACAGCAGCAGCAGCTTCGGATCCTGCTGCGTGATCCGGATCTCTTCACTGTTCTGCCCGAGCAGCAAAGGTGTGATGACGACGTCGCACCACGGCTTGAACGCATCCATGTCGAAGCCGGGATCGTAGGAGTCGCCGACCGCCGCCCGGGCCGCGCCGTCCAGAAAGAACGTCGTCAGGAAGTCGAAACCGGACACCACGGACCTCCTTCCCTCGTCAGGTGTGGCGCGTACACGAACGCCTCGATCCGGGTGGCGTCGGTGACGTCGTCTCCAAGTTCAACATTGTCGGAATCAATTGTTTTCGAACGTAATTCGTCGATTTCCGGTTGCCTAACGCGGGGTTTCGCCATCATTCAGCCCTTCGTGTCATCGAAAACGTTCGCGCTTCCCCCAAAAAAAGCCCGACTACCGCCGCGGAGTCGGACATATGCCCCCCGTCTCGATAAAAGTCGGGGGGTGGGGGTGGCACAGCAGCACGTGGCGGCCGTATTCGCCTGTGCTGCTGTGCCACCGTCGCGGCCAAGGCGGTGCCGCGAGTCTGTGCGCACGCCCCGACCCGGAAGGAGGCGAGCCGGGGCGTTGCACCGCACGACGTGACCTGTCCGTCTGTCGTGCGAGTCTCTAGAAGGGATGCAGCCATGACCGGCCGCTCCTGGTTGACGAAGTCGGGGGTTGTGATCCGAGCCGGCAGCCGCGTTGGTGGTCGTCGGGGTTGTATGACCGGGTGCCGCAGGTGCAGTTGCGCAGCTCCCGGGGCCAGTCTTCGCGGTCGTCGGTCGAGTCCGTCTCGCTGGTGTCGGTGTTCACGTGAACCAGCCCAGGTCGTGTGCCGCGGCGTGGGTGCGTGCCTCGGTTCCGGTGCGCACCGCGCCGGCGTGTAGCCAGCGTTCGGCGTCGTCGGCCGTGGGTTGCCTGACGGCTACCGCCTCGGCTGCCTGCCGGCACCGGGTTTTCAAGGCGTCGAGCTCAGCAGCACTGACCGCGGTCAGGCCGTAGCTGTTCAGCGTCGCGGTGGCCTCGGCTACCTCGGCGGCGCGCTGCTGCGCCTGGTGGCGCGTGAACTGCTCACAGCGATCGAGATACTCGTCGGTGGCGTCGACGTGGCTGGCCAGCCACTCGACGAAACCGTTGCGCTTGGCCACGGTTACACGCCCGCGAGGCCGGTGAGCTTGATGCAGTTGAACGGCTTGTTGACTGCCCAGGCGGGCTGGCACCACGACTGCACCCAACTGATTCGCTTGTGCGGGTCCCGCCACGTTTCGGTGTCGAGGGGGTGCTCGAAGCCGATGATGCCGGCCTGGCCGCGGACCACGACGTAGGCGGTGCCGGGGGCGATGAGCGGGTACGAGAAATGTTCCTTGATGCCGACGCTGGCGAGCATGGCGGTCAGCTTGTCGCCGTAGCAGATCCGCAGACTGTGCAGCTCGTTCGGGTTGAGCAGCAGCGTGTCGTACTTGACGCCCATGCGCATGTTCTCGCCGACGAGTTGCGCGGCGGCGATGTCGGCCGCGGGGAGCTCGGCTCCCTCGGTGAGGTTGGCGTCAGGCCCGATCGTGACCGCGCTGGCCCAGTCGTGGCCGACCACGACGTTGCCGCCGGGTTGCGCGGCGAGTGCAGCTTCCAGCGATGCGATCGCCCGGGTGTTGAGCTTCTCCACGATGGTGTTGGTGAGCTGCGTGGTCTGGTCGTTCATGAACTCGGTCGCGTTGCGCGTGATCTTCAGGTCATCGATCCAGAACTTGCCGCCCCAGTCCTCGACCGGCGCTGTCTGCGGCTTCGGGTCGACGCCCCTGACGATCGGGTACTCGGTGCCTGGCGCGCGCTGCTCGACGTCGTTCTCGGTGAAGAAGTCCTCGATGTTGACGACGTTGAAGAGCATCGCGCCGCCGGTGACCTTCTGGCCGGTGGTGTGGAAGATCTTGTCGAGGATGATCTGGTCGGCGGCGAGGCGGCTGATCCGCTCGGTGATGCGTGCGGGCTGCTGCATCATCGTGCCCACGGTGAGGGTCTGCGCTTGCGGGTTCACCTGCGGGTTGAGGAATCCGGACATCAGGTGTCACTCCTTGATCGTTGAACGGAGCCGCGCATCGACGACGCGGGGGTCGAAGTGCCAACGACTGCCGATGAGGGTCGCCGGGAGCCGGCCTCGGCGGCGGAGGTCGCGGATGTTGTTCGGTGTGACGCCGAGAATCGCCGCGGCCTCGCTGCTGCTGAGAGTGGCACGCCCTGGATGTTGCTCTGGTTCGGGCTGCAACGTCGGATTACTGGCGGTTGAAGCGCCAGATCTGGTGTCTAGCGGCGAAATTCGGCGTGAAACGCCAGATTTCGAGAGACTGCGGCGCAGATACAGGGCGAGTACCCGCATGTCCGATCGGTCGACCTGAGCCTCGAGCGCTTCCAGGACGATGCCCGCCGACACGGCATCCAGGACGACGCCGTTGACTGCGGCGATCACAGCGGCAGACCGCCGCTTTTGCCGTAGCCCTCGGCGTCGTCGCCGGGACCGTCCGCATCGGGCAGCTGCGCCAGCGTCAGGTGTTGGCGGGCCACCGCGAGCAGGTAGTCGCGGCCGGATTCGTTGAGGTAGACCCGGCGGATCTCGAGTTCGGCCGCGTCGACTTCGGCCAATGCCAGGCCGGCGTAGAGCGCGGCGTGGTCGACCTGGCGCAGGCTGATGTCGCGGATAGTGCCTGGATCGGCCTGCCTGAATACGTCCGCTTCGCCGTCGTCGAGCTGCGCGGCGACACGCGCGAACGCGTACTTGCGGGCGAGCATCGCCCGGGCGGCCGCTGACGCGCCGGGAACGTCGTCGTGGTCGTCGGTCACCGGTCGGCCCCCGCTCCCGGGTATTCGTCTGCTCGGTTGGCGGCTGCGACGAGTCGGCCGGCGAAGTCGCGGGCCTGCTGCGGGCTGACCATCGCGCCGCAGGTTGGACTGAGCCAGAGCGTGACTTCGGCGTCCTCGCCGGCGGCTGGTGGTGTCGCGTAGGCGTCGAGCCGGGTTGATGCGGCGTGCATGGTCAGGGTCGGTCCTCTCGGTCGACTTCCAACGGTGTGTGGCTCACGTTGATGTCCTTTCGGGGAGCTGTTGGCGGAAGTTCGGATGGTTCGGGCAGTCGACGTCGGGATCCAGCCAGTCGCGGCCGTACTGGTCACAGTCGGGACATGCATCGATCGCCTCCCGGATCGCCGCGCGTCGCTGTTCGTTGTTCCGCGTCCAGGCGTCGTGGTGTTCCCGGCAGCGCCCGCACGCTGTGCAAGGCAGGTGCGTGCCGTCAGGCATGTGCTTGGGACAGAACCGGGGTGGTTCGCTGTTAGCTGCCGATGGTGATACTGGCGGGTGGCCGTCTGCGACGGCTTCTCTCCCAGTCTCCAAGGTCTCTATAGATAGAGCAGAAGCCCTGCGGGGCTCGGGGGTTGGCCCTGTAGGGCCTATGGGTTGGCCCCGTGGGGCTTCTGGCTGGTCAGCGTTGGCCCTGTGGGGCTTCTGGCTGGTCAGAGCATCGCTTTCCAGGATCACGCGGTAGGCCAGTGAGCGGTCTTCTTGAGGTGGAAAATGCTTTGCTGCGACGGCCCCGCCGAGGTCTTGCAGGGCCTTGCGGACGACCTTCAGCGAGAGCCCGACTTCGCGGCCGATGACCGAGCGAGAGACCCGCCACCACATGTGTCCGTCACGCTGTATACGCATAGGCCCGTCGGCTTCGCAGCGGTAGCGTATGTGCGCGAGAACGATCGCGGCCGCCGGGCCGAACTGATCGACCTCGCTCGGAACAACGCGGATAAATGGCGGCTTCACGCGCGGCCTCCGGGGTATTCTGGGCGTGGTTGAGTGTTGTTCCCACTGACCGTTCCGACACCCCGCCGTTAGGTCCGGCGGGGTGTCCTACGTTCGCGGTCATGCTGGCGCAGCCGCCGATTCCTGCGCCTCGATCCATTGCAGGACAGAAGCTTTCCGCCATACGCGGCGGCGGCCGATCTTCCGTGAAGGCGGACCTGTGCCGGCCGCGGCCCATTTCCGCCAGTTCGACGCGGGAATGCCGGTAAGTAGCGCCAGATCGTCGGAGTTGAGGAACTCGGCAACTTCGAGTCGCTCTGCGAGTGTCAGTTGTTGCTCATTCGCCATCGGTTCTTCCCCACTGTGTTCGTTGCGGTCGTACAGTGACGATGAACGACTCCGGAATGCTTCGCTGGTGAACGCCAGCGAATTTCATTCGCCTAGCGGGTAATCCGCTGGCTGGACAGGTTGGAAACTCGATTTGAAGCGGAACCGCAGAGCCGGCGTCGAGGACCGCTGGACAAAGACAGTTCGCGACGAGCACGGCAACGCGAAGTCGGTGCCCAGCGCGAACCACGGCAAAGGCAGCCGGTGGCGAGCGCGGTACGTCGACCCCGATCAGGTGTGGCTCGACGACCAAGGCCGAGAGCGTCGGGGCCGCGAGTACGCCCAGGGGTTCGCGACCAAGCGGGAGGCCCAGGCGTGGCTGAACAAGCAGGTCAGCGACCAAGTCACCGGGACTTGGACTGATCCCGCTCTGGCTGCCGTCACGTTCGGAACGATCGCCGAGCGGTGGATATCAACCAAGGCGACCCGGTCACCGAAAACCGTCGCGGGATACCGTTCGCTGCTCGACACGGTCGTTCTCCCTCGGTGGCAGGACGTGCCGCTGCGGGATGTTCGCTTCGATGACCTTCAGGTGTGGATCACCGGCTTGTCGGTTGGCGGTTCGTCGCGATTCGAGGGCAGAGGGCTGAGCGCATCGCGTGTGCGGCAGGCGCATCAGCTGATCGGTGCGGTGCTCAAGTTCGCGGTGAAGGCGAAGCATCTTCCGACGAATCCGGCGGAGGGCGTCGAGCTTCCGAGGCTGCCAGAAGCCGAGCAGCGCTACCTGACGCATGAGCAGGTGCACCGGCTGGCCGTCGCGTGCGGCCGCGTCCGGACGTTCGTCCTGGTGTTGGCCTACTGCGGCTTGAGGTTCGGCGAAGCCGCCGCTCTGCGGGTGGCGGATGTCAACCTGAAGGCACGTCGCATCCGGGTCAGTCGGTCTGTGACGCACGTGGCCGGCAGAGGCCTCGTCGAGGGGTCCACGAAGAATCACAGTGCGCGCACGGTGCCGGTCCCGAAGTTCCTCGCGCCACTGCTCGAAACCGAGGTTCGCGGCCGGGAGGGAACCGAGCTCGTCTTCCCATCGCGGCGCGGTGGATACATCACGCTCGGCGAGGTGCGGTGGGTGTTCGACCCCGCCGTGCAAACTGTTCGCTCCGCGGCGGCCGCGCAGCGAGCCGACGAGATCGAGAAGACGGGCGAAGCGACGACGCCGGAGTTCCCGGTCATCACACCGCACCAGTTGCGGCACACCTGCGCGTCGTTGGCGATCAGCGCCGGCGTGAACGTGAAGGTGTTACAAACGCTGCTCGGACACAAGACGGCCACGTTGACGCTTGACCGCTATGGCCACTTGTTCCCGGACGACTTGGGCAGCGTTGCGGACGCCTTCGACGCGGCCGCCGCGACTACTGCGGACGCTCTGCGGACGACTTCCCAGCTGCGCGCCGTCGAATCGCCCTGAAAAAGCGTTTCAGGTGCTCTTTTCCTGTGCCCCCAGTCGGACTCGAACCGACACTGTGCGGATTTTAAGTCCGCTGCCTCTGCCAATTGGGCTATGGGGGCCTTGCAGCTCAGCGCGTAATTTAGGCCCTTTCCGCCCCGTCACGATGCTCTGAATACCGCAGTGATACCGCAGTTCTATCGATAGCCTTCCCCAGGGCGTCCGCCACACCGCTCAAATCGTCATTGAGAAGATGGCCGTAGCGGTCGAGCGTCATCGCGGCGGTCGCGTGCCCAAGCAGTCTCTGCACGACCTTGACGTTAGCGCCTGCACTGATCGCCAGTGACGCCGTGGTATGTCTCAGCCCGTGCGGTACCAGCCCGTCGATGCCGATATCAGCACACGCGTTGTCGAACGCCCAGCGGTATTCGCCGAGTGGAAGGAACCCGCCCTTTCGGCTGGGAAAGACCAGCGCGTTGGGGTCGGCGGGCAGCTCGGCCTTGAGCTTTTTCCAAACCGGTTCGGGCACAGGCACGTGACGATCCCGCTTCGTCTTAGTCGTTGACTCCACGATGCCCTTACCGGTGACGGCTGTTGCGGACGAGCGCACCGTCAGCATCCGATCCCCCACATGCCGGCGGCGCAACGCAACGGCTTCGCCGAACCTCAGTCCGCAGTACCCGAGAACGAGCGTCAGCGTCTCGAACCGATCAGCAGCCTTCGCCAGCATTAGGAGCTCGGCATGGGTCAGATAGCGCCGCTCACGCTCGCCTTGCTCGGGAAGATCTTCGTCCCGCTTGATCTCGAACGCGACGTTCTTCGCCACCTTGCCAGTCCGTTGGGCGTACTTCAGGACAGCGCCTACCAGCTGATGAGCTTGGGTGATCCGACTTGCCGACAGGCCGGTTCCGCGTTGCCCGCCGTTGACTGACAGCGCCCCTAGCCACGTTGAATATGATTCATAGTCAATCCTTTTCAGCTGAACACTTTCCCACTTCGGCAGCACCACAGTGTCGAGCAACGAGCGATATCCGGCAACGGTTTTCGGCTTGCGGTGCTGTTTGGTGGCGAACCACTGCTCGGCCACCGATCCGAAAGTCTCCGCACTCTTCCGCGGATCGACATACTCGCCGCGCTGCACATCGGCGGTCAGCCCATTTAGGTAGGCCTGCGCATCCGGCTTACGCTGGAAACTCTTGGTGCGCTCGGCTCCACTGGCGTCAACCCACCTGACACGCCATCGCGACACCTTGCCATATACCGCAGACCGCTCAGTGCGCATCGCGCCGTCCGGCGCCTTGACTCGTTTGTGCCAGCGGTCGTCAATTCCCGCTCGCTCGTTTCGAGTCGTCATACGCTGAAAGTACCGCAGTACTCCGCTCCCCCCATCCGCTTCGTTGTCTGGAGGCCGGACTATGAGCCCGCCGAAGACGTCACGACCCCCGAGACGTTGAAAAACTCTTCTTCAAGCGAATGTGGCTGTGGTCGTGGACAGACCGTCATGTAACCAGTCACTGTTGGCTCAGGCGAACCGACCATAGCTGAGGAGGAATTTGATGGATTTGCTGGGAGCGAAGGAAGTTTCGGACATTACTGGAGTTCCGATGGGAACGCTGAGGTACTGGCGGCATTCGAATATTGGGCCGGCGAGTTTCACCTTGGGACGCCGAGTCGTTTATCGGAGGGCCGAGGTATTGCGCTGGATATCGGAGCGAGAGAGCGCAACCCGCCGCGGAGGCGGCGACGCCGCTTAGTGCCTGCGCACGAAAAAGACCTCGGGGACTAGCCGAGGCCTTCGTTCGAACCACCCGATCACGCCACACGGAAGTTCCTCATGAGACTAGCGCAGCATGCCCATAAGCGACAGCACCACGGGCAGGAAACCCCTTGAGCGGCAGGGGGGAAGGGGACAAGAAGTCAGTCGCGGCACGCTTAGTCGATATGGCCCGGGAACGCTATGTTCTCGGAGTCTCCAAGGACGGCGAACCATTTGGCGCCGAACGCAGTCGACCCCACCTCGCGATACTCCTGCGTGGTGGGAGGGCTGGCCTACGGGCAGATCTCGCCGCTCGCTACTTCACCGAGACCGGTGCGGTCGCCGGGGGCCAAGCACTTACCGACGCCACACTGATTTTGGAAGGTCTGGCGGCCACGCAGGCACCCGACAAGTTGAACCTACGCGTTGCCGACCACCACGGAACGATCTACATCGACACCGGAGATCCAAACGGTCAAGTAATCAAAGTCTGCGACGGAAGGTGGTCGATGGCTCCCACTGCGCCGGTGCGGTTCCTCCGAAATACGAAGCTGACGGGGGCGATGCCGGCACCAAGCTCCCGCGGGGA
>Ga0208328_1000822_pt1 | contig 12476 bp, 10 predicted proteins | sample DeeseametaMP2633_FD_184170 | JGI IMG/M metagenome (GOLD analysis project Ga0208328, IMG submission 184170) | Marine microbial communities from the Deep Atlantic Ocean - MP2633 (SPAdes) | ecosystem: Environmental > Aquatic > Marine > Unclassified | place: Northeast of Antigua and Barbuda, North... | reverse complement strand
CTACCTTGGCACAGCGATGCCGTGAGGGGGCGTCCACACCATCAAGAGGGGCGCGCCGCCATCGAGCTGGAGTTCGAGCCCGGCTGGGACATCGCGCGGGCCGCCGATGACGTGCAGCAGGCGGTGGACGCAATCACCACGCTGCCCGAGGACGCGGACGACCCAAGCGTCCGGCGCGGCGGCTGGCGCGACCGGGTGACGGATCTGGTCATCACCGGACCGGTGGGCGTCGACCAACTGGCGCGCTTTGCCGACGAACTGGTGGTGCGGCTCTTTGCCGAGGGCGTGACACAGACCACGATCCGGGGTGTTGCGGCGCCGCAGACGGTGATCGAGGTGCCGGTGCAGAACCTGATCGCCCACAACGTCACCATGCGCGAGATCGCCGATGCCATCGCCGCCGAAGTGCAGGCCGATCCGGCGGGCGACGTGGCGGGCGCGGGGGCGCGGGTGCGCACCGGGATCGAGAAACGCTCTGCCGATGCCATTTCGGATATCGTGCTGCGGTCGAACCCGGATGGATCCAGCCTGACAGTGGGCGACGTGGCGCTGATCCGGGTCGAGGGGATCGACCGCGAGCGCAGCTATTTCGTAGGCGAAAACCGGGCGATCTCGATCCGGGTGGACCGCTCGGCCGAGGGCGACGCCATCGGCATTCAGACCACGGTCGAGGAGGTCGCCGCCGAGCTGACCGCCGCCCTGCCCGAAGGCGTCAAGATCGACCTGATCCGCACCCGGTCGGAATACATCACCGGGCGCCTGAACATCCTGATCGACAACGCGCTGACAGGCTTGGCGCTGGTGGTGATGCTGCTGTTCCTGTTCCTGAACACGCGCACGGCCTTCTGGGTGGCGGCGGGGATTCCCACGGCAATGCTGTCCGCCATCGCGCTGATGTATATGGCGGGGCTGACGATCAACATGATCTCGCTCTTTGCGCTGATCATCACGCTGGGCATCGTGGTGGACGATGCCATCGTCGTGGGTGAACACGCCGACCATCTGGCGCGCCGGGGGCAGGGGGCTTTCGACGCTGCCGAAAACGCGGCGCGGCGCATGGCGCTGCCGGTGTTTTCGGCCACGATCACCACGGTGATCGCCTTTTTCGGGCTGGTGGCCATCGGGGGGCGCTTTGGCGACCTGATTTCGGACATTCCGTTCACGGTGATCGTGGTGCTGATCGCCTCTTTGGTGGAATGCTTCCTGATCCTGCCCAACCATATGGCCCATGCACTGAAACCGCGCGAGCAGCGCGGCACACGGTGGTGGCGGGTCGCGCTGGGCGTGGTCGGCGTGACATTGGTGGCTGTCCTGGCGGTGGCGCTGCTGACACTGGCGGTGCTGGCGCTGCCCGGCGTCCTGGCGGGCCTGCTGGGGCTGTTCACCGGGGTCCCGGCGGTGATCGCGGGCGCGCAGGCTGCGGTCGCAGACCTGCGCGGTGTCCTCTGGGGGCAACTGCCGGTGCTGGCCGGGGGGCTGGCGCTGCTGGTGGCATTTGCCATTGCGCTGCGCCTGTCGCTGATGCCCAGGGCCGAACGCGCGCCACTGCTGCGGACGCTTTCCGATGGCGGGATCGACATGGCGTCGATCCTGGTCAACCGGGGCTTTCGCTGGATCCGCGAGCGGCTGTTCCGCCCGTTCATGCGGGCCGTCGTGGCAGGGCGCTACGTCGTTTTCGCGCTGTTGGTGGTGGCACTGGCGACGCAGGTGACGTCGTTTATCCGGGGCGACGTCACCTGGCGGTTCTTCAATTCGCCGGAACAGGGATCGGTCACGGGCAATTTTTCCATGTCGCCCACCGCCAAGCGGGCGGACACCATCGAACAGATGCGCCTGTTCCAGAAGGCGGCCGAGGATCTGGGCCGCGAGTACGAGGACCGCTATGGCCGCAACCCGCTGGACTATGTCCTGGCCGAGATCGGCGGCAATGCGGGCCGCTCGTTGCCCGGCGCCGACACCAAGGACCCGGATCAACTGGGCGCCATTTCCATCGAGCTGATCGATGCCGACCTGCGGCCCTATTCGTCCTTCGCCTTCGTGGGCGAGCTGCAGGAGCGTGTCGAACGCCACCCGCTGGCCGAGGCGATTTCCTTTCGCGGCTGGCGCGGCGGGCCGGGGGGCGATTCCCTGGACGTGCAGTTCTATGGCGCCAGTTCCGAGGTGCTGAAATCCGCCGCCGAAGACCTCAAGGAGGCGGTCCTGCGGTTCCCCGAGGTTTCGGCGGTCGAGGACAACCTGGCCTACGACAAGGACGAATTGATCCTGGAGCTGACGCCGCAGGGGCTGGCGCTGGGGTTCGATGTCGATGGGCTGGGCCGGGTCCTGCGCAACCGGCTGGGCGGGATCGAGGCGGCGACCTATCCCGTCGGCCCGCGCTCTGCCGAGATCCGGGTGGAATTGCCCGAGGGCGCTTTGAACGCCGATTTCATGGAGCGGATGCAGCTGCGCACACCCGGCGGGGCCTATGTCCCGCTGGCCGATATCGTGCGGGTCGAACGGCGCACCGGCTTTTCCACCATCCGGCGCGAGAACGGTTTGCGCGTTGTCTCTGTCACCGGCGACATTTCCGAGGATGACGCGGCAAGGGCCGAGCAGGTCGTCAAGGCGCTGCGCGAAGAGATCCTGCCGCAGATCGCCGAAGCGCGGCAGGTGGACTATCGCCTCGCCGGGCTGGCCGAGCAGGAAAACGACTTTCTCACCGATGCGCGCAATGGGCTGATCATGGTGCTGCTGGGCATCTACCTGGTCCTGGCCTGGGTCTTTGCCAGCTGGACGCGGCCTTTTGTGGTCATGGCGATTGTGCCCTTCGGGCTGGTGGGGGCGATTTATGGCCATGCGCTGTGGGACGTGCCGCTGAGCATGTTCACGGTGGTGGGGCTGTTGGGGATGACGGGAATCATCATCAACGATTCCATCGTGCTGGTGACACAGATCGACGAATACGCCCGCGACCGGGGGCTGATCCCCTCGATCATCGACGGCGCCTCGGACCGTCTGCGAGCTGTCTTTCTGACCACGGCGACCACGGTGCTGGGGCTTGCGCCGCTGCTGTATGAAACCTCGTCGCAGGCGCAGTTCCTGAAACCCACGGTGATCACCCTGGTCTACGGCTTGGGCTTTGGCGTGGTGCTGGTGCTGCTGATCGTGCCCGCGCTGGTGGCGATCCAGCACGACCTGGGGAAACAAATGGCCGCCCTGAGGAAAGGGCTGCGGTTCCGGGTCGCGGGGCTGCGCGGGGTGCTGGTCACGGCGCTGATGGTGATGCTGGGATGGCTGGCGGGGACGCTGGGCTATACCGGCGTCACGGGCGATCTGTTGCCGGGGCTGCCCGCCCTTGGCGGCCTGTCACCCGAGGTCGCCGCGCTGGTCCTGTTCCTGCTGGGCGCCGTCGCATTGCCGCTGGCGATCTATCTCGGGGGCGGGATCGTGATGCTCTTGCGGCGCGGTGTGCGGGGAAAGGCAGAAGCCTGACAGCCGGCGCGCCGCTGTCCCGGGCCTGACCCGGGACCTCTGCCTTGTCGGTTCAACCGGTGCAGCCGGTCAGTTCGACGGGGATGTTTCCGCCCAGGATTGTGATCCGCAGGCCCGAACGGTCGAGCGCAAAGACGCCGCCGGACATATGCGTCACACGGGTCTGCGCCACAAGGCGCCCGCCCTGCCACGAGGTGTCGGGATCGGCGACCCAGAGGTTGGGGTCCGAAGTCTCGATCACGGTTTCCTCGCGCCCGGTGCCGCGCGGCATGGCGATCGAGACGGTCAGGCCCAGGCCCTTGGCCTGTGGCGTGATGCGGCAGGATACGCCGGTCACGCCCGCATCTTCTGCCCCGAAGGGCACGTCGGCCATCGCCGCCGCGATCCGGGCATCGGGTTTCGTCTGCCCGGCGGGCAGGCTGGCCGAAACGCGGAAGCGGTGGGGCAGGCAGACATCCTTGCAGATGCCGATGTCGATGATCCCGCCCAGCTGCGCGTCCTTGCCGAGCTGGCTGGGGCGGATCCTGAGCGGCAGGATCACGTCGCCCTTGTAACCGACAGAGCGCATGTCTTGCTGCCAGAAGACATGCGGCGCGGGCCAGTAGATCCCGATGGCCGACATGTTGCGCGCCCCGCTCCAGTCGAATTGCGGCGGGATGCCAGCGTCGCCGGGCGAGCGCCAGTAGGTTTTCCACCCCGGGGCAAGCTTCAGGTGCAGCGCGGCCATGTGGTCGCCATTGGGCAGCCGCCAGCCGGGCAGGATCTGCGCCTCGACCACGTCGTCATAGGATTGCGCGGCGGCAAGACCGGGCAGCAGCATCAGCAGGAAGGTCACGAACATCTTTTTCATAACATTGGATGTGGCCCTTCCGGAGTGAAATGAAAAGTCACGTTCCGGCGAACGCATGTATCAGATGACGAAGATGTGACGGTCTTGCCAGTCCTCGCCGGGGCGGTCATGGTGAGACCCGACCAATGCGAAAGGGAGCCATATGGCCGCCGAGACCGGAACCCCACAGACCAACCTGACCGGGCATCTGCTGATCGCCATGCCGGGCATGGGGGATCCGCGATTCGAGCACAGCGTCGTCTTTATCTGCGACCATTCCGACGAGGGTGCGATGGGGTTGATCGTGAACAAGCCCAGCGACGACGTGGACATGCCGACCCTGCTCTCGCAGCTCAACATCGACCAGGTGTCGGACCTGTCGGAACGGTCGGTGCATTTCGGCGGACCGGTCGAGATGGGGCGCGGATTCGTGCTGCATACGCCGGATTACCAGTCGGTCGTGACGACGCTGGAAGTGCGCGACGACATCCACATGACCGCGACACTGGACATCCTGGAGGACCTTGCCCGGGGCGAAGGTCCCGAGAAATGGATGATGATGCTGGGCTATGCCGGCTGGGCGGCCGGTCAGCTGGAGAGCGAGATCGCCGAGAACGGCTGGCTGGTCTGTGACGCCACGCCCGAGCTGATCTTCGAGATGGCCGACATGGACAAGTGGGAAGCGGCGCTGAAGACGCTGGGCGTTGCGGCCCTGGCGCTGAGTTCGGCGGGCGGTCGGGCCTGAGTCAGGCCTGAGATATCGAGAGCGGGCGGGAGCGGGACTCGGGCTGCGCCCATCGCCCGCCCGCCGCCCCTCGGCTGGCCCTTGTCGGACGTGGATGTCCCGTGGCGGGCGGCGTCGGCTTCAAGGGCTCACCAGCAAACAGGCCCGTGCCCGTGTCCCGTATCCACCCCTCGCTGACAGATGCCTGAGCCAAAGGCCCGCGCCCCGCAAGGGCAAGCCGCGCAAAGCGCGGGGCTGCGCCCCCTTGCGGGCCCCGGCCGGCATCAGCGAGAGGCGGCTCCGGGAAACAGGCACTTGGCGGGGGCGGTCAGCGTTCGGCGGCGGCGCGGCTGAGCCGGTCGTTGATGGCGATGCCGAGGCCGAGGTGCGGGATCGGGGAGATGGCAATGGTCGCGGCGCCCGTGGCGTCGAGCCGGTGCAGGTATTCGAAGAGGTTGGCGGCGGCCTCTGTCAGGTCTTCCCCGGGCGAGAGGTTGAGGTCGCAGGGCACCGCGCCGAAGCCGAGGCGGGCCTCTCCGGGTTCGAAGTCCACCGCGTTGAGGCGGACCCTGGCGCGCGGCGCGTAATGCGAGCGGGTCTGGCCCGGGGCGGTGATGCCGTCGGTTTCGCGGCGCAGCGCGATGCGGGTGTTCAGGACCTCGTTCAGCGCTTCCTCGGTGATGCCGCCGGGACGCAGCAGCGTGGGCGGCGTGCCGGTCAGGCCGAGGATCGTCGATTCCAGCCCCACGGCGCAGGGGCCGCCGTCGACCACCGCCTCGATCCTGTCGCCAAGCCCTTCGAGCACGTGGCCGGCGCGGGTCGGGCTGATCTGGCCGGAGCGATTCGCCGACGGCGCCGCCACCGGCCCGCCGAAGGCGCGGAGCAGGTTCTGCGCCACCGGGGCGGCGGGCATCCGCACCGCCAGGCTGTCGAGACCGGCTGTCACCAGCCGCGACACATGCGCGCCCTCGCGCAGAGGCAGAACCAGTGTCAGCGGGCCGGGCCAGAAGGCATCGGCCAGCGCCTGGGCCGCCTCTGACCAGATCACCAGCTCTTTTGCGGCGTCCAGGTCGGCCACGTGAACGATCAGCGGATTGAACTCGGGCCGCTGCTTGGCCTTGTAGATTCGGGCCACGGCGTGATCCTGCCGCGCGTCGGCGCCCAGCCCGTAGACCGTTTCGGTGGGGAAGGCGACAAGACCGCCCTCTGCCAGGATCTCCGCGGCGCGGGTCAGGTCCTGGGTGCTGGCGCTGAGACGTAGGGCAGGCATCGCGGCGACCCCTTATGACGCGGCGTTCCGGTTGAAGCGCAGGCGGCGGGAAGTACCCTCACACCCGCGCTGCGCGCGTGCTACAAGAGCGGCGCGTCCTTGCCAAGCCGGAGGAGACCCCCATGCCATATCGTGCGCCGATCGATGCCTACATGCGGCTTTTGCGCGACGTTGTCGGCTATGACGCCGTTGCCGAGACAGAACGCTTTGCCGAAGCGAACCGTGAAACCGTCGCCGCCGTCCTGGGCGAGGCGGGCAAGCTGTGTGAAGAGGTGCTGGCGCCCTTGCAACGCAATGGCGATCTTGACCCTGCGCGGCTGGAAAATGGCGTGGTGCGGACCTCCAAGGGCTTTGCCGATGGCTATGCCGCACTGGCCGAAGGTGGCTGGATCGCGACCTCGGCGCCGGAGGAATACGGCGGCATGGGGCTGCCGCTGACCGTGACCACCTGTGTCAACGACATGCTGGGCGCGGCCTGCCTTGCGCTGCAGCTGAACCCGCTGATGAGCCAGGGGCAGATCGACGCGTTGGAACATCATGCCAGCGACGATCTGAAGACGCTTTACCTGCCCAAGCTGATTTCCGGCGAATGGGCGGGCACGATGAACCTGACCGAGCCGCAGGCCGGGTCGGACGTGGGGGCGCTGTCGTCCAAGGCCGTGCCCAATGATGACGGGACCTACGCGATCACCGGGCAGAAGATCTATATCTCCTGGGGCGACAATGACTTTAGCGGGAATGTCTGTCACCTGGTGCTGGCGCGGCTGCCCGATGGCGTGCCGGGGACGAAGGGCATCAGCCTGTTCCTGGTGCCCAAGCTGATCCCGGACGAAAACGGCAATCCGGGCGTGGCCAATGACCTGAAGGTTGTCAGCCTGGAGCACAAGATGGGGCTGCACGGCTCGCCGACCTGCGTGATGCAGTATGATGGCGCCAAGGGCTGGCTGGTGGGCGAGCCGCACGACGGGATGCGCGCCATGTTCACCATGATGAACAACGCGCGGCTGGGCGTGGGCGTGCAGGGGGTCAGCGTCGCCGAGGGCGCGCTGCAGCATGCGCTGGCCTACGCGCAGGAGCGCAAGCAGGGCCGCAGCCCCGAGGGCACCATCATCGGTCATGCGGATGTGCGGCGGATGCTGGCCACCATGCGGGCTGAAACCTTTGTCGCGCGGGCGATTGCCCTGTCGCTGGCGGTGGCGATCGACCTGGGCAAGGCGACGGGCGAGGCCGACTGGAAATCCCGCGCCGCGCTGCTGACGCCGATCGCCAAGGCCTTTGGCACCGAAACCGGCATCAAGGTGGCCAACCTTGGCGTGCAGGTGCATGGCGGCATGGGCTATGTCGAGGAAACCGGCGCCGCGCAGTACCTGCGCGACGTGCGGGTGACGGCGATCTACGAGGGCACCAACGGCATCCAGGCGATGGACCTTGTCGGGCGCAAGATGATGGACGGCGGCGAGGCGATCTTTGCCCTGCTGGACGAGGTCGAGAGCGGCGCCGAGGCGGCGCGCGGCAAGATGCCCGAGTTGGCCGAACCGGTCTGGCAGGCGGCGGAATCGCTGCGCGAGACAACCGAGGCGCTGGTGGCTCGCGAGATGGGCGACCGTTTCGGCAGTGCCGTGCCTTACCTGATGGGTTTTGCCCGGGTGCTGGGCGCGCATTACCACCTGCGCGCGGCGATGGCCGCGCCGGACAGTGCCGATGCGCGGCTGGCCGGGTTCTATATCCAGCGGCTCTTGCCGGAACATACCGGGCTGTTGGCGGAGGCGCGGGCCGAGGTCAGCGCGCTGGCGAACCTCAAGACAGAGGACCTGGTGGCGTGATGGACGGAACGGTGCGCGCAATCCGCTATCCCTGGGAAACGCCGCCCGCCCCGGGCGAGGCCATCGAACTGGCCGAGGGGGTGCTGTGGATGCGCCTGCCGCTGCCGATGAAGCTGGACCATGTCAACGTCTACGCGCTGGATGATGGCGATGGCTGGACGGTCGTGGACACCGGCTTTGCCTCGAAGACGTCGCGCGGTATCTGGGAGGACTTGATGGCGGGGCCGCTGGGCGGCAAGCCGGTGCGGCGGGTCGTGGTGACCCATCACCATCCCGATCATATCGGGCTGGCGGGCTGGTTCCAGACGGCGCATGGCGCCGAGCTGGTCACGACGCGGACCGCCTGGCTTTTTGCCCGGATGCTGCAACTGGACGCGCAGGACCGTCCCACGCAGGAGACGTTGGACTATTGGCGCAGCGCCGGGATGGAGCCGCGCGTCCTGGAACAGCGCATGGCGGAACGGCCTTTCAACTTTGCCGATGTGGTGGCGCCGATGCCGCTTGGGTTCAAGCGGATCAAGCAGGGGGATGTCCTGCACGCGGGTGGGCGGGACTGGGACGTGCACATGGGCAACGGCCACGCGCCGGAACATGCGACGCTCTGGTCGCGGGACGATGACCTGGTGCTGGCCGGGGACCAGATCCTGCCTTCGATCAGTTCCAACCTGGGCGTCTACGCGACCGAACCCGAGGCCGACCCGGTTGCCGACTGGCTTGAATCCTGCGAGCGGCTGTCGACGCTGGCGCGGCCGGATCACCTGGTCATGGGCGGGCACAAGCTGCCCTTTACCGGGCTGGAACTGCGGATGGCGCAACTGATCGAGAATCATCACGGCGCGCTGAAGCGGTTGCATGCGCACCTGGCCAAGCCGCAGACAGCGGGTGAGTGTTTCCAGCCGCTGTTCAAGCGCCGGATCGGGGACGCCGAATACGGGCTGGCCCTGGTCGAGGCTGTGGCCCATTGCCAACACCTCTGGCACGAGGGGCGCGCAGAGCGGACCCGCCGCGACGATGGCGCCTGGCTGTTTCAAGCCGTCTGAACGGGCAAACGGCTCACATTCCCGTGCGTCGGGGACGGGCGCGACATCCTGGCCCCCGGGGGCGCGTGACAGGCGCGCGGATTTGCGCTAACCTATCACGGAACGCAAACACGGGACAAGTCGCAGGAAAATCGACATGGCTGAGCACAAGCACGGAAGCATGGACATCACAGTTCAGGAAAAAACCTTTGAGGGGTTCGTCAATTTCACGATCCGCACGGTCATCGTGATCCTGTGCATCGTCATCTTCATGGCGATCTTCAATTCCTGATCGGGTGAACCGCCCCACGGGGCGGGGTGGGGTAACATGATGAACAGACGTGCGGCGATGACGGGGCTTGGCGCCTCGCTCTTCGTGGCCGGTTGCGCAGGCAGCGTTTCCGGTCCCGACGCGACACCGGAACAGGCGGCGGCCGCCGCCTACCGCCATCCGGGTGAGCCCGAGATCATCCTTTATACGATGATCAACAACCGGACCGGGGCCGGGGCCCATTCCTCGATGCTCATCAATGCGCCCTCGCAGCGGGTGATCTACGACCCTGCCGGATCTGTCCGGTTCCAGAACGTGCCCGAGATCGGCGACGTCCTTTACGGGATCACCCCGCAGGCCAAGCAGTTCTATGAAAGCGCGCATGCCCGCAGCACCTACCGCATGCTGGCGCTGAGCCGTCCGGTGGACGGCGCGGTGGCGGAACGCGCGCTTAAGCTGGTCCAGTCCAAGGGGGCGGCGGCGCCCGCTCTGTGCTCCAACGCAGTGTCCGACGCTCTGGGTCAGCTGCCGGGGTTCGAGTCGCTGGGCGGCATCTGGACGCCGATGAAGCTGGCCAACCGCTTTGCCAAGCTGTCGAACGTGACCAGCCGTGAGCTGCGCGAAAACGATTCGGACGACAAGGATGCGGCAATCGCCGCGCTCGAGGCTGGCAAGAAGACGCAGGCCGGTCGGCCCTGAGCAAGACTTAGATCGGCAGCCAGGCGCCCGCGATCATGACCGCGGCGCCGGCGCCGACAGCACCGTACAGGCTTTTCGAGAAATAGCCCACGATCAGCGCAGCGGCGGCAGCGGCCAGCCGCAGCGGGTCTGTTTCGCCCCCCGTGGCGCTGGGCCAGATGACCAGCGGTGCCACCAGCGCGGGCATGACCGCCACGGCGGTATAGCGCAGGTGCCGCAAGAGCCAATCCGGCATGGCCCTGTCACCGACCAGCCCCAGAAACACAAAGCGCAGGGCAAAAGAGCCCAGCCCCATCCCGATGATGACGATCCAGAGGTCCTTCATGCGCCCGGCCTCCGGTCAGCCTGCATCCCGGCGCGGCGCTCGATTTCGGCGCCGGCCATCATCCCTGCCACCGCACCGACGATCAGGCCAAGGTTGTAGGGCAGAAACGCGAAGGCCAGCGCCATGAGTGCCGCCACCAGGGCCGCCGCGCGATGGGCGCCGGTGCGCAGCGCGGGCGCGAACAGCGCGATAAAGGCGATGGGCAGCACAAAATCGAGACCAAGTTCCGGCGGCACCGCCTCTCCGGCCCAGGCGCCCACTAGGGTGAACAGGTACCAGGGCGGGCAGATCGGCGTCGCCACCCCCATGAAAAAGGCAAATTTCTCTGTCAGCGACTGCTGGGGCCGTTCCTCGTAGTCGATGATCGAGGCCGCGTAGACCTGATCCACCAGGAAATAGGCGACGAACATCCGTTTCCATAGGGGCAAAGGCCCCAGATGCGGCGTGATCGAGGCGGAATACATGGCCATCCGCAGGTTGACCGCCATCGCCGAAACCAGCACGACGATGGTCGGCGCGTTGTCCTGCATCAGCTGGACGGCGGTGAACTGCGCCGCGCCCGCGATGACGACGATGGAAAACATCAGTGTTTCAAAGATGTTCAGCCCCGCATCCGTGGCCACGACGCCGAACAGCATTCCGAAGGGGCCGACCACGAACAGGAAGGGCAGGGCATTTCGCACCCCGCGCCAATAGCTTGACATCACATCTGTGCCGTCCATGACTACACCCTCACCAACGCACTTCGCCCTAGCCCAGGGGAGAGGCCAGATGCAATCACCTGCTGACCACCCGGATAATGACCTCGCGTCGGACTACCTGATCGCGCCCGACCCGCGTGCACCGCGCCTGACCCGCGCCGTGACCGGCACGGATCACACCGGCGCCGAGGTCGAGGTGTCCGTGGTCGAGGAACGCCCGTTGACGATCTTTCTCAACCGGCAGGAAATCGTCACTGCCATGACCATCGGGGATTACCCCGAGTACCTGGCCATCGGGTTCCTGCGCAATCAGGGGATGCTGGCGGACGGTGAAGAGATCACCGGTATCGACTACGATGAAGAGCTGGAAACTGTCGTCGTGCGCACCGTCTCGCAGACCACTTACGAAGAAAAGATGCAGAAAAAGACGCGCACCTCCGGCTGTGCCGTGGGGACCGTCTTTGGCGACATGATGGAGGGGCTGGAACAGGTCCGACTGCCCGCGACAGAGGTGCGGACCTCTTGGCTCTATGCGCTGGCGTACAAGATCAACACGACGCCCTCGTTGTACCTGGAGGCCGGGGCGATCCACGGAACCGTCCTGTGCCAGGGCGACCGCCCGCTGGTCTACATGGAGGACGTGGGGCGCCACAACGCGGTGGACAAGATCGCCGGATGGATGTTCCGCGAGGGTGTCAGCGCGGAGGACAAGATCCTGTACACCACCGGGCGGCTGACCTCGGAGATGGTGATCAAGACGGCCCTGATGGGCATCCCGGTCCTTGCCTCGCGGTCCGGCTTTACCGCCTGGGGCGTCGAGATCGCGCGGCAGGTGGGGCTGACCTGTATCGGGCGGATGCGCGGCAAGCGGTTCACCTGCCTGTCCGGCGCCGAGAGGTTGGTCCGCGACATGGACCCGGACGCGGTGCCCGAGGAAGACCGAAAGCACCGCCGCAAGAGCGCGGGGCAGGCATGAAGCAGCCGGTTGGCGTGATCCTCGCGGGTGGGCTGGCCTCGCGCATGGGGGGCGGGGACAAGGCCCTGCTGTCGCTCGGTGGACAGACTCTGTTGTCCCGCGTGATCGACCGGCTTGCGCCACAGGTGGCGGCGCTGGCGCTGAATGCCAATGGCGATCCGGCGCGCTTTGCCGAGACTGGCCTGCCGGTGGTTGCGGATTCCATCGACGGTTTTCCGGGCCCGCTGGCCGGGGTTCTCGCCGGTCTCGACTGGGCCGCGGAACAGGGCGCCGACACGCTGGTCAGCGTTGCTGCCGACACGCCCTTCTTTCCCTGTGATCTGGTCCCGCGCCTATTGCTGGCCAGCGAAGGACAGGATCACCCGCTG
>Ga0208328_1000820_pt1 | contig 12491 bp, 13 predicted proteins | sample DeeseametaMP2633_FD_184170 | JGI IMG/M metagenome (GOLD analysis project Ga0208328, IMG submission 184170) | Marine microbial communities from the Deep Atlantic Ocean - MP2633 (SPAdes) | ecosystem: Environmental > Aquatic > Marine > Unclassified | place: Northeast of Antigua and Barbuda, North... | reverse complement strand
ACCACCTGCCCCAGCCCGCGCAGCAGCGGGAAGGCCGAGAAGAACTCGCCCACGCCGATGCCGAGGATGAAGAGCACGATCCCCACCGGGATCGACAGGGCCATGAGCCCGAGAAGGGAAACTGCGACAGTCCAGATCATTGTTCCAGCTCCGAGCCGATGCCGATGGCGTTGGACAGATCCGCGCGGCGGCCCTGAACGAGATAGGCGAGGGCGATGAGGCTCAGCAGCGTCGTGCTCAGCGCGAACCAGGCCCAGCCGCTGAACCAGATGCCCTGTGGGATCCACAGCGGTGTCTCGAGCGGGGTGTTGGCGCGCGAGCCGCGTTCGAGGGTCTTCTGCAGGACCGGCCAGCAGTGGTAGGCGATCAGCAGGACAACGCCGTTGGTGACGATCATGGCAAAGACGTCCATGAGCGCCTGCCCCCCTGCCCCGCGCCGCAGGCGGATCAGGTCGATCCGCACATGCGCGCGGTCGAGCAGGGCGCAGGCCAGCCCCCAGCTCGCGACGGCCGCCATCACGTAGCCCGAGATCTCGTCCGAGCCGCCGAGCGAGCCCCAGCCGGTCTTGCGCGCGATCACGTCGATCAGCACGAAGACCACGGTGGCCACCAGAGCCGCACCGAGGACCAGCGCGACGAGGCGATTGGCGCGCCGCAGCGCGCCCTCCAGTGTGTCGATGCGGCTCACGCGCGCCACCTCAGTTGGCGACCGGAACGGTCACGCCCACGACCTTGCCGACGCTGTCGTTCCAGCGCGTCGCCCAGTCGCCACCGGCCCGCTCGGCCCACTCGGGAAGCACTTCGCTCTCGAGCACTTCGCGCGCTGCGGTCATGTCGGCCTCGCTCGGCTCGACCAGCGTCATCGTGGCCGAAGTGCCCGCGGCGCACTCGCCCTGCCCGGTCAGGCAGGCGATGTCGCTCTCGAGACCGCCCTGCGCCGCGGCCCAGGCCTTGTCCTCGAGACCTTCCTTCACCGCCGCCTTCAGCTGCTCCTGCGCCTCGGGCGCGAGGCCGTCGAAGCGGTCCTTGTTCATCGCGATGACCACCGGGTCCCAGCCGCCGAGCGGCAGCGTCAGCAGGTGGTCGGAAACCTCCCACCAGCCGGCCGAATAGCCCGAGCCCGCACCGGTCACCGCGCAGTCGATCACGCCGCGCTGCAGCGACCCCGGCACTTCCGAGAAGGCGATGTTGATTCCCTCGGCACCAAGCGCCTCGAGCAGCTTGGTGGTCATCCGGCCCGAGCCACGGACCTTCTTGCCCTCGAGATCGGCCAGCGAGGTGACGGCGCCGTTGCAGAACACCACCTGCGGCGGGTAGGGCGCGATGCCCAGCAGCTCGGCGCCGAAGCGGTCGTGCATGATGTCCTCGACCATCGGGCGCGCGGCATCGACCATCGCCTTGGCCTCGTCGGCGGTGGCGGCGACCAGCGGCACGTCGAGCCCCTCGAGCTCCGGCGCGTCGCCGACGGTGTAGTCCGCCACGGTCTGGCCGATGTCGAAGACGCCGTCGCCCAGCATCCGCAGCACATCGGCCCCGGCGATGCCCATCTGGTCGAAGCTGGTCAGCTGCGCGGCGAAGGCGTCATCGGTCATCGCCGGCAGCTCTTCGGTCCAGAACGGCGTGGTGAACTGCTTGTAGAGCGGCAGGTTGGACCAGCTGCCGACCACGGCCAGCTGCTCCTGCGCCTGGGCGGTGCTGCCAAGAAGCGCGACCGTGAGGGTGGTCATCATCGTCTTTTTCATGTCTTTTCTCCTGTTGGATAGGTTTGTTGCGTTTTTTCTTTGCCTGCGCCTCAGCCGGGGTGGACCCCCGTGAGGCGCCGGTCCGCCTGGCCGGACGGGATGTCCGTGACCAGCATGTGCCCCGGCGCATGGGTGATCGCGAGCGCGGGGCGGGCGGCGTCGATGGCCGCCTGCGGCGTCACCCCGCAGGCCCAGAACACCGGAATGTCGCTGGGCCGGATGTCGGGGGCATCGCCGTAGTCGGGACGGTGGATGTCGGCGATGCCGATCTCGGCCGGATCGCCCAGATGCACCGGCGCGCCATGGGCCAGCGGGAAGCGCTGGCAGATCGACACCGCCTCGATGGCATCCGCTGCCGGCATCGGCCGCATGCTGACGACCACCGGCCCCGAGAACTTGCCGGCCGCGCGGGTGGGCAGGGTGGTGCGGTACATCGGCACGTTGCGCCCGGCGAGCTGGTGGCGCACCGGGATGCCGGCGCGGGTGAGCGCGTCCTCGAAGCTGAACGAGCAGCCGAGGGCAAAGGAGACCATGTCGTCGCGCCAGAGATCGGCGATATCGGTGGGCTCGGCCACCAGCACGCCATCGCGCCACAGCCGGTAGCGCGGCACGTCGTGGCGCAGGTCGATGTCGCCCAGCGTCGGCAGCGCCGGGTTGCCCGGCTCGCCCACGGCCAGCAGCGGACAGGGCCTCGGGTTGGCCTGGCAGAAACGCAGGAAATCCTGCGCATCGGCCTGCGGCAGGATCACCAGGTTGGCCTGGAGCGCGTCACCGCCCTGCCCCGCGGTCGGACCGTCGAAGCGGCCCGCACGGATTTCTGCGCGAAGCGCCTTGGGGTCGGAAAGGGTGCTGCGGGTGTCGATCATCGAAATCCTCCGGTTGACGCAAGGATCACGCAGAACGACCGATTAGATCAACAGCTCAGTCGTTGCCACTATTGATCTCATCAGGAGATCATTAAGCACTGGAGTCCACCGCCGCACGCGTGACTTCCCGGCCAATTTCCTCATTTCTTTCAGGATCGTAGCATATCACGAACTCAAGCGGTCGCAGTCTTGCCTCGGGCAGCACCTCGATCTCGCGCAGATCGGTCTGCGGCCAGCCCGCGACGATGGAATGGGGAATCGTGCCGATGCCGAATCCCTGATGTACGAGGTGCAGCACCGTCGCCAGAGATGCCGAGCCATGCACCGTCGCGGGCCGCCGCCGCCCCGAGGTGAGCAGATCGAGCACCTGCCGGTGCGGAATCGTCGTCTTCGGGAAGGAGACGATCGGCAGCGCCACGAGATCGTCGATCGCCGCCGGGCTCGGCAGCGTGAAATGCTGTGGCGAGACGAACCAGCCCATGCTCTCGGGCGGCAGCGGCGTCAGCGCGATGCCACGCGGCGCCTGATCGCGCAGCAGGATGGCGACGTCGAGCGAGTCCTCCTTCAGCCCCTGCCCCATCTGGTCCGACGTGTCGACCGAGATCTCGAAGCGCAGCATCGGATGGCGGCTGCGCAGCGTGGTCAGCATCCGTGGCAGGATGGTATGGGTCATGGTCTCGGCCACCCCGAGCCGCACGACACCGGCCATCACCCCTTGCGAGAGCTCTTCGAGGATACGGTCACGCTGCGCGATGAGCACCTCCGCCTCGTCGCAGAGCCGCCGCCCCGTCGCGCTCAGCCGGACCCCGCGACCGTCGCGCTCGAAGATGGTGATGCCCATGCGGTCCTCGAGATGGCGGATCCGCCGCGAGATCGCCGACTGCGCGAGCCCGGTCGCATCGGATGCGGCACGAAACCCGCCGTAGCGCACCACGGAGCGGATGATCTCGATGTCTTTGAAGCCAAACATGCCGGGATCGTAGGGCGCCGCGGGACCACGCTGTCAAGAGACAGCGTGGTCGCGTGCGGTGGCGCGCGGCACCCGCCGAGGGTCACGACCGGCTCGACGCGAGCAGGAGGGGAACCTCGGCCCTCACCCGAATTGTGCAAAAGGGCCAATCTGAGCCTAAGCCGCGTTGACAGAAGCGATATCCATTGGGTGTTATCGTGATTCAGGAGCACCGTGGTCCGCGCCCATAATCCACTGCCCGGCAGTGCATTGCGCCAGCAATGTCCCGAGAGGGGGGCAGAAGGCGCTGAAGGTAGACGCAGCGACAGGGTTTTGGCCGTTCAAGAGCGTTCGATCGGAAAACAGCCCACTGGACTGTTTTCCGGACCATCTTCCACGTCACGACCAAGATCCACCTTCTCGTCAGCGCCGCAGGGCTGCCCATGAGCTGCGAGATCACGCCCGGCCAGACCTCCGACGACCTCGGCTTCGATCTGGTGATGGCCGACAACCTGCCAATGCCCAGCGTGCTGCTCGCCGACCGGGGGTACGATGCCGACAGCATTCGAGAAACCATGAAGAAACGGGATGTCCTGACGGTCATCCCCCTCTCGGGACATCGCCCTGCGATACCCTGCCGGGGAAGGGATGCGCAAATCCCGCAAAAAGCGCATCGGCGTGGACCGTTCACTCCGAAGGCTGCGCAAACTGGTCGAACGGGGCTTCAACAAGCTGTAGAACGCCCGTCGTGTCGCCACCCATTACGACAAGACCGCAGAGGGCTTCCTCGGTTTCCTTCACATCACGTCTGTCAGTCCCTGGACCCGTCATTTGTCTGAATCACCTCGCCCGCACCGGCGCGAGCTTTGTGCCGATGTTCGTGGCGGGCCGCGCGAGCCCCCACGCGCCGCTCTAAGCGGCGATCTCGTCCTGCCCCACCAGCCGGGTGCATTCGCGGACCAGCTCGCGCAGCCAGCGGTTGGCCGCGTCGCGGTCCATGCGCGGATGCCAGATCAGCGAGATCACGATCTCGCCCGCGTCGAACGGCAGTTCGAAGATCTCCGGCCCCGGCAGGCCGAGCGCGGCCATGCGGCGGCGCTCCATCCGGGCGTAGGATTGCGGCACCACCGCCACGAGGTCGCTCTGCTGCGCCATCGACAGCGCCACGAGGAAGGACGGCACCTGGAAGGTCCGCCGCCGCTTGAGCCCGATCCCGGCCCGCGCCCGGTCGACCACATGGGTGAAATCCGCGGGCTGGTGCAGGATCGAGACGATGCTGTCGCTCTCGGCGAAGTCCCGGGCGGTGATGTCCTGCCCGGCGAGCAGGTGCCCGGCGCGGACGACGCCCACGAAGTGGTCGGTCAGCAGGCGCTGCACCTTCAGCTCGGGCGCGGTATCGCGCAAGATGCCGAGCTCGAGGGCGCAGAGCCCGTCGCGCAGGGCGCGGGCGGGGCTCGCGTCTTTCTGGACGAAGAGGATGCGCACCCTGGGCGCTCGCGCACCAGCCTCAGCAGCGTCGCGCCGTAGGCCGCGATGAACCCATCGTTGGCGCGGATGACGAAATCGCGCTGCAGGCTCTCCGGGTCGAGCGTGGTCTCGGCCGGGCGCAGCACCACCTCGACCTCGGCGGCAAGGTGGGGGACGCGCTCGCGCAGCGCCTCGGCGTGCGGGGTGAGCACCATCCCCCGCCCTGCCCGCCCCAGCAGCGAATCGCCGGTGGCGTCGCGCAGCCGCGCAAGCGTCCGGCTCATGGCCGAGGCCGAGAGGCCAAGCCGCCGCGCGGCGTCGACCACGCTGCCCTCGTCCAGCAGGGCGTCGAGCGCGCGCAGAAGGTTCAGATCGCGTCCATCCATGGCCCCAGCCATGCCCCGTCGCGCCTCCGCCGCCAGACGGGACATGGCGTCCGGTGCAGCAATTCAATGTAATGCACGCGTCTTCCGCATGGTCGTGGGCGTGATAGATCTGCGGCAGGACGTGAAGGATTTCCCATGACACATGCCGATCCCACGGCGCAGGACGTGGCTCGCTTCGAGGACGGCCTGCCCGCCCCCCGCCGCTATTTCGCGATCTTCGCGCTGCTCGTGACCCTGATGCTGGTGGTGCTCGACGGTGCCATCGCCAATGTCGCCCTGCCGACGATCACCGCAGAGCTGGATGCCCCCACCTCGCAGACGGTCTGGGTGGTGACGGCCTACCAGCTGGTGCTCGTCATGGCGCTGCTGCCCATGGCGTTCCTCGGCGAGGCCATCGGGCCCAAGCGGCTCTTCACCATCGGCGTCACGGTCTTCACGCTGGCCTCGGCGCTCTGCGCGCTGGCGCCCACGATCCACTGGCTGATCGCCGCGCGGGTGCTGCAGGGGTTCGGCGCCGCGCCGATCATATCGCTGACCATCGCGCTTCTGCGCCACAGCCTGCCGGCGCGGATGGTGGGCACGATCATCGGCTTCAACTCGATGGTGGTGGCGCTGGCCTCGGCGCTCGGACCGGCCATCGGTGCCGCCATCCTCTCGGTCGGAAGCTGGCCGTGGCTCTTTGCCGTGAACGTGCCGGTGGGGCTCGTGGTGCTCGCCGCCTCGGTGGCGCTGATCGGGCCGAGCGGCAGCGGCCGCAAGGCCGACGTGGTCGCCATGGGGCTGAACGCGCTGGCCTTCGCGGGTCCCATTGCCGGGCGCTTCGCGGACCGGGTGGACACGGCGCGGCTCTGCACGCTCGGCGGCATCGCGATGGCCGTGGGGCTGGGGCTGGCCGCGGCCTGGCCCAGCGAGCTGGTGCCGGTGCTGGCCTGCCTGATGCTGGCGGGCGCGGGCTTCGGCTTCGTGCAGGTGCCCAACAACCGCAACATGCTGCTGGCGGTGCCGCGGGCGCGCGCCGGCGCCGCCGGGGGCAGCCAGGGCACCGCCCGGCTGCTGGGGCAGACCATCGGCGGGCTCGCCATGTCGATTATGTTCGCCCTGCTCCCCGACGAGAGCGTGCCCCGGCTGGGCCTTGCCTTCGCGGCCGGGGCGTCGGCGCTCAGCGCGCTGATCAGCCTGCGCCGCGCCGCGCTGCCCTACGAGCCGATCGACTGACCGGGCGACCTGCGCAGGACCGCCGCCCGGGTCTCGCGGTACATGAGGTCGAGGCTCCCGCCCGTATCCTCGCGGTAGAGCAGGTCGTCCGCCGGGCGCAGAAGCTTCAGCCGCTGGTCTTCGCCAACCGGCGGCATCCCCTCCAAGAGGCACGAGGCCACCTGCCGCGCGCCCGCAGCGTCCCGGGCACGGGCCTGCCCCCGCAGACGGAGAAGCAGCCTGCGCTGTTGCCATCTCTGGCGCAGCCCGGTCTCGGGGACGCGGTCGCGGAGCGACAGCACGACGACGACCAGCGCCGCGAGGCCCGACAGCGCCCACACCGGCCAACCCCCGCCCCCGCCCCCGAGGCTTTGCCAGCGCGCGGCGGCGTTGTCCGAGAAACTCGCGTAGCCGATGGAGGCGGAGGGGATCGTCGCGGTCTCGGGCGTCCGGGACCCGGTGTCGTACCACGGGATCGTCACCGGCGGAATCACCCCCGGCTCGCCGGTGATCGGGCGCAGTTTCCACGTCCAGACCACGGTCGAGACCGGCCCCTCCGGTGTCACCTGGAAATTCCGTTCCTCCGGCGGCGCGAAGCTGATGAGCCAGGGCTGCCGCAGGACCGGCTGCTGCGGCATCATCTCGGGCGTCGCCCCGAAGGCGCGCAGCACGATCCGCCGGGTGGCGCTCTGGCCGTCCGAGAGCTTGGCGGGATCGGTGTCCCAGCTCTCCGACAGTTCGAGCGCGCGCAGCGGCAACCATGGCTGCCCCGCAGCGGCGGAGCTCGGCGCCACGGTCAGGGTGACCGGGTCGGAGCGCACGATGACCGTCTCGCGCTTTCCGCCCGCGCCCAGCACCTCGAGACGATGCGCGATGGGCAGGATCTCGAGCGTGCCCTTGCGGCGCGGGTAGAAGGCGAGGCGCCGCTCGAACACCCGCGCGGGCAACCCGTCGATGCGCTCTTCGGTCCAGCTGTCGAGCCCGAGCCGCACCCAGTCGAAATCCGTCATCGGGCGCAGCTTGACCTCCTCGCGGGTGATGTTCTGCCGGTAGACACCGCGCAGGGTCGCAAGCACCATCTCGCCTTCCAGCGGCGCGGCCGCGCGCGGATCGAGCACAAGTTCCAGCCGTGCCGCGTCGCGGTCCTGTGCCGCGGCAGACCCGGCGAGCACCAGCAGGAGCAGCAGCAATCTTACCACGGATCCGTCTCCTCCTTGTGGGCCTCGCCCGTGGCGCGGCGGCGCTCCATCTCGGCCGCGATCCGGGCCTTGAGGTAGGCGCCCGGCGTGTCGTCGAGCGAGTCGATCCACGCGCCGTCGGCGGCGGCGGCGCGGTCTCCGGTCACCGGACGCCGGTTCGACTCGCGCTGCGGGTCGAGCTCGGTCTCGACGATCCGCTGGTCCGGCGCGTCCGGGTCGAAGGCCACGGTGCGCACGCCCGCCTCCGAGAGCATCGCCTCGATGCGGCCATGCCCCATCGCCTCGCCCACCACCGGCGGCACCAGCGCCGCCACCGTGTCGCGGTTGTGGCGGGCCTCGGCGTCGTAGCGGTTGGCGAAGAGCACCGCGTCGAAATAGGCGACGGAAAGCGCGTGCTCCCCGGTCGCGGCAAGCGACAGCCCGCGGTCATAGGTGGCGCTGCGCCCGACGGCTGCGAAGGCCGCATCGGCCTCGGCGTAGCGCCCGGCGTCATAGAGCGCCGCCGCCCGCGCCGCCGGGTCACTGATCAGCGGCACCGCGAGGGCGGGAAACCCCGCCTGCCACGCGAGCTTGCCCCAGGCCTGCGGACCGGCGGCCAGCGCACAGGCGAGCGCCGCGAGGGTGACGAAACGCAACCTCATGCCTGCCTCCGCCGGAACAGCAGCGCCAGCGGCACAAGCGCCAGCGCCGCCAGCCACGGCCCGAGGTCGCGGTACTGCAACGCGCGCAGGTCGGCCGCGTCGCGCTCGGGCCCGCGCCGGGCGGGGAGCAGCGCGTCGATGGCGGCAACCTCGGACGCGCTCACCATCGCGCCGCCACCCGCCTCGACCACCGCCTGCAAGGTCGCCGGGCGCGCGTCGGGGAGGCCGTAGGCCTGCGTCTCCTGCGGCACGAAGATGCCCGAAATCCGCACGCCGTCCGCCGCCATCTGGCGCGCGACATCCACGGCGTCCGGCCCCATGCCGCCGCCGTCCGACACCAGCACCACGTCGGGTGCGAGCGACGCGGCATCGCGCAGGATGCCCCGCGCCATGGTCAGCGCCCGGTCGGGACGGCTGCCGCCCACCGGCAGGGTCTCGGCATCCGCCACGGCGATCATGCCCTGCAGCATCTGCGGATCCTCGGACGGCACGCTGGCGAGAAAGCTTTCGCCCGCATAGACGATGAGCCCGGTGGGACGCGCCTCGCCCCGGTCGATCAGCCGCGAGACGGCGGCCTGCGCATCGTCGAGCCCGCCGCCCCCGGTCATCGAGGGCGAGAGATCGAACAGGATGATCAGCGCGTCGCGGTTGCGCAGCACGGGCGCGTCGGGATCGCGGCTGGCGGGGCCCGCGAGCCCGGCACAGAGCAACGCCAGCGACAGCGCCATGAGCCACGGATCCGGCCCGCTACGCGGCGGCGAGACCTGCCCCCTGAGCCGCATCGCCTCGAGCAGGTCGGGGTCGACCACGGCGCGCCACGCGGCCATACCGTCCGACCGCCGCGCCACCACCGCGCCCGCGGCCAGCGCCAGCGGCAGGCCCAGCAGCCAGAGCGGCCGCAGCAGGATGAGCTCGGGCAGCGTCATGCCGTCTCCCGCAGGTGCAGCACCAGCGCGGCCGCGAGCGCCGCCACCGCCAGCGCCGCGCACCACGGCCAGTAAAGCCGCCACGTCCGCACCGGCGGCATGTCCGCAAGGCTCGGCTCCAGCCGGTCCATGGCGCGGGTCACGGCCACGAGATCCTCGGTCGAGCGCACGCGAAAGGTCTCGCCCCCCGCCGCCTCGGCGATGCGGCGCAGGGATTCGCTGTCGACCGCGTCGCGCGCATCGGGAGAGCTGGCCAGATCGGCGGGCCCGAGCGCGATGGTGTAGACCCGCATCCCCAGCTCCTGCGCGGCCTGCGCGGCGGCCACCGGATCGACCGCGCCGGTGGTGTCCTGCCCGTCCGAGAGCAGGATGATGACGCGGCTCTCGGCCTCGCGCCCGCGCAGGCGGCGGATGGCGAGCCCGAGCCCGTCGGCGATCGCCGTCGCCTTGCCCGAGACGCCGATCTGCAGGGTTCCGATGACCTGCGCAACGGCGCCCACATCGTGGGTCGGGGCCGCCGCGACATAGGCGCGATCACCGAAGACCACGAGCCCGACGCGGTCGCCGGTACGGCCGCGCACGAACTGCGCGGCGACGCCCTGCACGGCGGCAAGGCGCGACACCGTCCGACCGTCGAGCACGAAATCCTCGCGCTCCATCGACCCGGAGAGATCCAGCGCCAGCACGATGTCACGGCCCGAGGCGGGCACGACGTCGAGCGCCTGTTCCTGCCGCGGGCCGGTAAGCGCCACGACCAGCGCGACCCAGGCGCAGGCCAGCGCGATCAGCCGCGCGTGACGGTGGACCGGGGTGGCGGCGGTCGGGTGAAAGGCCATGGCGAGCGCCGGAGGGAGGGAGAGCGCGCCACCGGCGGCGGTGCGCGCCGGCAGGAGGCGCAGCAGCAGGAGCGGCAGCGGCAGCAGGCAGAAGACCCATGGCGCGGCGAAACTCATCCCCGGCGCCTCCGGGCGGCGACAAGGATCGCGGCTTCCAGCGGGGCGGGATCCGCGGGGGCGGCCGGATCGTAGAGCGCGTCCCGGGCCTGCGGCGGGACGTCCTCGCCCAGCTCGCGCAGGAGGAGCGCGAGCCCCGCCATGCGGTCCTGCGGCGACAGCTCCTGCAAAGCCGCGATCCCAGCCTGCGCACGGTGGATGGCACGGGGCCGTGGGCGGGTCAGCGCGCGCAGCAAAAGCGAGAGCAGCACCCCCGCCAGCAGACCCAGCGCCACGACGGCCAGCGCATCCTGCACCCCGAAGCGGGCGAAGGCCTCAGGCACGCGCACCGGTGCCAGCCTTGACACGAGCTCTTCGGGGGTCATGCGGTCAGCTCCTCCGGCTGGTCGCAGCGCACGGAACGGAAGGGGATGGCGTGCTCCGACAGCATCTCTGCCGAGGGCGAAGCCCCGAACCGCCCCCGCGACAGGGCCGCGCCGATGCGCGCGGTGAAGGTTCCGGGCGGGGGCGCGGTCTCGACCGCGTCCTGCACCAGCAGGATCTCGAGCGGGTTGCGCCGGGCCAGCGCGGTCACGGTGGGACCGAAGCCCTCGCCGGGCGCGTCGAGCCCGGTGGCGAGCAGGATCGCGGTCCCCGAGGCGAGGCGCGCGGCGATCCCGGGCAGCGTCTCGACCAGCGGGCGCGGCGTCGCTGCGGACCCGACCTTCGTGCGCGCTGCGTTTGCGGGCTCTGCCAGGATCTCGGCATGGGTGCGAGCGAGCGCGCCCGCGATCTCGAGCATCGACGCCTCGCGCGGGCGCGCGGGCAGCCACTCCATGCCGCCATCGCGCAGGATCGCGAGGCCGCAGCGCCCTCCGGAGCGCACGCAGCGCCAGCCCTCGAGCGCCGCCGCCTCCGCCGCCGCGACCGAGCGGAACCGCCCGCGCGTGCCCCAGAGCATCGGCGCGCGCATGTCGACAACGAGCATCAGGCTGCGCTCGACCTCCTCGTGACGCCGACGCAGCTGCGGCCGCCCGCTGCGCGCGGTGGCAGCGGGGTCCATCTGGCGCCGGTCGTCGCCGTCGACGAATGGCCGGAGATCGTAGAGATCGCCGCCCTCGCCCCGGCGCGGGCCCGAAAGCCCGGCCACCCTGCCCCGCGACAGGCCGTGGTGCGCCATCGGCGCGGCGACCGAGGCCAGCGCCACCAGCCGGTCGAGCGACAGATGCGCCCCGGACGGCGCGGCGCTGTTCACAGCGGCTCCACCGCCGACAGGATCTCGGCCATGATCCCGCGCGAGGTCTCGCCCGCCGCCTGCGCGCGCCACGTCGGCGCCATGCGGTGGCAGAGGATGTCCGAGGCCAGCGCCTTCACGTCCTCGGGCACCGCGTAGTCGCGGCCGTTGAGCCAGGCCCGCGCCCGCGCCGCCGCGGCCAGCGACAGCGTGCCGCGCGGGCTCACCGCGTGGCGGATGCGGTCGGTCACCTCGACGCCGTTGCCCCCGGTGCGCGTCATCATCACCAGCGCGACGATGTAGCGCCGCAGTGCGGGCGAGAGATGCACCTGCAGCACCTCTTCCTTCATGGCGGCGAGCGTCGCGTGGGTGAGGCTTGGCTCGGCGTGGCCGGTGTGGCTGCGCAGCTCGCCCTCGACGAGCTCGAGGATCGCGAGCTCGGTCTGCTCGTCCGGCAGGTCGAGCAGGACGTGGAACAGGAAGCGGTCGAGCTGGGCCTCGGGCAGCGGGAAGGTGCCCTCCTGCTCGAGCGGGTTCTGCGTCGCCACCACCATGAAGGGCTCGGGCAACGGCCGCGCCACGCCGCCGCTGGTCACCTGCCCCTCGGCCATGGCCTCGAGCAGGGCGGACTGCACCTTGGGCGGCGCGCGGTTGATCTCGTCGACCAGCACGAGCGAATGGAAGACCGGACCGTGCAGGAACTCCATCGTGCCGCTGTCCCGCCGCCAGACCTGCGTCCCCGTCACGTCCGAGGGCATGAGGTCGGGGGTGCACTGGATGCGGGCAAAGCTGCCCTCGACCGCGTCGGAGAGCCGCCGCACCGAGCGCGTCTTGGCCAGCCCCGGCGCGCCCTCGATCAGCACGTGCCCGCCGGTCAGCAGGCTGATGACCAGCCGCTCGACCAGCAGGGACTGGCCGATCAGCCCGCTCTCCATGCCGCGGACAAGGCGCTGAG
>Ga0208328_1000818_pt1 | contig 12528 bp, 10 predicted proteins | sample DeeseametaMP2633_FD_184170 | JGI IMG/M metagenome (GOLD analysis project Ga0208328, IMG submission 184170) | Marine microbial communities from the Deep Atlantic Ocean - MP2633 (SPAdes) | ecosystem: Environmental > Aquatic > Marine > Unclassified | place: Northeast of Antigua and Barbuda, North... | reverse complement strand
TTCCGCAACACCACCGTCCGCGACATCGCGGACGCCGCCGGCATCCTCTCGGGCAGCCTCTACCACCACTTCGACTCCAAGGAGTCGATGGTCGACGAGCTCATGCGCACCTTCCAGGCCGAGCTGTTCGCGGCGTACGACGAGATCCTGGCCAGCACCGACGACGCACGCTCCAAGCTCGAGCGGGCGGTGCGGCTGTCGTTCGAGACGATCGAGCGGCGCGGCGCCGAGGTCGCGATCTTCCAGAACGAGGCAGCGACCCTGGGCCAGCTCGAGCGCTTCGGCTACCTCGCCGAGCGCAACCGGCAGTCCCGCGACGTCTGGGTGAGCCTGCTGACCGAGGGCGTGGAGTCCGGCGCGCTGCGCTCGGACCTCGACATCACCCTGACCTACCGCTTCATCCGCGACACCGTGTGGGTGGCCGTGCGGTGGTACCGCCCCGGCGGCCCGCACACCGCCACCGAGGTCGCCGACCAGTACCTCACCATCCTGCTCGACGGAATCGCCACGTCCGGTGGTCGAGCAGCGACGAGCGCCAGCGAGGAGCGGGCGTCGAGACCATCCGAGCAAGGAGACAGCAGTGCCTGAGGCCTACATCATCGACGCCGTCCGCACCCCGGTCGGCAAGCGCGGGGGAGCGCTGGCGGGGGTCCACTCCGCCGACCTCGGCGGTCACGCCCTGTCGGCGCTGATGCGTCGCACCGGCGTGGACCCGGGCGCCGTGGACGACGTCATCATGGGGTGCTGCGACACGATCGGCTCCCAGGCCGGCGACGTCGCCCGCTCCGCGTGGCTCGTGGCCGGTCTCCCGGCGCACGTGCCCGGGGTGACGATCGACCGCCAGTGCGGCTCCTCCCAGCAGTCGGTGCACTTCGCGGCCCAGGGGGTCATGTCCGGCACCCAGGACCTCGTGGTCGCCGGCGGCCTTCAGAACATGTCGGCGATCCCGATCTCCGCCGCCATGCTCGTCGGCCAGCAGTACGGCTTCTCGACCCCGTTCGCGGAGTCCCCGGGCTGGCAGGAGCGCTTCGGCGACCAGGAGGTCTCGCAGTTCCGCTCGGCCGAGATGATCGCGGAGAAGTGGGACATCAGCCGTGAGGACATGGAGGAGTTCGCCCTGGCCTCGCACCAGCGGGCGCTCACCGCCATCGCCGAGGGCCGCTTCGCCGGGGAGATCGAGCCGGTCACGCTGGCCGACGGCACCGTCTTCGACACCGACCAGTGCCCCCGGGAGACCTCGCTGGAGAAGATGGCCGGCCTGCAGCCGCTCGCCCCCGGTGGCCGGATCACCGCGGCGGTGGCCTCTCAGATCTGTGACGCCTCCTCGGCGATGCTGATCGCCTCCGAGGCGGCGGTGAAGGAGCACGGCCTCACCCCCCGCGCTCGCGTCCACCACCTCTCGGTGCGCGGTGACGACCCGGTCTGGATGCTCACCGGCCCGATCCCCGCGACCAAGCACGCGCTGGAGCGGACGGGTCTCTCGATCGAGGACATCGACCTGTTCGAGTGCAACGAGGCCTTCGCCTCGGTGGTGCTGGCCTGGATGAAGGAGACCGGGGCCCCGCACGAGAAGGTGAACGTCAACGGCGGTGGCATCGCGCTGGGTCACCCCATCGGCGCCACCGGCACCCGGCTGATGACCACGATGCTGGGCGAGCTCGAGCGCACCGGCGGGCGCTACGGCCTGCAGACCATGTGCGAGGGCGGCGGCCAGGCCAACGTCACCATCATCGAGCGCCTCTGAGGCCGCGCGGGGGTCTCGTGGCTCGCTGCGCTCGCACCTCACCCGGCGTCGGGGGCTGCGCTCGCACCTCGACCGGCGTCGTCGGTCGAGGTGCGAGGAGCGCCAGCGACGAGCCACGAGACCCGTCGACTCCTCAGCCTGCCTGCGGCTCCAGCCACCACGGGCTCGTGTAGGCCACGCCGAGGTCGTTGCACGGGTGACCGTCGGGGCCGGGGGTGGCGTTGGGCTCGTCGGGGTCGGAGATCCGCACCAGCATCCAGTCCCCGTCGTCGACGTCGACCTTCACGCGCAGGTCCAGCACCGGTCCCACCGTGAACTCCTCGACGGCCACCACCTCGGGGGCCTCCGGTCCGGGTCGCAGCACCTGGGCGTGGAGCCGGCGGCCGCGCCAGGACCGGTCGCGGGCGAGGTCGAGGCGGATCCTGACCGGGCCCTTGCGCATCGGGAGGGTGCCGCCCATCCGCACCGGCTTGCCCCGGCGCGGGGTCGCGACGGCGTCGAGCCGCAGCCCCGACGTACGCGTGGCGAAGAACCGGCGGCGCTTCATCGCACGCTTGACCCCACCGCGGGTGTGGTGGGTGACCCACAGGCCGGTGCGGCCCTTGCCCTCGGGGAACCCCCAGTCCGTGCCGTGCTCGTCGGTGACGCCGGCGATGCCGGTGCGCCAGCCGGCGTTGAGGCAGGCGCACAGCGGGCTGGACTTCCCGTCGGCCCAGCCCTCGAAGAGGTAGTCGTCGCCGCGGTTGAACATCTCCAGGCTGACGATCCGGTCGCGCATCCGCTCGTCGTAGTGGAACTCCTGGAACCGTCCCGGCTCACGGCCCGGGTGGTTGAAGCCGGCGAGCCCGTCGGCGCCACCGTCCAGGACCAGGCCCGGCTCCCTGGCCAGCCAGTCCAGCAGCGGCTGCATGAGACCGGCCTGGAGCACGTCGACGTAGTGCTCGGTGAACCAGACGTTGACGTGGCCGAGCAGCGGCTCGGACCACTCGAAGCCCCGGATCGCGGTGAACGCGCCGTCGGTGTTCGCCGCGTCGGCGTAGACCTTGGTCTGGGCCCAGTCGCCGCGGTGGATGCCGGCGAGGCCCTTGTACTCCGCGGGGAGCAGCCCGGCGAGGACCTCGCCGAGCACGTTGTCGCCCAGCGTGGCGTGGTCGGTGAGCGCCGCGACGTCCAGGCCCGCGGCACGCATGGAGTCGAAGGCCAGGGCGGGGTCCCCGTCGCCGTCCGAGAGCAGCGTGTGGTTGTGCAGGTCGGCGTGGAGCAGGTGCGTCCCGCGGCTGATCCGGCTGGTGCGCGAGGCGCCGCGGCCCGGAGCGGCGTCGCTGGACAGCGCCGTACCGGTCAAGGCTCCGGCGCCGCCGGCGGCGAGGAGCAGGCCGCCACCGGCCTGGGCGAAGGTACGCCGGCTCATCGGGCCGGTGGGGACCCGCAGCGGACGCTGCTCGCCGCCCGCGCTGGGGGAGTGGTGGTGTCCGTCGGTGCACATGGCCTGATCAACGCACCACATCGGCGTCCGTCGGCGACGACCCGGTGAACGTCCGGCGACCGGTGGGCGGCGACTCGTGGGGCGGCGCCGGTGGGATAGGTTCGCGGACGTGATCGCCCTGCCAGCCCACGGCTTCGTGATGCTCTCGATGCCCAAGTGCGCGTCGACGACGCTGGTCACCAGTCTCAAGGGGCACGCGGAGATCCTGATGCGGGTCAACCCCAAGCTCAAGCACATGAACTGCCGCACCTTCACCAAGCGGATGGTCCCGGTGCTGGCCGGTGCCGGCTACCAGCGCAGCGACTACGAGCTGGTCACGCTCTACCGCGAGCCGGTGTCCTGGCTGGAGTCCTGGTGGCGCTACCGGCAGCGCCCGGCCCTCGCGGAGAAGAACGACGGCAAGTGGACCGGCGAGGTCTCCTTCGAGGAGTTCGTCGTCGCCCACATCGAGGGGCGGCCCGGCGCGATCAACGGTCGACAGGCCCGCTTCGTCTCCCTCGACGACACCCTCGCCATCGGCGTCGACCGGATCTTCGCCCTCGAGCGGCCCGACGCCTGGCAGGGCTACATCGACCGCCGGCTGGGTCGCGAGGTCGAGGTCGTCACCAAGAACTGGTCGACGTCACAGGCCCTGCCCGAGCTCTCGCCCGACACCCGGTCGCGGCTGACCGAGCACTACCGCGCGGAGTACGACATCTGGCAGCACCTGCTCGACAACGACGGCGAGTGGGCGCCGCCGCAGGGGTACGTGCCCGGCGGCTGAGCGGGGCAGTTCCACCACCCGGGTGGTGGAACTGCCGCTTGTCGACCGGAACTCCGGTCGACAAGCGGCAGTTTCGGTCGACGAGTCGGTCAGACGACGTACGACGCAGCCCGGCCCAGCTCCTGGGCGGCGCCGGTGACCACGCGGTCGATCAGCTCCTCGCACGTCGGCAGGTCGTCGATCAGACCGACGACCTGGCCCGAGGCCAGCACGCCCGCCGACGTGTCGCCCTCGACGAGACCGGCCCTGAGCATGGTGGGCGTGTTCGCGGCCAGCGCCATCTGGCCCAGCGTGCGACCCGAGGCCTTCTTCATGGCGCGGCCGTCCTTGGCCAGCCCCAGCCACGACATCCCGGAGTCCTTCTTGAACTCCAGCGTCCGCTTGGCCGTCGGGCCGAGCCGGCGCAGGCGCGAGGTCTCCTCGACCTCCTCGACCAGGCCGGTGCGCAGCATCCGGTGCGGCATGCCGTCCACCTTGGCGGTGACGACCGTGTCCGTGAGGCCGCGCTCGAGGTAGAGCTGCTTGACCGCGTCGGGGACCGCGGAGTCCTGGGTGAGCAGGAAGCGTGTGCCCATGCCGACCGCGGCTGCGCCGTACGACAGGGCGGCCGCGAGGCCGCGGCCGTCGAAGAACCCGCCGGCGGCGACGACGGGGATGTCGCTGCCGACGCTGGTGAGCGCGTCGAGGACCGAGGGGAGCAGGAGGGTGGTGGGGACGGGACCGGTGTGACCGCCGCCCTCGCCGCCCTGGACCATCACGGCGTCCGCACCCCACCCGGCCACCTTGATCGCGTGCTTGGCGGCGCCGATCGAGGGCATCACGACGATGCCGTGGTCCTTGAGCCGCGAGACCAGCTCGGGCTTGGGCTGCAGGGCGAAGGAGGCGACCTTCACGCCGTGCTCGATGAGCAGCTCCACGCGCTGCGGGGCGTCGCCCGCGTCAGCGCGCAGGTTGACCCCGAAGGGCGCGTCGGTGCGGCTCTTGACCTCGACGATCGCGGCCTCGAGCTCGTCGTAGGACATCGTCGCGCTGGCCAGGATGCCCAGTCCGCCGGCGTTGGCGGTGCCGGAGACCAGCCGGGCCCCGGAGACCCAGCCCATGCCGGTCTGGACGACGGGGTGCCGGACGCCGACGAGGTCGGTGAACGGCGTACGGATGCGCTGCTCGATCACGTGGCCACCTCCGGCCGCGGGACCTCCTTGAAGCGCAGACCCTTGGGGTCGAGCACCTCGCGGATGATGATCAGCTCCTCGGTGGTGGGCAGTCGCGTCTCGGGTACGTCGCTGTCCGCGCCGTCCACGTGGATCTCGCAGCCGCTGGCCGCGCGGACCTCGTCCACGGTGACGCCCGGGTGCACCGAGAGCAGCCGCAGCGTGCGCTCGGGGCCGTTGACGTCGAGCACGCCCAGGTTGGAGACGATGCGGTGGATGTCGTTGAAGCGGCTGGCCGCGGGCCCGGCCGCCTCGGCGCGCGACGGGCCGACGCCCGAGACGATGTCGACGGCCTCCACGAACACCCGGGGGGAGTGCCGGGGCACCCAGTAGGACGTGCGGTTGTTGACCGTGTTGCCCGGGGCGCCGCGCGAGCCGAGGAGCTGGCGCTTGGGCTGGGCGAAGTCGCCGATCGCGGAGATGTTCTGGTTGCCGTGGCGGTCGACCTGGGTCGCGCCCATCATCACGTGCCGCTTGCCGTAGGCCACGACGTCGAAGACCCGACGGAACGGGATCCAGCCCTCGACCTTGTCGGCCTTGGCGAACAGCGGCGGCACCCCGGCGAGGAACAGCGCCTCGCCGTCGGAGATCACCAGGTCGGGGTTGGAGGTCAGCTTGGCCAACCGGACGCCCAGCATCGGCAGCATCCCCATCGGGCTGGCGAAGATCTCGCCGTCGTCCTTGAACGCATCGGCGATCGCCGCCGCGCAGACGTCGGCGGTGGTGAGGTCGGTGCTGGTGCTCATGCCTGCTGCTCCTGCTCGTTGCGGAAGGCCGTCACGGCCGCCTGGTAGGCGGCCTCGTCACCGGCCAGGAACCGGTCGTGGAACGCCTGCCAGTCCTCCTCGGACCCGCCGGCGGCAGCGGCGTACGCGCGCTGGAACTTCTCGTCGCGCTCGTAGTCGGGGGTGCACGTCGTGAAGTGCGCACCCTGCGGGGTCTCGACCACGCCGCTGACCATCATCCGGTTGAGCAGCAGCCGCTGGACAGGGGTGTCGTAGCTGAGACCGGCCGTGTCGACGACCTGCTCGCAGCTGACGTAGGCGCGGTCTGCGGCCATGCAGAAGAGGTCGTCGAAGTACGGGTCGGGGCCGAGGTACGTCGCGTTGCCGTGCTGGTCGGCGCGGTTCATGTGGACCAGCGCGACGTCGAGTCGCAGCGCGGGCACGGCGACGAGCTCCTCGTGACCGAACCCCTCGTCGTACGGGCTCTGCACGGTCTCCATCCAGGGGTTGTTCACCAGGACGTCGGAGCCCAGGCCCGCGCGCATCGGGAGGAACGGCAGCCGCTGGGCGGCAGCCTGGAGCCCGGTGTTGAACATGCCCTCGTCGAGCTCGACGACCTCGGGGATCGTGCCCTCCTGGCGGGCCTTCTGGAAGTTCGGCTCCAGGGGCACGCTGTCGAGGGAGACGAAGGCGTAGACCAGCTTGCGCACCTTGCCGGCGCGGGTCAGCAGGCCGACGTCGGCGCCGCCCCAGCTGACCAGGGTGAGGTCCTTGAGCCCCGAGCGGTAGATCGCGCGGACCAGGGCCATCGGCTTGCGCCGGGGCCCCCACCCCCCGATGCCGATGGTCATGCCGTCCTCGAGGGTGTCGACGACCTCGTCGATCGACATCCGCTTGTCGCGTGGGCCCTTCACTTCTTCGCCTTCTCCGTTCCTGCGAACTCGTCTCGCAGCTCGTCGGCCACGCCGGCGAGGTTCAGCTCGAAGGTGAACCCCTGCTCGAAGCGGTAGCTCTTGTTCACGTCGACCGGGTCGATGCCGTTCAGCGCCTCCTTGGCGGCGCGGATGACCCGGGTGTCCTTGCTCGCGATGTCGGTCGCGACCCGCAGCGCGGCGTCCATCAGCTCCTCGCGCGGCACCGTCTCCAGCACCGAGCCGAACTGCACGAGGTCGACCGCCTTGATGGTGCGCGCGGTGAAGTACAGCGTGCGCAGCATGTGCGGCGGGACCAGACGGGCCATGTGGGTGGCGGCGCCGAGCGCGCCCTGGTTGACCTCCGGGACGCCGAAGTAGGCGTCGTCGCTGGCCACGATGCAGTCGGCGTTGCCGACCAGGCCGACCCCGCCGCCGACGCAGAAGCCGTTGACGGCCGCGATGACCGGCACCGAGCACTCGTAGACGGCCTTGAACGCGGCGTAGCAGCCCTTGTTGGCGCCGATCAGCGCGTCGAAGCCGCTGGTGTGCTGCATCTCCTTGATGTCGACCCCGGCGTTGAAGCCCCGCCCCTCGGCGCGCAGCACGACGACCTTCGTGTCCATGTCGGCGCTGGCCTCGTCGAGCGCGGCGGCGAGGTCGAACCAGCCCTGCACGGTCAGGGCGTTGACGGGTGGGTGCTCCATCGTGACGACGCGGATGCCGTCGTCGCGGAGCTCGGAGGTGATGGTCATGGGGCTCCTGCAGGTCGGTGGTCGAGCCTGTGGTGTCGGGTGGCCGAGCCTCTCGGGACCCAACCAAGCAAGTGCTTGGTAGGGTAGCAGCATGGCGCTCTCGCTGGACCTGACCGGGAAGGTCGTCCTCGTCACCGGAGGCACCCGCGGCATCGGCCGGGGGATCACCTCGGCGTTCCTGTCCGCCGGGGCGAGCGTGGTGACCTGCTCGCGCTCGGAGGTGGAGCCGGTCCCCGGCAGCACCCACCACGTCTGCGACGTGCGCGACCCCGAGGCCGTCACCGCCCTGGTGGACGCGGTCGTCGCCGAGCACGGGTCGCTGGACGTCCTGGTCAACAACGCCGGGGGAGCCCCGGCGACCGACGCCGCCACCGCGTCGCCGCGCTTCCACGACAAGATCCTCGCGCTCAACCTCAGCGCCCCGCTGGTGCTGGCCCAGGCCGCCAACCGGGTCATGCAGGAGCAGGGCACCGGCGGCGCGATCGTCAACATCTCCTCGATCTCCGCCCACCGCCCGGCGCCCACGATCGCCGCGTACGGCGCGGCCAAGGCCGGTCTGGACTCGCTCACCCGCTCGCTGGCGATGGAGTGGGGGCCGCGGGTGCGGGTCAACGCGATCGACGTCGGGCTGTGCCGCACCGAGCAGACCGACGACCACTACGGCGACGACTCGCGGGTCGCGGCGATCGAGTCCACCATCCCGCTCGGTCGGATGGCGACACCGACCGAGGTGGGCAACGTGGCTGTCTTCCTGGCCAGCGACCTGGCGTCGTACGTCTCCGGCGCGCGGGTCACCTGCGACGGCGGCGGCGAGCCTCCCGTCTTCCTGCACATCTGAACCCCACCCCTCCAAGGAGCCCTCGTGTCCTCTCTCCTCGCCGGTCGCGTCGCGATCGTCACCGGTGCCGGCCGCGGCATCGGCCGCGCCCACGCCCTCGAGCTCGCCCGGCACGGTGCCGCGGTGGTCGTCAACGACTACGGCGTCTCCCTGGCCGGCGAGGACACCGGTGAGACCCCGGCGGAGTCGGTGGTGGCCGAGATCGAGGCGGCCGGCGGCCGCGCGGTCGTGAACACCGCCGACGTGGCGGACTGGGAGCAGTCCGCGGCCATGGTGCAGCAGGCGGTCGAGACCTTCGGCGGCCTGGACATCCTGGTCAACAACGCCGGGTTCGTCCGGGACCGGATGCTCGTGAACACCTCCGAGGAGGAGTGGGACGCGGTGATCCGGGTACTGCTCAAGGGGCACTTCGCCCCGCTGCGGCACGCCGGGTCCTACTGGCGCGACGAGTCGAAGGCGGGTCGCCCGCGGGCGGCGCGGGTCATCAACACCTCCTCCGGTGCGGGCCTGCAGGGCTCGGTCGGACAGTCGGCGTACTCCGCGGCGAAGGCGGGCGTGGCCGGCCTGACCCTGGTCGCCGCCCAGGAGATGGGTCGCTACGGCGTCACCGTCAACGCGATCGCGCCGGTGGCGAAGACCCGGATGACCGAGGGCGCCTTCGACACCTCCGGCATGGCGCTGCCCGAGGACAACTCCCCGATCGTGGCCTGGCTGGCCTCGGAGGAGGCCGGTGACGTCACCGGCCGGATGATCGAGATCGACGGCTCGCTCATCACCCTCGAGAACGGCTGGCGCCACGGGGAGAACCGCGACGCCGGTGGTCGGTGGTCCGCTGCCGAGGTCGGCCCCGCCCTGCGCGAGATGATCGCCGCCGCTCCCGATCCGGAGCCGGTGTACGGGGCGTGATCTGGGAAGGTCTGACTGATGTCAGTCAGACCTTTCACGTCGCGGTCGAACCTTCGACCGCACACACGAAGGTCTGACACTCAGGGAGCGGTGATCCGGCCTCGGAAGCACCCGGTCAAGCTGCCCTCGCCATGAATCGGCGCAGCCGGACGACCAGCAGGTCCGGCCGCACCAGGTCGGCCCACGTGATGCGTACGACGGTCCACCCGGTCAGCTCGCGGATACGGTCCTCACGCGTCTTCTCGCGGAGCACCATCTCCTCGATGGACTCCCCGTGGCGGCGGTGCCGGTGGTACTTCTCGCGGCCGTCGAACTCGACGATCAGTCGGTGCTCGGGCCAGGCGAAGTCGACGATGCCGACCAGGCGACCACCGGGTTGGTGGATCTCCAGCTGGAGGACGGGCGTGGGCAACCCGTGGTCCCCGAAGAGCAGCCGGCTGCGGGTCTCGCCCACGCTCTGCGAGCCCGCGGCAGCGAGAGACAGCTTGTAGGTCAGGTCGAGGTGGTCCCGCCACGCATCGCGCGCGGCGAGGGTCGAGCGGAGCTCGGGCAGGCTGGTCGCCCCCTGCTCGATGAACCAGTCGAGCACGCAGACGGCGGCGTCCCTCGTCAGGATCGATGCGGTGTCGAGGGCCGTCCGCGTGGGCGTGGTGATCCAGTGGCCCTCGCGCCGGGTGACGTCGAGGACGCCCAGCTCCCCGCGGTGGTGTCGGACCCGGGCTCGGTTGCGCTCCCCGACTCGGTTGAGCGACGTCAGGTGCGCCTCGCCGAGCGGCACTTGCCAGTCGGGAGCGCCGTACGCGATGGCGGCGCTGACGTGTGACAGCGCCACGTCGTCCCGGAAGAGCTCAAGGACTGCCTCGGACAGCATGAGATGGCGCGTACGCCCGTCGGACGCCTGCCATGCGGTCGCCAGCGCGTAGGCGCCGTGTCGAAGGGGGACGATCTGTCCGGCGCGCTTGCGATGCAGGATGGCGCGGTCGTCCAGGCCGGCCGCGACCATGTCGCGGCGCAGCAGGACGCCGAGGGGGCTGGCCAGGTGCTCGAGCATGCCTGGCAGCGTGACTGATCTCTGGCCGCAGCGCGGCAGCCTGTCCACAGGCTCCGGTGGCTGCGTGAGTCAGACCTTTGCGTTCGCGGTCGAACCTTCGACCGCGAAGCGAAAGGTCTGACTGACATCAGTCAGACCTTCCAGCCCAGCGACCCCTCAGATGCGCTCGATCACGGTGCCCGTCGCCATGGCCCCGCCGGCGCACATGGAGATCAGGGCGGTGGAGGCGTCGCGCCGCTCGAGCTCGTGCAGCGCGGTGGTGATCAACCGGGTGCCGGTGGAGCCGACGGGGTGGCCGAGGGCGATGGCGCCGCCGTTGACGTTGACCCTGTCCATGTCGACCCGGTGCTCGCCGGCCCACGAGAGCACGACGGAGGCGAAGGCCTCGTTGACCTCGAACAGGTCGAAGTCGGAGATCGACATGCCGGTGCGGTCCAGGATGCGCTGGGTGGCGTCGACCGGCCCGTCGAGGTGGAAGTAGGGGTCCGAGCCCACGAGGCAGTGGCTCACGATCCGGGCCCGGGGCTTGAGCCCGAGCGAGGCGGCCAGGTCGGAGTCCATGAGCAGCACCGCCGAGGCGCCGTCGGAGATCTGCGAGGAGGTGCCGGCGGTGTGCATGCCGTCGGGCAGCACGGTCCTCAGCCCGGCCAGGCCCTCGAGGGTCGTCTCGCGCAGGCCCTGGTCGGCGTCGACGACCCGGGTCTCCCCGGTCGGCGCGCCGTCCTCGCCGAGGACCGGCGCCTCGTACGCCGCGATCTCGCGCTTGAAGCGTCCCTCGTCCACCGCGGTGCGCGCCTTCTGCTGCGAGGCGAGCCCGAAGGCCTCCAGGTCGGCCCGGGTCAGACCGCGGTGCTGGGCGATGCGGTCGGCCGCCTCGAACTGGTTGGGCATGTCGATGGTCCAGTCGTCGGGCCGGGGGTCGCCCAGGCCCGGGGGGACGTTCGCGCCGAGGGGGATCCGCGACATCGCCTCCACGCCGCAGGCGATGCCGACGGAGATCGTGCCCGCGGCGATCATGTCGGCCACCAGGTGGGTGGCCTGCTGGCCCGAGCCGCACTGCGCGTCGATCGCGGTGCCGGCGGTGTGCTGGGGGAGCCCCGCGTGCAGCCAGGCCCGGCGGACCATGTCGTTGGACTGCTCGCCGGCCTGGGTCACGCAGCCGCCGACGACCTGCTCGACGAGCTCGGGGTCGACACCGGCCCGCGAGAGCACCTCGCGCTGCACGAACCCGAGCAGCTGGGCCGGGTGCACGCCGGCCAGCCAGCCCTTGCGCTTGCCGAGGGGAGTGCGGACGGCGTCGATGATCACTGGGGTACCCATGGGTCAAAACTAGAACACGTTCTCGTACGCCGACAAGCCATGTCACCGCACGGACCCGTCGCCGTGGCAGCCGAGTGCCACCTCGTGTCGCACCGTTGCTGACCTACCGACGGTATGTAATGCTGCTCACTAGAACGTGTTCCACCTCGCGCGCCCGGCGCGACCCGGACGCGGACCCGCCACGACCTGCACGGACCCAGCGCCGCACCACGGCGCCACCGCCATCACCAAGGGAGTCCCCAGTGACGATCGCCGACACCCCGCTCGCCCCCTTCGACCCGACCGACCCGGACGTGATCGCCGAGCGGATGCCGCACCAGGAGATGCTCGCGCTGCGGCGCACGGCCCCGGTGTCGTGGGTGCCCCAGGAGGAGGCCGCGCTGGGCGGCTTCCGTCCCGACCACACCGGCTACTGGGCGATCAGCACCCACGCCGAGGTCGCTGCGGTCTCCAAGAACAGCACCGACTTCTCCGCCGCGGCCAACGGCGTGATCATGCGCTTCGCCCCGGAGATGACCAAGGAGGAGCGCGAGCAGACCGGGTTCCTGCTCATCAACCACGACGCCCCCGACCACACCAAGCTGCGCCAGATCGTGGCGCGCGCATTCACCCCGCGTGCGGTCAACGCCCTGCACGACGAGCTGAAGGCCCGCGCGGAGAAGATCTGGGCCGACGCGGTCGAGGAGGGCAGCGGTGACTTCGTGGAGCGGGTGGCCGCCGAGCTGCCGCTGCAGGCCATCGCCGACCTGATCGGCGTGCCGCAGGCCGACCGGCACAAGCTCTTCGAGTGGTCCAACCAGATGATGTCCTACGACGAC
>Ga0208328_1000815_pt1 | contig 12561 bp, 15 predicted proteins | sample DeeseametaMP2633_FD_184170 | JGI IMG/M metagenome (GOLD analysis project Ga0208328, IMG submission 184170) | Marine microbial communities from the Deep Atlantic Ocean - MP2633 (SPAdes) | ecosystem: Environmental > Aquatic > Marine > Unclassified | place: Northeast of Antigua and Barbuda, North... | reverse complement strand
CGCCTGTGGTGCGCGGCGTACGTCGCGGTCATGCTGCTCGGCGGGGCGCTGTTCGGCAACGACTTCTACGAGAACGCCGACCCGTTCGAGGTCTACTCCACGCTCATCGGCAAGCTGTCCCCCTGGACCGTGCGCGAGGACCGGCTGCTGGTCATCTCGCCGCTGGCCAACCTCAACACCATCGTGCCGCGCGCCGGGCTGGTCGGTGTCGTGGCGGTGCTGTTCGGCTCCACGGCCTTCGACTCCTTCAAGGACTCCGCGCCCTGGGTCCGCTTCGTGCAGACCAACTCCTTCATCGGCGAGCACGACCTGGGCCTGGTCGCCGACAACCTCGCGCTGCTGACCTTCTGCGTCGGCGTCGCGGTGGTCCTGTCGGTGGGCTCGATGCTCACCGGCGTGGCGCCGGGGCAGTCCAGGCTCGGCCTGCCGCGGCAGTTCGCGCACTCGGTGGTACCGATCATCCTCGGCTACATCGTGGCCCACTACCTGTCGTACTGGTTCGAGGTCGGCCAGGACACCCTGATCAAGGCCAGCGACCCGCTGACCACCGGGGCCGACTACCTCGGCACCGGCGACTGGAGCGTCAACTACTGGCTGTCCTACCACCCGACCCTGCTGGCCAACATCAAGGTGCTGGCGGTCGTGCTGGGCCACGTGGTCGGTGTCGTCGCCGCCCACGACCGGGCGATCAGGATCTTGCCGCCGCGCCACCACCTGACCGGTCAGCTCGGCATGCTGGTGGCGATGGTCTTCTTCACCGCCGGCGGGTTGTACCTCCTGTTCGCCGCCTGAGCGGCGTCCCCACCCGGGTCCGCCCGGCCGCACCGGCACGCCCTCCGCGACCGGCACGCCCGCCCCGTGCGGAGCGGCCGGCCCTGGCGGGCCGTGCGCTCCCGGGCACCGGACCCCACAGCGTGTCGGCCAGGCCGGCGACCGCGGCCGCCAGCGGCCCCTCCCCCAGCTCCACGACCGAGCGCCCCGCGACCAGGGCCCGGTCGGTGGCCGCCCGGTCCTCGGGCAGGAAGCTCACCGAGGCCACGTCACCGAAGCCCCGCACCATCTGGTCGACCTCACCGCTGGACCAGCCCAGGCTCGGACGCATCCGGTTGACGACCACGTGCACCGGGCGGCCGCCGGTCTCCTCGGCGAGCTCGACCAGCCCACGGGCCAGGCGGGCCAGCCCCACCGGGTCGGCGGTGCCGACCACCAGCAGGTCGTCGGCCTCGGCGAGCGCGGCCAGCGTCGCGGTGTTGCGCCCCGGGCGACCGGCGAGGTCCACGGCGGCATCGCGCTCCAGCGGGGCACCGGTGTCCACGACGACCTGTCCACGGGCCCGGGCCAGGTCGAGGACCTCCTCGACGACCCCGTCGCGCAGCTCGGGCCAGCGGTCGGCGCGCGGCAGGCCCGTCAGCACCTCGAGCCGCCCACCGAGCGAGCGCAGCACCGTGGCGAACCGCTCCTCCAGCACGCCGCCCGTGGCGAGCCGTGCGGCGGCCAGCAGGCCCGAGACCTCGTCGAGGATCCCCAGCTGCTGGGCGACCGCCCCGCCCCAGGGGTCGGCGTCCACCAGCACCGTCTCGCGGCCACGGGCCGCCGACGTCGCCGCCAGCGCGGTCGCCACCGTCGTACGCCCCGGGGCTCCGGCGGGACCCCACACCGCCAGCACCCCGCCCGGCTCGCGGGCGGCCGGGACGACTGCGGCCGGGTCGGCACCCGGCCCGCCCTCGGGATCACGGGCGACCGTCGACCCCGACAGCGCCTCCTCGGGCGTGAGCACCACCTCGCCGACCGAGGCGATGTCGCTCTCGGGGACCAGCGTGCGGACGCCCACCCGGGACGCCCGCAGGCGGGCCTGCTCCCCGGTGGTCCCGGCGCCGACGACGCCGACCGGGCGCACCCCGTGGCGACGCAGCAGGTCCACGGCGGTCGCGTCGAGGCCGTGGGCCTCCAACCCGACCAGGGCCACCTCGGCCTGACCCGACGCGGCCGTGGCGAGCAGGTCGTCGACGTCGACGCAGCGCTTGAGCACCACCACGCCGGGCCTGGCCGCGAGCGCGTCCAGGGCGCCGGCCTCCCACGCCGCTCCCCCGCCGGCGACGAGGACGACCGTCGAGCTCATCCGCGGACCGCCACGGAGACCAGCGGGTCGGTGAGGCTGCCGAGCAGCCCGTAGTAGCGGCCGGCGTCCTCCTCGGGGACGGCCAGGACCAGCCGACGCAGCCCGCTGGCGGCGTACCCGTCGTCGGCGGCCGCCGCGTCGACCACCACGACGTCCTCCAGGACCGGCTCCCCGGAGTCGTGGCCCCGGTCGCCGCCGCCGCGGGCCACCAGGTAGACGTTGACCCGGCTGCCGGCCGCCACCGCCCCCGCCAGCTGCTCGGGCTCGACCGCGACCGCCAGCTGCAGCAGGTCGCTGTCGCCGCCGGTGCCGACCGCGGCGCCCGGCACCAGCTCCCCGGCCCCGACGGCCCGGCCGAGGACGGCCTGGGCCGGCAGCTCCGCGCTGGTGGGGAGGTACGCCGCGAGGTCGGCCTCGTCGGCGAAGCGGACCCGCACCGCGACCAGGTCGTCCGCGGCCAGCGGCGCACCGGCCGGCAGCTCCTGGGCGGCCGCCCAGACCGTGACGGTGTCGTCGGCCGCGCCGATCACCCTGGCGCCGATCAGCACGGAGCCGGCGACGACGACCACCCCCACCCACAGGCGGGGGTCACGCCAGCCCGGCGTGCGGGTGCGCGTCGCCGGGGGCGCAGGGGATGCGTGGGATGGAGGGGCTGGAGAGGTCCCGAGATCGATGGCCACGGCCGGCATCCTTCCCCGCCGTCGCCGTCTCCTCACCTGCTCCTCCACAGGCCCGCCGGGTCGCGCCCGCGGACCCGGCGGGAGATGACACCATGACCCCATGTCCGCCACGCCCCGCTTCCTCACGCTCGCCGACGTGGCGGAGGTGCTCAACACCTCGAGCGCGCAGGTCTACGCGCTGGTGCGACGCGGTGAGCTGCCGGCGATCAAGATCGGTGGCCGCGGCCAGTGGCGGGTCGAGGCGCAGCGGCTCGAGGAGTTCATCGAGCAGATGTACGCCCAGACCAAGACGTTCGTCGACGAGCACCCCTACGAGGAAGCCGAGCGCGAGTAGCGCCCCGCCTCGCCGTCACGACCGCCGCGGACGCTCAGCCGACCTGGCCGCGCAGCTGGACCGAGATCCGGCGCTCCTCGCCACCGCGCCGGACGGTGAACTCCACCGTCTCCCCGGGCTGGTGGGTGCGGATGGAGACGATCAGCGCGATGCCGTCGGTGACGCGCACCCCGTCGACGGCGGTGACGACGTCGCCCTTCTCCAGGCCGCTCTCCTCGGCGGCACTGCCCGGCGTGATCTTCTGGATCTCGGCGCCGTCGCCGTTCTCGTTGCCGGTGCGGACCTCGGCGCCGATGATCGGGTACTGCGCCTCGCCGGTGCGCAGGATCTGGTCGGCGGTGATGCGCACCTGCTCGACCGGGATCGCGAAGCCGACACCGATGTTGCCGGCCTCGGCGCCGAAGCCGCCGCCGGTGGTCGCGATGGCGGAGTTCACGCCCACGACCTCGCCGAGCAGGTTGACCAGCGGCCCGCCGGAGTTGCCGGGGTTGATCGCCGCGTCGGTCTGCACCGCGTTGATGTAGGAGGTGTCGGAGTCGGGGTCCCCGGTGGTCACGGGGCGCTGCAGCGCCGAGACGATGCCGGCGGTGACCGTCGAGGAGAGCCCCAGCGGGGAGCCGATGGCGACCACGGTCTCGCCGACCCGCAGCCGGCTCGAGGCCCCCAGGGCGGTCGGCTCGAACTCGCCGGCCATGTCCTCTGACACCAGCACCGCGAGGTCGTAGACCGCGGAGCGCCCCACGACGGTGGCGTCGTAGCGGTTGCCCTGCTGGTCGACCACCTGGATGCGACCGTCGTCCTGGGCGGCCTCGGCCACCACGTGGTTGTTGGTGACGACGTGGCCCTGGCGGTCGAGCACGAAGCCCGAGCCCGTGGCGCCCTGGTCGTCACCGCCGTACGCCGCGATGATCTGGACCGTGCTGGGCAGCAGCTCGGCCGCGACGTTGGCGATCGTGCCGTCCTCGGGGGCCAGCGGCGCCTCCGTGGCCGTGTCGACGCCGAAGAGCCCGTCACGGACGGTGCCGGGACGGTCGGTCGCGGTCTCGTCGACGAGCCGGAAGCCGGCCGCGCCCACGACGCCGCCGACCACGCCGACGACGAGGGCCAGCATGGCCACCAGCGGCCACACCCAGCCCGCGACGCGCGCCGAGGGAGCGGCGTGGCGAGCGGTCAGCTGCTGCGGCACGGGGGCCGGCGCCGGGGCGGGGTAACCCCAGGGACCGGGCGCCTGCGGCGGGACCACGGGCTGCTCGCGGGTGACCTGGGTCCAGTCGCCGTGGGCGTCGGAGACCGTGTCGTACGACGCAGCCCGGTCGGTCCCACCGGCCGACGAGGGCACCGTCGGGTGCTCGCGTGTCTCGGCCTCCGGCTCCCCGGCCACCTGCTCGGCGGGGCGGTCGGCGGGGTGGTCGCTGTTGTGCTCCGGCTGGTCCGGGTCGTGCTGGCTCACCGGGCCATCATCCCCGACCGGCGGTAACCCGGTCGGGCTCGGGTCGCGGACGGGACCGCGCCGGGCTGGCCGACCGCCGCTGGAAGGGCCCGCGCGAGCGTCCGGCTCAGGGCCGGGTCTGCCGGCCGGCGGGCAGCAGGCTGCTGCCGCTGCTGGGCGGGGTGAGGTTGGCGACGGGAGCGCGCCGGTCGACGGTCGGGGCGTCGGCGGGGGCCGCCCCGAGGGCGAGCACGCCCATCACGGCCATCCCGGCGGCACCACCCACGCCGACAGCGACCGCGCCGACCCGCTTGGGTCGCGACGTCGCGCCGAGCGCCGGGGCGCTCAGGGCCGAGGGGTACCCGCTCTCGAGGGGAGTCGCGCAGGCGCCGAGCAGCGCCCCCTTGAGGTGGGCGGGGGCCTGGGTCCGGTCGGGCGCGCAGAGCCCGGAGAGCCGCGTCTTGACCCAGCCCTCGCGCTCGACGAGGTCCCGGCACAGGTGGCAGCCGTGGACGTGCGCCCACAGCCGCTCGGCCTCCGCCGGGGGCAGCTGCCCGTCAAGGAGTGCGCTGGCGCGGGTGCCGAGGTGGCCGATCACGGGCGGACCACCTCGGACAGCGGGGCGGCCGACGGGCCGGCGTACCGCTCCCGGCCGTCGCCGGGTGCACGGTGGGCGAGCGCCTGGCGCAGCATCGCGCGCCCGCGGTGGATGCGCGAGCGGACGGTGCCGAGCTTGGCGTCGAGGATGGTGGCGATCTCCTCGTAGGTCAGCCCCTCCACGTCGCACAGGACGACGGCGGCGCGGAAGTCGGGCGGCAGCGTCGCCAGGGCGGCCTCGACGTCGTCGTCGAAGCGCTGGTCGGCGTAGGCCGCCTCGGGGGCCGGGGAGGCGCTGGTGAGCCGGTCGGCGCGCTCGTCGGAGAGGGCGTCGAAGCGGATCCGCTGCTTGCGGCGGGCCTGGTCGAGGAAGAGGTTGGTGGTGATGCGGTGCAGCCAGCCCTCGAAGGTGCCCGGGGTGTAGGTGTGCAGCGAGCGGAAGACCCGGACGAAGACCTCCTGGGTGAGGTCCTCGGCGTCGTGGCGGTCGCCGGTCAACCGGTAGGCCAGGCGGTAGACGCGGTCGGAGTGCTCCTCGACGATCCGCTCCCAGGACAGGTCCTGGCCCGGCTGCTGGCCCGGCTGGTCGGCCTGCTGGTCGGCCTGCTGGTGTGCCGTCTTCTCCGCCACTGCGCTCCCCCTCGACAGGTACCTGCCTCGCACTGCTGGCTCCTCACGGTAGGGACGGTGGCTGAGAGGAGGCTGTGAGCACCCCACTGCTTCTCTGAGGGTCCCAACGGACGGGGGTCGGCCGGTGTTCCCGTGGGGCCGGACCACCTGCCGTGCGGCGTACGTCGTGAGGGGGCGGCCTCGCGATAGGTTGAGCCCGTCCGTCCGCCCGAGGAGGCCGTCATCACCACGCCGATCAACGCGACCAGCTGGACCTATAGCGAGGAGTTCGTCGCCGAGGACGACGTGCTCGCCACCGCGCGAGCCCGTGCCGAGGAGGTCGGCGTCGTGCCGATCAGCCCCGGCGGCGGCGCGGCCCTGCGCTTCCTGGCCTCGGTGCTCGACGCCCGTGCCGTGGTCGAGATCGGTACCGGCACCGGCGTCTCCGGGCTGTGGATGCTGCGCGGCATGCGCGCCGACGGCGTGCTGACCACCGTGGACATCGAGGCCGAGCACCAGCGCCTCGCGCGCGAGGGGTACTCCGAGGCCGGGGTCGCCTCCCAGCGGGTCCGCACCATCGCCGGCGCCGCGCTCGACGTGCTGCCGCGACTCACCGACGGTCACTACGACCTGGTCTTCTGCGACGGCGACAAGCGCGAGTACGCCGCCTACCTCGCCGAGGCGCTGCGGCTGCTGCGTCCCGGTGGCGTCGTGGCCTTCGACAACGCCCTGTGGCACGACCGCGTGGCCGACCCCAGCCGCCGCGACGAGGAGACCGTCGCCATCCGCGAGCTCAACCGCTCCGTCGCCGAGCACGACAGCCTGCTCAGCGTCCTGCTCCCCGTCGGAGACGGGCTGCTGGCGGCCAAGAAGGTGTGGACCCCCGAGACCGACTGAGGGGGCGGAACGGCGTACTCCGCATTCGATTTCACCCTCAGCTCGAGCTGAGGGTGAAATGGAATGCGGAGTACCCGGCTCCCGGCTTCGTTCAGCGCTCCCCGCGGGCGGTGGGGGTGAGGGCGTCCCAGCCCTCGGCGACGGCGACCAGCTCCCAGGGCTCGACGAGGACGGGCGGGGCGCCGACGATGCGGGTGCCCGGCGCGTCGGCCATCGTCGCCTCGAACTCGGCCTGGAACGCCTCCCGGTCGGCGAGCGTCGCGAAGACGTAGGTGCCCTCGAACCACTCGCCGCGACGCATCCGCCACACCTTCTGCCGCAGCCCCGACATCCCGGTGAAGCGGGCGTGCGAGGTCGACTCGACGTACGCCGCGAGCTCCTCGGCCACGGAGTCCGGCAGCCCCTCCAGGGACCACCGCACGCTGAGGCCGATCACGGTTCAGTCCCGATGCCGGCCAGCGGCTCCGGGGAGCCCAGCCAGGTCAGCAGCGCGCGGGCGCCGAAGCCGGTGGGGCCGGCGGTCCACTCGAAGCTCTCCGACGGGGAGTCCCCCACGGAGGCGACGTCGAGGTGCGCCCACGGCACGTCGCCGGTGAAGTGCTGCAGGAACAGCGCCGCGGTGATCGCACCCGGCCCGCCGCCGGCGTTGTCGGCATCGGCGACGGTGGAGGAGATCTTCTCCTCGTAGACCGAGGCCAGCGGGAAGCGCCACAGGGGTTCGCCGGCACGGGTGCCGGCCCCGGCGATGGCGCCGGCCAGGCCCTCGTGGTCGGCGAAGAAGCCGCCGGTGCGCTGGCCCAGCGCGACCTTGATGGCACCGGTGAGGGTCGCCACGTCGACCAGCGCCGCGGGCGCGAGCTCGGCGACGGCGTACGCCAGGGCGTCGGCCATCACCAAGCGGCCCTCGGCGTCGGTGTTGGTGACCTCGGTGGTGCGCCCGCCGTAGTGGCGCAGCACGTCACCGGGGCGCATGGAGGAGCCGGAGACCGCGTTCTCGGCGCAGGCCAGCAGGCCGACGACCTTGACCGGGCAGCCGACCGCCTCGAGCGCGGCCATGACCGAGAGCACGACGGCCGCACCGGTCATGTCGCGCTTCATGGTGGTCATGCCCTCGGCCGGCTTGATGGACAGGCCGCCGGTGTCGAAGGTGATGCCCTTGCCGACCAGCACGACCGTCGGGGTCTTCCGGTTGGCCTTGCGCGGGGTGTAGTCGAGACGGACCAGGCGCGGCGGGGTCGCCGAGCCCTGCCCGACGCCGACGATGCCGCCGAACCCCTCGGCCGCCAGCTGCTGCTCGTCCCAGACGCGGTACGCCAGACCGGCCTCCTCGGCGACCAGGCGGGCCTGCTCGGCCAACCAGGGCGGGTTCTTGAGGTTGGACGGCACGGTCGCGAGCATCCGCGCCCGCCAGCCGGCACCGCCGAGCGCGAGACCCCGCTCCAGGGCGGGGCGTCGGTCCTCGGCGCAGCCGGTGAGCACCATCCGGGCCACCGGCGCCGTCTCCGGACGCTCCGTGGAGCGCCAGGAGAAGGAGAAGGAGCCCAGCACCGCACCGACGACGAAGGCCTCCAGGCCGGCGTCGTCGCTCAGCGAGGCGATCGAGGTCGCCACGCTGGCGCGCCCCAGGGTGGCGCGGGCCAGGGTGGCGCCGGCGCGCCGCAGCGCATCGGTGCTCCCGTCGCCCACGCCCACGAGGAACACCCAGCGCAGGTCGGCGTTCTCCGGGCCGCCGAGCGGCACGGGGAGGCGGACGACCTCGCCGACCTTGCCGGTGGCCTTCTCGGCCTCCACCAGGGCCAGCAGGTCGACGCCGAGCTGCTCGGAGAGCTGCTCGGCGCCCGGCCCCAGCGCGGGACCGGTGTCGTCGTCCCCCGGGAGCACCGGCACCGCGACCACCTCCACGCCGACGATGGCGTGGGGCGAGGCGTCGCTGAGCGCGAGCTCGGGAGGCGTGACCTGGGTGGGGAGTACTGGTGTGGAGGGCTCCATCGAGGAGGCGTCAGCCGACGACGGCCTTGAGGGCGTCGCCCAGGGCGCCGGCCTCCTCGGCGTTCAGCTCGACGACGAGACGGCCGCCGCCCTCGAGGGGGACGCGCATGACGATGCCGCGCCCTTCCTTCGTGACCTCCAGCGGACCGTCGCCCGTCCGCGGCTTCATCGCCGCCATCGCGCACCTCTTCCCTCGTCGTGAGGCCCCCGTGGGGCCTCATGGGCACCTGACGCGTGCCTCCGGGTGCCCGGACCACGCGTGGACGACCATTATCCCCCACGGCGACGGTGATCGGGAGCACAGGGGTCCTGCGACATGCGGCAGACTCCCGCCCATGACCAGCCACACCACCGGCCAGACCACCGGCGACCTCACCTCCGGCCCCGTCCTGCTCGACGTCTCCGACGGCGTCGCCACGATCACCTTGAACCGCCCCGAGGCCATGAACAGCCTCGACATCGCGACCAAGGAGATCCTCGTCGAGGTGGTGCGCCAGGTCTCCGAGGACCCGGCGGTGCGGTGCGTCGTGCTGACCGGCACCGGGCGCGCCTTCTGCACCGGACAGGACCTCAAGGAGCACATCAACCTGCTCGAGACCGGCGGCAGCGACCAGCTGTTCACCACCGTCGCGAAGCACTACAACCCGATCGTCTCGGCCATCATGTCGATGGACAAGCCGGTCATCGCCGCCGTCAACGGCGTCGCGGCGGGTGCCGGCGCGAGCCTGGCCATGGCCTGCGACCTGCGTGTCGTCGCCGACACCGCCGGCTTCAACCTCGCCTTCGCCGGCGTCGCGCTGTCGTGCGACACCGGCGCCAGCATCAGCCTGCCGCTGCTCGTGGGACGCGCCAAGGCGATCGAACTGCTCTACTTCCCCCGCACCGTCCCCGCCACCGAGGCCCTCGAGCTCGGACTCGCCACCCGCGTCGTCTCCCCCGAGGACCTGCCCGGCGAGGTCGCCTCCCTGGCCGCGCGCCTGGCCGCGGGTCCCACCCGCGCGTACGGCGCGATGCGCCGCTCGGTGACGTACTCCGCCGGGCACGACACCGACGAGGCACTGGACTTCGAGCGGCAGATGATGAACTCCACCGGGGCCACCGAGGACCACCAGGCGGCCGTCGCGGCGTTCGTCGCCAAGGAGAAGCCGGTCTTCACCGGCCGCTGAGGGCGCCCGGGACGGGACTTGTCGACCGATTCTGGCGCTTGTCGACCGAAGTTCCGGTCGACAAGCGCCAGTTTCACCACCCGGGTGGTGAAACCGGTCAGGCCCGGCCCGGTCCCTCCGACGCCTCAGGCTCCCCCGTCGGCGTCGGCGTAGGCGTAGGCGTGGGCGTCGGCGTGGGGGTGGGGGTGGGCGTGGGCGTCGGCGTGGGGCCCCAGGCGAAGTCGCCGGGCTCGGCGCCGATCACCCTCAGGACCCGCTGGGCGAAGGTGGTGCGCAGGTAGCGCCGGCCCGGCCTCGGCCCCAGCTCGACGGTCAGTGCCGAGCCGGCGAAGCGGTCGTTGAACCAGCCGGTCATCGTGCCGTGGCAGACGCCGCCGCAGTCGAAGGTCTTGCGGGGCAGCCGGAGGATGCGGGCGACCCGCTCGGCGTACGCGCGGTCCTTGGTGTCGGTGTCCACGCCGTGCAGCGGCTGGTGGAAGCTGAGGATCCGGTCGGGCCGCAGCCCCTGCAGGAACCTCATGACCGCGCGGGTCTCGGGCTCGGAGGCCGGTCGCGGGCCGGACTCGTAGTTCCCGTCGAGGTCGGCCCAGCGGTAGGGGAAGTTGCGGTTGAGGTCGACCCCGCGGGCGTTCTTCCGGGTGCCGGCGGCGATGCCGTCGGGGTTGTAGGTGGGGATCAGCCACACCTCGGCGCCGACGAGCGGGTCGCCGTCCTTGATCGACCACAGCGCGGGGCGGGTGAGCGGCTCGTTGCCGTGCATCGCCCCGATCAGCACGATCCTCGGCACGCCGTTGTCGGCCGGCTCGCCGAGACGGTGGGCGTAGATCGGGCGGCCACGGACCGATTTCCCGATCGTGACGGTCTCGATCACGGCCGGCTTGCGGGCCGCGGCGGCCGCCTCCACGGGCGTGAGGTGCAGCCCCACGGGGACGGCCGTCGCGAGCAGCCCCAGGGCCGAGACGCCGACGAGCGCGACCCGGCGGGCGACCATCAGACCGCTGCCGTCCAGTAGGCCCAGGTGAACACGGCGATGCCGACGACCATCCCGAGGTGCGCGAGGAGCGAGAGCCCCGGCCCGGAGGACCAGGTGTCCTCGGCCGCGGCGACGGCGTGCCGGCCCTTCGAGGGCAGCCAGCGCACCAGGATCATCAGCCCGGCGATCGCGACGCCCCACCACAGGCCGAGGGCGACGACGCCGACCAGCGGGTCACCGCTGGGGGTGTCCTCCGGGGAGACCAGGAAGACCAGCCACACGACGAGGGCCAGGGAGCCGAGCACGGTGTGCGCCATCAGCCACGCCGACCCGACGTCGACACGGGCCGCCCCCGCACCGCGCCCCAGGCGCAGCCGGGTCAGGGCGACGACGACCGCCGCGAGAGCGGTGAGGACGTAGACGACGACGGCAACGGACACGCGGGTGAGTGTGCCTCACTCCTCGCCCGTGGCGCCACGGGCCTCGGCCCGCGCCGCCTGCTCGTCGGCGAGCCGGGCCAGCAGCGCGTCGACCTCGCTCATGCGGTAGCCGCGCAACGCGACCGAGAAGCGGACCCGCCGCAGGTCCTCGGGACCGATCGGCCGGTCGGCAGGTACGGCGGCGTCGGGGCGGTCGTCGTACTCCTCGGCGAGCGGGGTGCCCATGCCGGCGGCGACCACGGCGACCCCGCCCAGCAACAGCACCGACAAGATCGCGAACAGCCACATCATCGGGCCGGGTCCTCCTCCTGCTCGCGGGCGGCGACCATCAGGGCCACCGCCTCGTCGACGTCGTCGGTCAGGACCATCATGTCCAGGTCGGCCTGCGAGATCTTGCCCTCCGCCAGCTGCGTGTCGCGCATCCAGTCCAGCAGGCCGCGCCAGTAGGCGGTGCCCAGCAGCACGATCGGGAACTGCGTGACCTTGCGCGTCTGGGCCAGGGTGAGCGCCTCGAAGAGCTCGTCGAGGGTGCCGACGCCGCCGGGCAGGACGATGTAGCCCTGGGAGTACTTCACGAACATCGTCTTGCGCACGAAGAAGTAGCGGAAGTTGATGCCGACGTCGACCCAGTCGTTGAGCCCGGACTCGAAGGGCAGCTCGATCCCGAGACCGACGCTGATCCCCCCGGCCTGGCTGGCGCCGCGGTTGGCGGCCTCCATCGCGCCGGGCCCGCCGCCGGTGACCACCGCGAAGCCCGCCTCGACCAGCTTGCGGCCGACCTCCTCGGCCTGGGCGAAGGCCGGCTCGTCGGGCTTGGTGCGGGCCGACCCGAAGACGGCCACCGCGGAGCCGAGCTCGGCGAGCTGCCCGAAGCCCTCGACGAACTCCGCCTGGATCCGCAGCACCCGCCACGGGTCGGTGTGCACCCAGTCGTGCGGCCCGCGGGAGTCCAGCAGCCGCTGGTCTGTCGTGGTGCTCGGCACCTGGTCGCGGCGCAGCCGCACCGGCCCCTTGAACCGGCTCGCCCGGCCCTTCTCGTCACGCCAGCCCATCGGTGAGCCACCCCCTCAGCGTCGTCGCGCAGGTCTCGATGTCGGAGATCTTCACGTGCTCGTCGGCCTTGTGGGCGAACAACGGGTCACCCGGCCCGTAGTTGACCGCCGGGACGCCCAGCGAGGTGAAGCGGGCGACGTCGGTCCAGCCGAACTTCGGCGCCACCTGGCCGCCGGTCGCCTCGACGAACGCCGCGGCGGCCGGCCGGTCCAGGCCGGGCAGCGCGCCGGGCGCCAGGTCGGTGAGGCGGACGTCGTACGGCGCGAAGAACTCGG